>JAEEGH010007099.1_pt1 | contig 27110 bp, 19 predicted proteins | sample 9134181 | NCBI WGS metagenome assembly JAEEGH01 (sample SAMN16246544, study PRJNA631951) | gut metagenome | biome: gut microbiome; feature: rumen; material: DP-attached | host: Bos | place: Iran: Karaj | collected 2018-10 | reverse complement strand
ACGTATCCTCAACAAGTTCATACGGACCGACTGCGAAACTTGCATTATATGTGACAAGAGGCAATTCAGTCGCCCAATGATAGGTGAATGTTCCGTTGTCGTTTTCAGTAACATCTTTCAACAGGCCACCACACACACCCTTACAACCTTCCGGGACAGTGATATAATATTCGAATGCCGCCTTATCACTGAACTTATCGATACATGGGAACCAGCTTCTCGCAAGATTATGGGGAATCGTATATAGGCCAACCCCAAGATTATAGACATAATTTCCGCTCCAGTGAACGCCTCCCCAATCCTCGTGGTAAGGCTGACCATGATACATGGTTGTAATCTCGAAATCCTGTCCTGCAGCTATGCCTTCCGGAAGAGTGATAATGACAGACGAATCGGTTTGGTTAAAATCAGCCAATTCAACGCCGACAAGTACTCTGTCAACAACCAAGTTAATGATATCCAATTCAATACCACTTGGATTGTTGACAAGCGACCGACACGTCATTTCAGTGATACCGCTCAGTGTCTGATTCGTAAAATCGAAATCCGACAAACGGATAACATATTTCTGGGCATCAAATGAATCACTTCCTGGAAGGTCCTTCAACTGTCCGTACATGATGGCCGGCACAGTCAAAGCCATGAAAGACAGCAGAATATGCAATAATATTTTTTTCATCTTAATATATTAATAAGTTATTTTCTGACAATAGCCTTGAGAACAGCACCCACAATTGAGTCTGAATCAAGATGATAAGCCTTCAGCAACTCATCAGGGGTACCGCTTTGCCCCCATTCGTCCATGACAGCGACAGCCTCCATAGGAACCGGATTGTGACGGATTACAGCCTGCGCAACCGAATCGAAAAGACCGCCGTTGAGTTGATGTTCTTCAGCAGTAACAGCACAACCCGTCTTCATCACGGATTTGATAATAGCCTCAACATCAAGAGGTTTGATTGTATGGATGTTGATGACTTCAGCCGAAATTCCGCGTTCCTCAAGTTTTTCACAGGCCACGAGAGCTTCCCATACGAGATGGCCTGTGGCGAAAATGGAGACATCCTTACCTTCGTTGAGCAATTGAGCCTTACCTATTACAAATTCCATATCGGGAGTTGTAAACACAGGACGTTTAGGACGTCCGAATCGGAGATATGTCGGACCGACATGTTTGGCTGCAGCCACAGTAGCCTGTATATTCTGTTGATAATCACAAGGTACGATTACAGTCATGCCAGGCAGCATCTTCATAAGGCCGATGTCCTCTAAAGTCTGGTGTGTCGCACCATCCTCACCGAGGGTGACTCCTGCATGGGAAGCGCATATTTTCACATTTTTGTTGGAATATGCCACACATTGGCGTATCTGGTCATAGACGCGGGCTGTCGCGAAATTTGCAAATGTACCAGCAAACGGGATTTTTCCCGCTGTTGCGAGTCCGGCAGCAACATCAATCATATTTGCCTCAGCGATTCCGCATTCATAGAATCTGTCAGGAAAAGCCTTTGCAAAGGAATCCATCTTCACTGAACCTTTAAGGTCGGCTGTCAAAGCCACAACACGTTCATCTGCCTGTCCAGCCTGAAGCAATCCAACTCCGAAACCTGAACGTGTGTCTTTATTGTCTAATATTTTATATGATTTCATCATCAAATAATTTTAGGTTGAACAATAGATTTAATAGTCGCCCAATGTTTCAGGCAGTTGGTTCAATGCTGCGGACAGTTGTTCGTTATTAAGAGCCGTGCCATGCCATTTGCAGTCATCAAGCATAAAATCCACACCGAAGCCCATAGTCGTATGCAGGAGAATCATTACAGGTTTCCCGTTGAAAAGCATACTTTTAGCTTTTTTGAGTGTGGTCAATATCTCACTGATATTGTTGCCATTACATTCAAGCACAATCCACCCGAAAGATTCCCACTTGGCTTTAAGGTCACCAAGTGACACCACCTGCTCCACTCTTCCATCTATCTGTAGATGGTTATAATCAACAGCAGAAATAAGGTTATCGACATTCTTGGCAGCAGCAAACATCGCAGCCTCCCAAATCTGGCCCTCTTGCAGTTCGCCGTCACCATGAAGTGTATAGACGATACTTTTATCACCATCGAGTTTCTTTGCAAGAGCATGTCCTATCGCCACCGACAAGCCCTGTCCAAGTGAGCCGGATGCCATTCTGATTCCTGGCAGTCCGTGAGAAATCGACGGATGTCCTTGCAGTCTTGAGCCGAATTTACGAAGTGTGGCGAGTTCGGACACAGGATAATACCCTCTTCTTGCCAGCACGCTGTATAATGCAGGACATACATGACCATTGGAAAGGTAGAAAACATCTTCATTTTCCCCTTCCATTGTAAATATTTCAGGATTGACATTCATTTCAGAAAAATACAGACTGACAATATAGTCCGTACAACTCAATGAGCCGCCTGGATGTCCTGAACCGGCACCATTAATCATACGGAGCACGTCCCGTCTGACTTGCATTGCGACACTATTTAATTCATTCACATTCATATCGTTATTTATTTGTTTTTCATATTTGGCATTCTATGTTCTAACCTTATCTTGCAGCATCGGCACAAAGTTGAATTTCCCTTTGATGGTCTTAATGCTGTCTGTCTCCGATAGTTTTTCCACCACCGTCATCGCCTGGGTGCCATCGTCACAATTAACCGGAACTACCATCTTTCCCCCTATTTTAAGTTGTTGGAAAAGAGCGTCGGGAATCTCAGGTGCGGCAGCCGTAATAATGATTCTGTCGAAAGGTCCGAATGAAGGCAGGCCTTTATAGCCGTCGCCGAACTTACAACGTACTTTTGGGGCTATTTCAGCAAGCAATTTTTTAGCCTTCAGATAAAGTTCCCTATAGCGTTCTATTGTGAAGACCTTCGCCCCCATTTTGTCCAACACGGCAGCCTGATAACCGGAGCCTGTGCCTATCTCAAGCACTTTAACGTTAGGTTTCACATCGAGCAGATACGATTGAATAGCAACCGTACTCGGTTGTGAAATTGTCTGTCCGCAGCCGATTGAGAACGGTTCATCCTCATACGCATAGTTGGCAAACATCGGTTCAAAGAAGAACTGGCGCGGCACGGCACCAATAGCACGAAGGACATTCTCATCAGCTATTTCCTTCTCTCTCAGTTTCTCCACCATCTGACGCCTCTGACCTTGATATTGGAATGTATCTTCCATAGTTTTCAGACATTTTATTCTCGGCAAAGATAATATATTTTATATTCAATTATTTTTCTATTTTTGCAAAATTTTTTTTAAATGTTAAGAATAGGAATACTCGGGGTTGGCTACCTCGGTAAAATACATATAAATTGCATCCGTCAAATCAAAGATTTCGAGCTCATCGGCTTCTACGACACAAATTCAGATATCAGTGAAAAGGTCTCCAACGAACTGAATATCAAAGCTTTCAAAGATATTGACGAACTTATTGACTCCGTTGATGTGGTTGATATTGTGACATCAACCACAAGTCATTTCCAATGCGCCGTCAAGTCCATTGAAAAAGGCAAACATATCTTCATCGAAAAACCGGTCGTAGCAACATACGAAGAAGCATGCAAACTCCAGGAAATAGCATCTCATACAAACTCAAAAATCCAGGTAGGTCATGTCGAACGCTTTAATCCGGCTTTCATTGCAGCTGACAAATTTATCGAAAACCCGATATTTATCGAAGTTCACAGACTTGCGCCATACAATGTCAGAGGTGCAGACGTACCCGTGACACTGGACATGATGATTCACGACATTGACATTCTGCTCCACATTGTAAATTCCAAAATCAAACATATTAGTGCATGCGGACTGCCTATAGTAAGCAAAACCCCCGACATCACTAATGCCAGAATTGAATTTGAAAACGGTGCAGCAGCCAACCTGACAGCCAGCAGGCTGTCACTCAAGAAAATACGCAAATGCAGAATTTATCAGCCAAATGGATATATAATCATTGACTATCTACAACAAATTGCCGAAATGGTATCTTTTACCGATGACATCGATTACAAGGATCCATTCGCAATGATTGTCAATGGTGTGGAAGGTTATGACACCCCACGACAATTCAATTTCTCTAAACTTGACATAACAAAGAACAATGCCATCGAAACCGAACTGAGATGTTTCTACAATTCTATAGTAACTGATTCAGTACCAATAGTTAACCTCGATGACGGACTTAAGGCATTCAACATCGCCATTACGATAAACAACCTTGTTGAAAACTTTATTGGCAACAATTAATTATTTCCATAATAAATTAATTAGTCTATCGTTAAAAATACGTATGAAGAAATTTTACAATATATTCCTATATATATTATTACCATTTGTATTTGCCCTGACATCTTGCGAAGACTACGTAAATGATGGGATCCCTTCATTTATACAGATTGACTCAGTAAATTTCAGAATAACCAATCCGTCAGTTCAGGGCAGCGCTTCATCAAACATCTCTGATGTATGGGTATATATTGACAATCAACATGTTGGCGTATATGAACTTCCGGCATTCTTTCCTGTATTATTTGCAGGCGAACACACACTAATCCTCCGTCCGGGCATTAAGGTCAACGGCATTGCAGGCACAAGAATGTACTACCCTTTCTACTCACGGGATACAATAGCTATAAACTTAATACAGGACAGCGTTTTACAGCTCAATGGCGACAAAACGCCTATATTTACATATACCCCACAGGCAGACTTCGCATGGACTGAGAATTTCGAGGATTATCAGAGCGATCTGGTTAAGACAACAAAAAGCAACACTATTGTCCATATATACAGTGGCGAAAATCTCGAACCGAAATATGGCGGCAACGTTTGCGGTCAGATACTTATTCAAGACAGCACCACCTTCTTCGAAGTATATAACAGCGAAAAGCTGACATGCCTCCCTGCTGGTGACGGCAGCAGCATTTATCTTGAAATGGATTTCAAATGCGATACCGTAATGACCGTCGGCATATACGCCTACTACGATGCCAGCGCTAATATAGTCCAAGTTCCCATCATGCGAGTCAACCCTACCGACAAATGGAAAAAAATCTATATCTATCTGACTAATTCAATCTCACAATATTTTCTCGCTGACTCCTTCAGAGTTTACATCTCAGGAGGAAGTGTAGCAGACTCAATCACTGAAAGAAAAGAGTTTTATATTGACAATCTTAAACTCATCTATTAAACCTTTACTTTAAAAATGAGCAAAAAAAGAAAAATCCAGCAGTTGAAATGCATCACCACCGACTATGTCGCATCAATGATTGCATGGGCAGCTTTTTTCTTCCTTCGCAAAAGTACTGAAATAGATGCAAATACAAATCTTTTCAGCACCGTTGTCAATGACCATACCTTTTGGATTGGTGTACTGCTTATACCTCTGTTTTGGATTGTGATTTATTTTCTCGTGGATGACTATCGAAAACCTTTCAGAAAATCGCGTATCCAGGAAATAGGCAAATCCACAATCGTAGTGCTTATCGGTTCCGTTATACTTTTTTTCCTTGTCATTCTTGACGACAATGTCGTTGACTACAGGGGCTATTACAAGTATTTCTTCCAACTGTTTATGTGCCAGTTCGTTATGACAATTACATCAAGACTTATTGTAACGTCACTTACTCTAAAACGCATAAGAGAGAAAAAAGAAGGGTTCAAGACCCTTATGGTTGGAAGTAACGGCAACGCAATCAACACATACAGAGAGCTTAACAAAAAAAACAACCTCTCAGGCAATCTGTTCGTTGGGTTTGTTAACGTCGGCGAATACGAGCATTACTCATTGGACAAAGAACTGACACATCTAGGAGACTACAATGACATCCCCAAGTTGATAAAGGAATATGAAATTGAGGAAGTCATCATTGCCATTGAGCAATCTGAAATGAGCATTGTTCAGTCAATCATAGCCATTCTTGAAGATGCCGATGTGATAATAAAAATCAAGCCATTAGTTCAAGACATCCTGCTCGGTGCTGTCAAGACATCAGGCATTTTCAACGTCCCGATGATTGAAATCACCCCCACCCCGATGCCGATATGGCAGCAGGTCATCAAACGTTTTATAGACATTCTGATTTCAATGCTGGCAATCATAATTGGTTTACCCGTTTATATCTTTGCCGCAATATGCGTGCATAAGTCTTCCCCTGGTCCGATTTTCTACTCGCAGGAAAGAATCGGAATTCATGGCAAACCGTTTAAAATGCTAAAGTTCCGCTCAATGTATGTTGATGCTGAGAACAATGGGCCACAACTGTCATCAAAAGATGACCCGCGCATCACACCATGGGGCAGAATCATGAGAAAATACAGAATAGATGAGCTTCCACAGTTTTTCACAGTGATAATCGGCAAAATGAGTCTCGTGGGGCCACGTCCGGAACGCCAGTACTACATAGACCAGATAACTCAGCGTGCCCCATATTATCGTCTGCTGCTCAGAATCAAACCTGGCATCACCAGTTGGGGACAAGTGAAATACGGCTATGCCGAAAATGTTGACGAAATGATTGAGCGTCTGCCTTACGACCTGCTATACATTGAAAACATGTCGCTTGCCATGGATTTGAAAATCCTGATATACACTGTAAAAATAGTTTTTGAAGGCCGCGGTGAATAATTATGATGCGAATTGACATACTTACTCTGTTTCCCGGGATGTTCGACGGTCCGTTCGATGTTTCAATGATAAAAAGGGCTCAGGAGCGCAAACTCGTTGAAATACATATACATAACATCAGAGACTATTCCACTGACAAACATCATCGCGTAGATGACTATGCCTATGGCCCTGGAGCCGGCATGGTGATGATGATTCAGCCTATAGCCGACCTCATTGAGAAACTTAAGTCGGAAAGGCATTACGATGAAATCATCTTCACGACTCCCGACGGTACCATGTTTAATCAGAAGATAGCCAACAATCTGTCACTCAAAGGCAACATCATCATCCTATGCGGTCATTACAAGGGGATTGACCAACGGTTGCGCGAAAAATATTTCACAATGGAGCTGTCGGTCGGCGACTATGTCCTCACGGGCGGTGAACTCGCGTCAATGATAATAAGTGATGCTGTGATAAGGCTTATTCCCGGCGTACTCAACGATGAGACCAGCGCCCTTTCAGATTCATTTCAGGACAATCTCCTGTCTCCCCCTGTCTATACTCGTCCTGAAGTTTATGACGGCGTGAAAGTGCCGTCCATTCTACTTTCCGGCAATGACAGAGCCATCGAGGAATGGAGATACGAACAAGCTCTTGAAAAGACCAAAAGACTTCGTCCCGACCTGCTTAAAGACGAATAGTTTGCCAACATTTGCCACATGTTGATATGTCGGTAATAAATTTCTATTTTTTCATTGTATATATACAAGAAAATAACTACTTTTGCAGATTAAAGAAAAATCTAACAAAAGATACAATAAAAATTTAAAATTATGGCAAAAATTAAATCACTTGCTGACCTTAGAAACATGAAGTCAGACTTACAAGCTAAAATTAAGCTTAGAGAGAATGCCAACAATCCTGAATCTATGGTTCAGATTAAAGTTGGTATGGCTACCAGTGGTATTGCATCAGGAGCCAAGGAAGTCTTCAACTATCTGAGTGAAGAACTTGCAAAGCGCGACATAGATGCAGTAGTTACTCAAACTGGAGACATGGGGTACAGTTATGCGGAGCCGACCATTGAGGTCACACTCCCTGGCAAGGAACCTATTGTTTTTGGTTACGTCAACATCGCTAAAGCAGATGAAATCATTGAAAAATACATTAAAAACGGGGAACTCGTTGAAGGCATCATCCCTGTAAACTACAGAAAAGTCGAATAATTAACCACTATCAATAATGGCAAAATACAAATATAACGTATTGGTTTGCGGTGGTACCGGATGCCAATCATCTCAAAGTGCTCTGATTCTCGAAAATCTGAAAAAAGAAGTTGCAGCATGCAATCTTGAAAATGACGTTCAGGTCATCCTGGCAGGCTGCTTTGGCTTCTGCGAAAAAGGCCCTATCGTTAAGATAATGCCTGATAACACTTTCTATGTAGGCGTTAAACCTGAAGACGCTAAGGAACTCGTTGCTGAACACATCATCAAAGGTCGTAAAGTTCAGAGACTGCTTTATGTGGATCCTGAAACGAAGAAACACATCGATGACTCCAAGCACATGGATTTCTACAAAAAGCAAATGAGAATTGCTTTAAGAAACTGCGGTTTCCTTGATCCTGAAAACATTGATGAGACAATCTCACGTGGTGGCTACGAAGCATTAGGTAAAGTTCTGACCACAATGACTCCTAACGAATGCATTGAAGTCATCAAGAAGTCAGGTCTGAGAGGCCGTGGCGGTGCAGGTTTCCCGACAGGTACAAAATGGGAGTTTGCAAGCAAGAGCGTCAATGACCAGAAATATGTAGTCTGCAACGCCGATGAAGGCGACCCTGGTGCATTCATGGACCGTTCTATCCTTGAAGGCGACCCTCACTCAATTGTAGAGGCAATGGCCATCTGCGGTTACTGTATCGGTGCAAATCATGGTCTGGTATATATCAGAGCAGAATACCCACTGGCAATCCACCGTCTTCAGATAGCCATCAAACAGGCTCGTGAATACGGACTTTTAGGTGATGACATATTAGGCACAGGTTTCAATTTCGACATTGAACTCCGTTACGGTGCCGGCGCATTCGTCTGCGGTGAGGAGACAGCTCTTATCCACTCAATGGAAGGCAACCGCGGCGAACCGACTTTCAAACCACCATTCCCAGCTGTCAGCGGTTATCTCCAGAAACCTACCAATGTCAATAATGTTGAAACCTTCGCAAACATTCCTATCATTATTACCAAAGGCGCAGACTGGTACAGCAGCATTGGCACTGAAAAGTCAAAAGGTACAAAGGTTTTCGCCCTCGCAGGCAAAATCAACAACGTTGGTCTTATTGAAGTTCCTATGGGCACCACCCTCCGTGAAGTTGTCTATGAAATCGGCGGTGGCGTCAAAAACGGAAAGCAATTCAAAGCCGTTCAGACTGGCGGTCCTTCAGGTGGCTGCTTAACCGAAAAAGACCTTGATACTCCTATTGACTATGAATCACTCGCAGCTGCAGGTTCAATTATGGGCTCAGGCGGTATGATTGTCATGGATGAAGATGACTGCATGGTTAACATCGCCAAATTCTACATGGGATTCATCGTTGACGAATCATGCGGTAAATGTACTCCTTGTCGTATCGGTAACAAACGTATGTATGAAATACTCGACAAAATCACCAAAGGCCAGGGTACAATGGAAGACCTCGAAAACCTCAAATATCTCGCTGAAGTCATCAAAGATACCGCACTCTGCGGACTTGGACAGACATCACCAAACCCTGTATTATCCACCCTCACCAATTTCTGGGACGAATATGTTGAACACGTTGTTGACAAGAAATGCCGTGCAGGCGCTTGCAAGGATCTTATGAGTTATCATATCAATCCAGACAAATGTAAAGGCTGCACCTCATGCGCACGTCACTGCCCTGTCAATGCAATTACAGGCACTGTCAAACAACCTCATACCATTAATCAGTCACTGTGTATCAAATGCGGTACATGTAAGTCAGTATGTAAATTCAATGCTATAGAAATCAAATAATTAGGGAGGATATTATAATGGATACAGTAAAATTAGTTATAGACAACAAACAAATTGAAGTGCCAAAAGGTACTTCCATCTTAAATGCAGCAAGAGCCAATGGTATTTATATTCCTTCCTTATGCTATCTTAACCTTAATCACCTGCATATCGAAAACAAACCGGGTTCATGCCGTGTATGCGTGGTAGAAGTGGAAAAGAGAAGAAACCTCGCTCCAGCATGTGCTACTGAATGTCTTGAAGGCATGGTTGTCAAAACCAATTCCCTGAGAGTACTCAATGCACGCAGGACAGTAGTTGAGCTTCTGCTTTCCGACCACCCAGCAGATTGTCTTCTCTGCCCGAAAAGCGGCAAGTGCGAGCTTCAGGATCTCGCCGCCGAAATGGGTATCAGACATATCACCTTCAAGGGTGAACAGTCGTCATATCGTAAGGACGAATCCCCTTCAATCATAAGAGACGTTGACAAATGTGTCATGTGCCGTCGCTGCGAAACGATGTGCAACCAAGTTCAGACAGTCGGTGCACTATCAGCTGTAAACCGTGGTTTCGATGCTGTTGTCGCTCCTGCTTTCGAACAGGACCTCATCAAGTCACCATGCACATATTGCGGCCAGTGTGTTGCAGTATGCCCAACTGGTGCACTCACCGAAGTTGACAACACCACAAAACTTATCCGCGACCTTGCAGATCCAACCAAGACTGTCATAGTTCAGACAGCACCTGCAGTACGTGTCGCACTCGGCGAAGAATTCGGCATGCCAGCTGGTAGCATCGTTACAGGAAAACTCGCTACAGCACTCCGTCAGATAGGCTTCAAATATGTATTCGACACTGACTTCGCAGCTGACCTTACAATTATGGAGGAAGGCACGGAACTTCTCCAGCGTCTTGGAAAATTCCTCAACGGCGACAAGACAGTCAAATTGCCTATTATGACATCATGCTGCCCTGCATGGGTTAACTTCTTCGAACACAACTTCCCTGATTTGAGAGACATACCTTCAACAGCACGCTCTCCTCAGCAGATGTTCGGACCTATTGCAAAGAACTATTTCGCAAAGAAAATCGGCGTTGACAGAAAAGACCTCATCGTAGTTTCCATCATGCCTTGCCTTGCAAAGAAATACGAATGCGGACGTGATGAATTCAAAGTTGACGGTGATCCAGATGTAAACTACTCACTCTCAACAAGAGAGTTGGCACATCTCATCAAACAGTTCAACATTGACTTCAAGAAACTTCCGGATTCCGACTTCGATGCTCCATTGGGTGAATCAACCGGTGCAGCTGTTATCTTCGGAGCTACCGGAGGCGTAATCGAAGCAGCATGCCGTACAGCTTACGAACTGTTTACAGGCAAAAAACTTGAAAAGATTGAATTCAATGAACTCCGTGGCCTCGAAAATGTACGTCAGGCAACTCTCGACTTTAACGGTACACCAATTAAGATAGGTATCGCTCACGGTTTGGGCAATGCCCGTAAACTTCTCGAAATGGTTCGTGACGGCAAATGTGACTTCCAGGCAATCGAAATCATGGCTTGTCCGGGCGGCTGCATTGGTGGCGGCGGTCAACCTCTGCATCACGGAAACTCCGAAATAATCAAAGCTCGCTTCAATGCTATCTATGAAGAAGACAAGAACAAACCGATAAGAAAATCTCACGAGAACCCTTATATCATTCAACTTTACAAGGAATTCCTCGGCGAGCCTTGCGGTGAACTCTCACATCACCTTCTCCATACCACCTACTTCGATAAGAGCCAACTCGATATCACTATTGAATAAGATTGTTTTGTAATTAAAATTCAGAATATAAAATGGCAAATATAAAAATCACTCTTCACGAAGAAGACGTAAAAAAACTCAATGATGTTTGCAATAGTTTTGGCAATAAACCAGGCGAAGTGATTAATGTTCTCCATGCAGCTCAAGGCATCTTCGGATACCTCCCAGCTGAAGTGCAGGAAATTATCGCTGCCAATCTCCATATTCCGGTTGCTAAAGTTTATGGCATAGTGTCTTTCTATTCATTCTTCACAATGAAACCAAAAGGTAAACACCCTATCTCTGTTTGCCTTGGCACAGCTTGCTATGTCCGTGGTTCTGAAAAGATACTCGAAGAACTCAAGAAACAACTGAATATTGAAGTCGGCGGCACCACAGCTGACGGCAAGTTCTCACTTTCCTGCCTCCGCTGCGTCGGCGCCTGCGGCCTTGCTCCTGTAATGATTATCGGTGACCAGACATACGGCCGCGTATCACCAGGAATGGTCAAGGATATTCTTGCAAAATATCAAGATTAGTTTTTAAACTTTTTATTTGAAAGTTTTTATCATAACAATTCCCATCACTCATTCCGAGGATGGGAATTGTTTTTTTATTGCTGTCCGAATCTGAGAATATCTGTTCAACTGGCGGAAGCCATATTCCCAAAACAGGTAACATGCCGTCTGAAATGGGAACAGCCATTGAAAAACAGTTAAAAGAATGGATGTTTTAAAAAAAATTGTACCTTTGCAAATTATTTTTAAAGAAAATTAGACATGGAAAAATATCCACACTATCTGACAAGACTTCAGAATGCAACTCGTAAATACTGGGACAAACCGGCATTGAACGACATCGGAGGTGACAGTTACACTTTTGGCCAAATGGCAATTCAAATAGAAAAATTTCACTGCTTTTTTGAAGAGGCAGGAGTAAAGGAGGAAGAACATATCGCCATCTGTGCCGCCAACGGTTCCCATTGGGGAATGGCCTACATGAGCATAGTAACTTACAAAGCAGTTGTAGTCCCTATCCTCTTCGACTTCACTCCTGACAGCGTTTCCAATTTGCTCGAACACTCCGACTCCATTGGTGTCTTCACCAATATCGACAAATGGAAAAAAATTGATCCGAAGGCTTTACCGAAAATCCGTTTTGCAATTGATGCAGCCACATGGCAACTGATATACTACACTGATGACAAAATCAAAGCAGCTTTCGACAATATGGACAACCATTTTCAGCAAAAACATCCTAACGGATATAAAGCTGATGATGTGGTTTTTCCAGACAAAACTTACGACAAGCTCGCAATGATTAACTATACATCAGGTTCAACAGGCAATCCAAAGGGCGTAATGCTTACTGACAGAAACTTCAGCGCAACCGTTGATTACTGCCAACGTAAAGTTCCGGCAGGCGACAAGATGGTCTCGATGCTGCCTATGGCTCACATGTACGGTTTGGTTATAGAATTCATATATCCTGTATGTAACGGAACATCAATCTATTGGTTAGGCAAGGCCCCTACTCCAACTGCACTGCTTAAGGCATTTGCAGATGTAAAGCCATATCTGCTCATTACAGTTCCTTTGGTAATTGAAAAGATATTCAAAGCCAAGATAAAACCACAAGTTGAAAAGCCAATGATTAAGTTTATATGCAATATACCGGGTTTACGCAATGTTGTGTACAACAAAATTCGTGACGGCCTTCTCAACGCATTTGGCGGAAACGTACAACAGTTCATCATGGGCGGAGCTCCGCTGAATCCTGAAGTGGAACGCTGGCTGGTTCGCATCAAATTCCCATATCTGGTAGGTTACGGAATGACTGAAGCCAACCCTCTGCTCGCTTACGAACACTATACACAATATGTCCCCGGCTCCTGCGGCAAAGCCGTTGACTGCACAACAGTTCGCATCGATTCAGAAGACCAGCAGCATGTTGTAGGTGAAATCCAGGCCAAAGGTGACAACATCTGTCTCGGTTACTACAAGAATCCTGAGGCTACCGCTGAAGCATTCACAGATGACGGCTTCCTGAAAACCGGTGACCTTGGCATCATTGATGCAGAAGGCAACATTTTCATCCGCGGCAGAATCAAGAACCTCATCCTGTCAGCCAACGGACAGAACATCTATCCTGAGGAAGTCGAAGCAATAGTCAACAATCAGCCTTACGTTCTCGAAAACGTAGTCGTTGACCGTGGCGGCAAACTTGTTGCCCTAGTTTATCTCGACCAACAGGAAATCGCAAAGGCATTGCTAAGTAAGGAAGACGCTGCCGACATACCAAACGCCATCAGATTAGGTGCAAACAAGACATTGCCATCATACAGCAAGATAGCCACAGTAGAATTGGTTGACAAACCATTCGAAAAAACACCTAAGATGAGCATCAAACGATATCTGTACAAATAAAGACACATTTAAGTGTTATTTCTAAAGGATTAAGGATTAAGGGTCAAGTTCCAAGTTAGAATTTGACCCTTATTTCTTTTGCTTCGAAGATACCTGCACATCGCCTAAGTAACTCGTCATCGGGAGCTGAAAAAGAATATCCCTGAGGATTGTATTGTGTTCCGAGTTTTTCATGCTTATTTTTGCCGATGTCATGATACTTCAACAACTCGACTGTTCGACGCTGCCACGGCAAAGATGACAAAAAATCCGCACTCTTCCTGATGTTGTCCTCATCGGCATTTACACCGACTATCAATGGGATACGTATTATGAAATCAGCACCTGATTCAGCAATAATCCGCAAATTGGACAAAATCAGTTCGTTGGGGACTCCAGTGAATTTCTTGTGTATATCGCTGTCCATGCTCTTCAAATCGACCAGAAACAATTCACAACTGTTTCTCACCTGCATCACAATTTCAGGGCGTGCATACAGCGTTGTGTCAACCGCACGGTGAACACCTATATTGCCACATCGTTCAAGCAACTGCAACAGAAACTCATGGTGCATTAAAGGTTCGCCACCACAGAAAGTCACTCCCCCTCCAGACTTGTCCATGAAGGGTATTTCTTTTTCAATCTGTTCCACATAATAATCGATTGGATATTCGTGTCCGGAAATCTCCATAGCCTTCGTTGGGCAAACCTCCTCGCACTTACCACACAGAATGCAGCGGCTTTTATCAGTAACCACACCATCAGCCGTCAGAGTCAATGCATGCTGCGGACACGATTTGACACACATCTTACAGCCGATACACTTCTTCCTGGTATAAAGTTTTTCCTTGTCAGAACTGATGCCTTCCGGATTATGACACCACACACATGAAAGCGGGCATCCCTTAAAAAAAATTGTTATGCGAATTCCCGGACCATCGTTGATGGCATAGCGTTTAATATCGAAAATCAGGCTCATGGCCGGTCTATTAGAATAATTCCTGCTGCTCTGTTCTCATTATCACATCGGTCTGAAGGTCAAGATTCATGTCGTTGAAGTAGTCGCTGTAACCTGCAACTCGTACCAACAAATCTCTGTATTCCTCAGGACATTTCTGAGCTTCAAGCAATGTCTCCGTACCAACGACATTGAACTGGATATGATGACCACCCAAAGCGAAATATGTGCGAACCAACTGTGACAGCTTTGCGACATCATCATCCTTCTTCAAAAGTGAAGGCATGAAACGCTGATTGAGTAGCGTACCTCCACTTTTAACCTGATCGAGTTTTCCAAGCGATTTCACAACTGCTGAAGGACCATGAGTATCAGCGCCGTGTGACGGTGACGTTCCATCGGATATCGCTCGTCCGGCAAGTCTTCCGTTTGGAGTGGCTTCCATTACTTTTCCGAAATACACATGGCATGTTGTGGAAAGCATGTTGAGATGAAACACACCGCCGCGGGTGTTAGGCTTTCCCTCTATTGCATCGTAAAGGTCATCATACACCTTCACTGCAACAGCATCTGCGTATGAATCATCGTTTCCGAAGAACGGAGTATGATTCAATATGAACTGTCGCATCGGTTCAGCGTTTTCAAAATTGGTGTCGCAGGCTTTTATCATTTCGTCCATTGTATAGGTCTTATCCTCAAAGACGTGTTTCTTCAAGCTGCAAAGGCTGTCAGTGATTGTACCCAGACCAGTACATTGGATATAGTTTGTATTGTAGCGTGGACCAGCATTATAGTAATCACGTCCCTTTGCAATGCAGTCGTCAATCCATAATGAAAGGAATGTGGCAGGAGCATATTTTGCGAACATGCGGTCAATGTAATTGTTGACACGTACCTTCAAATCCACCAGATAATGCAGTTGTTTCAGAAAAGCATCGTATAGTTCATCGAAGGATTTGAAATTACGCGGGTCACCTGTTTCGATTCCAACTTTTTGTTTTGATACCGGGTCGATGCCGTTATGAAGTGTGACTTCCAATATTTTGGGGACATTAAGATAACCTGTCAGAATATATGCTTCCTTGCCGAATGCACCGACTTCAATACAGCCGCTGCATCCGCCTTCACGTGCATCAGTGAGCGACTTGCCCTGACGCACCAGTTCCTGAACATAAACATCAGGATTGAATATTGACGGATATCCATAGCCTTGGCGTATTACTTTGCACCCCTCAGTCAGGAAACGGTCCGGAGTACACACACTGATATGAATAGAAGTACCCGGCTGCAACAAATGCAACTCCTCGATAGTCTCAAGCATTATGTAGGAGACTTCATTTACGCCGTTGCTGCCATCGGATTTCACCCCGCCTATATTCAGATTCATAAAATCGTTGTAAGTGCCGCTTTCCTTGGCGGTAATGCCAACTTTTGGTGGAGCCGGCTGGTTGTTGACCTTGATAAAGAAACATGACATGAGTTCCTTTGCCTTGTCACGAGTCAGAATGCCGTCAGCAATATCCTTATAATAAAATGGAGCAAGATGCTGGTCCAAATGTCCGGGATTCATCGAATCCCAACCATTTAACTCCGTTATGGTGCCAAGATGTACGAACCAATACATCTGAATTGCCTCCCAGAAAGTTCTTGGGGCATGTGCGGGAACAAAGCGGCAAATCTGTGCTATCTGTTTCAGTTCAATTGCCCGCTCAGGAGTCGCCGTTTCAGCCATCTTTTCAGCCAAATCCGCATGGCGTTCAGCAAAAAGTATCGCTGCATCGCATGAAATAGACATAGCCTGCAGTTCCTCCTGCTTGTCAGTTGCATCCGGATCATTCAGAAAGTCGAGATGTGCAATTTTATCTTCAATTATTTTTTTCAAATCCAAAAGTCCATATCTGTAAACCTTTCCGTCAAGAGCGGTATGTCCTGCAGCACGCTGTTCCATGAATTCAGTGAACATACCAGCTTCGTATGCCTTCTTCCATTCCTGAGGCACATGGTTAAAGATACGTTCACGTTGTGTACGGCCTTTCCAATAAGGAATAACCTCACGGGCGTATGTGTCAATGTCTTCCCGACTGATAGTATAACGCTGCAATTCCCTTGTGTTCAACACATTAAGATCCTCAACACTATGGCATGTAAGTTCAGGGAATGTGGACACAGCCTTAGGTTTTGAACCTCGCTCTCCGACTATCAGTTCATCTTCTCCAATGTAAATGGATTTCTTTCTGCAAATCTCCATGAAATTCATGGCACGCAGAATCGGAATCGGGTATTTGCCCTCATTTTCCTTATAAAAAGCCGTTTCAATAAGAGCACGTTCTATATCCAAAGAAGGCTCAATTTCAAATGACTGTTTACGCAAACGAACAACACGCTCACTGACTGGAACGTGTTGTTCGTTGGAACTTTTTTTTATGTTCATTGATTATCTACTATACAGAGTATAAATGTTTTACAGTAAATTGAACGATATTGTCAAACCAGCCATGACAATCGAAACCATACTCATCAGCTTAATAAGGATGTTAAGGCTTGGTCCTGATGTATCCTTGAATGGATCGCCAACTGTGTCGCCTACAACTGTAGCCTTATGACATTCGGAGCCTTTGCCGCCGAAATTGCCTTCTTCAACATATTTCTTGGCATTATCCCAAGCACCGCCAGAGTTAGCCATAAATACTGCCATTACGAAACCTGCTGAAAGACCGCCGACGAGAAGTCCAAGGACTCCTGGGACACCTATTAGGATTCCAACCAATATAGGAACAAGAATTGCGAGTATTGAAGGAAGTATCATTTCAGTCTGTGCACCCTTTGTGGAAATTGAAACGCAACGTGCATAGTCTGGTTTTGCCTCACCTTCAAGTATTCCCTTTATTTCAGTGAATTGACGACGGACTTCCTGCACCATCTTCTGAGCTGCACGTCCCACTGCATTCATTGTCAGACCGCAAAACAGGAATGCCATCATAGCCCCGATGAACACACCTACCAACACCTTTGGATTCATAAGGTTAACGTTGTAATATTCCATAAAGTCTATCAATGATGCTTTTGCAGTATCAACGACCCTGCCCCCGAGGTCCAAGGTTGTGGTTTCCACACGCACCAAAGCAATTTTTATTTCTTCCACATATGAAGCAAGCAAAGCCAAAGCGGTAAGCGCAGCTGAACCGATTGCAAAGCCCTTGCCGGTTGCAGCTGTAGTATTACCCAATGCATCAAGAGCATCAGTACGTTTACGCACCTCTTCGCCAAGACCACTCATTTCGGCATTTCCGCCGGCATTGTCGGCTATAGGTCCGTATGCGTCAGTTGCAAGTGTTATTCCAAGAGTTGAAAGCATACCGACAGCAGCAATGCCTATTCCATACAATCCCATGGAAAGATTCTCGGCTGTAAATGCTACATGGAAACCATTTGCGCACAAATAAGCCATAAGGATTGCAATACATATCACGATAATTGGAATAGCAGTTGAAATCATGCCCAATCCCAATCCAGAAATAATGACCGTTGCAGGGCCGGTCTTTGAAGATTCAGACACTTTCCGAGTAGGCTTAAAAGACTGTGATGTATAATATTCGGTTGATTTTCCAATAATTACACCTGCGAGAAGACCGCAAACCACCGAAAATGAAACTCCAATCCAGTTTTCAATTCCCAAAGCCCACATAATCACGAATGTTGCCACAGCTATAAGGCAAGCCGCTGTATTGGTACCGAGGCTCAGAGATTTGAGAAGCTGTTTCATTCCTGCATTTTCATTGGTACGAACCATAAAAATGCCTATTATCGACAATACAACGCCGACTGCTGCAATAAGCATAGGAGCACAAACAGCCTTTATCTGCATTCCCTCGACATTAGATGAAGCGAAAGCACTTGCACCCAAAGCCATAGTGGCAAGAATAGAACCGGCGTATGACTCATAAAGGTCAGCACCCATACCGGCAACATCACCGACATTATCGCCTACATTATCAGCGATAGTTGCAGGATTTCTCGGGTCATCTTCCGGAATATTGAATTCCGTCTTACCTACCAGGTCAGCACCCACATCGGCAGCCTTTGTATAGATACCACCCCCGACACGTGCAAACAAAGCCTGTGTGGAAGCACCCATGCCGAATGTCAGCATGGTAGTTGTAACAACGACCAAATCATTTCCAAAATGAGCAACCTGAGTCAGAATGATATACCACAAACTGATGTCAAGCAATGCCAGTCCTACAACTGTGAGTCCCATCACAGCACCTGAACGGAAAGCAACCTTAAGCCCTTTGTTAAGAGAGGAACGGGCTGCATTTGCAGTTCTTGCCGAAGCGTTTGTGGCAGTTCTCATACCTATAAAACCTGCAAGACCTGAGAAGAAACCACCTGTAAGAAATGCAAACCATACCCAACTATTCTGCAAACCAAATAGTGACATGACGCCAAAAATAGCGGCAAGTATCACAAATACGATGATAACCACCTTATATTGTTGCTTTAAATACGACATGGCACCTTCCCTTACATATTTGGCTATTTCGGCCATTCGGGGCGTCCCTTCACTCTCTTTCATCATTTGCCTGTAAAACGCCCATGCAAAAAGCAGCGCAATGACAGCTGCACAGGGCACAAGCCAGAAAATTGGTCTAATCATAATATTCTACGTTTAATTTATACTATTTCAAACTTAAAACTGCAAAAATAATCTATTTCACACATATTTTTAAAAAAAATTCAACTATTTGGCACCTCTTGAATAAGGAGCATCTGTCTGATTTGCAAACTCACCATCTAAATATTTGAAATATCCTGCCACTCCTATCATCGCAGCATTGTCAGTTGTGAACTCAAAATCCGGAATAAAAACCTTCCATCCATATTCCTTTCCCAAAGCGGTTATTGCATTTCTTAACCCTGAGTTTGCCGAAACACCTCCGGAAATGGCAACCTGTGTCACCTTATAGTCCTTTACAGCCCTGACGAGTTGTTTTGTGAGAATGTCAATGATTGTCTTCTGCATTGAAGCTGCCAAATCCGCCTTATGTTTCTCAATAAAATCATTATCGCTGACCAGTTGATCCCTTAAGAAATAAAGAAATGAAGTTTTCAGACCACTGAAACTATAATTATAACAGTCAACGTGCGGTTTGGCAAATTTAAAGGCATTAGGGTCCCCCATCTTTGCCAACCTGTCTATCACCGGACCGCCCGGATAGCCTAAATCCATAATCTTTGCCACCTTGTCAAATGTCTCACCGGCAGCATCATCAATTGTACTGCCGAGTATCTGCATATCCGACGGGCTCTTCACCAATACAATCTGAGTATGGCCCCCAGAAACCACCAAGCAGATGTATGGAAATTCAGGGACATTTTTCTCATGGTCCTTACGCTGTGCAAAATGTGCAAGAATATGTGCCTTAATGTGGTCAACCTCTATTAGGGGAATATCAAGTCCTAATGCCAAAGCCTTTGAGAATGAAACACCTACAAGAAGTGATCCCAACAAGCCAGGCCCAAGCGTAAAAGCAATCGCATTTAAATTATTTTTTTCTATATTTGCATCGTGAATTGCCTTGTCAATAACTGGAATGATATTCTGCTCGTGAGCCCGAGATGCAAGTTCTGGCACAACACCGCCATACTGACGATGCACTTCCTGACTTGCAATGACATTCGACAAAACTGTCGTGCCGTCCATCACTGCCGCCGAAGTATCATCACACGACGACTCAATTCCTAATATGTAAACACTCATTGCGTTTTGTTTAAGAAAGTTATAAAATACATATCTAAAACATTAACAATCATAATCTTAACAGTATTAGCACTCGTTCTAATCACTGCAGGATTACTTCTTGTCCCTTCTGTTCAAAATCAAGTTGCAAAGATAGCAGTCAATTCCATTTCAAAAAACACTAATATCGATTTTTCTTTTGAAAATTTCAGTTTCACCAAATTCAACACAATAGAAATTGACGGATTACATATAAGCGACCTTCAGAAAGACTCTCTCATTGATGCTGCACACATAAAGGTGGTCCTTGGCAAATTGAACCTAAATGAAATGGAAATCAATATTGATAAAATATGTGTTAACGACTTTTACATGGATCATCATTGGTTTGAAGATCATGATAAAACCAATCTGATGGAAATTTTCAAAAAGAAGGATAACAAAAACCAAAAATCAAAAACCTTTAAAATCTGCGCTAAAGACATAGAACTCAACAATCTCAACTACAAATACAGAAATTACAGATATCCTGAAACACCGCTTGCAATAAATTTCAATGACATCGACGCAAAAAACGGCTTTGCCAAAGCCAGAAACCTCGTAGTGACACCAGACAGCATTTCCCTTACTGCCGACCATGCATCTCTTATTGAAAAGGCCGGATTCAATCCATGCGTCAATCACGCCGATATATTAATCAGCAGCACCCTGATGTCTTTCAAAAACGTGGAAGCAGAAACCCCGACATCGGATTTTGGTGCCGATGTGTCATTAGTCTCTAACAGTTACAAGTCCTACAGACATTTCAACGACTCGGTAATACTCTATGTAAGCATAAAACCCGGCAGTATGGTCGATACAAAGGATGTGGCTTATTTCTCATCCTCTCTTGCCGGTGCCAACAATATTGTCACTATCATGTCAGCAAATGCCAACGGCTACGTCAACGACCTGCATGTCAACGATATACTTATTGATTTATGTGACAAGTCAAGACTCAGTCTCGACCTATATATCAAGAACACATTATATAAATACAGGTATCTCGACATAAAACTTAAGGAACTGACCACAAATGCTGATGATTTGGAAGCCCTCGTTGTTCCGGCATTTACCAGGGGTGTATGTGCACCTTATCATCTGTCACTGCCTGATGAAGTCCACAGAATCGACAGACTGTCTGCCAAAGGCACTTTTAAAGGCAAAATCCAAGATTTCAAGACCGACATAAACCTTACTGCCGACAACAGCATCGTTGATGCAAAACTGACTTACCAACCAAGAAACACTAACGACGATTCGTTCACGTTGGCACTCAACGGAAAGAATATCAATGTGGGAAAGATAATGAACACCCCGAAAATATCCACTCTTGACGCAAATATTAACGCAACGGGCACTGCAAACAGATTCCGCCCGAAAACTTACAAGGTTCAAGGTGAACTGAACAATGTGGCTCTCGAACACATTACTCTCAAAGATGTTCATGCCTCTGTCGAAAATGACTCCGAAGAACTTAATGCAAGTGTTGATGTATTCAATGAAAACATATTCCTTGAAGCCTATGTGAGCCATTTTCTGAATTCACAGGACCCGATGACAAATATTTCCGTCAACGCCCAGCAGGTCAACCTCTCCAAACTGACACTACGCCCCCTCGAAGAAAATGCGACAACTTCATTCTTTATCAATTCCAATATCGAAGGAACTGACATCGACAAATTATCAATGGAGACGTATGTCACAAACTTCAAGTACTCCGATATTGAACGAAACGTAAATGCAAACGACTTCAGCATAAAACAGTCTTTCAACCCCAATGACAATACAAAGGAAGTAGCGCTGTTGTCGGATAATCTCAACATCAATCTTCATGGAAATTTTTCATATAAGGAACTCCCTGTTATCCTGTCAAATGTCACAAATTATCTGTTAAACGAAACCGATAAGGTCAAACCTCTGGCAAATGACACAACCTATCTGACACTTTCAATTGATGCAAGCAAGGATTTTAAAACCGTTTCACAATTCCTCCCAGCTTTTTCAATCAATGATGATATCTCGCTTTATTTGGATGTAAAAGACGATTCACATGCAACTCTGAGTTTGAACACGAAGGAAATACAATACAAAACATTAACCATAAGCGATTTGAATATTGATGCACAATATGATACCTGCAGAGCTAATGCAATTGTAAATCTTAACAATGTTTATCTTGACGATGACTCAAAATTGAGTGATATGCTGTTTCTTTCAAAAAGCAAATGGGAACTCGGCATATCCAATGATACGGTCACTGCCGACATTATTTGGAGCGACAATTACAACAACCGCAATGGTAATTTTAACTTCTATGCCGATATATCCGAACTGCCAAAAATAAAGGTCTTCATTCCTGATTCACTATACATGTATTCCGACACGTCATTGTGGACAGCAAAAAGCGACCTTATCTCCTACGATACCAATTTGATTTCCATACGCAATCTGATACTTCAGGGGGACGATGCATCCCTTATCATTGACGGCAATTACTCAAAAAATCCAAACGAAACATTGTCGGCCACATTTGACAATATCAACTTGAATCTTTTCAAAGAATTCTTGCCGAAGAGTCTCGATCTTGATGGCGTCATCAATGGAAAAGCAAGTATGTCATCAAGTGAAAGGAACCAACCTGTATTATTTGCAGATATCAATGTTAACGACATAATAATCAATGATTTCCATACCGGAAACCTGTATTTGGAAACCCAATGGGATGATAAAAAACACAGCCTTAATCTTGACACAAAACTTGTCAACCCTATGTTTAACGACACAATTATCAATATTACAGGCAATTATTATCCTAAAAACAACAAACTGTTAGACCTATCAATCCTTATTGACAGTCTCAATCTTGAATTGATTAGCTCATTTACAGAAAAATACATCAATAACCCTTACGGTTTTCTGTCTGCCGGCATCAAAATCAACGACAACATAGACAATCTGCAAACCAATGGTGAAATAGCATTTCATAACGCAGGATTCACCATCAATGCCACAAACACCCAGTACTCATTCAACGACAAGATATACATTAAACCGGATGAATTTTACTTGAGAAATTTCAAAATACACGACAATAAAGACAACGTTTTCAACGTATTAGGCACCATCAAGCACCAAAACTGGAAAGATTTCATGGTCGATCTTGCCACTGATTTCAACAATTTCATCATACTTGACAACACGAGCAGATTGAACGGCTCGATATACGGTGATGCTTCCATCAGCGGAAATGTAAAGGCCAAGGGAAAACTAAATGACATAGATGTCAATGCTGATGTAAGTACGAATCAGGGCACTGATGTGACCATAACCGTAACCACAAGCAAAACGGCATCACAGAAATCCTTTATCACTTTTGTTTCAAACACAGATGAGCAGGAGAATGGACAAATTACCGCGAACATACCTCGAAGCAATTCAATGGCAATAAATGCCAAAGCAAACATATCCGACGGCACTCAAATCAACATTGTTCTTCCATACAATGTCGGAGACATGTCCATCACCGGAAGCGGCGAAATCACCTATAATCAGGCTAAAAACGGCAATTACAACATGAATGGTGACTATACTGTAAACTCTGGTGAATTCCGACTAAACATCGACAATTTTATCAGGCGTAATTTCACTATCACCAAGGGTGGAACCATCATTTTCAACGGTGCCCCAAGCAATGCCCTTCTTGACCTGCAGGCTGTATATCAGGTGAAAGCATCGCTCCAAAGCATACCTACCATTTCCGATGAATCACTGGCACAACAGCGCGTTCAAGTCAACTGCATCATCAACTTGAGCGGCTCACTGTATGATCCGTCTATAACTTTCGACATTGAAATGCCAAACGTTGACGAAGATGTCAAATCCATGATTTATTCCGCCATAGATATCAATGACCAGGCTGCTGTCACCCAACAGGTATTTTCACTTCTGATACTCAAATCATTCAGTTTCTCTTCTGAGAACACCCTGGCATCAAGCATAAGTTCCAACTCAGTCGGTCTTATCTCCAGTCAGCTCTCAGAATGGATTTCATATTTATACAAAGGAATTGACGTTGGCGTGAACTACAATCCTGCATCGGGATATTCACCGGAAGAATTTGAAGTGTATGTCAAGACCCAATTCCTTGACGACCGCCTCATAATAGACGGCAATTTCGGCGTTCAGAACCGTTCGACGGTTCAGGCTGGTGCATCAAACAGCTTCATCGGTGACGTCAACATCGAATATAAACTGACTCCAGATGGCAAAATGCGCATTAAAGCATTCAACCGTACAAACGAATATTCATTGTTTGAGACAAACAGTCCTTACACACAAGGCGTAGGTATCTCCTATTCAACCGAATACAACAAATTATCCGAAATATTCAACAGAAAATAGGTACAGCCGCAATAGCATCCTGTCATTTTGCAGCAGGAAAACATGGGCATGAGCAGGCATACCACATTACTGCAGTATCAACTCCACAACATTTTCCACATGCTGAGTATGGGGGAACATGTCAACCGGCTGTATTCTGCCAATTGAATACTTTTCAGAAAGAAGACTGATGTCCCTTGCCTGTGTTGCCGGATTGCAACTCACATAAACTATCTTTTTAGGACTGCATTTTAGTATCTGAGCTATTACCTTGTCGTGCATACCGGCTCTCGGCGGGTCAGTAATAATCACATCTGGCCTGCCATTTGCATCTATGAAATCATCGGTCAGGACCTTTGCCATATCCCCGGCAAAAAATGAAGTATTTGTAATATTGTTGATTGAAGAATTATAAATTGCATTTTCGATGGCTTGTTCAACATACTCGATACCCACAACCTTCTTAGCCTTCGAAGCCACAAAATTTGCTATAGTTCCGGCTCCAGTATATAAGTCATACACTATCTCATCTCCTTGTAAATCAGCAAATTCGCGAGCCACTTTGTACAGTTTGTAAGCCTGGTCATGGTTTGTCTGATAAAAAGACTTAGGACCTACATAAAACCTGATATTCTCCATTTCCTCAATAAGATGGTCTTCACCATAATAAGGAATGACCTCCTGATCACCTATATCATCATTAAATTTACGATTAACGACATACATCAAAGAAGTTATCTGCGGAAATGAATCCCTGATGAAATCAAGCAACGGAAAGAAACTGTCTGTGTCATTTTCATTAACGACAAGTACAACCATCAGTCCGCCGGTATTTGAGCAGCGAATTATGAGATTGCGCAGCAAGCCTTCATGCTTCTTTACGTTATAGAACGTAAGATTGTGGCTTATAGCATAATCCCTGAAGGAATTTTTGATTTGGTTTGATGGCTCCGGCTGGAAAAAACATTCTTCAATGTCAATTATTCTGTCGTACATATTTGGAAGATGAAATCCTATTCCGTTGAGATTACGTTCTTCTTTCGACTTGAATTCTCCATCGGACATCCATTTGAAGTTAGAAAAAGTATATTCGAGTTTATTTCTGTAATATGTAGTCTTGTCTGAAGAAATGATATCATTGATATTGTTTACATTGACTTTACCAATGCGTGTCAGTGCATCAACGACCTGTTTTTGTTTATAGAACAGTTGTGACTGATAGTCAAGATGCTGCCATTTACATCCGCCACATAGTCCGAAATATTTGCAGAAAGGTTGTATTCGGTGAGGGGATGGTTTTTTGATATTTACGATTTTTGCAATCCGGAAAGATTTTTTCTTTTTAACTGTCTCAGCGTCAATCACATCTCCGGGAGCGCCAAAAGGAATAAAGAAAACAAGGTCGTCTTTTTTAGCGACTGCATTGCCATCGCTTGCAGCATCAATTATTTCAAGGTCAGTCAGCAGCATATTTTTTTTTGCAAATATAATAAATTGATGTATTATAAAACAAAAAAGCCCGTCGGAATGACGGGCTTTCGTATAAAATGGAGGCAACTACCTACTCTCCCACAATTGCAGTACCATCGGCGTGAGCGGGCTTAACTTCTCTGTTCGGAATGGGAAGAGGTGGACACCGCTGCTATCGTCACCTTCCTGTTTTTTCCTGTCCTACTACGGACAGGTGACATATTCTGAAAGATAATATATGCTCCTCACCGCACCGCCTCTTCCGCGCCTGAAAGTTACGGGCTATTAGTATTGCTCGACTTTGACATCACTGCCTTTACATCTGCAACCTATCTACGTCATAGTCTTTGACGACCCTTCGAAGAAGTCTTATCTTGAGGCCGGTTTCGTGCTTAGATGCTTTCAGCACTTATCCGTTCCAAACTTGGCTACTCTGCCATGCATCTGGCGACACAACAGATACACCAGTGGTTTGTCCAACTCGGTCCTCTCGTACTAGAGTCGGCTCCCCTCAAACTTCTCACGCCCACAACAGATAGAGACCGAACTGTCTCGCGACGTTCTGAACCCAGCTCGCGTGCCACTTTAATCGGCGAACAGCCGAACCCTTGGGACCTTCTCCAGCCCCAGGATGTGACGAGCCGACATCGAGGTGCCAAACCACTCC
>JAEEGH010007097.1_pt1 | contig 27114 bp, 23 predicted proteins | sample 9134181 | NCBI WGS metagenome assembly JAEEGH01 (sample SAMN16246544, study PRJNA631951) | gut metagenome | biome: gut microbiome; feature: rumen; material: DP-attached | host: Bos | place: Iran: Karaj | collected 2018-10 | reverse complement strand
GCAACATCCGCGCCCTGGAGGCCGCCACCGGCGTGGAAATCGTCGTGGACGACACCCCGGACGCCATCATGCTGTCCGCCTTCGACCCGGTCCGCCGCGAGGTCGCCCGCCTGGCCCTGCACCAGCTCGTGATCGACGGCCGCATCCATCCGGCCCGCATCGAGGAAGTCGTGACCAAGGTCCAGAAGCAGCTCGAGGACGAGATCCTCGAGACCGGCAAGCGCACCTGCATCGACCTCGGCATCCATGGGATGTCGATGGAGCTCGTCCGCCTGATCGGCCGCATGAAATACCGTTCCTCCTACGGCCAGAACCTGCTGCAGCACTCCCGTGAAGTGGCGAACATCTGCGCCATCATGGCCTCCGAACTGGGCTTGAACCCGAAGATTGCCAAGCGTGCCGGCCTCCTGCACGATATCGGCAAGGTGTCCGAGGAAGAACCCGACCTGCCGCACGCCCTGCTGGGCATGCGCCTCGCCGAGCAGTTCAAGGAGAAACCCGAGATCTGCAACGCCATCGGCGCGCACCACGAGGAAACCGAGATGACCTCCCTCTACGCCCCGATCGTGCTCGTGGGTGACGCCATTTCCGGCGCACGTCCCGGTGCCCGCCGTGAGGTGATCGAATCCTACATCAAGCGTCTCAAGGGCATGGAAGACCTCGCCGCCGCCTATCCGGGCGTGACGAAGTCCTATGCCATCCAGGCCGGCCGCGAACTCCGCGTCATCGTGGGCGCCGACCAGGTATCCGACGCCGAGGCCGAAGTCCTCTCCGGCGAAATCGCCAAGAAGATCCAGGACGAAATGACTTACCCGGGCCAGGTGAAGATCACCGTGATCCGGGAAACGAGATCGGTGGCGTATGCGAAATAGGATGAGATTCCCGGTCAAGCCGGGAATGACAAATAATGTCAAGCGTCGAATGACGGCATTTCTGGCAGCGCTCTTTGCGAGCGTTGCCGTTTTTGCCCAGGAACCGTCCGTGAAGTGGAAGGTCGCTTCGGAGGAGGTTTCGGAGGGCACGTATCAGTTGACCTTCACCGGCAAGATCGAGGACGGGAAGCATATCTACGGCATCAATCCCGGTATCGGTAATCCCGTGGAAGTGGAATACATCAGCCCGGTCACGGCAGGTCCTCTACAGGAAGTGACGAAGCCGACGGAGTACAAGGACGACCTCGTATTCTTTGGCAAGGCTGTGTTCTCGCAGGAAGTGACCGTGGAATCCGGCAACACCGTCGAGGGTACCATCACTTGGCAGTCCTGTACGGAGGACATGTGCGGATTCCCGGAAGAATATGCGTTTAGCGTGGCCGTGGGGCCTGCGGTCTCTCACCAGACGGCCATCGGCGATCCCGAGGATGCGAAGGACCGCGGCGGCCTGTGGGCCCTCATCATCGAGGCCATCCTCTGGGGCTTCGCCATGCTCCTCACACCTTGCGTGTTCCCGATGATTCCGATGACGGTCTCCTTCTTCCTGAAGGGCTCCGAGAACGCGCACCAGGGAAGATTCAAGGCCTTCATGTACGGCCTGTTCATCGTCCTGCTGTATACGGTGCCCATCAGCGTCATCATCGGCCTGACCCGCCTCCTCGGCGGTGAGACCGTGACGGCCGACATCTTCAACTGGCTGGCGACGCATTGGCTCCCGAACCTCATCTTCTTCCTCGTGTTCATGGTCTTCGCCGCCTCCTTCTTCGGGGCGTTCGAGATCGTGCTCCCCTCCTCCTGGCAGAACAAGAGCGATGCGAATTCGGGCAAGAAAGGCCTTGCAGGCGTATTTTTCATGGCCCTGACCCTCGTGCTGGTATCCTTCTCCTGCACAGGTCCCATCGTGGGCTCCGTCCTGATCAAGTCCACCCAGGGTGAGTTCTGGACACCGATGGTCACGATGCTGGCCTTCTCGGTGGCCTTCGCCCTCCCCTTCACCATCTTCGCCCTGTTCCCGCAGCTGCTGAAGAAGATGAAGAGCGGCTCCTGGCTGAACTCCGTAAAGGTCGTGATGGGCTTCGTGGAAGTCGCCTTCGGCTTCAAGTTCCTGTCCGTCGCGGACCAGACCTACCACTGGGGCCTGCTGGACCGGGAAGTGTACCTGGCCATCTGGATCGTCGTTTTCGCCCTGCTGGGTTTCTATTTGCTCGGGAAGATCCGGTTCACGCATGATGAGAAGGTGGAAAAGATCGGTGTCACGCGACTCGCGCTCTCCATCGCCGTGTTCTCCTTCGTCGTCTATATGATTCCAGGGATGTTCGGCGCGCCATTGAAAGCCCTCTCGGGCTATCTCCCGCCCATCTCGACCCAGGATTTCATCATCGCCAACTATGCCGAAGGGCAGGTGGCCGGCACGGCCTCCGCAACCCCGGCGGACCCGAACCGCTACGGGCTCCATATCGCCCACAACCTGCCGGGCTATTTCACGCTGGAAGAAGGACTTGCGGCCGCAAAAGCCTCCGGGAAACCCGTCTTTGTCGACGTCACCGGCCACGGCTGCACGAACTGCCGCGAGATGGAAGCCCGTGTCTGGAGCGACCCGGAAGTGCTCCGTCGCCTCCGCGACAACTTCGAGATCGTCGCCCTGTACACTGACGACAAGCAGAAGCTTCCCGAAAGCGAGTGGTTCACCACCCCCGCCGGCAAGACGCTCAAGACCCTGGGCAGCGTGAACTCCTACATCGCCCGCACGCGTTTCGAAGTGAACGCGCAGCCAAACTACCTCATCCTCTCCCCCGAGGGTGAGATCCTCGCCGGTCCCCGCGGATACAACCTGTCCATTCCCGGATTCATCCAGTTCCTGGACAGCGCCATCTGATTGTCATTTCGAGCTTGCCGAGAAATCTGAAATGTCCGAGATAGAACCGTTGATAGCCGACCTGGCGCTGATCCTGATCTGCGCCGGCGTGATGACCCTCGTCTTCAAGAAGCTCAAGCAGCCGCTTGTGCTGGGCTACATCGTGGCCGGTTTCATCGCCAGCCCGCATTTCGCCCTGACCCCCTCGGTCATCGACACGGCCAGCATCCACACCTGGTCGGACATCGGCGTGATCTTCCTCCTGTTCGCCCTCGGCCTGGAATTCAGTTTCAAGAAGATCGTGAAGGTGGGCGGGCCAGCCGTCATCGCGGCCCTGACCATCATCTTCGGCATGATCTTCCTCGGGTTCACCGTCGGCTCCAGTTTCGGATGGAGCAAGATGGACGCCCTGTTCCTGGGCGGTATGATTTCCATGTCTTCCACCACGATCATCTATAAAGCCTTCGAAGACCTCGGGCTCGCGAAAAAGCAGTTCGCAGGCCTTGTCATGTCCATCCTCATCCTGGAAGACATCCTCGCCGTCGTCCTGATGGTGGTCCTGTCCACGGTGGCGGTCTCGAACAATTTCGAGGGCAGGGAGCTGGTGATGTCCGTCGGAAAACTCGCGTTCTTCCTCGTCCTGTGGATTGTCGTGGGCATCTACCTGATCCCGCTCCTGCTCCGCTGGGCGAAGAAACTGATGAACGACGAGACGCTGCTCGTCGTGGCCCTGGGGCTGTGCTTCGGCATGGTCGTCCTGGCCGCCAAGACCGGCTTCTCGGCGGCCTTCGGCGCCTTCATCATGGGCTCCATCCTGGCGGAAACCATCGAGGCGGAACACATCGAACGCCTCGTCAAACCGGTGAAAGACCTGTTCGGAGCCATCTTCTTCGTGTCCGTGGGCATGATGGTGGACCCGGCGATGATCGGCCAGTACTGGCTGCCCATCGTGGTCATCACCCTTACGGTCATCCTCGGCCAGTTGTTCTTCGCGACGACAGGTGTGCTCTTGTCCGGACAGCCCCTGAAGACCGCGATGCAGTGCGGGTTCTCGCTGACGCAGATCGGTGAGTTCGCCTTTATCATTGCCACCTTGGGCGTATCCCTGGGCGTGACGGGAAGTTTCCTGTACCCGATTGTCGTGGCCGTTTCGGTCATCACGATCTTCCTGACACCGTACATGATCCGGCTGGCAGAACCCGCGTATGGGTTTGTGTACAAGCACCTTCCGGGACGTGTACGCAACTTCATGGACAATTACGCGGCCTCATCGGCCTCCCCTACCACGAGTAAGGAGAGCGAATGGCGGAAATACCTTGGGTCCGTACTCAAGGTCATCCTCATCTACGGCATCCTTTGCATCGCCATCAACAGCCTTTCCTTCGGCCTGCTGGTACCTTTTGCCGCAAAGTGGATTCCGGAACCGTGGGCGAACATCGTCTCCGGCGCCGTCACCCTCGTCGCCCTGGCGCCCTTCCTGCGCACGATGGTCATCAAGCACAGCCACTCGGATGCTTTCCAGGCGCTCTGGGAGGAAAGCCGCGCGAACAGGGCGCCGCTCGTCGCGACCGTCGTGCTGCGCTACGCACTGGCCCTGGGCTTCGTGTTTTATGTCCTGGCCCGCCTGTTCCATATCTCGGTCCTGCTGATCTTCGTCCTGGCCTTCCTGGTGGTCTTCGCCATCGTCTCCAGCCGCTTCATCAAGCGGAATGCCCAGCGCATCGAGCACACCTTCCTGACGAACTTCCGCTCCCGCGAACTGCGCGCCGAATACCTGGGCGAAAAGAAGCCGGAATATGCCTCCCGCCTCCTGTCCAAGGACATGCACTTCGCCGACTTCGACATTCCCGCCGAAATCGACTGGGGCGGCAAGACCCTGGCGGAACTGAACTTTGGCAACCGCTTCGGCATCCACGTCGTGTCCATCCTCCGCGGCGGCCTGCGGATCAACATTCCCAAGGCCAACAACCGCCTTTTCCCGCAGGACCGCATCCAGGTCATCGGCTCCGATGCCGAACTCGAAGCTTTCGGCGAACACCTGAAAGCCAGTGCCATCGACCTGGAAGACGAGCGCTACCACAGCGGCGAGATGGTGCTCAAATGCGTCCCCGTAACGGGCTTGTCCCCGTTCCTCGGCCACACCATCATCGACGCCGGCATCCGCAACCGATACCACTGCCTCGTCGCCGGCGTAGAGAAGGCCGACGGCAACCTCCACGCCCCCGACGTCCACTCCCCCTTTGAAGAAGGCGACATCCTGTGGATCGTAGGCGAGAAGGAGGATGTGGAGAAGGTGATGGGAAACTAGCTTGCTTTTTTGCACAAAACCTTCTACCTTTGGGGCAAACCCCTTGAATATGAGTCCACTCCGTCTCGTGCGCCTTTACCGCACCTTGCTTTCCTTGATGCTGCTGCTTCCGTTCGTCACCCGGGCACAGGAACGGATTGTCGTCGCCTACGTGACATCCGGAGCCGAAGACCTGCCTGATATGTCCCTGATGACGCATATCAATTATGCTTTCGGCCACGTAAACAAAACCTTCAACGGAGTCCGCATCCAGCGGCCTGAACGGCTGCGGGAGATTGCCGCGGCCAAGGGGGACGTGAAGGTCTGCCTGTCCGTCGGCGGCTGGGGAAGCGGCCGGTTCAGCGAGATGGCAGCGGACGAAGCATGCCGTAAGTCATTCGTCGACAGTTGTCTCGCGATTGTCGAGGAGTTCGGGCTTGACGGCATCGACATCGACTGGGAGTATCCGACCTCCTCCGCCGCGGGGATTTCCTCCTCCCCGGAGGATACCGACAACTTCACCCTGCTGATGCGCGACCTCCGCGCTACCCTCGGAAAAGACCGGCTCCTCACCCTCGCCACCGCCGCCAGCGCACGCTACATCGACTTTCCAGCCATTCTCCCCTATGTGGATTTCGTCAATGTGATGTCATATGACATGGGACGTCCCCCGCGACACAACGCCCCGCTGTACCCCAGCCGCGGCATCTCCGGACGGATGACCTCCGATGGAGCCATTAAAGTCCACCTCGCCGCCGGCGTCCCCGCCGACAAGTTGGTGATGGGCATGCCTTTCTATGGGCATGGGAAGGAAGGATACAATGACTATGTCGATTACAAAGACCTGATGCCGCCGCTGGAAGGCCACCATGAAGTTTGGGACGAGGATGCCCGCGTCCCCTATTACGCCAACGCGGAAGGCCGGCTCGTCCTCGGCTTCGACAATGTCCGTTCCATCGGAGAAAAGTGCAACTACATTGTCGAGAACGGTCTTCTGGGCGCGATGTACTGGGAATACAACTGCGACAATGCCACCAAGGACCTCGCCCGGACCGTGGCGGAGAAGATCCTGAAGTGACCGGATTGGGCACGAACCTTGCTGCATTCCGGCCGTGAGGAAAAAGAGATCCATCGCATACCGCCTGTTTGTACGGCTTCCTTTCTGGGCGATCGTGATCAGCATAGCGCTGGTCACGATGCTTAAGTGGGTGCCGGTCTGGTATACGCCGGTTATGCTCAAGTATTCGGTCCAATACCGCAAGGTGGAGGATTATCACACCCGCCAGAAGTGGGTGACGATCGAACAGATGTCACCAGCGCTGATCCAGGCCGTCATCGCCAGCGAAGACAACCGCTTCTGTGAGCACAAGGGATTCGATTGGCAGGAGATGGAGAGGATGCTCACGCAACACCAGGAAAAAGGAAAGAAGATCCGCGGCTGCAGCACCATCTCCCAGCAGGTTGCGAAAAACGTCTTCACTTTCGGGACACGGACCTGGGTCCGGAAAGCCGCCGAGGTTTACTGGACCTTCCTCATCGAAAAGATTTGGGGAAAGCAACGGATCATGGAGGTGTACCTGAATGTGGCGGAGACCGGAAAAGGGCTGTATGGCGTGGAGGCCGCCTCGAACCACTATTACGGTCTGAAAGCGAAGGATATCGACAAGCGGCAGGCCTGTGCCATCGCCGCCAGCCTCCCGGACCCCTGGGACCGTTCCCCGGACAAAAACACCTCTTTCCTCCGCAAGCGGAGGGCGCAGATCTACACCCTCATTTCCACGCTGAAATACCCCGAATGGGCGCTATAGAGCCACGGACCTGTCCAGCCGGGAATCAGAAGCTGTCGGGCCGGCTGCTGTAGGACGAATAGCGGATCCCGTGCGAATCCAGGAATTGGGAGAACCGTTCGGAAGATGCCAGTGAGCGCTCCTTCACGGCGCTGTACAGTTCATCCACGGTATGGACTTCCAGAGCGGCCATCAGCCGCAAGGCATCGACATCGTAGATATCCACCTCCAGAACGTCGCTGTCGTCCCAAAGGCTGATTACACCATTTTTAAGGACGAGTCCCGTGCGGTACCATCTAGTACGCAACATCACTTCTTCCCGCTCCGGGCATTTGTCCAATTCCTGCCGAATCTGCGCCAGATACTCCTCGTTGTTCAATGCCTCATAGGCATTGCGGATCCTTTTCTCTTCCATATCAATCATTGTTGACGGGTTGTCGTTCATATCGGACAGCGAAGATCCATGAGGATCAGCATACTGGCTTCCCATTACAGCTAATCTGTTGGCTTCCAAGTCCATACCGGACATCCGAGCGACCATGTCCTGATGCCCCCGGGCGGCCCACCAACCCAAGTCCGGAGCCAGTTACGCGTGGCATATGCTTCCTCAACGCATTCAAATCACTCCCGAGTTTATCGACAAGTCGGTATTCCCGATACAGGTCTGGCATATACAGTTGGATAAAAGCGTGCTTGAACCAGTAGTCCATCTTCGGAAGAATCCCTAGCCGGGGTTCAGCAAATTTTAACCTTAATCGGAGGCTTACACCCCAGCATCAACTTGCTTATTGAGCCACGGGAATCCTGAGCGGAGTAATCTCCATGCTGATACTCCATTTTTATTTTTGATTTGCAAAACCCCATAAGCAATTATGTATAACAGTAATAGTTCTGGGATAAAATACTCCATTAATCTTCCCCAAATAGCATGAGCATTAGTAGTATATGCTACGAACAATAATACACAAAAGAGTTCACCTACGACGAACATCCAATACCCGACTCTCCATTTGCAAATAATGAGGAATACTCCTATAACGGCAACAAATGCTCCAATCGCCGATAAAACAAGCATCATGCTAATAGCCCATTCTCGAAATTCAATTAATAAACGAATGAAGAAAAACACAGTCAGTAAGAATAACACTATCAATGAACAGAAAGGAAAGGGTGCGAATCCGTTTTTCTTATTATTGAGGTTTGGAGGAACAGACAGTCTTTTCTTTGTTCTCTCCGCCATTACGGCCAGCCGAGTACCTGATTTAGCAACGTCCTTATTATCAGCACAAAAACTAATCAATTTCGGGATTTTAGACTCTGAGATATAGCAGGCCTTTGCTTTCTCCTGGGCCACTCTGACCGAATCCTCTGAGAAAGAAGACTTAAGGTTATCCAACAGTTCAATGAAAGCGATCAAGTCTTTTTCAAGTTCATCATAATTGAGACCTTCATTATCGCTATATTTTTTCAAATACTTCTTCTGTGTGTCGAATGGCTTCCCTTCCAACACAATCTCCTCAACCATTGAATCGATGACGTTTTGCAAACCCTTAGAAACAACGCGATGCTGTCTGCCTCTTAATAATGACTGTTCTTCCATCGACCCAAAATTTAAATTGTTTCACCATTGATAGGATAAACCCCATGCATCCAACGACGATTACTGTCGTCACCTTCATTGATTCGGTGCAATGTTGCGAGAAAATCCCAAATTCAGATCGGCGAGTTTATATTGTTTCCTTCGATTTCCAACGAGAAAGGAAATCATAAACTCCTCAGGAAAAAAAGGAGTTGGATAACAAACTCTCCGACGACGCTACATGCTGGCTGAATTGAATCCCACACAAATAAAGCGTCGCGGCTATGATATAGCCCCAAACAAGGATATAACCGGCAGAAAGCAGGAAAGTCTTCCAAAACGGCATGCGCTTGTACCATGCCATAATCTGTTCAATCTTTTTCATCAACGATGAATATTAATAACCTTTTTAATTGAACCGTATCTACTCAATGACCGGCCGGATAGTAAAACCATTGACTCGCTTGTTGCTGCGAGTATTGGAATTGGATGAATCAAAATACAATCCCCAAGCACTCGTGGAGCCGTCAGCGTTGAGCGAAGAGGACCAATAACGTCCGGATTGGCCAACTCCGTTAAAGCCGGCATTTGTACGGAAACCCGCCGCCGGGAAAAAGACTTCCTCCCCTGTGGTCTTGCTGGTAAAAAGCATGCCTTCTTGACCATTCCTGGTGGTCCAGCTACTGGTACAGGCAGAAATCATCGCTTTTAACTCGGTACTAGTAGGCAAACGCCACCCGCCACCCCATTCATTATGAGCGATATCATCCTCATCCAGGAGTTTCGTTATCATGTCAGTAAAACCATCCATGCCATCGTTGGGAGTGCTGCAATACTTCGTAATTCCACTGGATGAGCCTCCAAATCTATAAGAAGACCATGAATAATCATTTTTGGTATTCAACTCTCCCCATGCATAATACGCTCCAGGGTCACCGGGGGTTGAAGCGCCAATATTTGCGACTGCCCACTTGACACCTGTGCCAAGATCAACCCACGCATGACCATTGGACACACCATGGGTATTGGCACTCGGTTTCGGTGTCTGAACTTGAGCGGCAGCAGGCGACTCCGAAAGAATTGATTCCTGCGAAGATACCATGGACGAAACTTCGGCAGGAATATCCGCAGGGTCTGGCGAGGTGAGTGCTGAACGGGATGGGCTAGGCGACGAAGTCTGTGGCTTGACTGGATTGGAACGTGGTGCACTGGGTTCACGATAGGGCGCATTACCCTTGGATAGTACCTCTGAAGGTAACGCTTCGGACGTATTGTTCTCCTCAACAGAATCAGCAGGAACTTCTAGGGCATAAGTCGCCAAACTCGAAGTAGGATGATGATTCCTCATGAGCAAAAAGCCAGCTACACCCATAAGTAGAGCAACTGATAAAACGGGGATCAGCCATCTTCGATTCTTTCTTTCCTTGACGGCATGAATGGGTGCGGAGGGAAGAAGGGCAACCGGGGAATAAGAATCCATCCTACCAGATTCCGCACCCGCTCCCAACCAGGAACGGATATTGGAACAAAGTTTCGAAACCTGTTCCGGTGACGTTGAATCAATAAAATCGATGTGGCCGAAATGAAAACTGACCCAGCCACGGAGAGGTCTTCCGTCTACAGAAATAGGGACGATTCGTTTCCCCTGGCTTTCAGCATAATACACCTCACGTTTTGTCCATTGTGACTGCAGAAAGCTATCTGACACCATCAATAGAAAAACCTCTGATCTGTCGATTGCTTTGATAATAATATCCTCGAACTGGCTGCCACTCTCAATACCCGTCAGATCAATCCAGCATTTAACGCCAGCATCAGACTCAATTCTACGGATGATGTCCAACACTTGAGGCTTATCCGCCCTGGAATAACTTACAAAAACCCGGCTATCAGACATTGGCTATCGCAAATAGTTTTATTCAAATAAAAAAATCAGATTTTGCCGACGAATCTCTGGGAAGAGAGAATCTTATCCAAGAATTTGCCCTTATCATCAACCTGAAGAATCAAGGGAGCGTTTTTCTCATCGAACAAAAGCGCACACATGGAAACGTCACCATTCTTCTTTGGTTCACCGATATTAGGAACAACAGTCTTGATCTCATTCACACTTGGAAATGGAATCACCTCTCCAACTTGCGCCACGACATTGCTGTACCTCTCTATGCTGTCCAAGAAAAAACATACCTTGGAAAGGCAGGATGCACTTTGCATGATTTCCCAGACACAACTGTCACGGTCACTGACAAGAACAAAAACAAGTCCTGAACGCTCAATCAACTCCCTGACCCCATCCTGCCAAGACTCATCGGGAAGATAGACCCGGACTGCTCCTAGAGGAGCATCCACTTCCTTTGTCATTCCGACCGCACAAGCTTTGACCTTCTTTTTCGACAATAACTCGCAAAGGAATAGCTCAAAAGAAAAACTCTTGGGATTAGTTGAATAATAATCCGCTTCAAATGCTCGCAAATACAACGCAAACCTTGTATTCTTGGCCAGATAATCTTTCAGACTACGGTCTTGCACATTCCCCCGTAACTCACGCCATCCTACCACAATAGCGTACGCGATAACCATGCCTATATCCTTGCCAATCGAGTCATAACTCTCAGTTGCAATACTGATCGACAAAAGGATAACTATCATAACCAAAATGAGGACAAAAGAAACCAGACGGCGAACAACTTTCAATTGTTTCCGAGTTCTTAAGCTATCCTCAACACTGGTCGAGTTCACAATTCTTTTCTTGAAAGGAAGATCAACAAGCTTGATGATGCCTTCAGCAAGAATAAACAACAGAATAACTGTAAGCATAACGATACTGAAATTTGAATTCTATCCTCTACTTAATCACCGACCGGATCCATTCCCCATATCGACGAGCGCTCCTCTTACAACGGGCAAGAAACAGAGCCCCACCCAAAAAAAAGGGTCAAAGAAGATGGGTAAATCATTTTCGATATATGTTAATCCGACTCTTATCATAGCCTAATGCGGTGAAGAAATCAGTAATAACCCTTTTACCCTGTTCCCAAGCTTTTGTCTCTATCCTATTATCGCGCGCCTGTTTGATAACCTTGTCTTTGGCTTCATTTACAAGACTATTCTGATCCTTTTTGCTAAAGATTTCCTCGTGATTAGTATAGATATACTTAATAGCGCTAGGGTTGACTATGCATTCGAATAGTTGAACACGAGGTAAATAAATCGTAATGCTACCATCCTCCTCCTGAACAAGATCCTCTTCCTTCATTTCGGAGAAATCTATTCCATACCTTAATGTTACCTGAGCAGATAATACTAACGTCCCAGTTTTTGTCCCTAAAAAAACTCTATCAACTGTTCTTGTTTTTTCTTCCAAAGCCTCTCCGTGATAAGTAGCGGTAATCAATCTCCTGAGTTCCCGGATAGCATCGATTGAAATATGGTCTTCAATTACAGGCTCAGGTGCTTCTAAAAGAGTAATCTTCGGAGGAAAACTAAATAATCTGAAATAACGGTAACCTATAAATACCAATGCTCCACAAACCAGCAAAGCAAGGATGGAACCACATCCAAGTCTCCGACTCTTGTGTCCTATTCTTCTTACCATGGCTTATCTAAAAACAATCTTGACTGACTCAAATCCCAATTCATGCATAAGCATATCAAAGAATCTGCGAGCATTCTCTTCTGCATCTTCCTTAATAGGGAACTGTTCACGACCAGATCCAATTTTCTCTATCAAAGCTTTCTCAGCACTGACTTCAATCTCGTGCGTCTCTGTCACATGATAATCGGACCTAAGTAAACCCGCATAGGGATGATCCTTACATTTTTTTATATCGATAGATGTTATCTCAGCCTTGGGCAAATAAAGAACAACAGAAGACCCGGAAACCGAAACATTTCTATCTTGAGAAAAGTTCCTCATGTCAATACCGGCAGTCACTGTTGCCTGATATTCAATAGCTATTGCCCTTTTTACCCAATCGATATCACCAGTTACCTGCGAAATCCAATTCGGATCAGTCTCGGAGTGGATGCCTGAAACGGTATATTCGACCGTCCCCAACTCGGCCGTCAGATTTAGTTTTTGAATCGCCTCAGTCAGACGTTCCTCTCTCGATGGAGCAGCTTTGGCCTCAGGAAGGATAACTATTTCTTCTTGCTCCTTTCCTTCATAAAAGACAAGAAACCAAACAACACATGCGGCAACCGCCGCAATTCCAATAATGGCTCTTAAAAACCTCCGCTTAACAATGGATTGGCTGGGGGTAAACTCCAGTATTGACTTATCCTCTTTATTAAGACTCTTTGGGATATCCTTAACTCCCAACGTTTTGGTATCAAAATCAGAAGTTAGGAACGATGCTGATGAAAGATTTACGGGGTCTCCATTCAATGATCTAGTCAGCAGTTGAAGTGTTTCATCGGTCAATCCTATCTGCCGGCCCAAGAAATACAGTTTCTTAAAAGCGATAGCAGTCAGGTTTCGGCTCGACTCCATCCCACGATATGCAGCGACAAATGCTTCGCACTTATTATAGAAACCAGGTTGTTTGTCAAGAACCGACCTATACTTCTGCAAATCCTCTTTCTCGATACATATCGAGGCGATTGTTTTATTAACTGTACTTACATCCATTCCTACACCCGTCCTATTTCAAGTAATCATTAAGAGAGACGATGACCCGTTCGTTTTCTCTGGGAAGCCGGTTATTTTTGATGATATCGTGAAACCGAGGATCCATTTTCGTCAAAAAGGCAACCATCTCGTCAGGTATCCAGAAAGATGTTCCTCCATCGACATTGTATCCTGCAAAATAAAGGTAAATCGATTTGGAGATTGCTTCCCCATTCTCATCCAGAATCTTGATAGAGCGGCAATCGCCCTCATCATAAACCTCCTTGGCTACATAGTATCGGCTTCCCATCATAATGTAAGGCGTCTCATCTCGCCGGATGATGCTCTTGGGTGTCAAATCAGTGAATTTATCAACCTTATCCCCCAGAACTTCTTTGGAAATCGTGATATTATATGGATTCAGAGATTTCTGATAATATGTGAGCGTTCCGCTACCAACTTCAGTAGTAAAAATCATTACCCCGTCTTTAGACACATCTCGAAGCAATGCGGCTAAATCCTTGACACCGATGCTATCCTTTCCGTCGATAATACTATTATGGTAGGTTTTCTTGACATAGGTGGCCAGATAATCATCTCCGATATGATAGGCTAAGACAGATCCTTTATTGATAAACTGGCTCTTGCTGCTCATCTTCAAAAACATCGATTCGTCAGCCTCCATGGCAGACAGGCAGACCGGGAAGAAAGGATGGGTGAACCGGTCATTCTTGATGGCGTGGTGCTGCATCACATCGGTGTTGACGATGGGCCATGATGAACTGGTCGGAACCGCGATACAGATCGAGTTCTCATAGTCATAGACATTGCCGATCTCGGGAAACTCCTCCTCCAGACAACTGACCGCAGATCCTCCACCGATGAACAACAAAGTCACCTTGTTTTTATTCACGAAAAAGTCAGATAGGAAAAGAAGAAAGAAAAAGAGACCGGCGAGAGTTGCCAACCAAGACCAGATTCTCAAATTTCGAATTCTTTTCTTGGGAGATTCTCCTGTATTCTCCATCAAAGAGTCAATTTCTTCTGTAAGGCGGTCCTTGACCTTGGACTCAAGATCCTCAAGGTTGGAATACTCCACATAATATGAATCTGAGTGTTCATTCACCAACCGCTCAACAGCATCAATCTCTGGAGTCCTTTCTTTGAACTCCTTCATAAAGACGTAAATCTTGGGTGTACCCTTTTTCTTCGATGCCTTGGTTGCCAGAAGGAACTCCTCTTTTGTCTTTTCTCCCATCCTATCCTCGACAAGGAATAGGGCTATATCAGTCTTATTTTCGATAAAGTCATCATACTCCGCCTGATTGTCCCCCAGATTCACATAAGAGAACATATTCAAGGTTACCGGGCATCCCTTCAATCGATTCTCCCCATTGAGATTGTTCACCATGGCTTTTAATCTCACCCGGTGCTCCTTGAGGCTCTTCGACCCGGACACGAAAATGGTAAGTGTCGTTTTCATATTTGACAGTGTATGAATAGTTTTGGGAAACGTATTTTCAAATATAGTATTTCTTTTCTGCTTGTCAAAATACAATGATTCATTCAGTGAAGGACATGATACTTTCGCGAGAGGCATTTTTCCAAAGATTCGAATAAACTCGTGTGGAAATCTCCCCGAAAAAAATGACGCATGACACGCCCCAAAGTCAACACACCACTAGCCGTATTTACCTCCTGAAGAGTAATGCCCGTTATTCCTTCCTCAGGATGATGCGCGATAATGATCCAAGCGTGGATGAAAGATGTATACTTAATTACCAGAGCATGGACATATTTCATCCTATATAAAACACGTCGTACCTGAAAACGGCATTCAGGAAAGCGGTCCTTCAGGAGGCTTTCGATTTCGCCATACTCCAAATGTGGAGAGTGTTGTATTTGAAGAGTCCGTAAAAACATATAATGCAATATATCAAATGCAAAACAACATGAACGCAAATAGTGCCACACCAGAAACGACAGTCATGGTAATTGCTGCTATCCATTGGAATAACCGATCGGCCCGTGCCTTTGCCAAAACTTTCTGAAGGAGATCATTCTTCTCCTTCAGTATCTCACCATTTCGTGGATTGCTTTCAAGATAATCGATACAAAGGAGATACGCCTTCTTGTAAAGCCCCTCCTGTTTCAAGGAGGCAACGTCACTGAGCAAATCTGAAAAACCTCCCTTCGAAGAAGAAGTATCCAAGAAAGACTCTATCGTCTCATAAGTATCCTTACTCAAATGGATTCTGTCGGCCATTTCCCGGAGAATTAATCCATCGTCTTCTGTGATCGAACCTGTATTACGAATCCGAAGGAACGTTTTAACAAAACGATAACATCCTTCATAAACGGTTCCATCGGAGTACTTCTTCATCAAAATTGGAGCATACTTATCAAGGGAATCGCCTTTCAAGCAGACCTCTCGAATCAAACTATCAACATATCCATAATCCTCCTCTGAAGAGTCAGCATCCCTCAATTTTCTAGACTTCTCCGAGAAAGGGTTTCGGCCCAAAACTGTTTTGTCTTCCATCATAATCCAATTCTGTTTATCGAACTACTCTTCCCCATTCAATATGTAAGGGATGTTACTGACAATCAGTCGGTCTTTTTCCTGATCATGCAACAATTCATCATAAGGGGCAAGGTCCAAATGGATGAATCGCTCATTTTTGAGATATTTGAACAAATCGCGCCTGCTTCTGAGTTCCCTGGGCGCAGGGTAATAACCCAGCATCAAAACCGAAGACATCCAGCGCCGATGCTCCACTTCGGATATCTGTTCCAGGAGTTCGTCCGAAATGGAAGAGAAAACGGCCTTAGTGGGTTCCAGAGCATAACAACGAAGCAACATCGGCATGAAATTGGCGCTGGCGATACTGGAGAACTTGTGTGCCTGAAGAAGTGACTTCCAAGCCGCATCTGCATCACTGGCAGGAGGATTCCCATATTCCAGATCATAAAGACGATTCAGCCGTTTCCCCAACAAAGTCCGTCGCAGGAACAAGGAATCAACAGGTTCCGTATTGTTTCCGAAAGCGGCCAGATCACCGTACATCCCTGTTTTCCCCGCATCATCGACTAGGACGGAATAATTCTGCTGAAAAACACGGATGGGGCATTTCCGATCATACAGGATACGAGGTAAATGAAGAGCTGTGGATAAACTCTTAGCATAATCAAAATAACAGATAGACATGACCATACGTTCTTTGGGATCTGTTACCCATTTCTCCAGCAAAGAGCGAACGAAAGGCGAAGCAGGATCTGCGTCTATGAAGGACCACTCCAAATCCATGAAATCACCGTACTCAGGCTTGGGAGCGAATGATTCACAATTATCGGGAGATATATAGTGATAGTGACATAGCTCGAACATCCCCGCATGGTTGGCGATAAAGTTACTCATCCCTTTCCTCATCCCCGTATCGATCAGGGTAATTTGAGTTCGAGGTCCATATTTCTTAAAATTTGGGTAATGGCATAGCTGAGCGGCAACGCCGGCGATAGCCCGACCAATCCGGGATTCTCCGATTATGACGATCCGCGTCCTGATATCCTCGTCCTGCGGCGTCAGTGCTGGTAGAAAATCGGAATAGACGAGCATTCTCTCGACGAGATAGTCACTCTCGTTGATAAAATCCACACACAACCTCGATTCTTCGACACCTTTCATGTATTTGATTACATCGAGAGTCGAATGCATCTCCATCGTTACATAGCAATGAATGACGGGGCCGGGTTGACTACAGAGTTCACGCAAATAATCCAGACACTGCAAATTCAACGCATCATGATGAGTTTCCTGTTCCTCTCCAAGCAAATAGATTATCTCCGCCTTGTCTGCACAAGCTTCACGCAAATCTTCTATAGACTCCCGATCACTGCGATATAAAGTCACATTCCGAGAAAACGTATCGTTAGCAAAACGGTCTTGAATCTGTTCCCGGATGGTTGGCACATCACAAGCCGTCATCACCAACACATCCTTACGTGACAATTTATCATCCCTCTGGATTGCAGACAGCATATCCATCAAAGAATGTGGGGCTCCAATTATCAGTATATGCCCAGAAAAGCGATATCGGTTCTCACCATTTTTATACGCATTGACGATATTGTCAATCACGTTGATAAAAACGGAAACAAAGAGGGCAGAAAAAAGGAAAATGCCGAGCAGGGCGACGATAAGCCGGAACCAGTCATGCTCATGGTGGCCATCAAATACCCCGGGATCCAGGAAAATGGCCACAATTTTTTGCCAATCCAAATCCCCAAATAGCAATCTGCCAATAAAAAGGAGTATAGCCAGTACTGCCAAAACTATCAACAGCACCAGAAGCAGCTGTTTCCCCTGACCTTCTGAGAGTATTCTCTCAATTCTTCTACGATATTTCATACCCATTTTGCCAACACTCTAAACCGAATAACCATATACTATCGCTCCTGATTACTCTTCCAGGACTGTTTGATGCTATCCGTGAATGAATCCTTTTTCTTTATACAACAGTCTTTTATCAACGACGTTTTAAACCGTCCAACATGCTTCGTGCTTTGGAGTGACCTTGGTCAGCCGCTTTCCCGAGCCAGATCTTTGCGTTTTTTTTATTCCTATGAACACCTTTCCCCTCATAATAAAAAAGGCCTACTTTATACTGTCCAGTCGCATTCCCTTGATCGGCTGACAGACGATACCACTTCAAAGCTTCGGAATAATCTTCCGGAACTCCTCGACCATATTCATAACAGACGCCGAGATTTGACTGTGCCGCAGCAAGTCCTTGATCAGCAGCAAGGCGATACCACTTCACCGCTTCGGAATAATCTTCCGGAACTCCTCGACCAATATCATAACACCAACCAAGATTATTCTGCGCAATTGCATTCCCCTGCTCAGCTGCGAGACAATACCACTTGACTGCTTCAGAATAATCTTGCGGAACACCTCGACCATCCGCATAACACTTGCCCAAACTAAACTGTGCGTTCGCATTCCCTTGATCAGCTGCGAGGCGATACCACTTCACCGCTTCGGGATAATCCTGTGAGACACCTCGACCATACGCATAACAAGAACCAAGATGGTATTGACTAAGTGCGTACCCTTGATCGGCGGACAGACGATACCACTTCACTGCCTCGGAATAATCCTGCAAAACTCCTCGACCATACTCATAACACCAGCCAAGATTCTCTTGACCACCTGCGTTCCCTTGATCGGCAGACAGACGATACCATTTCACCGCTTCGGAATAATCTTGCGGAACACCTATACCATCGATATAGCATACGCCAAGACTATTCTGAGCAGGCGCATCCCCCTGCTCTGCTGCGAGACGATACCACTTCACCGCCTCAGAATAATCTTGCGGAACTCCTAGGCCATCGTGATAGCATACACCAAGATTATTCTGTGCTACTGCATTCCCCTGCTCTGCTGCGAGACGATACCATTTCACCGCTTGAGAATAATCTTGCGGCACTCCGAGACCATTACGATAACACCAGCCAAGATTAATCTGCGCTACTGCATTCCCCTGCTCTGCTGCGAGACGATACCATTTCACCGCTTGAGAATAATCTTGCGGCACTCCGAGACCATTACGATAACACCAGCCAAGACTATTCTGTGCAGATGCATGCCCTTGATCAGCGGCGAGGCGATACCACTTCATTGCCTCAGAATAATCCTGTTCAACACCGTCCCCGTTATCATACGCCAATCCCAGTCGATACTGGGCATCGGCGTCACCAGCCAACGCTGATTTTCGCAAGATCTCGATATCCTCTTCATTCTCCAAGCCATTAATCTCTTGTTCACGACTCAAAGCAGATTGTGCACTTTTGATAATGCCATCGCCACGATTGGAAAAAGTCAACGCATTGTAAATCCTTGCTAATCTAAATGCTCTATCAAATTCACCCAATTCAAGAGCCTGCCGGGCGTCACTTAAAGCCGCCTCCGGGTTATCCCTATACTTCTCGCCATCAGTTCTCTGGCCGTAAACGGCAATGCATAGAAACGATAGGAAGAAAGATAGTATGACTGTTCTATAATCGTATGCCATAATGAATAAAAGCTTATTCTAGTTGATCATCAATCAAATTTCCGACCTGTCTTCGCAACCTTGCTATCTGATCATTCTTTTGACTGAGTTCTGATTCCAAAGCATTAATCCTCCTGGTTTTGGCATCTACTTCTTGCTGCAACTCATCTCGGGAGAGAGTCATTGCTTGGAGTTGCTCTGTAATTGAAGTATCTGCCGAATTACTCATCTGTTCAATGGCTGGAATGTCAACAGGGAAAGTAGGAGGCTCAAGTGCAGGTACATCATTGCGCTGATAATATCTTGAAATAAAGCCCCATAAAGTGGTCAGGAAAAAGACAATGGCCAACAACTGAAAAATGCGATTCTGTTTTGACTTCTTTCCGTCCCCTATTTGGTGACCAACATTACCATTCAACTTCTTCTTTGCGTCTGCCAACTCCTTCTCCAATTTGTCATTCATATCTCTGAGCGCGCTGACATTTATCGTCAAATCCTTCACCTTCTCCTCCAATAAGGCAGAATCCGAACCGGTCTGGCTCGCATGTTGAACTAGTTTTTGAATCGTTTCATCTGTTAGATGACATTCGCGCCCCTTCTCTTCAGCCAATTTCACCTGCAATTTGCCATACGACGTTTTGAAACTCTCTAGAATCTCCAAAAAAGTCGTGATATCCGACTCCAGTTTTTCATACTCCAAACCCTCGATCTCACTGTACTTTTTGAGGTATTTTTTCTGTAAGTCAAACGGCTCGCCTTTAATGACAATTTCTGTCACCATTGAGTCAATAAAAAATTGAAACCTCTCTGAGATTCCTTTGAATTGACTTTGCGAAATAATAGATTTGTCTTTCATTTACAAGTTCACTTAAAATATAAAAAGAGCAATCACAATTACATGTTTTATTCACTAAAAACAGACTATACAGTTAAAAACTGTTTAGTTGCCTCTGAGCATCTTGATGACCTTTGGCTGCAGCTTTTGTAAACCAATCTTTAGCCTTATCAAGATTCCTAGAAACCCCTTCTCCATTTTTATAACTAAGCCCCACATTATACTGCCCTTGTGCATGTCCTTGTTCTGCAGCCTTCAGAAACAATTCAAATGCTTTCTTACGATCCTTCTCAACTCCTCCTTCTCCACGATAGTAGAATAGACCAAGATTACACTGTGCTTGAGCATCTCCTTGATCAGCCGCAAGACGATACCACTTCACAGCTTCAGAATCATCTTGCGGCACTCCCCGACCGTAATCATAACTCAAGCCGAGATTTGTCTGTGCTGTCACATTCCCTTGTTCAGCAGCTTTATGGTACCACTTCACCGCTTCAGAATAATCCTGCTGTACTCCTCGGCCATGTTCAAAACACCAGCCAAGATAAGTCTGTGAGCGCGCATTCCCCTGTTCGGCGGATACCTGAAACAATCTAACCGCCTCAGAAAAATCCTGCGAAACTCCTCGACCATCCGCGTAGCATCCGCCAAGATAATACTGCGCACTCGCATTTCCTTGTTCAGCAGACAAACGATACCATTTAACCGCCTCAGAGTAATTTTGAGATATTCCCCGACCATTTTCGTAACACCAGCCAATATAATACTGCGCATCCGCATTCCCTTGCTCGGAAGACAGACGAAACCACTTCACGGCTTCAGAATAATCTTGCGAAACACCTCGACTATATACATAACACCTTCCGACATTTTTCTGTCCTGACGCATTTCCTTGCTCAGCAGCTAAGCGATACCACTTTACCGCCTCAGAATAATCTTGAGACACTCCCCGACCATTCTCATAACACCAGCCAAGATTATCTTGCGCAGCAGCATTTCCTTGCTCAGCAGCTAAGCGATACCACTTTACCGCCTCAGAATAATCTTGCAGCACTCCCCGACCATTTACGTAACACCTACCCATATTATTCTGTGCTACCGAATATCCTTGCTCGGCAGACAGACGATACAACTTCACAGCCTCAGAATAATCTTGCGGAACTACTCGACCATTTTCATAAAACCAGCCCAAATTAGACTGTGCTGCCGCATACCCTTGCTCAGCAGCGAGGCGATACCACTTCACGGCTTCAGAATAATCTTGAGACACACCTCGACCATTTACATAACATCTACCCATATTATTCTGTCCATACGCGTACCCTTGCTCGGCAGACAAGCGATACCATTTAACCGCCTCAGAATAATCCTGCGTTACTCCCAGACCATTTTCGTAACACCAACCGAGATTATTCTGTGCCTTTTCATATCCTTGCTCGGCAGATTGACGGTACAACTTCACAGCCTCAGAATAATCCTGTGGTACTCCTAATCCATTCTCGTAGCATACACCGAGATTATTCTTCGCCTTTGCATGACCTTGGACTATTGCTTTTCGATACCATTGAATAGCCTCAGAATAGTCTTGAGTGACGCCCCGACCATACTTGTAACAGTATCCCAGCGCATTCTGAGCATCAGCATTCCCTTGAATAGCAGCTCTACGGAACCATCTCTCGGCCTCTTTATCATCCTGTTCAACATTTTCCCCATAAAAAAACACACGGCCCAGTCGATACTGGGCTGCTGCATCTCCGGATTCAGCTGCCTTTCGCAAGGCCCCAATATCGCTTACGCTTTCCAATCTTTCAGCCTCCTGTTCACGACTCAACGCAGATTGTGCACTCTTGATAATGCCATCGCCACGATTGGAAAAGGTCAATGCATTGTAAATCCTTGCTAATCTAAATGCTCTATCATATTGTCCAAATTCAAGAGCCTGTTGGGCGTCACTCAGAGCCATCTCCGGGTTATCCCGATACTTCTCGCCATCAGTTCTCTGGCCAAAACAGACTAAACAGAGGAGCAGTGAAATCGACAAAAGAATTGTTTTTTTCATTTCAAAAAGCATTATCTTCTCACTAAATGAGGACCTCCAAATTAATTATCATAGACTAACGTTCTAGAAAAAGGAATCAGATTATTCTATCGTTCATCCATAACATCTTTCATTAAACCTAACATATCCACATGTCATCCCATTCTACTATTCATATCTCTCCTGAAACACTACCATTCTAAACAAACTAGAATGAGATTTCCTCCATCACTACATGCATGTTCTCATTGGGATATACTGATAAATCAATATAGCCAATAAACGAAAACTTCAGCTTTGATCCTTTGGGAACCTCTAAGGAGAACTCCCCACCCTTTCCTGAAATATGATGACTATAACCACCATCTGGGCCCTCGTACGTGCTCAGCTCTCCCGAAGGAGATTCAATGAGGATGCTTGCACCGGGCAATGGATCCAGGTTCCCTTTCTCCCTTATAAAAACCCGCCCCTTAGCGAAAACGATATTTTCACTTTCTAAAGCTTTCAATGCGTCCTCGGCTCCATCATAGTTATTCCTAGCTGCAGCTCGATAATACTTTCTTGCTTCTTGAAAACTCTTGTTTACCCCCGGACTACCAACACGATACAACTCGGCAAGCTCAAACTGTGCCGCAGCATTTTCACGATTTGCAGCCTTCTTCAACCAACCAACAGCCTCAGCCGGATTCTTTTTAACATCCTTATAAAACATGCCCAAAGTCCACATAGCATCTTTACTTCCTCCTTCGGCCGCAAGAAGATACAAGGGTATCGCCTTAGAATAATCCTTTTCATCATAATAGTAATGGTCAGCCAACACCTGTTGGGCAGAAACAAAGCCCTGCGAAGCTGATCGTTCAAGCCACTTCTCCGCTTCTTTCATGTCTTTCTCCACTCCTATTCCTTGAAGATAACTCTGCCCCAGATTGAACTGGGCCGGAGCATCTCCATTTTCAGCAGATGATAAATACCGCCCTATCACATCGACAGACCCTCCCTTTTTCTCAGTCTGATTATCTCTAGTACTCGTAGAGTGTGATGCGTCTGGTTTGGTTTTGGATACTATTTCATCTGTTTTCGCAGCAGAATGATTATCTTGTGCAATCATTGAAGGTTCCGGCGACTCCACAATAATATCACCCAGATTTCCCGAATTCTGGATTTGAATAGACTCCTGTAAGGGCTTTTCAACTTCGATTACTCGGACCACCTCTAAAGTTTCATTCTTTTCTATAAAAACGGTATCCTTACTAGCAGAAATGCTCACATTCTGATTATTCGACTTCTTTGGCAATAAAATGAATAAGAGAATAGCCGCCAACACCAAAATGGAAGCAAAGATGCCTTTGTGATAAGATTTCTTCTTTTCCGGAGAAACTGGAATCCTATTCTTTATCTCATGAATAGATAGTTTCTTGCGAATCGCTTCCAGTGTTTTATCCGACAAATGAAGACCCTTCCCCATCGTGTCCAGTCTTTCCAGTTCATCGACCCCGAAAAGCTGTTTATCATCAATTTGCTTAAATAAATCGATAAAACACACGCATGTCTCATATTGGTCCCCGGCCATCTTTTTAAGAATCCGTTCGTACTTATCCAATGAATCTCCGTTGACACAAATCTCGAGAACTAACATGTCGATGTAATCATTCCTTTCAATGCTCCCATTTCTCAATGGAGCATTAGACTCGGACTGGCCTTTTACAATAGATTTATCTTCCATGCTTTTCTCAATTAAAGAATAAGTAAACGCTAACTGTCGGATTTCAGTAAGCCAAACAGTTTCGTTTTACGACGTTGTATGAATAATCGTAATGCCGAGGCAACAAAAAAAGGGAACGCTGCCAACATACCTGATAACAAGAGATCATACATTCCAGCTCTATACCAGAATAAAAGAAACCTGAACGACAAGAAAACGAAAGCTATGACAAATAAATAAAAGAGCCCCCCCGTAAGAGAGATAGCTAAATCGCCTCTATTTAAGGACTTCCATCGTGATAAGAAATCCAGTAAAGCTGATAAACACAAACCAGATAGAAACCACTTATCGGAATTTAAAGCAACGCTTACAGAATAGTCATAATAGTAATCTCCATACGGATCTAAGAAAAACGCTTGGTAGAAAATAAAAACCAGCCACAAGACAATACTTAGAATGTAAAAACACACGATAGACCGAGATGTCTTTTTCAATTGCCGCGTAGATGAAGAAGCAAAACCCACATCTCTTCCGCCCTTCGTAAGGTAATCGTAGAGGTCATCAATATTGGTCAAATTTGTAAAGGATTTACCTTCTTTCTTCTCGGGTGAATTAATAATAACACCATCCAAAGCGCGGAAGATATCATTCATCGTTTCTTCAGAAAGATGAAGTTCGCCTCCCTTCTTTTGGAGTCGATACATGACAGAGAATGTCGGGCTCCCTCCCTCTTTTAGACGACTGCATTCTTGTACGAAATCCTGACAATGAAGAAAGATATCCTTTTCGGGGAACCTCTTCTTCAACATCAGACGATATTTGTCCAATGAGTCTCCGTTTACGATAACCTCACGGATTAGGGCGTTAAGATAACCATAATCCAACTCTGTACCACCATCATGAAGGCTATTGGTTGAGGAATCTATCATAGATTTGTCTTCCATTGAATACAAAACAATATTTACAAAAAACGAGGCAAGATGACCGTGCAGACAACTATGACAATCAAGAACAAAATGCAAAATGCTGTACCCATAGGAATTGTTCTTTTGGAATGCTCTTCCGTGGAGTCACTCTGATAAAAAGGAGATAAATAGGAGAACACGGCATCCAATGTCTCCTTTGTCAAATGCAACCTTTCCCCTATACGGTATAATTTTCCATAGTCGCTGTCCGTGAACCTCTCCGTTACCTGCAAGTGAATGAAATGATCGACAAATGAAGTGCAGTCTTGATAACAACTGTCATCCTGCGTCATTTTTCGAAGCATCGGCTCATACTTCTCAAGTGAATCATCTTGGAGACAAACCTCAAGAATCAGAGCGTTGACATATTCATCCACACTAAACTGTGCGTTTCCGAATGATCCCATGCCTTGGGGCGGCGCATTCAATACCGATTTGTCTTTCATATCGTCAAATAACAATTAGTTAGAAACCCATGAACGGGGGAAAACGGTCACATCCAAATTGCTAGTCAAAACTAGATATCAGAATCATAATACTCTACCTCATTCAAAGTCACGTCATAGACTAATGTAGTGTTAGGGGGAATGGGACCGACACGTAAATTGCCATTGCCAAGTTCACTGGGAATCACGAGAATGATTCTGCCTCCTTCGCCTATTAATTTGACCCCTTCAGCGAATCCTTTGATGGTACAATCCAAATTAAAATTGAAATCTTTCTCCTCCAATACTGTTCCGTCCACGAATGAACACTTATAGTGTACCCGCACCTCATCCTTGTCCGATACGACCCTTCTAGGCCCCCCTTTCCTGATAATCTTATAAACTAATCCACTTTGTGTCTGTTTCGCACCATCGGTTCTAAGAAAGTCGCTACTATACTTTGCGCCATCCTCTTTGTTATACTTAACTGCTAATTGGATGTCCGTATCTTGATCTTTCTTTTGTTCACTCCTCTTTTCAGCGGGAACAGAACTCTCAATGGGTGGAGGTGTCTCTCTGACGCGTTTATTAATAAGTGCAAGTACACCCAAAAGGATGAGCGTACACAAGATCCCCAAAATGAAATACATCCATACGTAGGAATTACGCGCGTTCATTATAAAAAACAGATTAAAATCAGAAATAACTCGAATAAACAATATACCCCGTACCACCAAGAATGAAAATGAGCATCAGCCATAATGGAGCATGAAGCAAAACGCCCATTACTATGGCCAGAGACCAGATACAACAGAATACAACCATTCCGCTCAAAGAGCCAAGACTCTTGGTCTTCAAGATTCCAAACCCCGTTATCACCAAAACCAGGAGAAATAACCACTTCTTCTGGGGCAAGGATTTCATCCCAACGGTGGCAACAAGGATAAGAATAGCGACCGTAATGATTTTAAACAAATAATACAAGAGACGTCGATCCCATTGGTAAGATACTCTCTTTCCTTTGACAGAAGAGAAAAAGCGACGGGAAGAATGTATGAAATCGCTCGTTTTCTGTTTGAATCTAGCCCAAATATCATCCCAATCGAAGGTCGGTAGCGATATAGCCCTTTTCTTCCCGGCTCCTTCTTTAGCAGAGGAAGGGGTCTTAGAGGAATTAGTTGTCCTCTGGAAATCATTCTTGACAATACTGACATCTGCTTCCAAGTCTTGAGATGATTCTTCACAACGAGATTCATCCAAAGGGTAAACGTCCTCAAAAACAACCTGATTCCCAGAAAGATATTGTTCAATCTGAAGTTGGAGATCTTCGGGCAAATGAATCTGCTTGGACAAGAACCGGAATTTCGACAACTGAACAGGACTAAGTTCCTCCCCGATACACAGCAAATTGACATACTGCCTGCAAAGAGAAGACAAGGTGCTATCTTGATAATGGGCATCAATCGCCTCCAAACAACCATCTGCCCGACTTGGTGTCAGGCAGATGGTTTTTATCTGATCTCCAATAAACTGATAGTCAATCATCTATAAATGGATTAACTAGTAACCGTCATTGACAATAAGCTTTACAATACTAATTATGTCGAATGATAATCCTAGTTGCACTTTATTCTTCATTTACGTCCTCATTTTACCTCGCTCTTCTTTCTCTTAGTATCTTCCTTACTTCTGCAGGTCATTCCTAACCATGCAGAGCATCAGCCCTGACCCTGCTGGGCTTCACCTTGTTGGGCTTGACCCTGTTGGACTTGACCCTGTTGGACTTGACCCTGTTGGACTTGACCCTGTTGGACTTGGCCCTGTTGGACTTGACCCTGTTGGACTTGACCCTGTTGGACTTGACCCTGTTGGACTTGACCCTGTTGGACTTGACCCTGTTGGACTTGGCCCTGTTGGACTTGACCCTGTTGGACTTGGCCCTGTTGGACTTGACCCTGTTGGACTTGACCCTGTTGGACTTGACCCTGTTGGACTTGGCCCTGTTGGACTTGACCCTGTTGGACTTGGCCCTGTTGGACGTAAG
>JAEEGH010007096.1_pt1 | contig 27115 bp, 29 predicted proteins | sample 9134181 | NCBI WGS metagenome assembly JAEEGH01 (sample SAMN16246544, study PRJNA631951) | gut metagenome | biome: gut microbiome; feature: rumen; material: DP-attached | host: Bos | place: Iran: Karaj | collected 2018-10 | reverse complement strand
TCAGCCTTAGCCTGACCGTTCTTCTTAAGAAACTCGAGAGCGGCATCCATATCGCCGTTTGTCTCGTTAAGAGCCTTCTTACAATCCATCATTCCGGCGCCGCTCTTCTCACGCAGCTCCTTTACCATGGAAGCACTGATTTCTGCCATAATATTTCTCCTTAAAAAATCAGGTTAACTGTTACTAATTGATTATGCCTCTGCAGGAGCTTCTTCAGCTGCGTCTGTGTTAGAGGTTCCCTGGCTTGCTTCGATAACAGCATCAGCCATCTTGCTTACGATAAGCTTTACGGCACGGATAGCGTCATCGTTACCGGGAATGATGTAATCAAGCTCATCGGGATCACAGTTGGTATCGCCGATACCGATAAGGGTGATGCCGAGTGCTCTTGCTTCCTGTACGCAGATGTTCTCTTTCTTGGGATCGATTACGAAGATAGCATCGGGAATTCTGGTCATGTCCTTGATTCCGCCGAGGTTCTTCTCAAGCTTATCCCACTCTTTACGAAGTCCGATAACTTCCTTCTTGGGAAGTACATCAAAGGTTCCGTCCTCGCTCATTCTCTCGATCTGGCGAAGTCTTGCGATACGGGACTGGATGGTACGGAAGTTGGTAAGCATACCGCCGAGCCATCTCTCATTTACGAAATACATACCGCAACGCTCAGCCTCAGTCTTAACTGCATCCTGAGCCTGCTTTTTGGTTCCTACGAAAAGGATTGTTCCTCCCTGGGAAACGATCTCGCTGACTGCCTTGTAAGCCTCATCAAGCTTACCTACGGTCTTCTGAAGGTCGATGATGTGGATGCCGTTGCGCTCGGTGAAGATGTAGGGAGCCATCTTAGGGTTCCAACGTCTGGTCTGATGACCGAAGTGCACACCGGCTTCAAGAAGCTGTTTCATAGAAATAACGCTCATTTTAGATCCTCCTTATAATTGTTAATCTTCCGCAAGTTTTTTAATGAACCTAAGCGTCGGCGGTTCAAACCCGGATCGGGACCCCGCGGGGCACACCCTACCGGTAAAACAAGCGTGTTTAATAGTGACAACGCTCGAATTTTACCATACGAGCCTGTCTATTGCAAGGGAATTATGAAAGAAAATGGGGAAAAAAAGACAGATCAGACGTGCTTCATTTCCATCTTGTTTTCATACATCCTGTCATCGGCACGCTTAAGACTCCTGGCGAAGGCATCGTCTTCGGATCTTAAGAGCTTATCAATACCGATCCCGACAGAAATGCGGTAAGGCTTGTTCTCGTCCTCACACTTTTTGATTATGCTCTCACGGACGTCCGAAATAAGCGCATCCATCTCCGCTTCATCGACGGGGCGGACAATGAGAATGAATTCGTCGCCGCCGTAACGCGCAAGAAAGATCGGCATATGGTGATTCCTTATCACCGATGTAATGGCACTTGAGATAATGACCAGCGCACTGTCGCCTTCCGAATGGCCGTAGGTATCATTGATCATTTTGAAATCATTGATATCCATCATCACTATAAAGGTATTACGGCCCTCGGTAAACAGATTGGATTCCTGGGAAACATACCTGAGAAGCTGGCCCCTGTTATTGAGGTTTGTAAGGGGATCGGTGGATATACGGGAATCCATCGACTTAATGTAAAAGATAAGCATGAGTATGGTGCTGGCAAAGCAAAAGATCGGAAGCTCCGGCATAAGCACCATCTGGAGCAGTCCGCCCGCGATAGCCATGATCGGAAACCCGCCGATGTACAGATGTTTTTTCTTTTCAAGCGGATTCTTCTCTTTAACGGCCTTCCGTATCGTATATACAAGAACAGCGATTATATAGATATTGGGAATGGTACAGATGAATACATCAAATAAACGCGTGGATCTGAAATCCGCAGTAATGAGCAGTCCGGGAGCTGCAATATAAACAATAAGGATCACTACCACCGATACAAAAAGCGGAAAGATAAGCGCGTGTTTGATGATAAGCCTGTTCCTTCCGGGAATCTGCTCTTCCGCCATGACATAGAGAAGCCATCTGTATGTGATGACCGTTACAAGAACAAAATTGGCAAAGGTAGTCACCATCACCGAAAATGTACTTACGGGAAAAACACCGGAATCAACACCCGACCAGATCGCATCCGAAATAAAATACAAAAGAAACGCAAAAAGAGCATTGTCATACTTGATCTGCTTTTCCTGCTTATCGATGCTGGTATGATCATGATGAAGCATGATGCCGAAGAATATGGCACCGACTATGTTTATTGATGCATAGTATATGAAATAATCAGGCAAAGTTCTCCCTCCGAAACTATTGCGTTACTTCATAACATTTACATTTGAAACCGCTTAAAGCGAATTGGTTATCTTCTTTGCGATCCATTCATATGAGCTTCCTGAAGGGATCTGAAATGTTCCGACACTGATACGGTTTGCGTATCCGTTATCGACCAGATACTTATCGAATGCTTTCGCGTCATCTATTGCACCCAGACGCTCAAGCTTTTCGGCAACAACATTTGAGCTGTTTCCTCTGTCAACCGTAAGCATATAGTAATCGGTCTGTGAAGGCTGAGGATCCGGCTCCGGTGTTACTTCGGGTTCCGGTGTTACTTCGGGTTCCGGTGTCACTTCGGGCTCAGGTGTCACTTCGGGCTCAGGCTGCACTTCGGGTTCTGACTGTGCATCAGTTCCGGACTGAACTTCAGTTTGAGTCTGAGTATCGGTTTCGGATCCTCCCTGCGTTCCGGGATCCGAAGGATTTTCTTCATCATCTGAAGAAACCGACGTGGCGGGATCCGTGTCATTATTTCCGGTAGGTACAAGCACGGGATAAAGGTCCGGAGAGGACGAATCCTGTACCTCGTTATTACCTGCGGATTCGGTGAGCGACATGCTGTCACTTTCGATCATTCCGAGCTCATGAGCCCTGGAGATGATCTCGGCATCGGAAATATCCGCCGGAGTATTTATTCTTGCAATGATAAGAATAAGCGCCGCAATAAAGATACCTACGCCTATTCCTCTCATATAAAGTCTCTTTTTCCTGTTCATTGATCTTACCTGCCGTGAAGTCCGAGTATAAGTCCGACTTCACCTACTCCCATTTTAAGTCGTCTGGCTATCTCAACGGGTTCGAGTCCGGATTCCGCAAGCTCTACAACTTCCCTGTTTATCTTCTCACGGGAGCTTTCGATAGCTTTTTCGGGTTCTCTTCCTTCCTTAGCGGCTTCCTTTTTCTCGGCTTCATTTGCATCGCTTACGGCAAGCTCGGCCCAGTTGAGAGTTCTGACGGTCTTCCTGGGTTCTTCCTCTTCGGGAATATTCTTTACGGTCGCAACAGCTTCGGGAGCATCAAGTCCCGAAAAGAAATTGACGGCTTTCTGGGAAGAATGCTTTACGCTGACCGGTTCGGGAGCGGGCGCGGGCTCCGCGGCTTTAACCGCAACGGACTCCGAAACTTCCTTAAGCTCCTCGGTGGTCTTCTGGGCTTCCTTTGCGATCTCTTCGGCTTCGCTTACCGTGCTCCTCAGATTCTTGTGCTTGTCATTGAGCATGTCATACATGAACATGACTTCCTTATGGTTCTTGTTGATCTCATCAAGAACCGTGTCGGAATACTCGTTGACTGCCATGATCTTCTCATTGGTCAGACGCTCAAGAGTACGCTCGGTCTTCTCCTCCGCATAGCCGACCGCTTCATTAACGACATCGTCAACATGCTTGCGCATATTCTCCGATTCGCTCTCTATGCTCTTTTTGACCTCTTCCCTAACAAGCTCGCTTATATCCGTATCGATATGTTCTTCTTTTTCGGGAATAAAAAAACTTGCCGCAATAAGCACGGCTCCCGCGGCAAGTAATAAAATCTCCAAAACAGTCATTGCGAAAATTCCTTTCAGATCTTTATGTCAAAAGAAGACGAAGAGCCTTTTATGATGACCTTGTCGGTCTCAGCCTCCTCGTGATGTTTTCTTCTGTTACTTCCTCCGTCGCCCGCATAACCGCTACCGGAGCCTCCGTTGTCTTCGGGACGCATCTCGGACTTCTCGGTATTGGAAACCTGGGAATGGGAAAGATCTGTCTTCTTTTCATTCTCAGCTCCGACATGGCTCTGGACAAGTGAGGCATGCATATCCTCATTATGCTTAAAGGTGGCATAATCAAGGGAAGCCGGTATCTGGGCAATCTCTATTCCTGCCATAATCGTTCCTCTCTACAGGGGTGCCATCTTAACATCTCCACCCTGGCGGATGAATCTGCAATATTTATAACTGTCTCTTACCGTTGTCGAAAGATCACCGATGATGATGGTGGTTCCGGGATAAACTTCACCGGTGACTATAACCTCGGATTTACGATTGGGATCGAATATCTGGTTGAGTTCCTGCATACGCGCATTCTTCTCGGTGAGTTCCTTTTTCCTGATCTCAAGGTTCTCGGCGGTCTGCTTAACATATGCAAGCTGGTCCGCGGTCATTCTGACACCCTTTGCCTTCTTTTCCATGAAGTTCTGGATGATGGGCTGGGCATCCTTGATGGCCTTTACTATCTCTCCGATCTCTTTCTGAGTCCTGTTGAATTCATTCTTAAGCTCGGGATTAGCGCCGACTTCGATAATAGTCTGGGATCCCATGGTTGCACCGAGGGTCTTGGCCTCGACCTTGGAATCCGCCTGTACGTGACCGCCGGTGATGAACCCGTGCTTACCGGTAACGCTGACCTCTGTTCCCGCGGAAACATCCGAATGAAGAATGGACTCCGTATTTACATAACCGCCTGCGGTTACTTTACTGTTCTCAATGAATTTGGAAATGACATTATTGCCCGCTTCGAGCACGCCCTTGCCCATGCCGTTCATTCCGCGGGCGATTATGATATTGCCTCCGGCAACGACATGTGCGCCTTCCACGACACCGTATACAATGACATCCCCGGTTGCCTTGACTTCGAAGTTGGCAGCGATATTACCGTTGACCTGTACGTTTCCGGTGAAATCAATATTACCGGTGGAATTATCTACATTCTCAACGGTATAGATATTGGATACGAAAACGGTACCGTCGATAAGCTGTACCATTCCGTCTACATCGCTCTTGATGACAAGTCTGTCTTCAGAAAGAGTAATGTTCTTTCCGAAGCTGTGGCGAAGCTTTTTGACATCACGGGGCTTGATCGGAGCACCCTGTATGGTCATGCCCGGTTCACCGACATCCTCGGGGATGATACGTGCAAGCATCTCACCCTTCTTGACATTATTGACTATGCCCAAATGGAAATAGTCCACGGAGCCGTCCTCATTCATGGCGGGCTTGGCGTGAACATCGGTATTGAAAAAGTATTCTATCTCTGCGTCTCTTCCGTGTCTTGCGGGCTTGCCCTTTGCTACGGTGATATCGGTGGAATAGATGCCGCCGCTTGCAAAAAGCTTCTGAAGAAGCTCCGTCTGGATACCGAACTTGATCATTCTGAAAGCCATATCCTTGAGGAATTCCTCTACGGTCATCCTCTCTCCGGTATCGGAAGGAGGAGTGAATCTTGCAACGGCCTTCATATTGTCTTCGGAAACCGTGAAATTATAATTCTCGCGGATGGACGGGCATTCACCGGGTCCGAGTTCGATGACCTCATCCTTCAATGACTTGATCGCATCGGTTATCTTGCCGGGCTCATAATTCGTAAGCCCGTTCATATCAAGGTAATTGACAAGCTCCTGTGCCCTTACGGGTTCACCTCCGTCCTTGGGAGCATAAATGGCAACACCGAAGCCTCCGGGAGTCTTAATCACTTTGAAATAACCGTTTCTCATAAAGTATCTCCTAAGCAGTTCAGGTCTGAGTAAATATATCCATATACGGACCAAGCTTATCCTTCATCTTCTTAAGAGCTCTTGTATGAAGCTGGGATATTCTGGACTCCGAAACCTCAAGCGTCTGTGCGATCTCCTTGAGTGTCAGTTCTTCGTAGTAATAAAGTGTGATGATCTGCTGCTCCTTTTCGGAAAGACCGCTCAGTGCTTCAGAAAGCTTCTCTGTAAGTTCCTTCTTGTCAATGTTTTCTTCGGGACTTAAGAAATGCGCTGTTGTCTGCGATGAAGGTGAAGAAGCAACATCCGCACCGGATTCGACAAACTCGTCAAGACTGACAAGTCCGGTTATCTTCATCTGAGACTGCCACTCGGAATATTCGTCATCGGTGATCCCGAGAGCCTGAGCTATCTCTTCATCGGTTGCTACATGTCCCTTGGTGATCTCTATCTCATGGATCACCGCATCGATCTTTTTCTGCTTCTGTCTGATCGTTCTCGGGATCCAGTCCATCTTACGGATCTGATCGAGTATCGATCCTCTTATGCGGAGCGAGGCATATGTTTCAAATTTGACATCCTTGAGATTGTCGAATTTATCTATGGCATCGATCAGACCGAATATACCGTAGCTGCAGAGATCTTCAAACTCCACATTGTATCCGAGATACATTGAGAGTCTTCCGGCCACGACTTTAACGAGAGGAGCATATTCAATGATAAGCTTCTCTCTTACATCTGCACCTCTGTTTTTGGCGTAGTCCTCAAGTAACTTTTTTCTTGATGCCTCGTCCATAGAAATTCGGTTTATCGGCCCCCTGTCATAATCTTAGGATCCTCAGGATCCTTCTTCGCTGCCCTGAGACTGTTCAATGACGGTCTCTCCGTCAGCATCCTTTTCTATAACTTCGTCTTCGACCATAGCTTCCCTGCTGTTGACCTTGTCAAAATGATCAAGGAACATCACTATGACACTGCCTATCGCATAGAAGATCAAAAATACGATCAAAAGACTCGCAAGCTTGTATATGATACTGTCTCCCCTGATGAAGGTGATCACCGAAGTGACCAGTCCCGCACCGAGCATCATGGTAAGGGGAATTAATTTTCTCTTCATCAGATGACCTTCTCCGGTTTGCCTACAGCTTTGATGACATAGTCTCCGGTCTCCGGATAAAAGATTACCGTACGTCCGTAATTGAGACCCGTGTCTTCGGCTAAGATAGGTATTCCGAGTTCTTTTAATTTGGCTTTTACCGCCTCAACGTTTCTTTCACCGACATTGAGATTGGTTCTGGACGACATAGCGAACATCGTGGCTCCGCCGGCGATCTTGGCTACCATATTTCTCCTGACCGCACCGAGCTTTTCCATCTGCTTAAGCAGTTCGATGATTCCCGTATCGGCAAACTTCGCGACATTGGTCTGATTTGCAATGACGGTGGAATCGGGAAGCATGATGTGGGCAAGTCCGCCTACCTTGTTGTTCTTGTCCCTGAGTGCAATACCGACACAGGAACCGAGTCCCAATGTAGTTATTCCGTTTGGAGGAAGGCAAGTCTTAAGGTCTGCCATTCCGACCTTTATGATTTCACTCATCTCTTATCTCCTTGGATCAAACACTTAAAACAGCTCAGTCTTATATCGGTAATCCGAGGGAGGTGAGTATCTTCTTATAAGATTCGACATCCGGAACAAGAATGAAATATCCGTCGATCTGAACTTCGTCGAAAAACTTCGACTGGATCATGAGGATCTGATCGCCGTATATTCCGAACTCGATGGCAGGAACCGAAAGGATCGCACCCGCCATGTCAACGGTAAGTGCCGGAGGCGAAGGGTATATCTTGAGATTGGTAAGGGTTGAAAGCGAATTGAGATAAGCGCCGGTGATGATGTTTCCGACTTCCTGCATCGCGGATAATTCCATCTCGGTAAACTCTTCACCGGGATCTCCCATACCCATCATAACTTTATTGATCAGATACTTGGCGCTTTTCTGCTCGACAAGGAAAAGCATCGATCCGGTGATGTCTCCCTCAACTCCGAGGAATACACCTACCATGATCTGCTCTTCACCGCCGATCGCGGTTCCGACTTCGGAAAAATCAAGAAGATCAACCTGGGGAACGCCCATATCGATCTTGCATCCGAGCATCTGGGAAAGAGCCGTCATGGCATTTCCGGCGCCGATGTTTCCGATCTCTTTTAATACGTCATAGTAATTCTGAGTTACATCAGAAAGAGTAAGGTCGCTCATATAACCCCCAAAATGATTAATCAGATGTCATCAAGGTTAATGGTACCGATATCAAGAATGGAGATAAGCTGGTCTCCGTTCTTGCCTACTGCACTGACGAACTTTCTGGATTCGGGAGTACCGCCCTCGGGAGTTGTAGACTCGATCTGATCCTCGGAAAGCTTGATGACTTCCTTGACCTCGTCAACAAGAACTCCGATGCTTCCCTCGGATTCAACCTTGAGGATAATGATCCTGGTGTCGCGTCCTATCTCGTCTTCGGAAAGTCCCATCTTCAGTCTGAGGCTCATTACGGGAATTACCTCACCGCGGAGATTGATAACTCCCTTGAGATATGCGGGAACCTTGGGTACTCTGGTGATCTGCTGCATCCTGAGGATGTTGTCTATATAATTGATATCGATTCCGAAATCCTCTTCACCGAGGCTGATGACTATATACTGGAAGATCTCTTTGACAATCTTGGTCTCGTCACCACTCGCGGGAAGATTCTTAAGATCATTACTTAATTCCATATTAACCTGCCTTTCTGTAATCAAAGGAGTGCGTTGGTATCAAGGATGAGGGCAACTTCGCCGTCACCGAGGATAGTAGCGCCGCTGATGAATTTGACCTGTTTGATGTACTTTCCGAGAGATTTAATGACTATCTCCTGCTGTCCTCTGAGTTCATCGACAACAATACCTGCCATCTTATCGCCCTTCTTGACGATAACTACGGTAAGCATTCCGTCTACTGGAGGCTTTGCCTCAACCTCGATCAGCTCATTGATCCTGATGAGAGGAAGAACCTGACCGCGGAGATTAATGACTTCCTTGTTCTCAACGAACTTGATATCCTTCTCGGATATGGTCTCGATGGTTTCGATGGAACCGAGTGAGATCGCATACTTCTCGCCGCCGACAACAACCATGAGAGTCTGGATGATCGCAAGTGTAAGAGGAAGTCTGATGGTCCAGGTTGAACCTTCGCCGAGCACGGACTTAACACTTACTTCACCGCTGAGAGCTTCAATCTTGGACTTAACAACATCGAGTCCTACGCCTCTGCCGGATACATCGGTGATCTCCTTTGCCGTAGAAAAACCGGGATGGAAAAGGAGGTTGATCGCATCCTTATCTGCCATTGCGGCAGCCTGTTCGGGAGTGATGACACCCTTTTCGATAGCTTTGTTCTTGACTGCCTCAACATCGATTCCGTTACCGTCATCCCTGACTTCTATGATGACGTTATTACCTTCCTGATAGGCATCGAGGAATATGGAACCGGTCTCGGGCTTACCGCGCTGTGCACGGATCTCGGCGGACTCGATACCGTGATCGGCCGAATTTCTGAGCAGGTGCATCAGAGGATCACCGATCTCATCGACAACGGTACGGTCAAGTTCGGTATCTTCACCTGTCATATACAGTTCCATCTTCTTGCCGAGCTTCTTGTTAAGATCACGGATCATACGAGGGAACTTCTGAACGGTATTTTCAATGGGAACCATTCGAACCTTCATAACGGATTCATGAAGATTCGTGGTAACGCTCTCGAGATATTCGATCTTCTCGTTGAAGTCGTTGTTCTCGGCACTGCCGGATGAAGCGGATACAAGGCTGTTCTTGGCGATGATGAGCTCGGAAACGAGATTCATGAGTGAATCGAGCTTCTCGATATCGACTCTTATCGTCCTGTTTACAACAGGCTTGCCGGGCTTAGCTGCGGGCTTTCCTGCATTATTAGCGGCAGCTGCGGGTGCAGCGGGTGCGGACGAAGCTGCGGGAACCGCAGGTGAAGGAGCCGAAGCAGCGGACGCTGCGGGAGCTTCCTGCTGAGGAGCTGCAGCGGGTGCGGGCTCTTCATCTTCAAGATGAATCTTGTCGACATCCACGGGAGCACCGACAACCTTTTCAATCTCGGATACATCGGAAGCAGCCTTGATGAGATCATCAAGAGCACACTCTGCGATAACGATCAGGGTAAAATCGAAATCAAACTTTTCATCCTCGATATCCTGTGAGCTGGGATTTGAAACAACGATCTCTCCGCCCTTTTCTTCGATGGCCTTGAGAACAAGAAATGCTCTGGCAGCCTTAAGTATGCAGGATTCCTTTACGGTGACATTGATGCCGTAAACCTTCATGCCTGACTTAAGCGCTTCGCCGAGAACCTTGACCTGGGAATCGTCGAATTTGATCTGATTCCACTTATCATTACCGGAATCGGATGATTTTGAATCGGAAGCAGGTGCCGCATCACCTGAAGAAGCTGCGGGAGCCGCAGCGGCGGGAGCCTCGCCGGAACCTTTTCCTTCGAGGTATTCATTGAGAAGCTTGATGAGGGGTTCGTTTTCATTGGTACCCTCATCTGAAGAATTCTTGATATTATCGGTATATTCCTGAAGGGCATCAAGGCACTGGAACAGTGTATCGATCATCTCGGGACCGACCTTGATATTGCCGGATCTTACCTCGGAGAATACATTCTCCATATCATGGGTAAGATTCTGCATCCTCTTGTATCCCATGGTTCCTGCCATTCCCTTAAGGGAGTGGGCTGCTCGGAAAATCTCATTGATGGTGTCCGCATCCTCGGGATTCTGCTCGAGGTTCAGGATCTGTTTGTTCAGATTCTGCAAGTGTTCGTTAGTCTCATCAAGAAAGATCTCCAGATATTGACTGACATCCATAGTTTTCCCCTCCATAATATTATCTTGTTCAGGTTAGGAAATACCCACCTTCATCGATATCTCTTCGGCAACCTTATCAAGGCTGACTACCTCGTCGGACAGACCTGCCGCATAAACTGCCTTGGGCATTCCGTAGATAGTTGATGACGCTTCATCCTGTGAAATGACAAAAGCCTTGCGCTTTGCTTTAAGATTCTTGATGCCTTCTGTACCGTCGGCACCCATGCCCGTGAGGATACAACATACAATGTGATCGAACTTGGAATCTATCAGCGACTCGAACATGTAATTCGCACAGGGCTTTACACCCTCTCTGTTCGGCTGATCCGTGTAGTGGATCACATACTTCCCGGCTCCGCCGGGAATGATGTTCATATGCATACCGCCTGCGGAGATATACACATGTCCTTTTTCAAGTACCTGTCCCTCAGCTGCTTCACATACGGCAATCTTGGAAGTGGAATTGAGCCTCTGCGCAAGAGTCGCGGTAAAGCCTTTGGGCATATGCTGGACTAAAACAACGGGAGCATCGAGATTTTCGGGAAGGAACGGAATAACGCTCGAAAGAGCCTTAGGTCCGCCTGTAGAACTGGCGATGGCTACGATCTTGGATCCGACTATCCTGCTGCTCGACTTGGACAATAATCCGATCAGCTTCCGGGTATCTTCCTTCTTCTGGCGTTCCCTTGTCCTGTCGGCAAAAACAGGTATCCTGGAACTAGCCACTCCGTGAAGAACTCTTAAAAACTGACCGACAAAGTCCGCTTCCCTACAGGAGTTGGCCTGATCGGGTTTGTGAACGAAATCCAGTGCTCCGAGTTCCAGAGCATCCATGGTGGTCTGAGCGCCTTCCATGGTGTCGGTACTTGCCATCATTACCCTCTGGGGCAGATTCGCTTTCTTAAGCTCCGAAAGGAACTGAAGTCCGTTCATCTTGGGCATGTTAACGTCCAGAACGATGGCATCGTAGGTATTCTTTTTTACAAGCTCGAGTGCTTCGATGCCGTTAATGGCACGTCCGGCAACTTCAAAAGCTTCATCGCTGCTTATTATATCACAGAGCACTCTTCTCATGAGTGCAGAGTCGTCAACTACAAGGATTTTTTTCTTCATATTCCACCTGTACCGTAGTCAACGCATTTAATGATGGGGCTTTGGCTTTGATCAATGCGTTAACTGTTAATCAACGACATTTGAAAAGTTACATTACCTCTTGAGATTCTTTCTTTCTTCTTCGAATATGAACCTGATGATCTCTTCCCTGGCACCGCGTTCCATATTGATGTACTGGACTCTGTGCTCGTAGGTTCCGGGTCTGTTCTCCAGCTCCTTGACTACGAGTACCTTGCCGATGAGTTCATATTTCTTTCTTTCGCCGCCGATCAGAAGGTTATAGCTGATGTAGAGCATGCTTCCGGGCTCATACTTCTGGTTGGACATGAATCTGAGTCCGCCGCCCGAGATATCCACGATAACGCTTCTCTTAATGGGAAGATTGGGCTGCAGATAAAGAGGGCTCTTGTTTGCTACGGCATTGACCTCTTCCTCTACAAGATTTCTGGAGCACATCTCGAGAGCACAGCTGAATCTGTAGTATTCCCTGCGCTGGTACTTTCTGAGGTTGCTCGTAAGTTCAAGAACGAGAACATAGATATTATTGGACTTATAACGGTCAATGACCCTTACAAAGCACTGGTAAAGGCCGGCACCGGTATAAACGATCATATTGAACTCGGCATCGACAGGAAGAAGTATCAGCTTGGTCTGTTCGATGGGCATCTGAACCTCTATGGAATCCTCGGACAGGATGTCTACTATCTTGGTCTCGTAGTATCTGGCGTTTTCGTTCTTATCTTCGCCTTCAAGCTTACGATCCACAGCCGTTAATTCGACTCTGTCTCCGGGTGAAATAAAATTACTAAGCATAACACATCCTCCGTTATCTTCTGGTAACTATATGAGAGAAAAATGCCGCCATCCCCCTTGCAGGACGCTGCGCTTCACCTTTTTCGTCAAGAAGCGCCCTTGCGATCTGTTCATATGCCTGAGATGACTTAGATGCGGGATTCTTAAGAGATACCGGCATCTGCTGCATTACCGCGTCGGAAAGCTGGACATCATACGGTACGCATCCCAGGTATGTAAGCGGCAATTTCAAAAATCTCTGAACTACGGAATTAAGCTTCTTGTAAAGCGTCTGTCCGTCGGCTTCCTTGGTAACCCTGTTGGCTATCATCCTTACAACGGTTTCGCCGGGATTAAACCTCGGGTGCCTTGCCAAAGCCTTTAAAAGCGAATACGAATCGGTTATCGACGTGGGCTCATGCGTGGTGATGAGAAGTATCTCACCGCTCGCAACGAGAAATTCAAGAACCGCATCAGAAATTCCCGCACCCGTATCTACGATTATTATATCAGCAATCGAATCAAGTTCCGACAGATTCTGAATAATATAATTCAGATAATCGTTGCTCAGGTTCGACATCCCTGCAATACCGCTTCCGCCGGATATAAATCCGACTTCTCCGGGTCCCCAGGTTATGATGTCCTTGATGTTCTTGCCCTGATAGATCAGATCGCAGAGATTGTGCTTCGGTACGGTGCCGAACATTATCTCGATATTCGCAAGTCCGAAATCGGCATCAAGGATGATCACTCTCTTTCCGAGTTTCTTAAGCCATATCGCAAGATTGATCGCAGTATTCGATTTGCCTACTCCGCCTTTTCCGCTCGTTACCGTGATGACTCTTGCAAGAGGTCTCGCCTGTCTCGAAGCTTTTATGATACGGAGTGATTCAGCCTGGTCCATAGCTTACTCTCCTCCCAAAAGCTGCTTGACGATCCTCTGTGCATTGAAGGTCTCGATATCATCGGGAACATTCTGTCCGCATGTCACAAACGCTATCGAGCTGTCGGAATAGCAGGTAATGTTATACAGGCTTCCGAGAGTCGAGGTCTCATCAAGCTTTGTGAAGATGAGCTGGAAATCGGAAACACTGCGGTAATTATCGACGATCTTCTTAAGATCCTTGTATTTTGTAGTGGCGCTGAGTACAAGGAAACACTGCTTCGATACGTTTTCGGGAAGACATTCCATAAAGCTCTTCTGTTTTATGAGAAGCTCCTCACTCTTGTGCGAATGTCCCGCAGTATCAACAAGGATATATTCGCAATCCTTAAAATCATCGCATGCGATGCTGAGTTCGTCCTCAGAGTAGATAACCCTGAAAGGAACCTCAAGGATGCTCGCATATGTCCTGAGCTGGTCGGCTGCTGCGATCCTGTAAGTATCCGTGGTAAGCAGGGCAACCTTCTTTTTGTTGTTGACGGAAAGAGAGCTTGCAACCTTTGCAATGGTTGTTGTCTTTCCTACGCCCGTAGGTCCGATGAAAAAGATCACAACGGGTCCCTTTGCACCGGGATCGGCGATCCCTTCGGCTTTACCGAAACGAAGGATCATCTTCTGATAAACGGCACTTAAATAGTGGTCGAGCTTTGCACCCGGTTTGCTGATATCTCCGGCACCGGTAATAAGATCGTTAACGAGCTTTTCATCGATGTCATTGTCGATCATCGTGTTATATAAAAGTCTTAAGAATCTTGAAGTCTCCCTGTCGGGCTCTGATTCCGCAGTCTTGGCGGGCTGCTCCTTTTCGGGAGCGGGAGCAGGTTCGGGCTCGGTTTTTTTGGGAGCCTTTGCCTCTTCGGTGGGACCCAATTTCTTTTCCAGGATGTTCTGAAGATTATCAAGCTTTTCTTCAAGCACCCTGCTCTTGTCATCGGAAGGAGCGGCCTGAGACCGGGCTGAAGGAGCTGCCGGGGATTTGAGTTCGGGCCCTGATACAGGCTTTGATTCAGCGGCATTTTTATCGCCGGAAGCAGCCGACGCCTTGGCTTTTTCCTGTGCACTGACCTGTGCCCTTGCGATCCTGCGGATCTGCTCCATGGTAGGATCGTCTTCCTCAACGGCAGCGGTAACCTCTACTCTCTTGCTCTTAAGAAATGCAAAAGGAGGCTTAGCCTTGACCTTGCGCACATTCATGATGACAAGGTTCTCGCCTAAGTCCTTCTTGGCAAGCGCGGTTGCTTCTTCTTCGTTTTTACCGATAAATTTCTTGATTATCATTTTATGCGGTAACCATTCCGACCGATGTCAGATTGACGCTTGAGTCAACCTCGTTGTACGAAACAACGATCAGGTCTTTATAGTAATCCTCCGTCAGTTTTCTGAAATAGATCCTCACGATGGGTGAAGTAACTATTATGGGATTCTTGCCGAGATTCTCAAGCTTCTGGACTTCGCGTCCCACAGATTCGAGTATCTCATGGGTTCTGGCGGGATCGATATTGATGAACGATCCGTTCTCCGTCTGCTTGACTCCCGCCATTATCTCCTGTTCGATCTTGGGATCGAGCGTCACGACAGAGTTAGTGTCATTCAGTGCAAAGTATCTCGCCGATATTGCTCTCTTTAGAGCCTGTCTTACATATTCCGTAAGAATATCGGTATCCCTTGTTGTGGGAGCAAAGTCTGCAAGTGTTTCAAGTATCGTAAGCAGGTCTCTGATAGAAACGCCTTCGCGGAGAAGATTCTGAAGAACCTTTTGAATATCTCCGAGACCGAGAAGCTTGGGCACAAGCTCGTCCACAAGATTCGGATTGTTTTCCTTTACGTTGTTGATAAGATTCTGTACATCCTGTCTTGTGAGCAGCTCGTCTATGTGCTGCCTGATGATCTCGGTCAGATGTGTCGCGATTATGGAAGGAGGATCGACGACGGTATATCCGAGTGTCTCCGCCTTTTCGCGCTGTCCTTCGGTTATCCATATCGCAGGCAGGTGGAACGAGGGCTCGAAGGTGGGAATACCGGTGATCTCTTCCTGGACATATCCGGGATTCATAGCCATATAGTGGTCGAAAAGGATCTCGCCTTCACTTATCTGTATGCCCTTGATCTTGATAATGTACTGGTTCGGATTGAGCTGAATGTTATCTCTCAGTCTGATTATGGGTACAACGGTACCGAGTTCAAGAGCTATCTGTCTTCTGATCATTACGACACGGTCAAGAAGGTCACCGCCCTGGTTGACATCTGCAAGCGGGATGATACCGTATCCGAATTCAAGCTCTATGGGATCGACCTGAAGCAGCGAGTTAACATTTTCGGGCTGTCTGATCTCTTCCGCTTCCGTCTCTTCCTTGCTCACATCAAGTTCTATGCTTGCGGTCTGAAGCTTCTTGCTCACCCTCGTTGCGGAGAACATGAAGATGACACCGAGTCCGACAAAAAGAACCGTGTTCAGATCCGTAAACAGACCGAGTATCGTCATCATACCGCCGACGATGAAAAGTACCTTGGGAAGTCCGAAGAGCTGCTTTATTATCGTCTCACCGAGTTCCTTGTCGGATGATCCCTTTGTGACAAGGATACCGGTTGAAAGAGATATCATCAGCGAAGGTATCTGGGAAACAAGTCCGTCACCGATGGTAAGTATCGCAAATGAGCTTAATGCATCCGATACGCTCATTCCTCTTCTGAGTACGGCGAGTGCGATACCGCCGACAAGGTTGACTCCCGTGATGAGAAGTCCCGCCACGGCATCTCCCTTTACGTATTTAACGGCACCGTCCATGGAGCCGTAGAATGCTGATTCCTTCTGAATCTTTTCTCGTCTTTCCTTGGCCTCTTCATCCGTTATCGCACCGGTATTGAGGTCGGCATCGATTGCCATCTGTTTTCCGGGCATCGCATCAAGCGTGAATCTCGCGGTAACTTCCGATACACGTTCCGAACCTTTGTTGATGACCATGAACTGGATTATCAGAAGTATTACGAAAATGATCGCACCGATGATCAGGTCGCCGCCGCCTACGAAATTACCGAATGTGGCAACAACGTTTCCCGCATAGCCGTCACGAAGGATAAGTCTCGTGGACGAAGTGTTCATCGATATCCTGAACAGGGTCGTGAACAGGAGCAATGTGGGAAAGAAACTCATATCCAGAACTTCCTTGCAAAAGAGAGCTCCGAACATGATGGTCATTGCAAGCGAGATATTAAAAGCAAGAAGGACATCGAGTACACCTGCGGGAATGGGGATGATAAAGAGAATTATCGCAACGGCAAGATACATCGCTACAAATACATCAAATTTGCCGATGGATTTAAACATATCATCCTCCTTTCGTCATATTTTAGATCTTACCCTGCAGATGATATACAAACGCAAGTATCTCGGCCACCGCCTGATAAAGCTCGGGAGGAACCGTTTCTCCGATCTCGACATTGTGATAGAGCATTCTTGCAACAGGTTTGTTTTCAACGATCTCTATACTGTTTTCTCTGGCAACATCCTTGATCTTCTGGGCAAGATATCCTTCACCCTTTGCAAGGACGTAAGGTGCATCTCTGAGCGCAGGCTCGTACTTGATCGCAACGGCATAATGCGTCGGGTTTGTGATGACGACATCCGCTTTGGGAAGTTCCTGCATCATACGTCTTCTCGAAGCTTCCATCATCTTTCTTCTGATGGCGCCCTTTACCTGGGGATCTCCTTCGGCGTTCTTGTACTCATCCTTGACTTCCTGTTTGGACATCATCATATCCTTGTGGAATTTCCATTTCTGATATCCGAAATCGGATGCCGCAATGATGATATATACCGCCGAAACCCTTATCCCGAGATTTGATATCGTATCCCCGATAAGTGCTATAGCCTGCATTAGAGGCATTTCAAAAAGATCGAATAAAAGGAAATACCGGTCCTTCACGTACGAATAACATATCGCCGCTATCAGCCCGAGCTTCAGGATCGATTTGAGAAGCTCAACAAGGGAATTGGGAGAAAAGATCCTCTTGAACCCTTTGAGCGGATCGATCTTGGAAAGTTTCGGCTTAAGCGGTTTTGTGGTCGGTTGCCATTTAACCTGCATCAGGTCACACACAACTGCTATGATCAGACCGATAAGCATTATCGGAAGTACGATCATTACAATGTTGTATATGCCGTTCCGGAAAAGAATGCCCGTTTCGGTGACAGGCATCTCTCCCTGCGGATAGACCGTCACATCGGGTATGTCATTATATACAAGTTCAAAAACATTGATGAACTTCGTCCCCATATTTCCGGCCATAAAACGTATGACCAGAAAAAAAACAAAAAGCATGAGACAATTTACTATCTCTCTGCTCTTGGCTACCTGGCCTTCTTTTCTGGCATCGGATAGTTTTTTGCCGGTAGGTTCCTCTGTCTTGTCACCGTTGTCAGCGAAGAATTGCAGATTATATTCGAGCATATCCACCCTCCGCTTTTACATCATGTTCGACACAAAGGAAACCATCAGTTTCTTTACTTCCGTAAAGATAAGGTCCGCAGCTTTGGGCATAAGTCCGACGGTAAGGAAAAGGACCGTAAGACCCGTGAGAACCTTGAGCTGGATACCTATTGCAAACATATTCATCTGGGGCGAAACCTTGGCCATTACTCCGAGGATCGCATTCAGCATCATCATCGTCGCAAAGATGGGAAGGATGATGCGGAAACCGATCAGAATATAGTCGGCAAGGAAAACAACCGCCGTCTCCATAAGCCCCTCGGAATTGAAGTTCACACGCCCGACAGGTATCAGTTGATAAGTATCGGCAAGTGCCCCGAGCAGATATCTGTACATTCCGCTCGCGATGAGGATCATCGAATAGGAGTAATTGTATAAGCCTCCGGTTATGCTTATCTGTTCCTGTGATGCGGGATCCATCAGCTGTACCATCGAAAGTCCCGTTTCCATATCCGCCACGGCACCCGCAAAAGTAAATACGGTCGAGCAGATATTGGCGGAAAGTCCAATGAGCAGTCCCGCTATCCCTTCCTTCAGAACAATGACGGCATATGTTACGACCGAATCATAAATGACCGGTTCGATAGGTGTCAGTGAAGTATATATAAGCCCTGCAATGAAAACGCTGAGTGCCACCCTTATTCTTCTCGGAGTATTCTTCATGCTGAAAAACGGGCATATATACACAAAGCAGGAAACCCTGACAAGTATCAGCAGAAAATATTCCAGATCGTAAATTGAAAAAGCTAAATTCAGCATCCGCTATTTTCACTTATGGACGTAATAAACAAAATTACTCCAGAGCTCGGTCGTATACTCGACCAGGTTATTCATTATCCAATGGCCCGCGATCATCAGGGTAAGGAAAATACCCAGAACCTTGGGAACGAAAGTAAGAGTCTGTTCCTGTATGGATGTAACGGTCTGAAAGATACTGATGACAAGGCCTATCGCCATTGAAACAAGAAGCACGGGAAGTGCGCATTTGAGTATCATATAAAGACCGCCATGGATCATTTCAGCAGCTGCTTCGGGTGTCATTACAAACTCTCCTTAATTAGCCTCGCTAATAAAACGTTCGAACAAGCTGACCTATAATGAGTGCCCATCCGTCCGCAAGGACGAAAAGAAGTATCTTGAAAGGCATCGATATGGTCGTCGGCGGCAGCATCATCATACCCATACTCATAAGTACCGAGGCGACTACCATATCTATTACTATGAAAGGTATGTAGATCATGAATCCTATCCAGAAGGCTATTCTAAGCTCGGAGATCATGAACGCCGGGATGAGGATCGAATTGGGGATGGATTCCAGCGTACCGTCCCATTCCATACCTGCTATATCATAAAAAAGCCGCACATCCTTTACCTGAGTCTGCGGCTCCATGAAATTTCTCAAAGGAGTCATTGCATTCTCCAGGAACTCATCCTGATCTATCGTTCCCGCTTCAAAGGGAATGACAGCATTTACATTGATCTCCTCAATGGTGGGCTGCATTATGAAAAAGGTAAGAATGAGCGACAGCGCGATCAGAACCTGATTGGGCGGTGCGGTCTGCGTATTGAGCGCCGCTCTCGTAAAATGGAGCACGATGATGATCCTCGTAAAAGAGGTCATTACCAGCAGTAAAAGCGGTGCTATCGCAATGAGGGTAAGGGTAATGAGAATTCTCAGGGAAGAATTCAAAGAACCGTTATCATCATTGTAAGTGATGGTAAGTCTGTTAACTGTATTGATGGTATCGAGATCTTCGGGGGTATCATAAGTTCCGGGAGGATCGATAACGGTACTGATATCGGTTTCACCGGCCTGATGGTCATTGTCCAGTGCATAAACCTTTCCGTGAAAGAAAAGACATGCAAAAAGGACCATACCCAGTGCAAGGGCTACCCTTATGATATTTTTTCCGGCAGCAAGCGTGTTTCTATACATTATTCCTGCTTTCCTCCGGAAAGATCATCCTTATCGGCAAATGCTTTGGAAAGGATCTCGGAGAACGATTTCTTTTCACCCGGATCCGCAATCTTGATATCGCTTTCATCCACGTCACCCAGATAGGTAACACTGTCACGGGAAATGGCGATCACCTTGTACTTGGAACCTATACGGATGATCTGGACCCACTTTCCCTGGGCGATGCGAATGGTCTCTATAACCTCTGCACTGCCGCCCGCAGACTGTGCCTTCTGATAATTCCCCATCCATTTTGCGCAGAACATACTGAGTGCCAGAACAAATATAAATATGATCAGCACTGTGAATAATTGCGCAATATCAGATAAAGAATGGGATGAAAGAAGGATCATGGTGTCATCCTATTACCTTTTTGACAGCCTCTAATACTCTGTCAGCCTGGAAGGGCTTGACTATGAAATCCTTGGCGCCGGCCTGAATGGACTCGATAACCATTGCCTGCTGTCCCATTGCGGAACACATGATGACCTTGGCACCAGCATCGGCGGCTTTGATAGCCTTGAGGGCCTGAATGCCATCCATCTCGGGCATGGTAATGTCCATAAGTACGAGGTCGGGATTAACTTCCTTGTACTTCTCGACAGCCTTAGCTCCGTTCTCTGCTTCTCCCGCAACATTGTAACCGTTCTTGCTGAGGATATCTTTGATCATCATCCTCATGAATGCAGCATCATCACAGATCAGGATATTCTTTGCCATAATTAAAATCCTCCGAAAAATATTAATGTACCGTCAGGTAGTAATTACTGCTTAATTATCTCTGTTACTCTGATACCAAAGTTCTCTTCGATAACAACAACCTCGCCCTTTGCGACAAACTTGCCGTTAACAAGCACGTCTATCGGTTCACCGGCGATCCTGTCAAGTTCGATGATCGTACCGGGAGCAAAATTGAGGATATCGGAAATTGATTTTGATGTCCTGCCGAGTTCAACCGTGACCTCAAGAGGCACATCCATTATAAGTCCGATATTTTCTCCGCCCTGGATACTGCTCAGATCGCCGCTGAAATTCTGGAATGTTGCGGCCTGGATGTTCATAGGCTGAGGTGCCTGTCCGTATCCCATCTGAGGCATACCGCCCATCGGCATTCCGTAACCCATCTGAGGCATTCCCATCGGCTGGCCGTAACCCATCTGGGGCATACCCATCGGCTGGCCGTAGCCCATCTGGGAAGGATCTCCCATAGGCTGTCCCATAGGCTGACCCATCGGTGTGGGTGCGGGTCCCGGAGCAGGTCCGGGTGCCGGTGCCGGAGCGGGTGCGGGTTCGGGAGCGGGCTCCTCGGCATGCTGTGTGCCCATGAATGTTTCAACAATCTTCTTCGCAAAATCTATGGGATACAGCTGCATGATGGTCGAATCTACGAGATTCTCTCCTATCTGCATCGAGAACTGGATCATGCAGAACGTTCCGCCGAGGAAAGGAGAGATCGCCGAGCCGTCATCAAAGCTCTTAAGATCGAGAAGTGAGCTTTCCGGCGGTGAGATATCGATCATCGTTCCGAGCATTGTCGAAAGGGATGTGGCGGATGAACCCATCATCTGGTTCATTGCCTCGGAGATCGCGGAGAGATGAAGTTCTCCGAGCTCTCCATCGGTGTTTGTACCGTCTCCGCCCATCATAAGGTCTGTGATGACCTTAACATCCTGTTCTTTCAGGACGAGTATATCCGATCCGTCGAGACCCTTGGTGTATTTGATCCTGATAAACACGCAGGGTTTCTCGAAGTTCTCTATAAGTTCCTGCCACGTACACAGCGTAACGACCGGTGTGGTGATATTGACCTTCCTGTTGACGAGGGAGTAAAGCGTGGTCGCCGAAGAACCCATACTGATATTAGCAACTTCACCGATGGCATCCCTCTCAACCTCATTGAGAAGTTCATCACCGCCGGTTACGGGCTGTGCATCAACCAGATAAGGGTCAGTAGAAGGTTTTTCCGTAGCCTGGGGCATATCTACCCCACTTAAATCCGGAGCTTCATCTCCAGACAGATCCATACCGCTAAGGAGAGCATTGATCTCATCCTGGGACAGCATTCCATCCATCTGTTACTCCTCCTCTCTAATCACCGAAGTTACCCTGACAGCATACGAATCGTCACTGGCACCGGGCAGGGCGGTGAATTTTTTGATATTACCGACATATATATTCATATCGGAGTCCACCTTGGCATCGAGCCTTATGCAGTCACCGACCTGAAGATTCATGAAATCGCTTACGGAGATCTTGCTTGTACCGAGAACAGCCTTGACGGGGATCACAACCCTCTTCAGCATTGCCTCGATATTGTCCTTCGCATATTCATCCTTGTTCTCCTGCATGGTCGAATACCAGAACTTGGTATTGAGTCTGTCCATGACGTCTTCGAGAGTGATGAAAGGAAGACACATATTCATAAAGCCTTCAACATCACCGATCTTGATGTTGAGGGTCACAACGGCGATCATCTCACCGGGTGCTATGATCTGTGCAAACTGGGGATTGGTCTCAAGCCTTGTAAGCACAGGCGATACTTCAAGCACGTTCTTCCAGGGATCACGGAGGAGCTGTGTAAACATGACCATGATCTTCTGGAGTATCGAAAGCTCGATATCGGAGAACTCTCTCGTCTTGTCAAGAGGGGTTCCTTCACCGCCGAGCATTCTGTCTATCATGGAAAAAGCAATGTTGGTGGCAAGATCGATTATGATGTTGCCGCCCAGAGGTTCAAATCCGACTATTCCGAGAATACTGGGGTTAGAAAGAGCGTTGGTAAACTCGCTGAACGTAACCGTCTCGGAACTGGCTACGGTAACCTGTGCGTTCTTTCTCAGAATAACGGGAAGGTTCGTGGAAATGAGTCTTCCGTAATGCTCAAAGATTATCTCAAGAGTACGCAGGTGCTCCTTGGAGAACTTGGTAGGCCTGCTGAAATCATAATCCTTGACCGGCTTTTCCTCTGCATTGGAGATGGACTCCACATCCAATTCGCCTGACGAGAGCTGGTTTAAGAGGGCGTCTATTTCGTTTTGCGAAAGGATCTCACCCACCGGGCAAACCTCCGTGCGTTTTATCCGAACTTCACATCACTGATGGATATGTCATATACAACCTTGGAATCAAGCCACTTCTGAATGGCTGCGAGGCATTCCTTCTTGACTTCGTCACGGTTGGCGGGATTGCTCAGATATGCCGAATCATAACTGGAGATAACTCCCTCGATAGCCTCTTTGATGTAGTTCTCGTAAGTACCGATGGTCTCGGAATTGTACTTCTTGTAATCGTCATCCTTCGTATTGATCGAAAGTGCGATCCTGCAGATCATATATTCCTGCTTGCCGCTCTCTCCTGCCTTGAGAGGTATGGTCATCGAATCACCGATGGTATAGATCTCGGTATCTGCAAGGCTTACGGCAGGACCTTCGTCCTCTCCGTCCGTAGCCAGCTCAAGATTGAGTACTGTTGCGATAGTATCGACAAGTGCAGCGGTCTTCTTATTGGTACCGGTGATGCTGATCATCGTGATGACCGAGAAGGTCAGATTGACGATGAGCAGAGCCAGTATAAGGACCGTGAGCAGATTCTTTTTCATAGGATATCTTTCCCCCACCCTAATTGTTGTTATAAATTCTTATCTCAACACGTCTGTTACGTGCTCTTCCCGCTTCGGTGGAATTGTCGGCTATCGGCATTCTCTCACCGTATCCCGAATGCTTGATCAAGGAAGGATTGAGGCTGCTGGTCTCTACGAGATAATAGAAAACCGACATTGCTCTTGCGCTGGACAGTTCCTCGTTTGAGGGGAACCTTGCGCTGTTCATGGGTACGTTATCGGTGTGACCGTCAATTTCAATCTCACCGCGTGCGTATCTTTCGAGAATGGTCGCGACCCTGTCGAGGACCGGCTTGCAATCTTCATTGAGAGTTGCGCTTCCGGGTGAAAAGAGGATCGAACCCTTCATCGTGAGCATTACGTACTGTGATGTAAAGCTTACGTCTATCTGATCGGAGAGCTGGCTTTCGGAAATGGCTTCACCTATGATCTCCGCAAGCTCTTCGTTGGATTGAAGATTGGCCTGCTCGACCTGTTCAGCCGCTTTTTCGAGTGTCTGCGTGCCCGTCTGCTCGGTGATGTCAGTCTGTTCCTGACCGCCGGACTGGGTATCGTATACCTCGATCTGATCCGTATCGCTCTCGGATTCGGCAGTGCGTCCTGTGCTGTTTATGTATTCCGCCAGTTCGTTGAGCTGGCTGACCCCGTTGCTGATAAGGATGCCTTCTCCGATGGAGGTGGATCCGCTGCTGAATACGCTGAACGAACTGCTCATCGATGCGATGATCTCATTGAGCTTGGCTTCATCGATGGTCGACATCGAGAACAGAAGAACGAAAAAGCATAGCAGCAGATTCATCAGATCTGAGAATGTGGCCATCCACGCGGGCGATCCCGCCGGTGGGGCTTCTTCTTTTTTCTTACCCATACTTCAGACCTATCTGTTTAATATCCAAAGACTTCTGCAAGTCCCGTTAGCGTGTTATTCGCCGGCTTCGTCTCCGCCGGATCCTGCGCTCTCTCTTTCCTTGGGTGCAAGGAAGGATTTAAGCTTCTCTTCGATTACTCTGGGGTTCTCACCTGCCTGGATCGAAAGCAGTCCCTCGATCATGACCTGCTTCTGCATCATCTCCACGGCATTGTCCGCTTTGAGCTTGGCTGCGGTAGGCGTACAGATCCAGTTTGCAAGCAGTGAACCGTACAGGGTGGTAATGAGTGCGACTGCCATGGAAGGACCGATCGACGAAGCGTCCGACATGTTGTTGAGCATGTTTACGAGTCCGACCAGGGTTCCTATCATTCCCCACGCGGGACCCATGGAAGCAAGTGTCTCCCAGAATCCCGATGTGTTCTTGTGTCTTGAATCGATGCATTCCATCTCGGTCTCGAGAATGCCTCTTACGAGATCGGGATCGGTACCGTCAACAACGAGAAGAACGCCCTTTTTCAGGAAGGGCTCATCCATATCCGATGCGGATTCTTCAAGTGAGAGCAGTCCTTCCTTACGGGCTACGTTGGAAAGATCTATTATCTTCTTGATCAGATCGGGAGTATTGACGGACGGTGCCTTGAAAATGAGCTTGATGCTCTTAAGGCCCGCAAGGTAATCACTCATGCTGTATGAGGTCATAACCGCAGCAAAAGCACCGCCAAATGTTATGATGGCGGAAGGGATGTCGATGTAGTTACCGACACCACCCAGTCCGGCAGCCTGAATGATACCGAACGCAAGCATGCCGAAACACATTAAAAATCCAATCAGCGAAGCTAAATCCACGTGTAATTTACCTCAACAAAAATCGGGCTAACGTCATTCGTCAGCCATGATACCTTTTCTATAAGATTTTACAAGATTTTTGATATCTTGTCTACTTTCTTTTACTATTATCTTGTGGCCTGTAGTAAGGGTTATAACGGTGTCCGGAGTCTCTTCTACAGTCTCGAGTAAATGGGGGTTTATGAGCAGTTTAGTACCATTCAATCTGGTCACTTCGATCATGAGATTTTCCCCTCCTCAAACGGTCTAAATATAGCCATCACAATTATATCACAAACACTATATATTGTGGCATGAATTTTCAGAAAATTTGAAAAAAACCGGGCAGGTGATCCTGCCCGGTCAGTCAGTTTACGTTATCATCTCTTGAGGTTGGTGAGCTCTTCAAGAAGTGTATCGGATACGGTGATGATACGTGAGTTTGCCTGGAATCCACGCTGGGTGGTGATCATCTCGGTAAATTCTGCTGAGAGGTCAACGTTACTCATTTCGAGAACGCCTGTGGACATGTAGCCGCCGGATGCGGTAACGTCAACGCCTATTCCGTCAAATGAACCGGAGTTCATGGTTGCCTGATAGAGGTTATCGCCATGCTTCTCAAGACCTGAGGAATTGGGGAAGCTTGCGGTTGCGATCTGGCCGAGGAGCTTGGTCATACCGTTATCATAGCTTGCATAGATCATTCCGTCTCTCTGGATCGAAACACCGATCATGTCGCCGAGCTTACGTCCTGTTCCGATGCCGTCCTTGTCGCCGTAGGTTGCGGTAAGGGTTGAGGTTCCGTTATTGTTGAACATCGAGATTCCGGACCAGTTGAGAGCGATGTCGGAGAAGTTCGAAGTGTTGTCGGCGGTGTTGGCGATAAGCTTGGAAAGATAGATCGTTGAATCGCCGAGAATGTTTCCGTTGATGGAATCGAAAAGTCCGGTATCGGTATCGAACTTAAGGACCTGACCGGTAAAACTTCTGCCTGCTGCGGTGAAGTCCATGGTGGTCGTTGCGGTATCGTTATCGGGATCGAAAATGTTGGGAGTTCCGCTGCCGCCTGCGGCATTGAGGATCATCTGCTCAACGCTGGTGTTGGTACCGCCGACGGTTACATAGAGATTAAGGAATCCCTTGGTGTTGCCTTCGTATCCGTATGCTGCAGCGATAGCATCGTATACTTCCTGCTTCTGGGCATCGGTGGCGGAAGTGCTGGTAAGAGTGGTAAGATCTGCGATGGTGGTGCTTCCGTCCTTGTTGGTAAGCTTCTTTCCGGCGGTATCCCATGCATATCCGTTGGTATTGAAGGTAACGGCAGCCTGATCCTCTACGGAAGTATTGGATCCGAAAAGATCGGTAGCTCCTGAGATATCGATCTCATTTCCCTTTGCATCAAGGAGCTTGGTAAGCTCTGCGGAATACTCTCCGTCCACATCGGTGGACTTGATTATGAATCTGGCGGTGTACTCATATCCGAGTGCATCGTAGAGATTGAGGTTGATGGTCTTACCTGCTTCGGAGTTAACATCGGTATCGTTCTTATCAAGAATACCGGTAACGGTTCCCTTGGTGGTTGCCTCAGGGGGATATGTAAGGTTCTCGGCACTCATGATACGGAGAGCCTGAACGGTATCCTGCTTGATGGAAAGGGTTTCGGGATCAACACCCCAGCCCATTACGTTGTAACCGGTGGAAGTCATGCATAAGTTTCCTACGCCGTCTACATAGAATGAACCGTCACGGGTGAAGTAATTAGCGAGACCGTCGGAAACTACGAAG
>JAEEGH010007095.1_pt1 | contig 27116 bp, 17 predicted proteins | sample 9134181 | NCBI WGS metagenome assembly JAEEGH01 (sample SAMN16246544, study PRJNA631951) | gut metagenome | biome: gut microbiome; feature: rumen; material: DP-attached | host: Bos | place: Iran: Karaj | collected 2018-10 | reverse complement strand
CCACCATAGGTTTGGAAGAATGCCGGGTGTTCGACGTTTATCCCAATCCCACTTCCGGCACGCTTTACATTACGGCATCAGGCCACGCCGATTACCGCATCACCAACCTGCTGGGTCAAACGGTTTTGTCGGGCACGACCACCCCAACCATCGACGTCTCCACCCTATCCAATGGGATTTATTTTCTAAAAACCCAAAATTCAACTTTAAAATTCATTGTAAATCAATAACTTGGTTTATTCACAAACTTGTGTTTCACAACTTTGTGAAACACAATCTTGTGAAATTCAAAAATAAGCTTTATCTTTGCCGAAAAATAACAGCTTATGGATAAACCGTTTATTTTCGGCGTGCCAGTGGATGATAGCCATTTCATTGGCAGGGAAGAAGAGATCAAACGTCTTTCCACCAACTTCAAGTACGGGGTCAACACCGTTCTGATATCGCCTCGAAGATGGGGTAAGACCTCGTTGGTGAATAAAGTCGCAGATTCTGTTACGTCAAAGAAGCTCGTCGTTGTGAAGACCGATGTGTTTTCCTGCCGCGATGAATACGATTTTTATAACGTGATCTCGGCAGCTGTTTTAAAACAAACAGCTTCCAAGGTGGAGGAGTGGAAAGACCTCGCCAAAGGATTCATTGAGCGTCTGGCCCCCAAGTTTTCTTTGTCGCCAGACCCCACTTTGGACTATTCGATCTCTTTGGGCATCACACCCAAGACCCATACGCCAGAGGAAGTGCTGGATCTTCCGGAAAAAATCGCCCAAAGAAAAGGCTGCCATATTATTCTGTGTATCGATGAGTTTCAGCAAGTTGGAGATTTCCCGAATTCGTTGAACGTCCAAAAACGAATGAGAACGGTATGGCAACACCAAAAGAACGTATCCTATTGCCTTTACGGCAGCAAGATGCACATGATGACCAACTTGTTCCAGAAGAAAAGCTACCCCTTTTATAAATTTGGTGAGATGCTGTATCTTAAGCCCATACCGCTGAAAGACTGGACCGCCTATATCTCGAGTCGATTTGAGCGTGAAAAGAAACACATCTCCGATGACCTGATACGGCAATTGTGTGAGAGCGTTGAATACCAATCCTCCTATGTTCAACAACTTGCCTACTGTACTTTGTTGTTGACGAAAAAGACGGTTTCCAAAGAAATTTTGGACCAGGCAATGGAGGATCTGGTGAATCAAAACTCGAGCGTTTTCATCGAGCAGGTAGAGTCGCTGACCACTTATCAGATGAATTTCCTCAGAGCGGTAGTGGCGGGTGTCAACGGGGGATTCGGCGAAAAGGCTGTTCGTGACATCTTTGATTTGGGTGTTCCCTCGAACATTGCTCGCCTGAAAAAATCACTCATCGACAAGGAATTGATCGAAATCACAGAAAACGGCATCATCATCGGTGATCCGGTGCTTAAAATTTGGTTGCAAAAGGTATTATAAACCTCTATATCTAATAGACAACCCATAGATAAGCCAATTATTAAACTTTTGATTAACAAATAATTATCTTTTTGCTTTACCCCAAACTCATAGACAAGCCCTTGTCAGCACTTGACAAGGGCTTGTTTTTGATTGTATCTTTGCAACAACGAACAAAAACACAAATCAGTATGAAAAAAACATTCTTTTTATTGTCACTTTCCATTCTCATCATGAAAGGCATGGCCCAGGAAATCCACTACGATTTTTCTGTCTTTAGTTCAACGGGCTATGAAATGTTCTACCATATCATTAATGAAGAGAACCACTGGGTCGAAATCACTTATCCCTGTCAACACGGTGACAATTATTATTGGGGCTACGACAAACCCGAAGGTAAGCTTTTCCTTGAAGATACGATCACATATCAAGGAACAGATTATTATCTAAAAGCTATTGGCGATCATGCTTTTTGTAGTTGCGACGGCTTGCGAGGTACGCTTGAATTGCCTACCGATCTTCGGTCCATAGGCACGGGCGCGTTTAAGAACTGTTCCAATTTAAACGGTAGCCTTAACCTGCCAGTCTCGATGAAAAGAATTGAAGACGATGCTTTTTCAGGCTGCTCGTCGTTTTCGAGTTCACTCAGGCTTCCCGACTCCATTCAGTATGTGGGTGACCGTGCATTCCTGAATTGCTCCAGTTTTACGGGTATATTATGGTTGCCTGCTTCTTTGGCTACCATCGGTGATGAGGCTTTCAAAGGCTGCACGAATACCCATTCCATCAGTGTCAAAATGACCACTGTTCCTGTCACAGCCCCCAACGCTTTCGACGATATTCCTTCTTGGATCAAAGTAAATGTGCCTTACAACATGAAGGAAGCGTACCAAAACGCTCCAGGGTGGTCTCGTTTTGCCAATCATATCGTCGAAAAGTCTATCTGGACTGGCAATGCTGAACCTTGGACCCACGGCACTGGCACAGAGGAGGATCCTTTTCTTATCGAATCGACCGAGCATCTGGCGTGGTTGGCAAAATCGGTGAATGAAAGGCAAAACCTTGTTATAGATACAGCATATAGTTCGGGGGGCGCAATGTATCAGATTTTCCGCTTTTATGATGTCAATGCGTACCAAGACACCTGTTTCCGGCTGGTCGTCGATTTAGACTTCCAGAAAGGGACCGGCCTATATTGGCAATCCATAGGAAATGTTCATTACATCGACGAAAACAACTATTCCGGTCCTGTTTTTGGACCCCATTATTATCTCGATGTTTTCAATAATAAGGAGTATTACTTTTACGCTACTTTCTGCGGTAATTTTGACGGGAACGGGCAAGACATCTCAAACTATATGATGTATGACGATTTTTGGGACAGCAAGAAAGACTATAACGTACAATATCGAGGATTGTTTGGCATTGTTTCGAACTGCAACCTGTGTAATTTCACCATTAACGGCCTAATTATCCACTCTCAACAGACAAACAAGATGATTGGTGGACTGGCAGGCAGAGCCATCAACACCACCTTTGTGAATTGCCATACATCGGGACTGCTCAGAAGCGGTTCGGTGGGTTGGACCGATCCCTTGAATACGATAGGAGGAGTTGTGGGCTTGGCGGAGAATTGCCATATTGAAAAATGCACCTCAAGCGCCACCATAGATGCCTGCACACAATGGAATATTGACAAGGCAGTTGCAGTGGGCGGCATCGTTGGTGTCATAATCAGTGACGCTTCTTCAACAATACAAAGCAAAATCGTCCATTGCCATTACGAAGGCACGATGAAAAACCTGGATCACGGAGCCGGAGGCATCGTGGGGTTGTGTGACGGCGCTGATGAAGAAACAGGAACCATAAAAATTGAAAACTGTTATAGCAAAGGCTCCATGACCAGTGCCACTGGCGGGTACACGCCACGAGATTCTAGAATAGGCGGTATTGTGGGCTGTGTAGCATCCTTGGACACTTTGTATATAATGAATTGTTATAGCAACGACACGATGATCGGCAACGCATCGAACGCCACCAATGTCTATTCGTACGCTGGGGGTATTGTTGCGAAAGCCGAATCCACAGCCACCCTTTACATCAAAAACTGCTATCATGTTGGCCCGATCTCATCCAAATACAAAGGCGGCATCCTCTCACAAAACACCAATATGACCCTTGTCAGGAACTGCTTTTTCGATCAATCCACCGCTCCTGACGATGGTTTTGGTGTGCCTTTGGAAAGCGATTATATGAAAACGGAAGCTTTCGTCAATCAATTGAATAACGGTAGCACGGTCTTCAAGATGGATACAGCGCCCTATGAAAATGACGGGTATCCCGTTTTTGGCACCGACGGACTGATTTTTACAGGAGCTGAATGGTACTACGAACTCCTTAACCCCGACGGCAGCATTACCTACCAGCACCTTAAATGTGCCGGCGATACGACCATCGGCAACGAGCGACCCAAAATCATCGTCCGCACCAATACCATCTATGACAAAGGCGAACAGATTGAAATCACCCATGAATATGTGTATGAGGAAAATGGCGTGGTGTACTGGTGGAACAAAACTTTGAACAAGTTCACAACACTCTATGATTTCAGTGCTGAAATGGGCGACGAATGGGAGATGGAAGTTGGCGAGACAAGTGTCAAAGTCCGTGTTTATGAGGCGGAAAATCAAATTATTAATGGGATTCCTTACAAAAGGATGTTCATAGGTGATGCCGATGATTATTTCAGTGGCACACTTATGAGTACCATAGGCCATCTCACCAGCTTTTTCCCTGAAAAGCTGATGACAAAAGGCTTCCGGGTGGAGGGCTTGCGCTGCTATTGGCGCGATGGCGATTTGTTGCTGAAGGTTGGTGAAATGGATTGTGATGAGATCTATGAGCAATACCATCACAGTGTCGATGATACCGACCTTGCCGACGACATCAGGATCTATCCTAATCCGACCAATGGCCTGTTGCATATCGTAGGGCTGCCACAAAATGTAGGGCTGCCACAATGTGACAGCCCTACAGGACAAACGGAATACCGTATCACCAATATCATGGGACAAACCTTATTGTCTGGTACGGTCACTAAAACCATCGATGTCTCCATGTTGCCCACCGGCCTGTATTTCATCACCCTTGGTGACCAAACCCTGAAATTCACCAAACAATGAGAAAAGCGTTGCTCTTTATAGTGACACTGGCGCTGATGGTAGGCTTGACCTCCTGCCGTCAGGAGGCCCATACCATGAAGGAAGCCGAGACATCTTTTCAAGAAGGGCTGGAGCAACGTGCCGCCAAGAACACCGAAGCCGCCGCCGAGGCCTTCAGCAATGCGCTCCTCGCCATTAATCGATGCGATGCCTCCAAAACGGAGGTGAAACACCTCAAAGCCCTGATCGAAGACAACCTCGGGGCCATGTACTGGAAACACGGGCTGAGCGACGAAGCCCTTGAACTTCACCTCGATGCCGTCACCTTATCAAGGGAACTCAACGATACCACCCTGCTGATGAAAGCCCTCCGCAACTGCGGTCGGGTGACGGCCTCGCTGCAACGCACCCAAGATGCCCAGGCCTTTTACGGGGAATCCCTGATTCTGGCCGAAAGCATTAATGATAGTGCCTTTGTCAATGAATTGCTGATGGAAACCAGCCACGACCTCTATCTCGAAAGCGGCGACTACCCCCAGGCCATCGCCAACGCCACACGGGCCTTGTCAAATGGGGCCGACCCAAGCTTCTGCCATCTGGTCATCGGACTGTCGCATTATTATCAGTCGCAAGACAGCCTCGCCATCATGCATCTCCAAGAGGCGACCCAAAGCCCGAAACCCAGCGTCCGAATGTCGGCCTACCAAGGCCTCTGCCAACTTTACCAATATGCGGGCGACTATCCGAAAGCCCTCGAGTGCCATGAGCTATACACCGAAAACATGATGCAGGACAGCCACGACTTCAGCCGTCAGGAAATGGAACGCATCAAAGCGGAATACGACCTGAAACTGCAAAAACAAAACATCGAAGCGGAGCATCGGCTGAAAAACGTGTTCCTCTACCTGATCCTCGGAGGCTTGATCGCCTACCTGTGCGTCGTGCTCCTGTTGCTGCGGCAAAAGACCTTGAACGCCAAACTGAAGACAGAGGAGATGAAAAGCCAGCTGGAACTTGCCCTGAAGAAAAACAAAGTCTATGTCACCGCCCTCGCACTCACCGAACAGATCACCTCAAGCACCCTCGACTTCAACCTCAGCGAGGCCGAGTGGAACGACTTTGTGGAACTGGTCGATGCCCTCCACGACGGCTTCACCCAACGCCTGCTTGCCCAATACCCATCGCTAAACGATGGCGACCTCCAGATCTGCTGCCTCGCCAAACAGGGCTTCAGCAACCAGGTCATCTCCATCCTGCTCAACCTCCAAACAGCTTCCTACGCCCGCCGCAAATCGCGCATCAAACAGGAAAAGATGAACGGCCTGCAGGATGAACGGAGTTTTGAAGAAATAATCGACTCGCTGTAAGCCATTATTCCGTATCTTTGCTGAAATTTCAGCAAAATGAAAGTTAAATGCGATTATTGCGGTGCCGCCATCGACGAGACGGTGAAGCATTGCCCCAACTGCGGCGCAGCCCTCGCCGGCGCCAACCGTACCGCCGAAGAGCAACCTAAGACCATCGAGGAACTCCAAGCGTGGTACGTTGCCCATCATCTGCCGCCTGAGGAAATCACGCGTTTCTTCATTGGCAAGGACATCCGCGAACCGAAGGCCTTCGGCATCTACAAGAACGAAACCGGCGACTTCGTGGTCTATAAGAACAAATCCACAGGCGAACGTGCCATCCGCTACCAAGGTCGCGACGAAGCCTACGCCGTCAATGAACTCTACCAACGTCTCAAAGCAGAGATCGTCGACCAAAAAGGCCGCCAGCCAGGGGCGAGCACCAAAGGGATCACGCCTCAACCCATGACCGACAAGCAAAAAAAAGGCTGTGGTTGCGCCGTGATGGCAGCGATTATCTCCATCATCGCCATGTTCGCCATCTTTGGCAAGTCCATTCCCAATGGCTATTACAACTATCACGGCACGCCGTACTATCATCAAGGCCAATCGTGGTACTATTACGACGCCAACACCGACGACTGGTACCCCGACAACACCAGCTCGTTCGACGATATCACCACTGACAATTACAACGACTATTATATTGATACCCATACCGGCAAGGACTTTGAAGCCTCCTCCTGGTACGACGCCGGCAACACCAACGATGACTATGACTGGGATGATGACGACGACTGGGATGACGATGACGGCGGCTGGGACAGTGAATCCACAGACTGGGATTCGGATTGGTAAACGGAACCCCGAAGGGCTCACCGACCGAACGGGAGGTAAAACGGAGAACGGAAGAATTATGAAAAGGACTTTTTTGGCAATACCTATTACTGTCGGGACTGAATACCCCGCTCTGGTGCAACGTCTTCAGCGTAATTTGGAACATGAACGCCGTAACATCAACTGGTGTAAGACCAACCAAATACACCTGACTCTCAAATTCGTGGGCGACACCCCCGACGAAGACGTCCCAAAAATCATCGAAACCTGCCAACAAGTGGCCAAAAAACATCAGCCTTTCACCATGGACTTCAACCGCACGGGCATCTTCGGAAGCAACCACTCACCTAGGGTGCTCTGGCTCGGCATGAAAGATGAGCCTAAAGCGCTCTATGACCTTGAAAGCGATGTCCTCGACGCCTTCGACAGCCTGGGCTACCTCCGCGACCGGCAAAACTTCGTCCCTCACCTCACCGTGTGCCGTATCAAGACACTCGTCGACAAACCCTTCTTCCAACAAGTCTATCAAGGCATCGAGCAAAAGACCTATCTCCATGCCGATGTCAACGAAATCGTCTACCTGCAAAGCTTCCTTCAGCCTACAGGCGCCTTCTATAAAGCCTTGAAAAGAATTCCGCTGGGTTAATCTTCCGAACTGTCATCAGAAGCGTTCTGTACCGCCTCCTTCACCAAATCGAACCCCTGGTAAACGTAGGGAACCGTCCTCTCCACATGGGGATAGAGCAACGACGACTCCCGGTCCTTGTCTTTGATAATGTTGTTCAACTCCAATGCGTTGAGCAACATCACCAACAGGCTGCAAATCAACACGCCCTTGGCCATGCCGATGATGAACCCCCCGAGCTTGTCGACAAACCCCAAATTAATGGCTTTCACCAGTTTGGTCACCAAACGACCCAATAGGTTGACCGCAATGGCCAATACGAGGAAGGTGACGATAAAAGCGATGACATTCAGGTATTTAGGGTTAATCTCAACCCATTGGACCAACTTTTCCGCGGTGAAGTCGGAGAAATGAAAAGCCCCGTACAAGCCCACGCCGAGACCCAATAGGGTAGCGGCTTCGGTGATGATGCCCTTGCGGAGACCTCCCAAGCCGAAGATGCCAAGCACCACAAGGATGACGATATCGATGTAATTCATGTTATTCGGAATAGTAAAGTATCATTCGTTCAATGGCTCGTTGGCACACGGGACAAAACTCGTGGCCCTTAAAAGTCTTCATCAGGCAGTCCATGTGGGGGCTATACACGCCTTCCGCCTCGTAGCCTCCACCTTCAAACACACCGATGGTCTGCTCGTATTTTTTCTCACGCGGGGTGGGGACGGGGGTCTTCTTGTCCATCAAATCCTTCCACTTGGCATCAAAGTCCACCAAAGTGGTGATGTTGGGCTCCCAAGGCTCGATGTCGTTGTTGTAGAAGTCGCCATAACCGGTCTCGTCCTCATAATACTCGTCGGCAAGACCCGCAAAGCCATGGCCGAACTCATGGATGAAGATGTCGCTGCTATAGCTGTTGCCCACGGCACTCGAACAATAGAAGTTGTAAATGCCGCCACCGCCGTATTTCTTACTGTTCACAAGCACATAGATCTGATCGTAAGGTACTTGTCCCGCCAAATCGCGGATATCACGGTTGTCGGTGCTCATGCAGTAGCGCTCCGAGTCGAAAGTCCAATAGCTGAAGCGCATCACGGTGTTCTTGTATACGCGATCGCCCGGCTCGGTGCAGCCTGATTCGACCGAAGGGGCCATCACCCCACGGACGTTGAAACTGCCACGATAACGGTCGTAAGGCGCATAGGCAAAGAGGCTCTCCACAAAGAAGTTGCAGTCCTTCACGAACTTGCCCATCTCTTCCTGGGTGTAACCCTCGGGCAAAAGCACGATGTCCACCGCCTTGGTGACATCGGCATTGCCAATCCAAGCGTCGTAAACGGGTAGGTTGAGGTCGTCGGCGGTGCGGATGAAATAATCGTTGGGGTCGACGGGAAGACGATAGCCCTCTATCAGTTGACCCTCCCAGTTCTTGTAATAAAGCACCACCTCGACGGGTTTCTTAGGGAAAGGCACGATGGCCGACTCCTCGAAGGTCTTGACCGTCTTCGTGGCCTCGTCGGTGGTCTGCCACTCGCCGAAGAGGTTCTGGTAACCCTTGGTGAAAAGCACACGGTCGGTGCCGGGCTCATACACCTTCACGATGAAGCTGCCATAATCCAGACGGTCGATCAAATTCTTCTTGGAGCCGCTCCAGTAGGGCTCTTTAATCAATTCCTTCAAAGCGTAGGAGGTGTTCTTGGCATCCCCTGTCAAGGTGTAGTCAACGCGGAGCGAAGCATCGGTGAACCATTCGTCAAATTGGGCAAAAGCCGCACAGGGCAACAATAACAATAAAAAAAGAAGTCGTTTCATGTCGTTTTTTGTTTGTTTATTTGGAGCAAAGGTAATAAAAAATGACTAATTTAGCGCTTTCAATCAAAATCTAATACCATGACGAACTCATATTCCATAGGAATCGACATCGGCGGAACCAACACCGATATCGGACTGGTGCGCGCCGACGGTTGTGTGGTGGCCCGCAATACCCTCCCTACGGGGAAATACTATGTAGCCGACCTCTATGTGGCCGACATCTGCGATAAAATCAGGGAACTGATGGCTGAGATGCATGTGGATAAAATCGAAGGCATCGGTGTCGCCGCACCCATGGGCAACTATTACACCGGATGTATCGACAACGCCACCAACCTCAACTTCAGGGGCATCACCGACCTGAATGCCTTGATGCACAGCCATATCGATGTGCCTGTGGTGGTGTCGAACGACGCCAATGCCTCAGCCTACGGCGAGTTGATCTATGGTGGTGCCAAACAGATGAGCAATTTCATCACCTTCACCCTGGGAACCGGCGTGGGTAGCGGCATCGTCATCGGTGGCAAACTGTTGCACGGAAAGACCGGCAACGCCGGCGAGCTGGGTCATGCCATCCTCATCCCCGGAGGCCGCCTGTGTGGATGTGGAAGAAAAGGTTGCCTCGAGACATACGCCTCGGCCACCGGCATACGCCGCACCGCCTTGGAACTGATGGAAAAACGCCCCGAATACAACGGTATGTTGCGTGACGTGCCCGTCGACGTCTTGCGTAGCAAACACGTTGGCGACGCAGCCAACGCCGGCGACGAGCTGGCCCTGGAAGTGTTTGCCATGACAGGAAACTGGCTGGGCATCGCCATGGCTAACGCCGTGGCATTCAGCAGCCCCGAAGCCATCTTCCTCATGGGAGGCCCCGTACACGCCGGCGAAGTGCTGCTGAAACCTCTGAGAGAATCGTTTAATAAACACCTGTGTTTTGTTTACGACAATAGTGTAGATATTAGAGTTTCAGAATTACCTGACAACGATGTGGCCATCCTGGGCGCTGCCGCATTAGTTCATCTTGCCTCTTGACTAATAAAGAATTATTAAATATTTTTGCACCGAATTTACATCAAACAATTCAAAAATTAAACTAACTAAAAATGAGAAAATTAACTTTTACACTGGTGGCCCTTGTCATGGGCTTTATGCTCACTTCGTGCGGCGATAGCCTTAAGGAATCCGTTATTAAGGATGTTGACGCCTACTTCACTAAGGCTGAGCAAAAACTTGCCTCCATTGAGACTTCTGAGGAGTTCGTGGACTTCGCTTTGACCATGAACGACAGATCGGACCTTATGGACCAACTTAATGAGAGCTATGGTGACAGAACCATCTCTGATGAGGATTGGAATGCCATCGAGAGCTATATCGAAGAAAGAGCTACTGCCTATAACCAGGCTGAAGCTGAAAAGTGCGCTGAGTTCCTCACTCCCGCCATCGACCGTTTCGAGGCCATTGTCAACCAGATGTATCCTCAGTACCAAGAAGGCACTCCTTTCGACGAGGAGACCCTCAACGAGTTCCTGGATGCTTACTTTGGTGTGACCGCTTTCACCGATTGCGAGAATGTGTACCCAGAACTGAGCGATCGCGTTGACGCCATCCTTGAGAAGGAAGACGAGATGTCACCAGTTATTGTTGCCAGAATGGATGAACTCTGGCCTGATGAAGAATAAGCCTAATAACGTTCGTAGTAAACCAAAAAGAGGGCGGCTGTTCAGTCGTCCTCTTTTGTTTTTGCAATAAAGCGTGTCGTCGCTTATTTGGCTTCACCCGTGATGTGGATGGGGTATCCGGCGGGCTCGTATTCTCCAATCGAGCAACGGGTCACGTGGATGAGATGCTGTTCACCGTCAGGGGTTATGGTGCCGATGACGTCATCGTACAAGGCGCTGGCCGAAGTGGAAACGTTGTTGTAAACCTCAAGAGGGTTTTGATGTTCGATGGCGTTATTGAAGAGCTCGGCTTTCTGGATGGTAGTGGTGACTTCCGTCCAATCCGCAGAGTCAAACTTGAACAGTCTCACGTTCTCGAGCGGCATGATTTGGGCGTGCGTAACTTTGAGGTTGCTTTCCCAGAAGAGGCCAAACTCGCTCAGACCCGACTGGGTGTTGCCCAAACGGAACCAATCGAATTCGGCGACCTCCAAGGTGGTCTGGGCATTGATGTCAACCTTGATGGAGGCAGTGCTGGTTTGTCCAGCGACGTCGGTCACAGTGGCGATGATCTCGGCTGAGCCGACAATCTCCCTGACGTCGTCGTTGGTTAAAATGATCTCACCTCTATAGGTAAACAAGGTGCCGCTGATGGCGGTGTCGCACAAACTGACGTTGCCGCAAACAATGGACAATCTTTCCAAATCCTTCTGGGTGTCGGGGCTGGAAGTGACGATGAAACCATAGGAGTAGGGGACGTTCAATTCTACGACTTCACCTCCCGTGAGGCAGCCGCCCTCAGCGAGGATGGAAATCCTGGGTTCTGGGTTTTTTGAGCTGTCGCAACTTGCCAAGAAGGCGACGCTGATGAGGCAAACGAGTGCCAGAGCTAGTTTCTTCATGGTTTGATGTGTTTGGTGGTTGTTATTGATAAACTTTGACGTCGGTCTCTTTGCGGAGCACCATCAGGCCGTTGAGGGCCAGGGCTTTCATCTCGTCTTCACCGGGATAGACGTAGACGGGAGCAATCTTTTCGACGTGTGATTTGACGAGGTTGCAGAAGCCTTTGTCATAGGCCATGCCGCCAGTGAGGAAGATGGCGTCCACGTCCATGCTGAAAGCGGAGGCTGCGAGGCCACCCACTTCCTTGGCCACTTGGTAGGCCATGGCTTGATAGACCTTCTCCCATTCCTTGTTGCCGGCCTTCACCGCGTTCTCGACCTCAAGGGCGTCGTTGGTGCCGAGGTAGGCCACGAAGCCGCCTTTGCCTTTCAGCATCTGGCCGATTTCCTTCTCAGTGTATTTGCCGCTGAAGCAAGCCTTCACAAGGAACCCAGCGGGCAGGGCGCCTGCACGTTCAGGGGTGAAGGGACCATCACCGTTGAGGGCGTTGTTGGTGTCGACCACGCGACCGTGTTTGTGGGCACTGACGCTGATGCCGCCGCCAAGATGGATGGCGATGATGTTCATGTCCTCGTACTTGCGGCCAAGGTCTTTGGCCAACTGACGGGCGATGATCTTCTGGTTGAGGGCATGGAAGATGGAGATGCGCGGGAAGAGCGGATGGCCCGAGTAACGTGCCACATCGTCCATCTCATCTACCACGACGGGGTCGGCGATGTATGCCTTCACGCCGATCTCACGGGCGATGTCGTTGGCAATCAAGCCGCCGAGGTTGGAGGCGTGCTCGCCGCTGACGCCGATGGTGAGGTCGTTGACCATGGTCTCGTTGACTTCATAGACGCCTGAGACGAGGGGACGGAGCAGGCCGCCACGGCCCACCACGCAGGTCATCTCCTTGATGTCGATGCCAGCTTCCTTCAACTCGTTAAGAATCACCTCAGTGCGGAAAGGCTTCTGGTCGGCGATGCGGTCGTATTTGGCAATCTCCTCGGCAGAGTGCTTGATGTTCTTCTTAAAAACTTGGTTTTCGTCCTCGAACACGGCAATCTTCGTGGAGGTCGATCCTGGATTAATAGTTAAAATCTTATATGCCATAATTGTTAGTTTTCCGTTTTCCGTTTTCCGTTTATTTTGCCATCATAGCCGCCAGGGCGATGGAGTAAAGCTTGGTCTTGGAGGTGTCGCCGCGTGAGCTGAGCACGCACGGGACCTTGGCGCCCATGAGCATGGCGCCCACTTCGCTCTTATCGAACTTGGTGCAGCACTTGTAGAACACGTTGGAGGCTTCGAGGTTGGGGAACACGAGGCAGTCGGCATCGCCAGCCACAGGGCTCTTCATGCCCTTGATGGCAGCGGTCTCGGCGTCGGTGGCGAGGTCGAGGCTGATGGGGCCTTCCACCACGCAGCCCTTGATCTGTCCGCGTTCGTTCATCTTGGAGATGATGGCGGCGTCGACGCAGGCGGGGATGCCGGCGCTCATCTGCTCAGTGGCGGTGATCATGGCCACCTTCGGGCAGCTCACACCAAGGCTCTTGGCCACATCGGTGACATACTTGAGCAGCTGTTGCTTCTGCTTGATGTCGGGCAACGGGATGATGGCGCAGTCGGAGGCTACCATGAGCTTATGGTAGTTGGGGTTCTCGATGACGGCGACATGGGCCAGGGTGACGTTGGGCGGGCAGAGGCCGCGTTCCTTGTTGAGGATGGCGCGCATGTACTTGTCGGTCGGCAACAGGCCTTTCATGAGGATGTCGGCCTCGCCGGCGTTGATGAGGTCGCAAGCCATGGCAGCAGCCTTCACATCGACGGGTTCGTGGATGACGGTGAAGTTGTTGATGTCGATGTTCTCGGCCTTGCACACTTCGGCAATGGTGTATTCATCACCGATGAGGGTGGCTTCGATGAGACCTTCTTTGACAGCCGCGTTGACGGCACAGATGGTGTGGTCGTCGTTGGCATAAGCGGCCACAAGGCGTTTCTTGGGTTTGCTGCGCAAAACCTCGAACATTTGTTCTAACTTACGGATTTCCATTATAGTATAATTTAAAATTATGAATTTAGAATTTAGAGGGTTACAACAATATAGATTTTCGCAAAGATAAGGAAATTTTTTGCTGATACGGCAGATTATTCAGCAAAAATATCATAGCGGTCTTTTGGCCGTTCTTCCTCGCGCCAAATGAACCCGTCAAGATAACGGTCCGATTCCTTGAGGTCTTTCTCGGGATACAAGGTCTCATTGATGCTTTCGTAGTATTTGATGAGCGAGATGCTTTTGTCTTTCATCACGATGCGCATCCTGCTGGCGTTCGACTTGTTGATGCCGATGAGCTCTCCGTCGTCTTCGCGCAGCCAGCTGATCACCTTCGAGTCGCCGGTCACCTTCACATGGTCGATGCCGCCATCCTTGAATTTCGACATCATGTCGTGGCCGTTGATTTGGTTGTATCCCTCGATGGAGTCTTTCGAGATGATGAAGGCGTTGCCTCTTTGGAAGAGGCTGTCGATGGCATGATGGGCGATACGGATGTCGATATGGTCGCCAGTCAGTTGCGAGTCGTCGGTCCAAAGCACGGGGTCGACCCGCATCTTGATGGTAGAGTCGGTCATGTCGTAGCTCATGGTGTCGCACTTGCCTTGCATGTCCGACTTATAGAAGCGCACATGACGGCGTCCGAAGATTTTTTCTTCTTCGCTGAATTCGGCTTTGAAGTGATAAAACATCGTGTCGGAGGCGATGAAGAGCGAGTCGGGGTCGTCGTAATACACCACATAGGCACTGTCGGTGGCAAACGAGCGGCCAAGTTTTTCCCACAGCTCGGCATAGTGCCCGTACATGATGACTTTATAGGATGTGTCGATGATCTGGATGTCGTCAAACGCCTGTGTGAAGTGTCTCTGTGTGTAATAGATGAGCGAGTCGGCGATGATTTTTTGGTTGTTTTCGTTGGTCATGGTGCCTCCGCCTTGGAACCACATCTTCTCCGTGCGGGTGTTGTAGAAGAGGGTGTCGGTCTCCATGTTGTATTTGGGACTGGTGGCGACTACATTGTGGAAGAAACGCAGCTCTTTCAGGTCGTCGCGGTAAAACCCCTTGTCGCTCACAAGCCGTTTGTCGCCCCTGGTGGTGACCCCGTGGTTGGGATAGCTGGCCAGATGCAGGTTACGGTCGTAGGTCATATACCCGGTCTCGAGCAGGGTGGAGTCGTCCATCATGCGCACGTCGTCGAAGAACTCAGCAAAACGCCTGTCGCCGTCGTAGGTCATGGTGCGGCTGTACATGTCGATGCTGTCATTCACCCGGATGTGGACGTTTTGGAAAGCGTCGAAGCTGTTTCGCTCTTCATAATAATAGGCGCTGTCACAGTAGAAGTGGGTGTTTTCGTGACGGATATGAACCCTGCCTTTCAACAATACCGCCTCTGTCCCCAGTGTTTTGTGGAGCTGGTTGGCATGTTCGATATGTATCATGGTCCTTTCCTGGGCCCGTCCCCCAAGCACCATCAACAAAAATGTCAATATGAATACTATCTTCTCTCTCAACTTTCCACTTTGCACTTTGCACTTTCCACTACAATCACTATCTCTCCCTTAACGTCTTTTTGGCTAAAATATTCTGTCACCTCGGCCAAAGTCCCCCTTACATTCTCCTCATGAATCTTTGTCAACTCACGGGATACGGAAACGTGTCGGTCTGGTCCCATGACCTCCATGAGTTGCTGCAAGGTCTTCACCAGGCGGTAGGGCGACTCGTAGAGGATGGTGGTATAGGGGTATTCGGCGATTTGCTGTATCTTGGTCTGCCGGCCTTTCTTATGAGGCAGGAAGCCTTCGAAGATAAAATGGTCGGCGGGGAGTCCTGAGTTGACCAGGGCGGGGACGAAGGCGGTGGCGCCGGGGAGGCATTCCACTTCGATGCCTCGGTTGATGCATTCGCGTACCAGCATGAATCCCGGGTCGGAGATGGCGGGAGTGCCGGCGTCAGTCACCAAAGCCAGGGTCTCTCCGGCCTCGATTCGGTCGGCCATGTGAGCTACCTGTTGGTGTTCGTTGTTGAGGTGAAAGGCGCTCATGGGCTTGCTGATGCCCAGGTGGCGCAGCAGGTTGCCTGAGGTGCGGGTGTCCTCGGCGAGGATGCCATCCACTTCCTTAAGCACGTTGATGGCCCTCAGCGTGATGTCGTCGAGGTTTCCGATAGGGGTGGGGACGAGAAACAGCTTTGCCATATCAGCTTTCGAACTTGCGGTGTACCAATTCCAAGAGTTTCTTGTAAGCCTCGTTGCTACTGTTCCATTGTAGCTCGATGCGGAGCTCGTTTAGGTAGATCAAGGCGCCGTTCAGTGTCTTCAGGTCGTTGAGGTTCTCGATGGAGCGGTTGTATTTCTCCATGCTTCCGCCAAACAACTCATTCACAAACAAGAACTTGTCGTTGATTCCGATGGCGCTTTGGAGGTCTCTCACGCTGCTGTGCTGCAAGCGTTCTCCCACAGTCTCTTCTTGACCCTGCTGATAGCGCTCGCCTACAGTCTCGGGTTGTTCCAATTCAAACCCCGAATCGTCATGATCGGTCATGTCTCCAATCACCACAGGCTCATAAACGATTTCCTCCTCTTTAACCTCTTCCTCGTACTTAACCTCTTCCTCGTACTTAACCTCTTCCTCTTCGTTCTTAACCTCTTCTTCCTCCTTGCTTCTTTCTCCTAACTCCTCATCCTTCACTTCCATCTCAATCTCATCCCCCGAAGTAAACACTGTGGGTTCCTCTTTGACTTCTTCTTTGACTTCTTCCGTCGGTGTTTCTGACGGTTGCGGTTCTTCGCTGACAGGCTCGAAGTTCAGTATAAATCCCAGATCATCAGAGCTGTTGTGTGCGGGTTCCTCTTCCGGTTCCGGTTCCGGTTCCGGTTCCGGCTCTGGTTCAGGTTCCAGTTCAGGTTCCAGTTCAGGTTCCAGTTCTTGTTCCAGTTCTTGTTCTGGTTCCGGTTCTAGTTGAGTCTCCTCGTCAGTAACAGCATCGTCAGCCACATCATCGATATCTTCTATAAAGTACGCTGATTCGTTTTCTTCAGAAATCTCATCTTCTTCCTCTTCCTCTCCACTTTCCACTTTACCTCCCATTCGGTCGGTGAGCCCTTCGGGGTTCCACTCTCCACTTTCCACTTCCTCCTCCTCACTTTCCGTTTTACCTCCCGTTCGGTCGGTGAGCCCTTCGGGGTTCCGTTTTCCGTTTTCCACTCCAAACAGCTTCCTTATCTCTTCCTCTCCCACGGGCAACTCTTCGTCCATCTCTTTTCCCAGGTTGATTGAGCAGAGTTTGTCATAGAGGGTGTGTGTCCTATTCATCATCACGTCGAGGTCGAGAAGGCCGAGGGGTTGTTCGTTTCTGATGAGGTAGTCCACCTGCTGATGTAACAAGCTGATTTCCTTTTTGATAGAAACCAAAATCTCTTTTTGCTCATTGAAAATGTCGTTCATATCTGAAGTTTTTATAATTTTGCTTTAAATGAATTGGCTAAATTACAAAGAATTAAAATATCGCAGGCATGTTTCTCGAAAAAGATTCACACAACAGGTCGCAAGGATGGATTGAAGTCATCTGTGGTTCAATGTTCTCGGGCAAGACCGAGGAACTGATCCGCCGTTTAAAGCGGGCGAAGATAGCAAAGCTGAAGGTGGAGATCTTCAAGCCGGGGGTGGACACGCGATACAGCGAGGAGGATGTGGTGTCGCACAATGCCACAGCGCTTCATTCCATTCCGGTGGAGAATGCCACGCAGATTCTGTTGTATGCCAACGATGTGGATGTCATCGGCATCGACGAGGCGCAGTTTCTCGACGATGAGTTGCCGGCAGTATGCCAGCAGCTCGCCAATAACGGTGTCCGTGTCATCCTCGCGGGTCTGGATATGGATTTTCAGGGGAAGCCCTTCGGGCCGATGCCCGAACTGATGGCCATCGCCGAGGATGTCACCAAGGTGCATGCCATCTGCGTGCGTTGTGGCAGCCCGGCGCAGTTCTCACACCGCACCATCGCAGGCGACAAACTCGTAGTCCTCGGTGAGACCGAAAGCTATGAGCCTCTATGTCGTAGTTGCTATAACAAAGCGATTGGGGAAAGTGGAAAGAGAAAAGAGGAAAGTGGAAAGTAAAAACTCTCCACTTTTATCTTTTATCTTTTATCTTTTATCTTTCCTCTTCTTCAATAGGTACGCCCCTCCCAATCCGAGCAGGAGCAGGATTCCATCACCAACAGGGACCATTTCTAGTTTAAACTGGTCGTAGTTGACGTTTTGCAAAGGTACCATTACACCAAAGGTGCCGCCCTCAGTTTGCTGGCGGAGGTGGGTACCCTGGTCTTCTGAGGTATAGACGATCTGACCAAAGGAGTTGCCGATGGCCAGAAGCAATAATGCTAAAAATATAATGGTTCTTTTTTTCATATCCTTTTACAAACTGCAAAAATAATACCTTTTTCCGAATTGGCAACTATTTTCTTATAACAATTTTTTGAACGGCCTTCAAATTTGATCCTTCAACGAGGCGAAGCATATACATTCCGGCGGCTACTTCGTCGAAGTGAACCAGTGTTTCTTCACCAAACAGATAGTCGGTGTAGAGCACGCGTCCGAGCATGTCAACCAACTCTAACTGGCCTTGTCCTTCGATAACCCAGCCGTAGCCGTTGAAGTAGGCGAAGCTGTTGTTGATTTCGGGATCTTCAAACTCATTGACATCGGTTACGGAGAACACGATGTAGAATCTGGCGGCGTAGTCGGTGGCATGTGCCTCGAAGCTGTAGCTGTCATGGCTGAGCATGTCGTATCTGACACCGGTGATGTTGTCGATGAGGTACATGGAACTGAAGGTACCGTTGTGTTTCTCCCAGGTGAGGGTGTAGGTACCGTCGTCGGGCGTCTTGAAGAACACCGGGACTCGCTCAGTGCCTTCAGGAGTGAAGAGCAGACCGTAGTCCTCGCCCTCCATGCGGGCATAGAGCTTGAAGTCGGCGTTGCGCAGGTTGTCAACCTTCTTCACGCCATCCATCTCCGGACGGTTGAACTCCACGATGGCCAGGTCGGCGTTGCCCACGGTGTCGGTGACATAGAGGTTCACCAAAGGATAAGCCGGCTGCTCACTGTCGTTTGAGCGATAGAATGAATACTCGTTCTTGGTGGTGCCAGCCATGTTGTATTTGAACACCATGTCCTTATTGTTGGGATCGCTAGCTCCGGGGGTGTAAACCACAAAGAAAGCTTGGTGTGGGTGGATGTACCGTGACGGGATGGCAGGGTTCTGCGAGGCTCCCTTGGTGTAAGGCTTGTAAAGGCCTTTTACGGAGCCTTCCATGACATCGGCGTCATACACCCAGAATTTGTTCAAGCCAACGTTGACAGTCTCGGTACTCACGGCATCCAAGTCGAGATAGGCCTGGAAGGGGTTACCCACGAGGTTGCTTCCCCAGTCGTACGACGTCCAGCCCGGCCAGTCGGGATGAGGTATCTCGTTACCCGTTGAATTGGTGACATTGATGGTGAAGTCGCCGTGGTTGAGTATGCCGTTGCTGTTCATGTAGCTGTCCTGGCTGATGGCCATCATGTAGCCCTTGCCAGGGATGAACAGGCAAGCGTTGTCGCCAGAGGTGCTGCTGGCTTGGTCAGCGGCAATGTCCCCAGTGTAATTGATCTTGTAATGCCTGTATGGTCCCGCCAACTGATCCTGCTGGTATGGACGGTCAAGAATGACTCCCTCAATGGTCTCTTGGTGGAAGTGATTGTTCTTGTTACGCTTCAGGTTGATCCAGTGGTATTCTGGTTCGAAGTAGTTGTAGAAGTCCCATTTCACACGGTCGTCGTCATATCCTGACTCCATAGGCAGTCCGTTGGGGAAGTAGCTGTTCACCAAAGAGCTGATGTCAACAGGTGATTCTTGGTAGGTGTGGGTTAGGTCGGGCGTGTAGTTGTCGCCCTCCTTGTGTGAATAGGTGGCCCCGATCTTGGCGTTGCTCAAGGGGGTTGACATGAGGTGCCAGTCGTATTTCAGCACGCCTCCGTAATAGTCGTTTGCCGTACGGCTCGAGTTGTCGAAGGTGATACCCACGGTGGCTTTGAAGTTACCGGCAGTCGAGGCTTGTAGCAGTGCCACGTCTTCGTTGACAAACACTTTCACGTCGTCGTCGGGTACGTTGGCTACTTCAGTGGCGTTGTCGTAAAGCAGTAGCGAGGCGTCCGCATTACCTGCGTTGTAAGTCGCAAGCAAGGGATCGAGGTCGCCATAATCAAGCACGTTGGGATCGCTGTCGAGGGCGGCCACGGCGTTATAGTCGGGCAGACCCAACACGGGCAAGTCGTTGTTGATGTTGGGTGTCAACGGACGGAACCAGGAGTCGTAAGTGATGGTCTTGGCGCCGTTTTCCGTCTTCACCCAGTGGTTCAACGCGCTGAGCATGCCGGGCCATTGGTCGATTTGTCCATTGGCGTAGGTGATCGTGTTGCTATGGTGGGTGTTGGTTTGTCCCGATGCCAAGGTGATCTTGTTGTCGTCATACAGGTAGCCGATGTCCTTGAGTCCGACCACCGCGCCGTAGTTGCCATGGCCTGACGGGGCTGGTCCGTAATACACGTAGTTGGTTTCTCCTTCAGGGCTGTAGCAGTATTTGATGGTGCCTCCCGTGTTGTTGCCCACAAACCATCCGAAGAGGCTGGCGGGTTCGGCACATTGCAGTTGTGAGTAGCAGTTTTCCACCCGGCCCTGGTTGTGTCCCACGAGTCCTCCCACATATCTGGTGTTGTCAATCGAGGTGATGGACTTGATGTTGGAGAAGCTGTTGACCAGGTTGCCGCCGGTTTCTATCTTACCCACAAGGCCACCCATGGTGTAACCTGTGAGTGTGGGCATGCCCATGACGGAATGGACGGTGCCTCCGTTGGCGATGCGTCCGGCGACGCCACCCAGATAGGTGTAGTTGTTGGCGTTCGATGCGGTGATGACAGGCATTGACTCGCAGGCGGTGACAACACCTCCGTTCATCACGGTGCCTACGACACCACCCGTATATTGCTCCGCTTCGTCAGGGTTCCAAGGCTCGATGTTGGAGTTGGCGGCGCCAACCACCAGGTTCTTGACCACGCCGCCGTTGCCGACGTTGTCGAAGAGACCGAGGTTATGGAAGCCCATGCGTCTGATGACAAGACCGTCGATGCTATGCCATTGTCCGTCGAAGCTGCCCACGAAACCATTCGGACAGCCGTTATCCTCGACGATGCCGATGGGTTTCCAGTAGTGGTCGCTCATATCGATGTCGGCGGCGAGTTCGGCGGTGACGTTAGGATGTATCTCGGATCCGTTCAAGCCGTTTACGTACGACAGGAACCAAGCCATGGCTTTGGCAGAGGAGATGGTCACCTTACCCGATCCGTCCACCACGAACGATTCGTTCTCGATACCTCCGGGGTTGGTGGTTGCGTCGTAAGGATCGCTGTTGGTCACGAAATGCGCCCAAGTCTTTCCATAATAGAGGACTTTCTCGACGAAGTAGTGTGTATAGCCCTTACGGGTGTCGTCGACAAAGTTCTCGTTGGCATGGGCTTTATGGATGTTCTCCACATAGAGGCTGGTGGCGATGGGGGTGAGGTCTTTCAGGTCGCCGGTCTCGATGAATTTATCCTTATACACGCCGATACGTGAGGTGGCGTCCAGACCGGCTTCCTCGATGGTGACGACCGCCTGTTCGATGTTGGAGAGGTCGTCCTTCACATGCAGGTAGACGTTGTTCTCCTGGCCGTTGACCTTGTTGCCCATGATGTTCACGCTACCGCCCACGGTGAGGCTGCCGCCATCGTCGAGGTAGATGCCTGCGCCCATTCCCGGGTTGGTGGTGTTGGTGATGGTGTTGTTGGTAATGGTGACACCGTCCATCAATACGAGTTTGCCATTGTTGCCCAAATAAATGGCTCCTCCTTCAGCGTTGTCGGCAATGATGTTGCCGTTGCGTATGGCGCAGTTGTTCTGCATAACCACAGTGCCGCCGTCGCTCACGCTGATCAAGGGTCGTACCACAGAATCAGCGCCAAAACCGCTATTGCCGTCAATGACCACGTTGTCCATGGTGAGATGGGCCTTTCCTGTGATATTGGCAAAGATGGCTCCATCGTCGGAAATTTGGCCGTTTCCTGGATCGTAAACACCCGTATTCTCACCTGGATGTTTAAGACCGTGATAGTTTCCAGCCCCAGTTGGATTTGCATAATGGTCGGGATCGGCGCTTTTACCCGGGTATCGGTATAGGGTGATGGTGGCACCGTCGTTCTTGGTCCATGTGGTGGTGGAACTGGTAATCTTTATGGGTCGTACCACATAAATCTTGTCACCCGGCTTCCAGTCGTTGTCAAGCACCCCTTGCAACGTCTTCTTGCCTAAGTCGGCATATTCACCCGAATAGGTGTTGTTGCCCCCAATTCCGTCGAGGTAGTAACCAACACCAGAGTTTCTCTTGTAAAGGTCGACATTGATGTTGAAGGCTTTCCAATTGGTTGCATCGTTGGGGTCCGGAGTTCCTTCCAAGCCAACAGTGGTAATTGGGTAGCACATCTTGAAGGTCATGGTACCGACCGTTTTGTTGGAGATGTACTTTTCCTCGGGAGCGCTGCAAGAATTATAATAGAGGGTAAAGTCGATACTGAATGGGTTACGTCCATCGGCGGTGCCAAGAAGAACCGGATTGGCTGGGGTGGCATTAGTGAAGAAATTGTTTTCCGCACCTTCCACGGCTTCTCGCCATCCGCTCTTGTTGTCACTGTTGAAACCGCGTTTGAACACCATGGCGTATTCATAGTCGTTGGCGCCAAACGATGTCGTTGACTGCTTGAAATCGGGGGTATCCTGTCCGTGCGCTAGTGTCTGTTCTGAACTTGGCGTGTACTCCAGGTCATAAATGTAGAACGGGATGTTCTTACCTATCATATCCGGTTGGAACGCATTGAAGGGCGGCATGGTGGCTTTTACGTTATAGGTCTCCGGATTGTTTCCAGTAGCCAACGAGCCGAACATGGCATAAGTTGTAGTGCTCATATCCTGTCCCAAGGCTGTTTGGGTGGTGATGTAAATGGGGACGGAAATGACATCTATAGGATTGGCTGAGGATCCGCAATAACTCTTTAGTTCAACGGTGATAGGCGAAAGGGCCAAACTCATGGTCATCTCCTTGTAGTAAGTGAGGCGGATAGTCATCTTGGCCATCTGTCCGTTAGGGTTGCTGGGATAGTAGAATTTGGCGGGATGCTCAACACCCGACAATTGTGTGATCATTTCCCTGGTCGCATTGCTGAGCAGGTATTCGTGGTTCACACCCGAGGCTTCTTCGGGGTTGGTCACTCCGACAAGAGAGCCTTCTGGGTAAAGGACAAGGCCGAAGTAGTTGTTTGGGTGATCCCGCATGTCAGAGGTCTCTCGATCATACATGGAATAATATGGATCGCTCGGGTCGGGCGTTTTTGGCAATAATCTGGGAGTGTAGGTGTCTCCTTGTTGCACAATCCAATACTGGCTGTTGTTGTCCGGATGGTCGATGGCTGCGTTCACGAGGTGGGCATGGTCGCCGAAGTCGATGTCGCTGAGCACGAAATAGGCATTGTCGGTACATGTCAAGGTGGGCAAGGTGATGGTCCGCTCAATCGTGATGAAGTCGTCGGTATTGTTGGGATCCGAATACAGGAAGAAGGCCATGGGGCTGACCATCTGGTTGCCTGTGTTCGCTGAGATAATACGCCAGTAACGGAAGTCGGGACGGTCGCTCTTGGAAGAAGCCAGCACGTTCTCGTAGGGGAACTGCTTGCCTTTGGTATAGGCGCTGCCAGCATCGGTAAAGGTATTGTGGCCGGTGTTGTAATAGCTCATGAAGCCGCCATCGCCCGTGTTTTCGTCGGAACTCGTGCCGGTGATCTTCGGACGGGCGTAGGCGAAGGTCTCGCTCTCGTGTTCTGTCACCATCCGGAAGAAGCCGTTGACCTGACCGAAATTCTCGGTTACGTTATGGAGCACGCCGTCATAATAGTCTTTTGAGTAGCGCACGTACATCGAATAGCCGCCGTCGAAACGAATGACGTTGATCTTGCTGTTGTCCAACGCCGTCGGGGTGCTTCCGTTGATGTAATAGAAGTTATGGTCGGTATCACCGATACCGATCCAATAGGTGGTGGGGTTCTTCACATAGAGTCCGTTGGGTGTCGAGCCCACTGTTTCGGGTCGGTATTGGCTGTAGATGGAGTGTATCTCATCGATTTGCATGTTGGCGATGAGTTTACTGCCGTTACGCACATAAACACCTCTGTTGATGTAAGTGATGGAGTACTCCACCGTGTTGAAGTTCTGCGAGATGTCGCCCTGACCGGTGAGCCTCAGGTTGACGTTGTCGAAGATGAGGGTGTCGCAACGTTGTACCGATTGCAGTGAACGGGTCGAGGAGTTCAAGACGGTGAATTCATGGCTTTCTGTTCCCTCGAAGTTGATGAGTGTTTGAGGTCCGTTGATAGCCGTGCCGTAGTTGGCGATCTGTACCTTACGTCCTCTAGTGCCGGCGTCGCCGCTGGTGCCCGAGCCGTAGACCGAACCGCCGATGTCCATATAGGTGCTGCCGCTGGGGTTGGCGGGTGGGGTGAGGGTCTCGGTGTCGTAGCCGTTACCATCGAGATACACGTTGCTGTGACCTGTGGTGGTTGACGACTGGAAGGGGTTGTGCGGGTCGTACTCGCCCCAGTTGGAACCTGCATAAACGCTCTTGATGATATGGAGGTAGGCGGGGGCGTGTGCGATGTCGTTTCTGTCGATGTTCTTGCTGTTGGCGTTGTTGATGGCATCGGTGCCGATGTTCACGTCCGAAGAACCGAACATGGTGCCGAAGTAACCGGCGCCATACACGTCGCCACGCAGCTGTCCACCGCTGACGTTCACGAAAGCGGTATAGGTGGTGGCGTCGCTCGAGTTGGCCGAAGTGGCATTCAGCGACATGCCGTCGTTGGCGTCGCGGCTGCCGCCGTAGATGTGTTCATAAACAATGCCGCCATGCATGTTGACGGTCTTGAGGCCTGCCACAAACACTTGGTTGGTGGTTCCTCTTGCGCCGCCGAACACCTCGTTCTTCACGGTGCCGCCAGTCATGTTCACGATGACACGTCCTTGGGTGGTGCCTTGGTTGCCTCCACCAAACATATCGTCGTTGATGAGGCCGTTGTTCAGGGTCACACGCGAGGCCAGTTCGTTGCTGCTGGCGCCGCCTTCAGCGTAACGCACGGTGCCGTTTTCGCCGCCGCCATACACATCGTTGATGGTGCCGCTGTTGATGGTCACCTGGGTGTGGCCTCCGATGTTGGCGTTGGAGCCGCTATATCCTGAGGTTCCCTTGCCGGCGCCGTAAACGTCTTTCAAGGTGGCTGTGGCGATGGTGACATCGGTGTTTTGGGCCACCGAACCGATCTCGCCGCCGCCATACACGTTGTTCTGGATGGCGGCATCGCCGTTGATGTCAACAACGGTGTTGTTCACCAAGGCGAAATCGCGATGGTCGGCATTGCCTCGTCCGGCACCGAACACATTACCGCCGGCAGGGTACGAAGACACGCCGATGATGGGCCGCTCTCCATATTGCTCCACGGTGACGTGGGTGGTCTGAGCTACGGCTGACATGTCGCCGCCACCGTAGATGTTGCCTTTGATGGTGCCTGATTTCATGTTGACATAGGTGTCGCGATGCACCTTGCCTGAAAGGAGGTTCATGTTGCCCGAAGGATCGGTGTCCTGGCCGCGTCCGCCGCCGAAGAGGTTTCCGTCAGCTATACCGCCGTTGTTGCCCACCGTGCCACCCCTCATGATGACATGGGTTTCGGTAAAGACTTGGCCGTTGTCGCCCGAGCCAAAGACACTGCCTTTGACGTTGGCACCAGGCAGAATGTTGACGTTGGTGTTGTTGGCGTAGGTGAGGTTCACCAGGGTTGAATTCGGATAGCCACGGCCTGAGCCGAACACATGTCCGTTGTGGTCGCCGTCGATGCCGATGGTGCCTCCGCTGACGTTGACGTTAGTGGCGCCAGTGCCGGTGGCGAATACGGCGTCATCAGTGGCGATGTCGCCAGAGGTGATGGTGCCCACCGAAGCGAGGGAGCCTCCGCCGAACACGTTATGATAGATGGTGCCTCCGCTGACGGTGACATTGGTGTTGCCATACACCTTGCCTGCCGTTGCGCTGACAGATGATCCATCGAGGTCGATGCCACGGCCGCCGCCATAGACGTTGCCACGGTAGATACTGAACGAGCCTGTAGTGACGTCGTCGAGGCCGATGTTGCCGCCGTTGATGTTGACGTTGGTGAGGGCTTTCACGTGTCCGTTGGCGCCGCCACCGAACACAGCACCGTAGATGATGCCGTCGTTGACGTTCACCTCGGTCTCGTTGACGAAGGCGAAGTCGGCGTATGTGGAGCCCGCCTCGCCACGGCCTGAGCCGTACACCTGGCCGCTGTTGAGACCGGAGTGCCATTCAGTGGCGCCAGAGACCGATGTGGCGTCTTCTTTCGACATGCCTAATACGCCTCCGTTGATGGTGACGGTGGCCTTGCCGGTGCCATCGGTGAAGTGATGTCCGCTGCTGTCTTCGGTGAAGGTACCCACCGAAGCGAGGGAGCCTCCGCCATATACGTTATGGTAGATCTTGCCTCCGTTGACGGTGACGTTGGTGTTGCCGAACACACGTCCAGCGGTTTTGCTGAGTACGCCAGAGCCGCCGCTGATGTCGCGTTCCACGCCACGGCCGCCGCCGTACACGTTGCCTCGATACACCTTTGGCCTGTTGGTACCCGTGCTGGGGTCGGCCTCTACCATCTCGGCTGCCGTGAGCTTGGTTCCGATGGTGCCGGTGTAGATCTGTACGTGGGTGTCCTCTTCGACGTGACCGTTGCTGCCGCCGCCGAACACGCTGGCGCGCACCTGCGGGTTGTCCGAACCGCCCTCGGTACCTATGGTGACGAAGGTCTTGTCGACATAGGCCATGTCGCTCCACGTCGTGCCAGCCATACCACGTCCTGAGCCATATACGTAGCCCGCGTTCCTGCCGTCGGAGCCGATGATGGCGTTGCCGGTGATGTTGACGTAGGCGTATCCGCCGGCGGTGATGCCTACGACGTTGCCTTGGGCGTCGTATCTTTCCACACCGACGTTGGCGAGAGAGCCACCGCCGTAGACGTCGTTATGGACGCGTCCGCCGCTGATATCGACCTTGGTGTTGCCGTAGACCTGTCCCGCGGTGTGGCGGATGGTTCCCGGGAGGTTGGAGTGGTCGATGCCACGTCCACCGCCGTAGA
>JAEEGH010007092.1_pt1 | contig 27119 bp, 11 predicted proteins | sample 9134181 | NCBI WGS metagenome assembly JAEEGH01 (sample SAMN16246544, study PRJNA631951) | gut metagenome | biome: gut microbiome; feature: rumen; material: DP-attached | host: Bos | place: Iran: Karaj | collected 2018-10 | reverse complement strand
TGTTGAGGTTCTCGTTGAGGTAGCTCTCGGTGAGGATGATGTTGGAACGTACATTGTAGCTGACAGGCTCCAACAGCATCCAACGGCGGATGAATCCGTTGTCGTCGGGCTGAGCAGGAGCCGCATTGGGAGCTACGGCAGAGAAGTAGTTGAGGCGGTTCTTGAACTGTACCCAGTCAATGCTGACGCCTTCGCCTTCGCAGGTCACGACGAGGTCAGAAACGCCCTGTGGCACATACTCCAGCGGAGCCGTCATGGTGAGCCACTGGCCGCTCTGGTCGCGGCGGAACGGACCCATTTCCGTGATAACCGTCATGGTGAACTTGGCGAGGACCTTGCCATTGGCATTCTTCTCACGCAGGTAGAACTGGGTGTTGGCCATAGCCGAGGCACATACCGTGACGTAGGCTGCGCTCTTCAGGTTGCTGAAGTCCACGTCTTTGTAGCAGATCCAGCTGCCCTTAGCAGGCAGGGTGGCCTGATAGCTGCGGAAGGTGTTGACGGTGTCGATGAGTGCCGTCGTCACGTCGGCGCTGGCGCTGCTGTAGCGGTCAACGTCAATACGCGAGGTGGCAGGATTGATGCCTACACCACGCATGGTGGGCTTCACCTCCTGAATGGTGCCGTCAGCATTGAAGGTCACCTTCTCAGCGCATACCGAGCGGCGCTTGTCGTCGCGGGGCGAGAAGTCGTTGTGATGGTAGAAGAGGTACCACTGGCCCTTGTACTCCACGAAACTGTGGTGGTTGGTCCAGCAGCCGTTGGCATGTTCGGCCATGATGATGCCCTTGAAGTCCCAGGGACCGAGGGGCGACTTGGACATGGCGTAGGCCAGCGTCTCAGTGGGGTTCTTGCCGTCGCTGGTATCGCCGCGTACCCAGGGGAACGTCAGGTAGTACCAATCGCCGCGACGGAAGACGTGGGGACCTTCCTTGAAACCGTCGGGCAGACCTTTCATCTCCTCGCCGGCCACCTTCATGGGCGGCATTTCGGGCATGCCGTCGCGTCTGGGCATCTTCACTTCCTGCAGCTCGCCGTCAATCTCCAGCATGTTGTCCTTCAGCTTGGCGCCGCGGATGCCCATGCCACTCCAATAGATGTAGGCCTTGCCGTCGTTGTCAACCAGGACGGTGGGGTCGATGCCCGTCACGCCCTTGATGGGTTCCTGTTCCAGTGTGAAGGGACCCTCCGGACGGGTAGCCGTAGCCACGCCGATGGCAAATCCACGGCCTGATTTCGGAGCATTGGGGAAGTAGAAGTAGTACTTTCCGTTCTTCGTAACACATTCCGGTGCCCACATGGAGTAGCCGGTGGGGTTGCCCCAGGGCACTTTCTCCTGAGAGACGATGACACCATGGTCGGTCCAGTCGGTAAGGTTTTCCGAAGAGAAAACGTGGTAGTCGGCCATGCAGAACCAGTCCTGTCGCTGTCCTTCGGGCGGGAAGATGTCGTGCGAAGGATAGACATACACCTTATCATTAAATACGCGCGCGGTAGGGTCGGCGGAGAAGATATGCCGAATCACCGGGTTCTGCGCGAGCGCAGCTAATGGTAAAACAGACAAAAGAAGAATGCCAAACAGCAGACTCTCCCCCAGCCCCTCCCTGTGAGGGAGGGGAGATAATACCTTATGCAATATTCTTTTTAACTTCATTTTATAATTTCATTTTTATTATTCATCTTTCATTGGTAACCTCTCCCCTCCCTCAAGGGAGGGGTAGGGGGAGAGTCTTTTTCTTACTTCTTAAACAGTAGCGGAGCCATCTCACGCAGGCTACGACGCCAGGTGAGGAACTCGTGGGCTGTGCCTTCGGAGATTAAGCCATGGGCATTGTAGCCGGCAGCCTTCAGGGCCTCAACCGACTGATTGATGCCGTCAGGATTCTCCTTTGAGCCGCAGCTCTCGAAGATAACGCGTACCACGTTCGGGTCTTTAATCTCGTCGGGCATATAGGTGCCGCCGCTCAGCAGACCCCAGTAGCCGAACACCTCGGGACGGCGCAGGGTGATGAGCTTCGTCTCCATACCGCCCATTGAGAGACCGGCCATAGCGCGGTTCCACTTGTCGGCCTTGGTCAGGAAGTTGGCATCGATGAAGGGAACGAGCTCGTCAACGAGCACTGTCTCAAACTCCTTGGCGGTGAACTGACCGATGGTGCCGAACTTGAAGTCGTTGGTCAGACCGTATGCCATCACGATGATGAAGGGCTTGATGGTGCCGTCGGCAATCATGTTGTCCATGATGAGACCGGCATGACCCTGCTTGCCCCAGCTGGTCTCATTCTCACCCCAGCCGTGCTGCAGATAGAGCACGGGGAAGCGCTCCTGAGTAGCCTTGGCGCCCTTGCCAATGAGCTTGCCGTACGTGGGAGGCAGATAGACCATAGCGGTCTGCATCTTGCCGAGGCTCGGTGAGTAGAACTGCACTTCCTGAATGTTTCCGTGAGGAATGTCGGTACGCATGGCATAGAAGTCCTGGTCGGGAGCAGGAATCTCGATACCGCTCTCCCAACGGCAGGAACCGAAGTAGTTGTGGGTTCCGGGGTCGTTGAACACACCACCGTCAATGGTCAGGTGATAGTAGTGGAAACCAGGATCCATCGGGCCTTCCGTGGTGCCGGTCCATATACCGTCCTTGTCCTTACGAAGTACCGTGCCGCCACGTCCGCCGAGTCCGAGGCTGACGATCACCGACTTGGCATCGGGAGCCTCCACGCGGAAGCGGGCATAACCCTCGCTGTTGACCATGGGATACTCCTGACCAGGCTGGTTCATGGGGTTGGGAACGAAGTCTTCCTTCGGTACGCGGTTGTCGTTTCTGGCATCGAAGTCACGGATAATCTGCAGCGAGCGCTTGGCCTTGAAGTTCTCATCGAACGGCAGCGGGTGGTTGCCCGTACCGAGCCAGGAGTCCTTATCGCTGAGGTTCCAGAACGTTACGTTCTTGATGACGTCCTTATGCTTGCGGAAAACCTTGAAGAGACGGTTGTACTGGTCTTCCTGCAGGGTGGCCATGTAGGCGGGCTGGGGCTTTACCTCGCCGCGGGCAAACATCAGCTGACCACCGCTCTCAGTGTTGGTACGCAGGTCAAGCTCGGTGATATGGATGATATTGACAATCTCGCTGAAACGGTTGATGGCCTTTTCCAACTGATCCTCGTCGGGGAAGTAGATGTTGTAGTGGCCCTGCATTCCGATACCGTCGATGGGCACACCGGCATCCTTCATCTTCTTCACCATGTTGTAGATACGCTCGCGCTTGCCCTCATCCACGCAGCTGTAGTCGTTGTAAATCAGCACACCTGTTGGGTCGGCCTCACGTGCAAATTCGAAGGCTTTGGCAATGAACTCGTCGCCGCAAAGCTGGAAGTGTTTGCTCTGACGATAAGGACTGGGAGCAGCAGCACCTGGACGGAACGAACGGAACATCATGTTGTCGTCGGCCATTGCCTCGTTCACAACGTCCCAGGCATATACCACGTCCTTGTAGCGGTTGACCACGGTGTGGATGTGCTCGCGCAGACGCTCGTAGAACACCTCTTTCTTCACGGGCTTGCCCTTCTTGTCGGTGAACATCCAGTCGGCAAACTGGGAGTGCCAGCAGAGGCAGTGGCCGCGCATCTTGATACCGTTCTGACGGCAGAAGTCGGCAATCTTGTCGGCCTTCTCGAAGTTCCATACGCCTTCCTGCGGATGAATCTCACCGGGCTTCCAATCGTTCTCGGCTGTGACGCTGTTGAACTGCTTCTTGATAATCTCAATCTGAGCAGGATCAGTGATGTTCCGCTGGTTGACGGCAACGCCAATGGTGAAATAATCCTTGTAGGCATCCTTCAGGCCGGGGCCTGCTGAATAGTCAATGGGGCGTCCCCACTGAGCCATTGCTGAACTGCAGCCGATCATCAGCAGCAGTGCGGTGGTAAATAAATGAATACGTTTCATAAATGATTTTAGTTTTTTTATTGGATTGTTATAGAAAGTTTCTTTAAGTCTTTGTCCAGTGAGCTGTTGCCATAGAACAGTTCGTAGTTACCGGGCTTGTAGTGTACGGTATTGGTCTGTGGGTCGAAGAACTCGAAGCTCTTCTTGTCGAACGTCAGGGTGACGGGAACGGTCTTGCCGGCCTTGACCTCCACACGCTGGAAGGCACGCAGCGACTTCAGCGGACCTTCAGCGTCCGACAGGTCGCGCAGATAGACTTGCACCACCTCGGCTCCGTCGCGGACTCCCGTGTTGGTGAGGTTGACGGTCAGCTGGTATGTTCCGTTTCCGTTGTCTTTCCATTGTCCGCCTTCCGTCTTAAACGTCGTATAGCTCAGGCCGTAACCGAAAGCAAAGAGCGGGTCGTTGAAATAACGGTAGGTGCGACCCTTCATGGAGTAGTCCTCGTACTTGGGCAGCTGGTTGGTACGCTTGTAGAAGGTGACGGGCAGCTTTCCGCTGGGGTTCACGTCGCCAAACAGCACGTCGGCAATGGCCGTGCCGCCTTCCTGACCTGCATACCAGGCCTGTACGATGGCATCGCAGTTCTCTGTCTCAGGCTCCAAGGCAATGGCGGAGCCGGAGCAGTTGACAAAGATAACGGTCTTGCCAGCCTCCTTCAAGGCCTTCAGGAAGTTACGCTGCACCTTCGGCAGTTCGATGTTGGTACGGTCGCCGCCCTTGAAGCCTTCAATGTTGACGGGCATCTCCTCACCTTCCAGTGCTGGCGAGATACCACCTACGAAGATGACCTTGTCAATGCCTTTCAGCTGCTTGATGGCCTGCTGGTAGTCGATGGGCAGTTCCTTGGCAATGTTGATCTTCATGGAAGCACCCCAGGTCTTCACGGTCTTGAAGCGTACCTCAATCTGGAACTGCTGGCCTGCTTCAGCCTGCAGGACGGTACGGGTAGGAGTAGCACGCCAGATGTGGTGTGAGAACTTCTTGGTGCCGTTGACGTACATCTCAAAGTCGCCTGTTCCCTCCACGTTAATGACATATTCGCCGGCTTTCTTCGGAGTGAAAGTTGTCTCGTACTTGGCGGAGAAGTCCTCAATGGGCACTCCGGTGGCGAAGACATGCATGCCGCTGGTGGTCACTGCCAAAGGCTGGGTATAGTACTCGGTGACGATGGGGTCACCCTCCATCTCTGTGTTATCCCAGAAGGATCCTTTCACGCCCTTCTTGCCGTCGAAGCTGCATTCTGTGTCCATGTGGCACTCCATTACCTTGTCGTAGGTAAGGTCGCAGCCCGGCAGGTAGAGCAGGTCCTTCTGCTTGCCCTTGATGCCGTCGAGGATGGTGACGGTCTGGTTGGGCGTACCGTTGTAGTTACCCCACATCATGGGTTCGTTCTGTGCGTTGGGGCCGATGACGGCAATCTTTCCGGCATTCTTTGTGAGCGGCAGGACATTACCTTTGTTCTGCAGCAGCACAATGGTCTGACGGGCCATGTCGAGCGAAATCTTTGCCGATTCCTTGGTGGACATAGCAGAGTAGGGAATCTTCGACCACTCCACGAGTGACGGGTCGTCCATCTCACCCAGGTCGAAACGGCCTTCAAGCAGACGGATGACGTGCTTGTCAACCTCTGCCTCGCTGATAAGTCCGCGGTGCACGGCCTCGGGAATGCTGCGGTAGGCATAGCCGTAGCCGCACTCCACGTCGGTACCGGCGAGGGTGGCCTTGGCCGATGCGGTAATGGCCGACGAGCTGCTCATGTGTGAGGTGTAGAAGTCACTCACGGCACCGCAGTCGCTGACTACCAAGTACTTGAATCCCCACTCGTCGCGCAGAATGGTCTGCAGCAAACGGTTGGAACCGCAGCACGGGTCATCGTCGAGCCGCTGGTAGGCACACATCACCTCGCGCACCTTGGCATCCTTTACCAGGGTCTTGAAGGCGGGCATGTAGGTCTCCCAGAAGTCACGTACGGGCACATTGGTGAGGTTGGCACTGTGGCGGGTGTATTCCGGTCCGCTGTGTACGGCATAGTGCTTAGCACAGGCCCACAACTTGCGGTACTTGGCATCCTCCGGTCCCTGCAGGCCACGAACCACCTGCGTACCCATGACAGACGTCAGGTAGGGGTCTTCGCCATAGGTCTCCTGTCCGCGTCCCCAGCGGGGGTCACGGAAGATGTTGACGTTGGGCGTCCAGACCGAGAGGCTGCGGAATTTCATGTCCTCACCGCCCTCGTCATAGAGACGGTGGTTGTACTGGGCACGGAACTCGGTACTGGCCACGTCGAAGCAACGGTACAGCAACTGCGGGTTGAAGGACGATGCCATAGCCACTGGCTCGGGGAACACGGTCACGTTGCCCATGTTGGCAGCTCCGTGCAGGGCTTCACTCCACCAAAAGAATTTCTTGATACCCAGCCGGGGAATGGCAGGGCTTTCATCCAGCATGAGCATGGCCTTCTCCTCGAGGGTCAGACGACCACAGAGGTCCACGGCACGCTCATGCGCACTGAGGTTTGGGTTCTGATAGGGCAACTGTTGGGCAGTTACCGAGATGGCAGCCACCATTAAGGCGGCTGTCATCATAGTTCTTATCGGTAATTTCATGTGTTTTGAAAGTTGATGATTCTTCTTCTGCCTGCAAAGATACAAAAAAAATACGTATCATTCTTTTGCAGGTGTTTCAAAAACTTTCAAAATTCTATCATTGAGGGGTAATTTTAACAATAAAACCGCCTCGAGGGATACATTTGATACTTTTTGGGACATCCCGACGGGTTGAAATCTGCCAATTACTCCCATCGGCATAAATGGTAACATTACCCTTCTTTCTTTTGTTCCATTCCCCGTCAGGAAGCTGGATGGTCTTCGGCTTGTCGGTGCCGTTGATGCCGGCAAGGTACCAGGTGTCGCCACAGCGGCGGGCCAACACGGCATATTCACCCGGATAGCCGCAGACGAAACGGGTGTCGTCCCAGGCAGCAGGCAGGGTGGAAAGGAACTGTCTGATCTCGGCGGGCTGCGACAGGAAACTCTCCGGACGGTCGGCCAGGTGTTGCAGGCCGCTTTCAAAGAGTACCGTCAGCGCCAGCTCGTGGGCATGTGACGTGATGTGCGGATGCTGGGAGTCGCTGAACGCGCAGGGCGTGTAGTCCATGGGACCGATGACGTTGCGCGTAAAGGGCAGCGTGGCATTATGGCTGGCAGCCTTGTCGGTGAAGGTCGGTACGTTGTTGTACCACTCTGCGCCATAGACACCCTCGGTGGAAAGCAGGTTGGGGTAGGTACGTTGCCATCCGCGAGGTACGGTGGCACCGTGGAAATTGACCAGCAGGTGATGGCGGGCAGCGCACTCCAGCAGATCTTGACAATAGTCCATGTTGCGCTGGTCGTCACCGGAGAAGAAGTCAATCTTCACACCTGCCACGCCCATACGTTCGCACCAGGCAAACTCCCGTTCGCGGTCTTCGGGCTTGTTCAGGTGGAACTTCGGCCCGGGAGCACCGTCTATCCAGCCCACGGAGGAGTTATACCAGATCAATGGCTTCACCCCTTTTGAGCGTGCATAGCTGATGGCATCCTCTATGGTCCTGCCCTCGTTGGTCGCCACCTTGTCCATCTCGTCCCATTCGGCATCGATGAGTACGTAGGGCAGTTTCAAGGTGACAGCCATATCGACGTATTTCCGGATAATTTCGTAGTCGTTGCTGCCGTGGTTGTAGGCCCAGTAGATCCATGAGACGACACCTGGCTGTATCCAGCTGGTGTCAGCAATCTTGCATGGTTCGCTGACGTCGGTGACCAGCGTCGATTGCACCACGTCGGCCAGGGTGCCGATGATGGCGATACGCCATACCCCTCCAACGCTCTCCGAGGCGGCTTGCACTACTTTATACAATTCCCCGTCGTTATACAGGCACGACGCACTGTGGCCTCGCTGGATGTCGGCTTCGGTAATCAGTGTAAAGATGCCGTCGACGGGCTCCACCAAGGCGGGATACCCCCAACGGTTGTTCCAGCCCTCAGCAGACTTCGAGATGCCGCTGTACGAGGGTACGGGTGTTACTTGATAGGTGGTGTCCAATGGAAAGAAACCCTCGTAGGAGTCACACCATTGCTGCATCCAGCGGCGCGTCCCTTCAGGGATGCGGTAAATGGTCTGTCTGCTGTCGTTTCCCTTCTCTGAGGTCGCGCTGCGGAAGGCGATGCCGTCGTTATACACCCGCAACTGCAGGTTGCCGCTGCGGTATTCGTTGGCTTCGTTGGTACAGTGCAGCCGTTTGCCGGAAACCATCTGGTAGTCTGCCGTCACACGTTGGGTAAACTTCAACTTCAGGGGGGCGTCGACACCCTCCACCGACAGCACTTCCAACACCGGTTGCTTCTGGTAGAAGACTACCAGTCCCTGTCCTTTGGCCTTCACTGTCAGTTTCCCGTTAGGTGATACGGGTTGTGCCGCTGCTGCGGTCAATGCCCATCCTAACAGGATGGCAGCCATGCAAAGTGTTCTTCTCATTTCTTCAATTCAATTCTTCCATCCTTCAATTCTTCAAGAGCATTCTAAAGAGGGCGCGGCGGCGCTGTGACCATGTGGGATAGTCGTCGGCACGGAGTGTCTTGATCTCGAATTTCGGCATCTGGTCGTTTTGGGGCATGTTCTTCATAAAATCCAGACCACTGGTGGTCAGGATACATGGTTTGGCTTTGCCGTCGGCGACCATACGGTCGGCAATGGCATTGGCACCGCCAATCTTGAACCAGCTCTCCATGGTGTCGTCCTTGCCCGGTATCAGCTGAATGAAGTTAGGCATCTCGCCAAACTTCATGCCGGGCGACGTGTACCATGCCTCCTGACGCTCTAGGTCGTAGCTGATGCGACCGTGCTCTATGTCGCCCATGGATGCGAAGTTGAAGGGCGACGCAGGATTGTCGGCAATGCTGTACTTGAAGCCAAGGTCAGGCGAGAGATACATATTGCTGGGGTCAGCCACGGGGGTACCGTCGACGATGAAGCAGTACTTGAACGTGTCGTAGAGGTAGTCGCCTACCACGATGCTCCACACACCGTCGGAGTCGCGCTGCATCGGCATCGGTTCTGCCAGCATCTCACAGTCGAGGGTCACCTGACGGGCCTCCGGGGCCTTGAAGCGGAAGGTGATGCCTTCGTCGCTGTACTCTGGCGAGATGATGGGTTTGGGGAAGAGACGGGCCATGACGCCCGGCGTGAACTGCTGTTCCTTGCCTGTGGCGGCAGGGGCAGGCTGTCCATGGGTCATCGCCTCCTCGGCAGCCTTCTTGTTGAAGAGCAGGGGCAGCGTCTTGGCCAGGAAGTATTTGGCATTCATCCACGTATGGCCGTACTTGTCGTTGGTAAACTCCTTGACGCTACGGATGCCTTTCTTGTCGAGGAACTCCATGTAGTCGCGGGCATTACCATAGAGGAAATCGTCAGTACCCACGCCGAGCCAGAACAGGTGCAGCTGCTGGTTGGTGTTGTCGGCCTGGTCGTAGACGTCGGGGATGTCCATCGAGGTAAAGGAACTGTAGGAGCATAGGTAAGAGAACTTGTGGAGGTTCGTCAGTCCGTTGTAGAGGGCCTGGTTGCCACCGCGTGAGAAACCGCCGATGGCACGGTGGTCGCGGTCGTTCTTTGTGCGATAGTTCTTTTCGATGTAGGGCATCAGGTCGTTAATCAGGTCTTGACTGAACACGTCGCCGCCGAAGCGTGTGGCAGGCTGTCCGCTGGCCTCACCGGCCTTGGCGGGCTTCAGCTTATAGGGATTGCCATAGGGCAGCACGATAATCATGTCCTTGGCCTGTTTGGCTGCCAGCAGGTTATCGAGGATGTAGTTGACACGGCCTACCTTGTAGTAGACTTCCTCGGTGTCGGTGGTGCCGCTGATGAGGTAGAATACGGGATATTTCTTCATGTTGCCCGGATTGAACTGCATGCCCATCTGGTGATAGCTGGGCGGCAGGATGACCACGGCATGGTTGGTGGCACCAAGGCTCTTGGAGTAGTAGCTGACATACTCGATGCGGCTATGCGGTACGTCGCAGATGTCGTGCATCAGAGGACCGTTCTGCGACTTGATGTCAAGCAGACTGTTCTTGAAACCCTCATTGGGGAAGTACGCGTCGCACTGCGGATCCATGATGCTGACGCCGTCGACTTCGAAGTGATAGGGATACATGTCAGGGGCGGCAGGACCCAAGGTGACGGTCCATAAGCCTGTCTGCGCATCTTTTGTCATGGCATGCTTGCCTGCAAACTGAACATCCACGGACACGGCTTTGGCCGAGTCGTTCTGATACTGAAACGTAACGGTGCCGTCGGCATGGCAAACCGTCTGCGCCATAGCTGTCATGGCAAAGCAGAAACTGCAGAAACCACAGAATAATAGTCTTTTCATCATAACTTCAATCCTTCAATTCTTCCATTCTTCAATTTTTGAACTGCCAGTAGTCGAGTCGGACGTCGCCCTGCGTCTTGTCGAAGCAGATATACAGGTCGTGGACACCGGCGGCACCCTTGACTTTGGCGGCGAAAGCCTTATATTTCTCTACGGAACCTGTGCTCTTGATGACGGCGGTACCGACGACGTCGCCCTTCATGCTGTCGAGGCGCAGGGTAACGGTAGCGGTACCCGTGGCGGCAGCGATGATGCTGAACGCCTTGGCTCCCTTGCCGAAGTCCACGCCGCGCAGACGGATGTATTCGCCGTCGTTGAGGTCGTAGATATACATGTTCTTCTTGCCTGTCGACTCGGGCATGTCCTTGACAACGCCCGTATTCTCAATGCCCATCTTGGCACTCTTCAGACCGTAGCCCCAGTTCATGGTCTCTGCCTCTACACGCTGGTAGGGGTCTAGCCAGTGCAACTGCTTCATGGGTTGCTGGTCGAGCCAGTAGGGAACCTCCTGAATGGTTCCGTCGGCATTGTAGGTAATCTCTGTGGCCGAGACGCTACGGCGCTCGTGGTGCTCGTAAGTGTCGAGGTGCATCAGGTCGTAGTTCTGGCCGAAAACGTACGAGTGGCCCTTGTAGTCGCAGATGCCGGGATGATTGCCGCGGTCACGCTCGGTGGGTCGCATGATATAGCCCTTCCACTCCCATGGTCCCGTAGGTGCATCACTCATGGCATAGCCTAAAGCCTCAGGGCAGCAGGTACTGGCAAAGGCCAGATAGTATTTACTCCCCTCGCCCTTGGGAGAGGGGGCGGGAGAGAGGCTCCTCTTGTAGAACCACGGTCCTTCCTGGTAATTGGGGATGTGCGGCAGCTTCGTTACGCCCGACGCTGACGCCTCGGGAGTGGTGGCGTCAATCTTGATGCTGGTCATATCGTCGTTGAGCTTGGCCCAGAAAGTATGGGGGTTGCCCCAGTACATATAGGCCTGGCCGTCGTCGTCGGTGTAGACCGACGGGTCGATGTCGTACCAGTTGCTCTGGTCCCAGACCAACGGTTTGCCGATCGGGTCCTTGAACGGTCCGTAGGGGGAGTCGGCCTTGAGTACGCCGATGCCATGGCCGTGGAGTGGGGCATAGAGATAGTATTTGCCGTCGCGCTCAACGGTCTGGATGGCCCAGGCTCCGTTTTCACGCGAACGCCACGAAAAATCCTTCAGCGAGGCCACAGCACCGTGTTCCGTCCAGTTTACCATGTCGGTGGTCGACCACAACAGCCAGTCGTACATAAAGAAGCCTGCCGACGACTTCTCATTCTCATCGGGGATGTCCTCAGGCGAGGCATCGTGGGAGGTATAGAGGAACAGCGTGTCGCCCACGACCAACGGCGAGGGGTCGGCTGTGTACTTCGTCTGGAACAGCGGCATGTTCACCTGCTCCAGTCCGCGCATCTCCCACCAGTCAAAGTTAAAGAGCTTCGGTCCCTTGCGACCCTTGAAAACCAAGTACATATCGCGGTTGTGCAGACGAGCGGGATAGCTGTCGAGGGCCGCCAGGTCAGCGGTGATGGTCTGCCATTTCTCCCAACCGCCAGTGCCGGGCACGTTCAGTGTGCCGAGGAGCTGGCCTCCGAGACTGTCGAGACGGATTTCTATCTGACCACCACGCAGACCGCTGGCCACGCGGGCCGTGAAGGTGCGCGGCGTCTTATGGCAGAAGTGAACGTTCTGCAGCTTGATGTAGTCACCGTTATGGATGTCGCTGACGTAGACGCCTACTTCGTCGTTCTGCTCGGTCTTAACACCTTTCGAGAAAGCCATGGTCTCGGCTTCCACCTTGCGGTATGGATTAAACGTGGCGATGGCCTTCACACCCTCGTCTGTCGGCATGATGGTGGGGAAGCTGCCGTCGGCATTGTACTTGAACTCCTCCACGGCCACGCTACGGCCAAAACCGCCGCCATTGGGCAGTTTGCCGGTGTGGTAGAAGAAGTAGCTATGCCCTTTATAGTCAGCTACGCCACAGTGGTTGGTAAACGACTTTGTCTCGCACAGCGGCATAATCTCGCCGACATAGGTCCAGGGACCCGTGGGATGAGGTGCTGCGCTGTATGCGATGTGCTCAGGAACACCACCGGCGGCATAGAGCAGGTAGTATTGATACTCACGAGGAATCGTCAGCTCCTTCCCCTTTAGGGAGGGGTTGGGGGTAGGCCTCTTCATAATCCACGGTCCCTCGGTGTAGCAGTCCTTGTACTTTTTGCCCTTCTCGCGCTTGTCCATGGCAGGGGCACCGAAGGCTTCCTCCGTCATGTCGAGCTTGCCCAGCTCGCCGGAATAGGAAATCATGTCGCGGTTCAGCTTCAGGTAATAGACTTGCGGGTTTCCCCACATCAGCCATGCCTGACCGTCATCGTCAATCATCACCGTGGGGTCGATATGGTCCCACGAACCGTTTTCAAACAGCGGCTTGCCGAGAGCATCGCGGAAAGGTCCCGTGGGCGAGTCACTGACGGCCACGCCGATAGCCATGCCGTTCGACAGCTTGGAATGGGCACAGATGTACCAGAAAAACTTGCCGTCGCGCTCAATGCACTGCGAGGCCCAGGCCCGGTCGTCGGCCCATGAGAAACTCTCTAAGGCTAAGGGTGAGCCGTGATCTTGCCAGTTTACCATGTCCTGCGTCGAATAGACGCGCCACTCCTGCATCCAGAAGAAATCGGCGCCGTCCTCGTCATGGCCGGTATAGACATACATGGTGCCGTCATGCACCATGGGTGCAGGGTCACTGGTGCACCACGTCTGTACAAAGGGATTTTGTGCTGCGGTCAGAAGGGTGCCGGCAGCCATCAGAATAGTTGATAGAGTAATACGTTTCATTGTTTTAGTTGTTTATTGCGCAAAGGTACGAAAAAAATCACAAAACGCCTTTTCCTGACGTTCCTTGTTCTTTTGCAGATGTAACATTTACCTGATTCCATCTGACTTTTGCTGTCGTTTCCCCTGATGGAGAGCCATTAAATAAAGGAGCCTTGTACCGTTTGGCCAAGGCTCCACTCCCATGAATAGTTTGATAAATAGGTCAATGGGGTTGTTATCTGATGATCTTTTTACCGTTGACAATATATATTCCGTGCTGTGTGGGCTGGCCGTTCAGCTTCCTGCCGTCCAGGGTGAACCAATTGGCGGTAGCATATTGACTTTCCCCTTCGGGCCGTCGAGCTAAACCTTCTTCACTCTTCACTTCCCTAATACCAGATGTGGCAGACTTCAACGTGCAGAGCGTGAAGTAGGTGGGTGTCGTGTATTCGGCCTTGCCGGTATCTTTCAGATAACCGCCTGCACCTACATTTTTCAGCGCAAAGCCTTTCTTGGTGGCATCGTACTCAATTATCCAGTCGGAACCATTTGCGATGTCCTGGTTAGGACCGAGTACAAAACAACTGAAGTTACCGGAGTTGAGATAGGCATTGGCTCCCCAGAAACTATAGCCATCACCGTTCATCTTGATGCAGCGTAACATATAGGCACCTGAAACGGTAGACGGCTCTAAACGGAAGTGGACGGCTAAGTTGGAAGCACTCAGTGACTTGTCATACGTATCATAGTCAACGAACTGCGGTTGGTTTTCACGTCCTTCGACATAGAACGCCTTGCTTTCCTGCTCGTTGACGATGGCAAAGGTGGTGGTACCAATCTCTTCTACCGATGTAAACCGCTTGTCGATTTCTAATTCACCTGTAGGCATCTGCGGCTCATCTATCTGTGCATCGATGCCCATCAGACTCAGCGCCTGCTTGGCATAGCGCTGACCCATAATGCGGTAGCTGGCAGCTGTGAAGTGCAGGCCGTCACCCTTTTGGGCACAATTGGCAGACGAGATGACGTATGAGTTGGGGATGACACTGGGCACATTGGCAATCACACCGTTATGTCCCCCGCAGTAACCGCCTTCTTCTGAGCGTACCGTCTCACCCACGAATAGGGGAACGTCGGCAGCATTCAGACCCAAATCGCTGATGAGCCGGTCATAGATGGTCTTCACCTTCTGTGGCCAGTCCTGCTGGCAGTTGTTCGACTCGCCCTGGTGCAACAGGATGCCCTTGATGACACCCGTCTGCTGGGCTATCTTGGCCATATCGACCAAACGCTTGTAGGGATGGTTGTCGTAGGCTGCGAAATAGTTGATGAGCCAGCCCTCCGTAGAAGGATTCATCGAGGCAATGTAGTCATCCACCTTGTCCTCCATAAAACCCTCAATGGCAGTGCCGCCGATAGCCACATCGACCACGCCGACCTTGACATTTGTCGGCAGGTTGGCCACCATGGTACGTCCAAAATAGTCGGCCATGCCGAGACCTGTTCCCTGACGTACCAAGGGTGGCGTAGCGGTGTACCACTGTCCCTTCGTGCGGGCGGGGTTGCTGAAGTCCACACACGCCAGCATTTGGAAGCGTTGGTCGATATTCTGGTAATCGATGGTTTCAGGTGTGGCGTTGCCCTCCATGTTTGACTGACCGAAACAAAGATAGACGTAGAAATTGGGGTCTACTTCCCCTTTGGCTCCAAGCAGCGAGCACAGGAGTAACATGCTGGTGGATAAAAAGTGCTTCATTTCCAATTTCCAATTTTCAATTGATAAGGAATATCTTTTCTTTGCCTTTGTATGTAGCCTTCACGGTAGCACGACCGTTGACGATGGGGCTAATCTCGAAATGTACGGCATTGGGTGCTTTTTCGCATGTAGCCTCCAGTTTCGAGTCGGCATTCAGCGGACCATATACCTGATAGTGGGTCAGGTCGGTATAGCCGTTGGCATTGGTGGTTCGGACGGGCAGGTGGGGAATGTTCAGCCGCTTGCCGTCGACGGTGATAGTCACCTCAGGCACAAAGGCGGGCTGGGCACCGACACCATCCTTTGCAAAGCCGATGCCGTGGAGGTCGAAGAGACCCTGTGGGCGTTGAGGCTGCTGTGGGCGGCGTCCCCAAGGTCCTTGCGGCTGTTCGGGCTGCTTCACTTCGGGGCCTTCAGCCACCAGATAGATGGCGTGTTTGCCTGTAAGGCCTTCGAGTGCGGGTACAGGTTGAGAAACGGTGACGGCCATCTTGGGAGCATCGTCTGGAATGGAAAATAGAGCAACCTCCTGACCCTTCCAGGGATTATCTAAACGTACGTGAATCTTAAAGGCACCCTTACCGCTGGCTGTCAGCGTTAAGTTGAGCTTGGCGTTATCGCCCTTCTTAATACCCTCGAAGGCTTTCACGCCCTTGGTATTCTGTGCCAAGCCGCCGAAACCGAAATATTTGAAACCAACGATGCCGCCATTGTTAATGCCGGCGAGGTCCATGGAGTTGTTCCACACATCAAACTGATCCTGCAGCCACTGCTGGTCGCTCATGAAGCAGGCAATTCCGGCAGAATAATACTGATAGGGCGGCAGACCGAAGATTTGGAAACCCTCGCTGGTGACCTCGGCACCAGTATATGCCGTGCCGTCGGCAGCACGTGCCGTCCATTTGTTGTCCTTGGTATAAGGGTCGTAGGCAGTGATGGTCACCTTGCCACCCTTGGCAACAGGCTTCTTGTCCCACGTAATCTTCACGGGAGCCACCATGGTCTGGCGGGCGAAGCCGAAGTTACGCGGCGGACGGTGGTAGAACACGTACCACTGACCGTTGATCTGCTGTAGCGAGCCGTGGGTGTTGTGACCGGCATTGGTGGTGATGAGGCTGGAGCCGTCTTCGTTCTCCACCACACCGCGTGAGTCGACGAGTACGCCACCCGAGCGCCACGGACCAAGGGGAGAGTCGCCAAAGGCATAGCGTAGCGCAGAGTTCGTATTGTCAAGTCCGTATTCCTTGCCACTGTAGCCTGAGAACACCATCACGTACTTGTTACCGACCTGGCGGATGCTGCTGGCCTCGAAGAAGTTGAAGTCAAGCGGGTTCTGTCCCTGATAGAGGGCCTTATACTCGCTGCCTTCCCTGTCTAACAGCTTGCCGTCGCGACTGCTGGCAGGGATGAAGGGGTCTATCAGCTCTGTACCCTCACGTTTGGAGTACATCGTGTTCTGGTCCAGCTCGCAGGCTGTAGAGTGCTGGAAACCATAGAAGACATAGGCGCGGAAACCCTTGTCGAAGTCGGGGTCTTTCTTGTTGGTCACAGGCTCAATGAACACCGACGGGTCGAAGTCAATCAGCGAACCGGGCAGACACCGGCTGCCATCCTCGGTCAGGTTGACGGGTACGAAGGGCCCGTTAGGACGATCGCCCTTGCACACCATGGGGACGCGCTGCCAGCCACGGCTGTGGGGATAGAGCCAGTAGGTTTTCTTGCCTGTAGACTTGTCGACGGTCTCCACGAGGTCGGGGGCAAACATGGTGTCCCACTGCCCATTGACAAACCACGAGAAGACGGGACCCTCGTCGCGCCACTGGCTTAGGTCTTCGACGGGTGCCGACCACATGCGGATATCGTTGCCGCAATACTGGGTAAAGTGAGTGTCGTGCGAACCGATGATGTAAGCACGGAACTTCCCGGGGTTGTCGGGGTCTTCAAACACACGGGGTTCGCCGTCGGGTACATGCTCCCACAACGGCAGGTAAGGATTTTGAGCGTTGGCAGCAGTAACGGCCAACAGCGTCAGCAGTTGATAAATCAGTCTTTTCATAATAAAATTCTTCAATTTTTAATGCTCAATTCAATCTTTTTCAGGTCTTTGTCCTGTGAGCTGGTGCCGTAGAGGATTTCGTATTTGCCAGGCTTGGTACGCATGGTGTTGGTTTCGGCATCCCAGAATTCAAAGCTCTTGGCGGTGAGCGGTAGCGTGACGGTGGCCGTCTGTCCGGCCTTGACGCTGACGCGCTGGAAGGCACGCAGCGACTTCAGCGGTCCTTCGGTGTCACTGAGGTCATGAATGTAGAGCTGGACAGTTTCGGTGCCGTCCTTCTTGCCTGTATTGGTGACGTTGACGGTCAGCGTGCCACTGCCGTCAGCGCCGACGTTCAGCTGGCCGTCGCTGACGTCGAAGGTCGTGTAGCTCAGACCGTAACCGAAAGCAAACAGCGGGTCGTCGAAGTAGCGATAGGTGCGGCCTTTCATCGAATAATCCTCATAGTCAGGCAGTTGGGCGTCGCTCTTGTAGAATGTGACAGGCAATTTGCCGCTGGGGTTGTAGTCGCCAAAGAGCACTTCGGCCACGGCAGTGCCACCTTCTTGTCCTGCATACCAGGCCTGCACGATGGCGTCGCAGGTTTCCAATTCTGGTGTCAGGGCGATGGCTGAGCCGGAACAGTTGACGAAGATGACCTGCTTGCCGGCAGCCTTGAGTGCCTTAAGGAAGTCGCGCTGTACCTTGGGCAACTCAATGCTGGTACGGTCGCCACCCTTGAAGCCCTCGATATTCACCGGCATCTCCTCACCCTCCAAACTGGGAGCAATGCCACCGACGAAAACCACTTTATCGATGCCCTTCAAATGACTGATGACTTGCTGGTAGTCGATAGGCAGTTCCTTGGCGATGTTGATCTTCAGGTTAGCATTGTAGGTGTGGATATGCGAGAAACGGACCTCAATCTGGTAGCTCTTGCCCTTTTCGGCTTGAATGGCCACACGGTTGGGCGTAGTGCGCCAGATGTGATGGACAAACTGACGCTCGCCGTTGATATACATCTCAAAATGTCCGCAACCATCGACGTTGACAACGTATTCACCGGCTTCTTTCGGTGTGAATACTGTCTCGTATTTGGCCGAGAAACCTTCCAGCTGGACGCTAGGGGCGAAGTTGTGCATGCCCGCCGTGGTGACGGCGAGCGGCGTGGTATAGTATTGCGTGGTGACGGGCTTGCCCTCCATCTCGCGGTTGTTCCAGAAGGTGCCTTTCAGTCCTTTTTTGCCGTTGAAACTGCATTGCGAGGCTAACAGACAGTCCATGACCTTGTCGTAAGTCAGGTCGCAGCCGGCAGCATAAAAGAGTTTCTTTTGTTTAGTCTTGATGCCGTCGAGGATGGTCACGGTATGGTTGGGCATGCCGTTATAGTTGCCCCACATCATCGGGGCATTATCGGCATTAGGTCCAATAACAGCAATCTTTTCCTTTCCTTTTTGTAGTGGCAGGATATTGTTTTTGTTCTTCAGCAGCACAATGCTCTGGCGCGCCATGTCGAGTGCCACCTTGGCGTGCTCTTTGGACGACATGACGGAGTAGGGGATGCGAGACCATTCCACGAGCGACGGGTCGTCCATCTCGCCGAGGTCGAAACGGCCTTCTAACAGGCGGATGACGTGCTTGTCGACCTCTGCTTCGGTGATGAATCCGCGGCGGACGGCCTCGGGAATGCTCTTGTAGGCATAGCCGTAGCCGCATTCCACGTCGGTACCGGCCAGCGTGGCTTTGGCAGAGGCTGTCACAGGCGACGATGATGACTTGTGAGACTCATAGAAATCGCTGACGGCACCGCAGTCGCTGACCACTAGGTATTTGAAGCCCCATTCATCGCGTAAGATGCTTTGTAGCAGTCTGTTGCTGCCACAACATGGGTCGTCGTCTAAACGCTGATAGGCACACATCACCTCGCGGACCTTGGCATCCTGCACCAGTGTCTTGAAGGCGGGCATGTAAGTCTCCCAGAAGTCGCGTGGCGAGACGTCGGTAAGGTTAGCCGTGTGGCGGGTGTATTCCGGACCGCTGTGTACGGCATAATGCTTGGCACAGGCCCACAGTTTGCGGTATTTGCTGTCTTCAGGTCCTTGCAGACCACGTACGACCTGCACGCCCATGACGCTCGTCAGGTAGGGATCTTCACCATAGGTTTCCTGTCCGCGTCCCCAGCGGGGGTCACGGAAGATGTTGACATTCGGTGTCCACACGCTGAGGCTGTGGAATTTCTCATCCTCTCTGGAACCACGCTGCATACGCTCGTTATACTGCGCACGGAACTCCGTAGAGGCAATGTCGAACACATTATATAATAAGGTGGGGTTGAAGGATGCTGCCATAGCCACTGGCTCTGGGAATACCGTTACATGATCCATGTTGGCGGCACCGTGAAGTGCCTCGCTCCACCAGAAGAACTTCTTGATGCCTAAACGGGGAATGGCGGGGCTCTCGTCAAGCATCAGCTGGGCTTTCTCCTCCAGCGTCAAGCGGCTGCACAGGTCTTTAGCACGTTCCTGCGCAGACAGGGCAGGATTCTGATAAGGTAACGGCTGTGCCGAGACATAAAGTCCGGCACAGCACGCTACTAATGTTGATAATAAGTGATATTTCATTGCGCTTCGCTAATTGATAATTGATAATGGTCAATTACTTCAATTCTTTAATTCTTTAATTTTTTAATTATTTAAAGAGGTGTGGTACGAACTGGCGGAAACCGCGGCGCCACGTCAGCCACTCATGGTCAGTACCTGTTGACTCGTAGTAGTTGACATTGATGCCCAGCGCCTTGAGATCGTTGACCGTCTTTTCGGTCTGGAACATCTTGTCCATGCCCTCGGTGCCGCTCATCATCAAGAAATAGTGTATCTTCTTGTTAAACTCATCGGCCCGCGTAAAAATGCCGTCGTAGGCCGTATTGACGTCCAGGCCGAAGATAGCACCGCTGAAGGTACCGATGTAAGAGAACTTGTCCATATTGTTCAGCACCACGTCGAAGGTCTGGTGTCCGCCCCAGGACAATCCTGCCATGGCACGGTGGTCACGGTCGGTGAGTGTGCGGAAGTTGCTGTCGATATAGGGGATGAGGTCGTTGAGCATGACTTTATAGAACGAATTGCCGTAGGTGCTCATACCCTGACGGTTGTCACCACCGCCGAAAGGAGCCTTGATATCGCCGCTCTCCATGACGACAATCATGGGAACAGCCTCGCCAGAGGCAATCAGGTTGTCCATGATGTGCTGCATGCGGCCTTGCTTGCTCCAACCTGTCTCATCCTCGCCCATACCGTGCTGCAGATAGAGTACAGGATACTTCTTCTTGCCCTTCTCGTATTCTGCGGGCGTATAGACCATGGCATGGCGCCATTCGTTGCTGGAGTTGGCATAGTAGTAGATGCTGCGCACCTGTCCGTGGGCAATGCCCTGCTGCGGACGGTAGTAATTGCCTTCGCTGCCCTCGGGAATCTCAATGCCGCCTGCTTCGCGGTTGCAGCCGAAGAAGGTCTCGGTAGCGGGGTCGATGAAGTTGACACCATTGATATTCATGAAATAGTAGTGGAAACCAGGCACCAGCGGGTCGGAAACAGCCATGAAGTTACCTTTGCCGTCGGGCTGCATGTCATATTTCTTGCCGCAGATGTCGACAATGACCTTGCGGGCATCGGGCGCTGCGATGCGGAAATAGGCACGGCCTTCCTTGTCAATCTTCGGGAACTCGTTGCCCGGAACGGTGGTCTCGGCAATGAAGGCATCTTCGGGAACTTCAATCTGTTTGGGCATGTCAATATGGGGACGCTTGGGCTCATAGCCTAAGAATCGGGCCACGGCTTCACCGTAGCGACAGCCCAGCTCACGGTAGCCGGCAGCATCAAAGTGCAGACGGTCTGGCCCGTTGGAACAGTCGTCGGACGAGATAACCTGTGCGGTATGGAGCGTCTGGGGCAGTTCGTCAATCTGTTTCTTACAGCCGATGCATACGCCCTTGCCGCCAGCCTGCACAATGTTTCCGGCATAGAGGTTCACCTCTTCGGGCTTCAGCTTCAGGTCGCCGCAGAGATGGTCGTAAACCTGCTGCACCATGCCTGCCCATTTCGGGTCGCCGGTGTTCGTCTCGCCCTGATGCATCAGAATACCCTTGATGACACCGTCCTTCTGAGCTTTTTTAGCCAGCGTGACCAAACGCTCGTAAGGATTGTTGTTGTAGGCCTCAAGCATACCTTTCATCCAACTTGGTGCCTTTTTCAGATAGGCGGGAATACTGTCGGGAAGGAATCCCTTGATGTCGATGCCGCCGATGGCCACATGGATGACACCTATTTTAATATTCTCTGGCAGCGAGGCTACCAGTGTGCGACCAAACCAGTCGGCGGGTGTCAGACCGGTGTTTGGACGGCAGAGTGGGGGGATGGCCTCGTACCACTCACCCATTTTACGTGCAGGAAGTGTTTCGGTGGCGGGATAGTCCACAGCCGGCATCCACAGGAAGCGTGGGCCGGGACTCTTGAGGTCTTGGGCTTCTGGACGGGCTGCCCCTTCCATGTTAGACTGGCCAAAGCACAGGAAAATGTAAAAGTTAGGATCTTGTGCCGACATGGATGATGCGACAAACAGTAAAAGAGCGGTCAATAGCTGTTTCATAGATAGTTTTCGTCTTTTAGTTGGAAAATTATGTTAAGATGTTGCAAAGGTAGGTATTTTTTTTCTATGTTGTTGCTTTTCGGTGCCCGTGTTTGTTACATGCTTGTTATTTGACGTAAAGTTTTGAAGAACGTGTTACATGACGAAAATTCCACGTTACATATTATATATTATAATAGAAATATATTGTCTATCTTTGCAGTCGTAAAAAAATGACTTTTTCAGAATCGCTTTTGTTGAAGTTAGATTTATTTTAAAGTTAGTAGTTTTGGTATGTAAATCTTTGGGGGCCGACGTGAGTCTCCCCCCTTTTTTTTAAAAACAGAACGAAAGCAAAACCAATGATTAATGTAAAGACTAAAAATATAAATGTTCATGAACAATTTTAAACTATTCTTTTTACTGTTGGCTACAGTGCTGGCAGTATCATGTTCGAAAGACGACCCTGTTGAAGAGCCTAAGAAGCCCGACACTCCCGTCACACCTGTTACCCCCGACAATCCTGTCACCCCCGATAAACCAGACGATCAGTCTTCTGGCTTGTCAGCTTTGCATGTGGATGGTCGCTTCATTGTCAATGCTGAAGGTGTGCGTGTCAACTTGCACGGCTTTGCCCAGACGTACAGCCCCTGGTTTAACGAGAGAGGTTCGAAATGGAGCAACTACGATGTTGCAGGTTGTCTGGCTTACAACAAGGGTATTATTGACGGCATCCTGAATGCCGGTTGGAAGATGACTTTCGTGCGCCAGCACATGGATCCTTACTGGAGTAACGACCCTGCTATAAGGAGCACCATATCTGATGCAGACTGGAAAGGCGAGGCCGATATTCGTGCCTTCAATTATGAACGCTTCAAGAAATACCTTGATGAAGTGTTTGTTCCGATGGCCGAGTATGCCATCTCGAAAGGACTCTATGTAGTGATGCGCCCGCCCGGTGTCTGCCCGGAGAAAATCTATATGGGTGGCGATTACCATCAGTATTTAAGAAAGGTATGGGCGTGCGTGGTACAGCATCCAAAACTGAAAAACAATGGCGCCATCTTGTTTGAGCTCTGCAACGAGCCTATCCAGATTTGCGATAAGAATGGTAATGCCGTTAATAACTGGGATGGTTCAACGTTTGACAAGCGTGGCCAGTTGATGACCGAGTTTATGCAGGACCTCGTAGATATGATTCGCCTCTATGGCTGCAACAACATCCTACTTATTCCTGGCTTGCACTACCAGATGCTTTACAGCACATTTGGCAAATATCCCGTCAAGGGCGACAACATTGGCTATGCCGTCCACTGCTATCCCGGTTGGTATAACAGCGGCTACGACAAGGAGGTTGACGTCGTGTATGACAATTTCAAGTCAGGCTGGAACAACGAGATTAAACCCGTTGCCGATATGGCACCTGTTGTGGTGACTGAGATGGATTGGGCTCCCGAGAAGTACAATTCTTCATGGGGAAAGGCTATTACTGGACAAGCCGGTGGAAATGGCTTCGGAGCCAACTTCATGCGTATCTGTGATGAGACTCATAACGTCAGCTGGCTCCTCTTTACAGACGGCAATCTGCTGGCTCAGTATGATGACACGGCGCCCGACGGCAATACCTTCCTGACAGACCCGGAAGCCTGTCCGCGTCCGGTGTTCCGCAAATATCAGATATATGCTACCAAGGAGTATAGCGACATGATTAACCAGCCCAATTATTGACGTTAATTAAAGAATGTTACAAAACGTAAATTCCGCGTTACACATGGAAAAGGGTAATTGCGGGAAAGCATGTACCTTTGCAGCGTGAAATAATTTTAATTTAAATAATGTACAACAACGATGAATCAAAATCTGTCAAAATGAAAAATCTAAAACAATTGATCAGACAGACCGTTCTCATGACACTGATGCTTCTTGGCTGCGCTACTATGCTGCATGCCCAAGGAGATATCACGGTCAAGGGTACGGTCACGGACGGAACCGGGGAACCGCTGATTGGAGCCTCGGTAGTAGTGAAGGGAAACACTTCGCTGGGTACGGTGACAGACTTTGACGGTAACTACACATTGAAGGTGCCGTCGGAGTCATCAGTTCTGGTAATCTCGTATGTGGGAATGTCACCACGCGAGATTCGTGTTGGTAAGCAACGCACTATCAACGCCACTCTCCAGGACGACACACAGCTCGAAGAAGTGATTGTGGTAGGTTTCGGCCAGCAGAAGAAAGCCTCGGTTGTGGGTGCTATCACCCAGACCACAGGTGAAGTGCTGGAGCGTTCACACGTCAATGACATCGGTTCAGCCCTGACGGGTAACCTGCCTGGTGTGGTAACAACGGCATCATCGGGTATCCCTGGTGAGGAAGACCCGGAGATTATCATCCGTGGTCAGTCGTCATGGAACAATGCATCGCCACTGATTCTGGTGGACGGTATTGAGCGTCCCATGTCGAGTGTCGACATCCAGTCTGTCGCTACCATCTCTGTCCTTAAGGATGCCTCTGCAACGGCAGTGTATGGTGTGAAGGGTGCTAACGGTGTTATTCTGATTACCACCAAGCGTGGTGCTGAGGGTAAGGCACAGATCAGCGTGACGGCCAATGCCATCATGAAGATACCCTCAATGCTTCCGGACAAGTACGATTCTTACGATGCTCTGGTGGCTCGCAACGTTGCCGTTGAGCATGAGTTGAACCTCTATCCGGAGAGCTTCTCTTACGTGAAGCCTATGAGCTTTATCTCAAACTACCGCAACCAAACTACCGTGGAACAGCGTGAGCGCTATCCGAACGTAGACTGGCAGCGTACGATGTTTAAGGACTATGTGATGTCTTATAACGCCAACCTGAATGTCAGCGGTGGTACGAAGTTCGTGAAGTATTTCGCATCGATTGACTTCGCCAACGAGGGTGACTTGTTCAAGTCGTTTGAAACGGGACGTCATTACGACCGTTCAATTTCTTATAATCGTGTGAACGTACGTTCTAACTTGGACTTCAATATTACACCAACCACCGTATTCAAGGTGAATATTGCCGGTTCTAACGGAAAACAGACGAACCCTTGGGAGCGTGGTCACGAGTGGGACAACGGTTCTTCATTAGGTTGGCAGATGTCTCAGATGTGGGCTGCTGTCTATAACATTTCTCCCGATGCCTTCCTGCCGCAGTACAGCGACGGCTCTTGGGGTTTCCTGCCTGGTTCTACCAACGTTAGTAACTCGGCTCAGACCTCTTCTATCGGTGGTGTACAGACGATTACTACGACCCGCATTAACACTGACTTCGTTTTGGAGCAGAAACTTGACTTCATTACGAAGGGTCTGTCGTTCCGCGGTATGATTTCTTGGGACAACGTGTTCCGTGAGGACCGCCGTGGTATTGCTGACTTGTATAATGATCCTCAGTTGAAGTGGATTGACCCCGAGACGGGCATTGCACAGTATAAGCAGCCCTATGAAGGTTATGACCGCTTCGACTATACCATGGGTAACAAGTGGACCACCAATGGTGGTGAAGTAAACAACTGGGCTACTCAGCGTAACCTGAACTACCAGCTGCAGCTTAACTGGGCTCGTCAGTTCGGTCTGCACGATGTCTCTTTGATGGGTAACTTCGGACGTCAGGAGTATGCTACTGGTTCTGAGATACCTCACTATCGCGAAGACTGGGTTTTCCGTGCTACCTATAATTATGCAAGTCGTTATTCTCTGGAGTTCAACGGTGCCTACAACGGTTCTGAGAAGTTCTCCAAGGACAACCGTTTTGCTTTCTTCGCATCAGGTGCTATCGGATGGACCATCAGTGAAGAGAAATTCATGGAATATTTGCGTGAGAAGCACATCATTGATATGTTGAAGTTACGTGCCTCTTATGGTGCCATTGGTGACGATAACGTCGGTACTCGCTGGATGTATGTAACTCAGTGGGCATATGGTGGCAATACTACCATGGATGTGAACTCTACAGGTAATCCTACTTCACCGTATCAGTACTACCGTGAGGCTTCTGTAGGTAACGAGAATGTACATTGGGAGAAGGTTAAGAAGTTCAACTTCGGTGTTGACTATGGTTTCTTAGGCGGTCTGATTGCCGGTTCGTTCGATATCTTCAGTGACCGCCGTACCGACATCTTGGTTGGTGGCTCTAAGCTCGTTCCTTCTTATTTCGGACAGTCTCCCGCCTGGGTGAACCTCGGTGAGGTGAAGACCAGTGGTTATGAGTTGGAGGTTCGCTTCAATAAAGTGTTCGCCAACAAGATGCGTGTCTGGGCTAACATGAACATGACCCATGCTACGAATGAGGTTGTGAAGCGTGACGACCCAGAGTTGTATCCCGCTTATCGTAAGCAGGCTGGTTATGCCATTGGACAGACCCACACCTACCTTGACAAGGGTATGATGCAGACCTATGATGACCTGTACGGTTCACCTAAGCACGACACCAGTGACGACCAGAAACTGCCTGGTGACTATTATATCGTTGACTTCAACGGTGACGGTCAGGTGGATAGCAAGAATGACAATGTGCCTTACGGCTATGCTGGGTCTCCCCAGAATACTTATAATGCCACTATCGGTTTTGAGTGGAAGGGCTTTAGCTGCTTTGCTCAGTTCTATGGTGTAACCAATGTTACCCGTGACGTAACGATGATCAGCCTTGCTGACCCCATGTTGGCTAACGTTTATGATCAGGGTACCTGGTGGAGTTATGATCATCATGGTGCAGACGTAGTAACACCACGTCTCACTTCAAACCCCACATATTATTATGGTACGCAATATCTGTGCGACGGCAGTTACGTTCGTCTGAAGAACGTTGAGGTGGCCTATACCTTTACACAGCCTTGGATCCGTAAGATTGGTATTCACGACCTGAAGCTTTATGTCAATGCCAACAACCTGTGGCTTTGGACACGCATGCCTGACGACCGTGAGTCTAACTTCTCGTCAAATGGCGGTGCTACGGGTGCCTATCCTACAGTGAAGCGTATCAACTTCGGTGTAAAGATTAATCTGTAAAATGAAGACAACAATGAAAAAGATTATTAATCAATATATATTCATGGGCATAGCAGCCGTGTCACTCTCCTTTGGAGCTGTGTCCTGCACCGACTATTTGGACAAGACGGCTGACTCAGATGTGAACCCTGAGATGGCGTTCATGAACTTCCAGAACTTCCAGGGCTTCGTGGAGGAGGCTTACAACTGTATCCCCAACAAGGAGTCGAATTATTGGTGCTGCACCTTCAACTGGGGTGAAGACGAGATTATGAACACAGGTCTTGGTGACACACACGTAACAGCTCACTTTGATCTTGGCGACTACCGTCATTGGCAGAATGACGACCAGTCTTATCTGCACCGCGGTGGTGGTAACCTGAATCCTACATCGAACGATAAGTTTGCTCATTCGCTGGAGCATGCATGGTATGTTAGCCGTAAAATGAACCTCGGTTTGGAGTATATGGACAATCTTACCAGTGCTTCAC
>JAEEGH010007090.1_pt1 | contig 27122 bp, 18 predicted proteins | sample 9134181 | NCBI WGS metagenome assembly JAEEGH01 (sample SAMN16246544, study PRJNA631951) | gut metagenome | biome: gut microbiome; feature: rumen; material: DP-attached | host: Bos | place: Iran: Karaj | collected 2018-10 | reverse complement strand
CGGTGCCGTAGCCAGTAGCCTCGGGACGGATGAGCGAACCACCAAAGGGGATTCCCTTGCCTGTGAGCACGCCCTGGAACTGATGGGTGAGCTTCTTGTACTGTCCGAACAGGTAACCTACCTCACGACCACCTACACCAATGTCGCCTGCGGGTACGTCCTCGTCGGGACCGATGTGGCGATAGAGCTCATTCATGAAAGCCTGGCAGAAACGCATCACCTCGGCATCGCTCTTGCCGCGAGGAGAGAAGTCGGAACCGCCTTTGGCACCGCCCATGGGCAGGGTGGTGAGTGAGTTCTTGAAAGTCTGCTCGAAGGCCAGGAACTTCAGGATACCCAGGTTCACGCTCTTGTGGTAGCGAATACCGCCTTTGTACGGGCCAATGGCGTTGTTGTGCTGAATGCGGTAGCCCATGTTTGTCTGAACGTTGCCCTTATCGTCAACCCATGTCACACGGAACTCAATCACACGATCGGGGATGCAAAGACGCTCAATCAGATTGTACTTCTCAAACTCGGGATGCTTGTTGTATTCTTCTTCAATCGTGGGAAGAACCTGACTCACTGCCTGAATGTACTCAGGCTCATTGGGGAATCTCATTTTGAGATCTTCTACAACTTTAGCTGCATTCATAATCTTTTTACTTTTTTTAGTGAACTAATAATAATCGGTTTGATTTAATTGTGTTGCAAAGGTAAATCAAAAAATTGATTCTGCAAACATTTTATCATGTTTTTTGCAGAAAAAGTTTCATTTTGTTACTTTTCTATTGATATTAATCAATTTTTGAAACTATTTGTAGGGTAAACTATCTTTTTGATAGTATCGAACAGAATGTTTGCAGCAATGTGATAGCGTTATTTGATTTTCTTTAACTCTGTGGCAGCTGCGATGTAGGCACGACGCCAATCTGTGTCGAGCGAGAAGCGTGTGAGGCTTTCACCATTATTATAATAGACGAGTACCAGTTCGGTGTCGGAATCTTTGAAGAGCGGATTGGAGTAGCTGGCATCCATGAAGAGCTTGATGATTTTCACCTGATAGGCTCCCGGCTGGTTACGGTTGTCAAGAATGCTCTGGGTGTAGAGGGTGATGAAATTGTTCATGGCCAGCGCCTCTTTGTCTAAGAAGGTGACGGTGGAGTCGGGCATTTGCTCTTTCATCTTGATGACCAAGTAGTCAAGGGCATCGAGCTTGAACTGGCTGATCTTCTTCACAATAGGGTTGGCCAGAGGGTCGTTCACTACTTCGTTTGCCTTCGACTTGATGGAGTTGAACACCTCCTGTGCATTCATGCTCATGCTGAAACTGGTGAGCATGACGAGAAACAAAAGAATCTTTTTCATTGTCTTTTTAAATAGAGTTGATGATTAATACATTCGGGGAATTCATTTTCGTAGTGGGTGACCATGACGAGCGTTTTTTCCGCTTGGCGGCAATAGGCCGTGATCAGGGTTCTCACTAATTGTCGGTTGTGATCGTCGAGACCGTGGAAGGGCTCGTCGAGAATGAGCAGATCGGGATTCTTGACGAAAGCGCGTGCTACGAGGGCCAGTCTTTGCTCGCCGCTGGAAAGTGTGATGAACGAGCGGTCGGCCAGATGCTCAATGCCGAACAGGCGTAGCCATTTGCGGCAGAGCTGCTTCTCTTCGGCAGTAGGGCGAACATAGAGTCCTACTGTGTCCTTCAGGCCGCTGGCCACGACATTGACTGTAGGCAGGTCTCTCATGTAGGCGCGGTGCATCTCGGGAGAGACATATCCTATGTGTCGCTTGATTTCCCAAATGCTCTCGCCGCTGCCTCGCTGCTGGCCGAACAGGGATATATCGCAGGCATAGCTCTGGGGATTGTCGGCACAGACAAGTGAGAGCAGGGTGGATTTTCCGCTTCCGTTTTGTCCGCTCAATGCCCAGCGTTCACCTTTCTTCACCTGCCAGCTCAGATTGCTCAGGATGGTACGCTCGCCATAACGGATGGATACGTTGTGCATGTCGATGACCACTGGTGAACTGTAGGCGGGATTATGGGGAATCTCGGAAACAAGCGTGCTGAAGTCTGCCTCAATATCGTTAGGAAGCTCGATGGCTACTTCTCGCTCGTCTTGTGGAAATCTGATAACCTCGTCTGCGTAATCGGGTATATCGTCGCTCTTGGCTAAAAGCAGATAGAGCATGATGTTCTGATGCTTAGCCAGCGAACAGAGCAGGGTGTTGAGCTGTTGGCGGGCTTCGGCATCCAAACCGATAAACGGATTGTCAAGAAAGAGGGTTTGGGGATTGGCCAACAGCGTCTTGATGAGCTGGAACTTTCGGAGCTCACCGCTTGAAAGTAGTATGACGTACTTGTCGAGCAGCTGGTTCATGTCAAACAGCTGATACAGCTGCTCCCTTAGCTGTCGGCGCTCAGGAGTGTCTTCTCCCGTTTGCTGATAGGCTTTGTCTAAGAGACTTCCCACACAGGGCGTCTCCTCGTCGATGTCGTGTTGGTTCCAGCGCAGTTGCAGATAGTAGGCTCTGTCGGTGGCAGGGCCGTAGGCATCGCTAAAGGCTAAGTAGCGAACGCTACTATTGGCCATTTGCCTCCGCAAGCGTTCTACGTATTGTGTCTTTCCGCTACCATTCGGGCCGAAGAGCACAGTTATTTTGGCGTTTTGTTCTTCCATACTTTGTCTTGGTTCTTGTTTACGAAGTCTTTCCAGCCTTTGTAGTGGGTGGCTCCTGTTTCAGGTCGTCCCATCTGCAGGTAGTGGCAATAGGCGGCTGCCAGCGCATCGGTGGCATCCATGAACTTGCCCATCTCCTCTTCTTTGATTTTCAGCAGTCGCTGTAGCATACCGGCAACCTGTTCTTTCGATGCTGAGCCATTGCCTGTGAGTGCCATCTTGATTTTCATAGGTGCATATTCATGAATGGGCACGCTATGGCGAATGGCTGCAGCAATGGCCACACCCTGTGCTCGTCCGAGCTTGAGCATTGACTGGACGTTTTTCCCGAAGAAGGGAGCCTCGATGGCCAATTCGTCGGGTAGGAAGGAGTCGATGATGCCTGTCACCCGTTCAAAGATATGGCCAAGTTTCAGGTAGGCATCTTCAAACTTTCTCAGGTCGATGACCCCCATTGTCATCATCTCCGGCTTTGAGTCAACGATGCGCAGTACACCATAGCCCATGATATTGGTTCCGGGGTCAATGCCTAATATGACTTTTTCTTTCATTCGTTTGTTGTCTTTTTGTGTGTAGAGTAAGCCACCCTTATAAGAACGGTCTCAGCAGGTGTCCGAACCATCCACGGAATTTCTGCCAGGGGGTGCGGAAGCGGTTCCATTCCTCTTCGGTGAGGTAAACACTCTTTGTCTTGTCATGATTGAACATGACATCCAGCTCCTTTGTGGTATAGGGATCTATGATGAGGGCATTTTCCTCATAGTCGAAACGCATGCTTCTCGAATCAAGATTCGCAGAGCCTACGGTGCAGAACAGTCCGTCAACCATCATGATTTTGGAGTGATGGAAGCCTGGCTGGTAGAGCCAGATGTGGGCTCCGAGCTTCATGAGCTTGTGGACATTATAGAACACGCAGTCGGGGGTCAACGGAATGTCGCTCTTTGCCGACACAATGATCTCGACCTTCACGCCTCGTGCTATTGCCTTCTTCAATGCTTTGTTGATGCTGGGAACTAAGGTGAAGTAGGGGTTCACGATGTGGATGGAGTCCTTGGCGTGATTGATGGCTGATACGTAAAGTCGCCGCATGATGGCATTGCTTGTGTGGGGCTCTCGGTTGACGATACCCACCAGTTTCTTGCCTGCCGTTGGTGTGGTGTCGGGCTTTAGTCCCTTGAATGCTCTTGGCGTATATGCCTGAAAGTATGGGGGAGCCCAGATGTCTTCACCGGTGGTTCGCTCCCAGATGCGTGAAAAGATGAGTTGCAGTTGATTGACGGCTCCGCCTTCTATACGGCAATGCATGTCGCGCCATTCTCCCACTTCGCGCGTACCTTTAATATAATAGTCGGCTACATTCATGCCTCCCGTGTAGGCAATGGAACCATCGATGACCACAATCTTACGGTGGTCGCGAGGCCAGATGTGGTTCACCCACGGGAAGCGTATGGGGTCGAACTCCCAAATGTCGATGCTGTCGTTGCGAAGCGCCCGGATGTGTCGTTTCTTCAGCGGCTGGTTGTTTGAGTCGTTGCCGAATCCATCGAACAGAGCCCTCACTTCAACCCCTTCTTTCCGTTTCTCTCTCAGGAGGTGGAACAGCAGGGAGGCTATGGAGTCGTTTCTGAAGTTGAAGTATTCGAGATGAATGCTGTGACGTGCTTGTCGGATGGCTTCAAACATATCGTCGAACTTCTCCTGCCCCGACATCAGTAACACAACGCTGTTGTTATGAGAGAAATGAACTCCTTGACGCTCCATATCGTGCTTGACAAGCGAATCAGAAGTTTCTTCAGCGCTTACTGACAGTTGAAGACTGGTGAGGATGATCACCATCATCCCCGTTCTTATGATGTGTAGCAGTTTCATTCCCTGTATTTCTGTCTGTATTCCGAGGGTAAGAGATTGAATTTTTCTTTAAAGGCGGTAATGAAGCTCTCAGCAGTGGTGAATCCGATGTTGGCTGCCAACTCAGTCATATTGATATTGGTGCGTTTCAGCAGAATGCAGGCATGTTTCAGACGAATATCCTTTACCATCTCAGCTGGTGACTTGCCTGTAATGTCGCGTACTTTCATAAACAAAGGACGCACGCCCATACCCATTGCTTGAGCCATCTCTTCCAGATTGATTTGTCCACGACTCATGTTTTGTTGGACATACTGCTCAATGTTCGTAATGAGTTGACGGTCCATTGCGTTGTTCATCGAATACTCGCTGCTTTCTATGTTGCCATCATTGGTGTCACCCATATATTCTTGTTTCACGAAATGAATGTCGACTGAGTGCATCTCATCGTTTGGATCATCCAGGTCGATTGCCTTGAAGCTTCCATGATTGATGGTTTCTGTCGAGGTGGTCATACTTGAGTTGCGACCTTCGAGCATGCGTGTCTCTGCGCCTTCAATCAGATTGGAGGTTATTTCCACGTTGCCAATTCCCATCAACTTGTTGAATCGCATAGCCACTTCTTGAAGATTGAAGGGCTTGTTGAGATAGTCATCGGCAGCAAGCGTGATACCCAGATCCGACATCTGCTGAGCACTCATCTTGTCCTCTGTCATCAGTACGAACTTGATACGGTCAAGTTTGGGGTCGCTCTTGATTTTATTACAGAAGTCACTTCCGGTGACAGGTTGCATGTCATGTTTGCAGACAATCAAGTCGGGTATCGTCACTTCGACATCTGCCATTGCGCTGATAATGTCGTTGTAGGAATGGAAATCGTACACATAGCGTAGTCGGGCGTCAACAAATCGGATAAAGTCATCATTGTTGTCGATGAACATGATGCGCACCTTCGATGTGGGCGAATCTCGTAACTGAGATTTTATCTCGGATGTGAGCTCTGCGCTGACTGAATCGGGCAGGTTCATCTCGCCGTGACTGTTCAGCTCGTAGTGCTTATTCACTTGCTGCTTTGCATTCTGCTCTGGGTGCTCTAATGCTGATTGCATCTCGCTCACTCGTGTGATGATTTGCAGCATTTGAGAGTGTAACGTGTTCAGCTGCTCGCGCTCTTCGAGTGTTCCGCCTTCTTTTTCTGACAAGTTCATGATGATTGAAGTCATGCGGGCCATAGGCTGTTTCAAGTCATTGCTGGCCGTCTTGATTTCTTCACGTTGAATAGCCAGCTCGTTCAGCAGCTCACGCTTCTTTGCCCATACGGCTTTGATTTGGTTAATGCCTTTCTTCCATAAGTAGAATGTGATGATCAACAGAACAGCATAGAACAGAAGCATATACCACTGGTAATACCAAGGGTTTCTGACAACAATCTCTAACGTACATTCTTGCTTGCTGATAGCACCTTCGGCGCTGACGGCTTTCACGTGCAACAAGTATTTTCCGCTTTTCAGGTTCGTAAACGTGACGCCATGATCGAGTGCATTGCCGTTGCGCCATGTCTGGTCGAGTCCTTCCAGCCAGTATTTGAATTGCAGGCGCTCACTCTGATTGTAGTTGCCTGCTGCAAACTTGATGGTGAAGGCGTTCTGGCTATTGTTCAGTACTATGATATTGCTCTCGTTCAGAGCTTGCGGCAGAATCACGTTGTCATCGTAGGAATGTCCCGTCAACACCTCTTCTTCGCCCAGGAACAGTTGTGTCAGCATGACTTTATGTAGCGCTCCCGACTCTTCAATAGACTTAGGACGAGCCCAGTTCACACCGTTGAGTCCACCCATGACGACAGTTCCGTTTCTCTTTGTGAAGATGGCTCCAAGATTGAACTCATTACTCTGCAATCCGTCGTTCAGATTGTAATTGTAAAGTCCGAAGTCGAAGGTTCCTTCTTCATGGTTGGGCTGTGCCACAATGCGAGTGACACCGTAGCTTGTAGTAATCCAGATGTTCTTGTTTTTGTCTTCGGCAATGCCGCAGATGCTGTTATTGCACAACCCGTCACGCTCTGTGAGAATCTTCAAGTCATCGGTATGTGGATTCAATATGTTGACACCTTCGCGAGTTCCCACCCAAATGAGTCCTCTTGAATCCAAGAAGACAAAAGTGATGTAGTTGTTGGTGAATTTCTTGATGTTGGTGGAGTTGCCGATGAGATGTCTCACTTCCGTGTTCGAAATCTTCATGATGGTGAGGCCTTCTGCTGTTCCAATCAGCATTTCGTTGTTAGCCTTGGAATAGAAAAGCGCAGTCACGGTGTTGACTTTCAGCTTGCCGTTCTCCTTTGTGTAATTCGAGAACGTCCCCATCTTGGTGTTGTACATCTGCACGCCTCCATCTGTGGCAATCCACAGATTGCCGGACTTATCGGAACATAAGGCATTGATATGGTTGTCAATCAGTCCTTTCTTATTCGTGGTTTGTGCTGCGTCAAAGTAAGTGGTCACTCCGTCTTTTATGCGTGTCAACCCATTTTGCTTAGACCCCACCCACAGGCTGCCATCCAACGTGTAGGTCATCGCCGTGACCTTCTGACTGGCCAGATGCACGTTGCTGTCAAGGATGCCGTCTTCACTTGTTCCATAAATCATGTTCCCATTTGCATCCTCGGTAATAGCTGTGATGTCGCCACAGGTCTTGATGTTGAACTTATAGATGTTTGCTCCCCAGTAGGCTACGCCTGCTCTTGCGGTTCCCACCCATAGCAAGTCGGTATCGTCAACGTAGGTATATTGAATGCCTGTGCTGTGCTGCAGACGACTTTGCTGCAAGGTACCCATGATTACCGGTTCCATTTCATGAGTGTTCACGTTCATTTTGATCAGGCCATTCCTGCTGGTGGCTATCCAGATGTTGCCGCTGTGGTCGCCAGCCATGCTGTTCACGCCATTGTCAGTAGCAGCTCCAATCATTCCTATACTGTTTCCGATGGCGGTATCCCAGGTCTTCGCTTTTGTGTTGAAGTAGAAAAGCGTTCCTTGTCCGTAGAGCCACAAATTGTCGGTCTGATCGGCAAAGACCCTCAGCGTTGACGATTTGCGCAGCTGCCGTTGAGACACTTCGTCGGAAGTCCACAACACTCTCTGTTGATGCATCACATCGCAGCAGATCAGCTGACCGTCATCATAGACGACAACTGCTCCATCCTTGCATTCGCCTATTGAACAAATCTCACCTTTCGGTATGCCATAGTTGCCGCTTGAACTGCCACTGAAACTGAAGTCATAGATCATCTGCTGCTGCATGTTGTAGCAAACGACGCCTTGATTGGGCATATAGCACCAAATGTTGTGATAGCGGTCAATATAAGCCAACTTAGGAATGCTTGCTATTCCCATGTTGGCAAACACATGACGCATATCGCGCTCAAATGATTCTGTTTGAGGATGATAGATGCAGTAGCCCATAGGCGTCTCAATCCAGAGATTTCCATCCATCGCTTCTTGTATGCTGTTGATGTAGCTGTCGGGTAGGGATGAGCCGTCTTGCGAGTCGCTTTGGAAATGCTTGAAGCAATAGCCGTCGTAGCGATAAAGTCCTGAAGGTGTTCCGAACCATACGAATCCGCGAGAATCTTTAAGGATGCAGTTCACCAGGCTTGAAGTGAGACCGTTGCTGGCGTTCAGGGTTTTAAAGAACTCGTTGTTGCTGAATGCTGACATTGAGAGAGCCAACATGAGTAAAAGTATGATTTTTCGCAGAAATTTCATAAACTCAATATCGTTTTTCTTGAGATGTCTTTAGTAATTCTTTGGACTTTTATACTATCTTCTTTTATGTTATATCATGCATGAGTAGCTGTCGACAACTCCCAGCAGTTTGTGGCTCTTGTCAACGACCAGCACCGAGTGAATCTTGTGCTTGTGCATGATTCGTTGTATATCGGAGATTTTTGTTTCCGGGCTTACCGTCTTTGGCGCAATTGTCATGATGTCGTTCACGGTTCGGTTGAAGAATTCTGCTTGCCACTTTTCCATAGCACGTCGGATGTCGCCGTCGGTGACGATGCCCAGCAGTTGTCCGTCTCTTTCGGCCACACCAAGTCCAAGCTTTCCCTTGCTGATGAGAATCACCGCTTCGCCCAGATGCATTTCTGGCGGCAGGATGGGTAGGTCGTCTTGCCGCATCACGTCTTGTGCTGTGGTGAGCAGTCGCTTGCCCAGTTCGCCTCCAGGGTGGAAGTGGGCAAAGTCCTGCGGACGGAAGTTGCGCTTTTCCATCAGCGCCACAGCAAGTGCGTCGCCCATAGCAAGGGTTGCCGTTGTAGAGCTGGTGGGAGCAAGGTTCAGCGGGCAGGCTTCATGATCTACGCTCACGTTGAGATGACAAGTTGAGTATTTTGCAAGCAGGGAGTCGGGATTGCCAGTCATGCCGATGATGGGAATCTGCATGTGCAGTACCATTGGTATGAATCGAAGGAGCTCGTCGGTTGTGCCTGAGTTCGAGATGGCTATCACCACATCGCCGTGCGTCATCACGCCTAAGTCGCCATGATAAACGTCGAGCGGATTGACAAAGAACGACGGGGTGCCTGTTGAAGCGAGTGTGGCAGCAATCTTTGCTCCGATATGTCCGCTCTTTCCCACGCCTGTGACAATGACTTTTCCTTTGCAGTGCAGCACAAGGTCAACCGCCTGATCGAAGTTGTCATCTATATTGCCTATCAAGTCGAGCAATGCTTGCGCCTCGTCCTTGATGCATTGTATGCCGTATTCTCGTGTAGTCATTTTTCTTCTCTACTGAATCAATTGTCTGATGAGGTCTTCCAGTTTGGCTAATTCCAGCATGTTGGCAGCATCGCTGAGTCCCTTGTCAGGATCGGGGTGAACTTCGAAGAAGTAGCCGGTAGCACCGAATACTTTAGCAGCCAATGCCATCTGAGGCACGAAGCGGCGGTCGCCGCCCGTCTTTCCACCTGCGGCATCGGGGCGCTGCACGCTGTGAGTGCAGTCCATGATGACGGTTGGCACAATCTGAAGCATGTCGGGAATGTTTCGGAAATCGACTACCAGATTGCCGTAGCCCATCATGTTGCCGCGCTCCGTGAGCCACACTTCCTTAGCGTCTGCTTCGCGTGCTTTCTCTACCGGGTACTTCATGTCGCGTCCGGCTAGGAACTGCGCTTTCTTGATGTTGACGATGCGCCCTGTATAGGCAGCGGCCACGAGCAGATCGGTCTGTCGGCAGAGGAAAGCAGGAATCTGAATCACGTCGGCCACCTCGCCTGTAGGTGCGGCTTGCCAGGACTCGTGTATGTCTGTGAGTATCTTCAGCCCGTATTTCGCTTTGATGTCAGCCAGCATTTGCAAGCCTTTTTCCATTCCTGGGCCTCTGAAAGAGTGAATGCTCGTTCGGTTGGCTTTGTCGAACGATGCTTTGAATATAATGTCGGTCCCCAGTTCGTGATTGATTCTCTTGAGTTCAGCAGCAACAGTTTCCAGCAGCTCGGCTGACTCAATGACACAGGGACCTGCAATCAATTTTAAATTGTTCATATCACGCCAAAATTCATTCTATTAAGATTGCAAAGATAGCTATTTCTGTGAAAACAAGCAAGAAATAAACATTATTTAGTTCAAAAACGATGAGTTGCAAGCAAAATCATTATAAATATGGATTGCAGCTTTTCGTTATTTTTCATACTTTTGCATCCGAATTTCAATACAAGTGTAAAAAAATGGAAAAAAAGAATTTGTTGATTGGCATTCTTATGGCAGGAGTTTCGCTTACTGCTTCAGGTGAAGGAAACCTTGAGCTGGCTGACTCGTCGAAAGTGGTTGACTTGGATGAAGTTGTGATAGTGGCACAGCCGAAGGAGACGGCTCGCTTGCGGCAACAGCCTTTGAGCAGCTCAGTATTCAGTAGTCACGAGATACAGATGTATGGTGTTCGCGATTTGCGTCAGCTCTCTGTCTATGTGCCTTCATTCTCAATGCCTGACTACGGCTCGCGTATCACTTCCTCTATGTATATAAGAGGTATAGGCAGCAGAGTCAGCAATTCAGCCATAGGAGTTTATTACGATAATATTCCCCTTTTGTCGCCTGCTGCTTTCAACTCCAATTTCTACATGATAGACCGTGTGGATGTGCTGCGTGGACCTCAAGGCACGCTTTATGGAGCTAACTCTGAAGGCGGCATTGTGCGCATCTACTCGAAGAATCCCATGATGTATCAAGGCACCGATGTGGCCTTGGGCTTAGCCTCGGGTGTGCAACGTCATGCTGAATTGGCACATTATCATCGTCCCTCTGACAAATTGGCTTTTAGCGTAGCAGGATTCTATCGCGGTCAGCGGGGCTTCTTCCGCAACGAGTTCCTCAATGAGTATAGCGACAAGATGAATGAGGCTGGCGGAAAGCTGCGTCTGATATGGAAACCCAACAAGCGACTGACGTTCGATATTACGTCTGATTATCAGTTCACTCAACAGAACGGATTCCCTTACGGAAAGTATTCTGTCGATGAACAGTGGGCAGCGCTGCCCTCAACCAATGTGATGCCTGGCTATAAGCGGAATATGGTGAACTCGGGATTGGGCATCAGCTATGATATGGATCAGCTGTTGCTGTCGTCAACCACCAGCTACCAGCATCTGTACGACGATATGGATATGGACATCGACTATACGCCTGCCGACAGAATGATGCTGAACCAGCGACAGAAGATGAATGCCGTGACTGAAGAGCTCACACTCCGAAGCAAGGGCAACGGAATGTGGCAACACGTGAGCGGACTGTTCGGATCGCAGCGCTGGCTGCGCACCGATGCAACCGTTGATTTCGGTCGCGATATTCTTGATCCTATTGGCAACGGCATAGGTACAGCTATGCGCAATGCTCAATATGCATCAGTCAAGGCAAAGTCGAAACCAGCTATGAAAGCTGCAATGAAGGCTACAATGAAAGCTGCTTTCCTGCTTTTGGGTATGCCGGAAGCTGCGGCTGAAGCTGCAGCAGAGAAAGCGGCTGAAGAGGCGGCTGAGAAGGCTGCAAGTGAAGCTGCACAGAAAGCTGTCGATGCAGCAGGACTCGATGCAAGAGCTGATGTGATGCGTGTGCCAAACGTCTTCCAACAGCCCACGACGAATCTGGCTGTCTTTCATGAGTCAACGCTGAGTTTTGGCAGATTCGTTGCAACGCTGGGCCTTCGTTATGATTTCACGAGAGTGGGCCTCGACTATGATGCAATGGGGTATATGTCGATTACGGGCGGTTCTGTCCTCACTAAAGCTACCTACACTTTGTCATCAAAACTCGCCAACAATTATCACACTACGTTCGGACAACTCCTTCCCAAAGTAGGGCTCAGCTATAAGTTGTGCGACAACGGAAGCAACATCTATGCTACCGTGAGCAAGGGCTATATGGCAGGAGGATACAACGTTCAGTTGTTCTCCGACATCCTGAATGCTGACCTTACGAGCAAAGAAGCTCAGCAGAAAGCGCAGCGAGGCGACTACGACGTGCCTCACACCGAGCAGGACTATGCCAACATAGAAGATGCTATCACCTATAAGCCGGAGGAAAGCTGGAACTATGAGTTGGGCGCTCATCTGAACATTCTGGGCGACCGTCTGCATGCCGATGTGGCGCTGTTCTATACGCAGCTGCGCAATCAGCAACTCACCGTGATGGCTCCCGAATACGGCTTTGGCCGCATGACTGTTAATGCAGGTAAGAGTAGGAGCTTAGGCGCAGAACTGGCACTTCGCGGAAATATGGCCGACGGACATCTCACTTGGGCAGCCAGCTACAGCTATACGAATGCCAAGTTCGTAGATTATAAGGATATGAAGAAGGTGGATGGCGTGAATGTCGAAGTTGACTACAACGGCAAATATGTGCCTTATATTCCTCAGCATGTGTATAGCGCTGCGGCTGACTATCGATTCGATATCACGGGTGATGCTTTCCTTCGTTCCGTAACACTTGGCTTGAATGCTCAGGGCAACGGCAAAGTGCATTGGGACGATGCCAATACAGCCTCACAGAAAGCGTATGTATTGCTGGGTGCTCATGCCAATGCTGATTTCGGAATCTTCAATGTTGACTTGTGGGGACGCAATCTCACCAACACGCATTACTGCACCTTCGCTATGCCTTTCGACGGTGATTATATCGGACAGCGTGGTGCTCCAATTCAGGTGGGGGTAGATGTGAAAGTTCACTTCTAAGTCAAATGCATCGGACGAGTCCTTAAATGCATCGGACAAGCTCTTAAATGCATCGGACGAACTCTTAAATGCATCGGACAAGCTCTTAAACGCATCGGACGAGCTCTTAAATGCATCGGACGAGCTCTTAAATGCATCGGACAATCTTTTTTTAACGCTTCGAGAGAATATATTAAACGCTATGAGAGAAAACGTCAAACGCTACTTGCGTCTGACGTTTTCTCTTTTTTCATTTCAATCGACCTTTCATGTGAACGATAGGACGTTGTGATAGTTCTGCGGGATTACTGCCCGGCAACCCTTCGGGTACTTCCATTTGATGGCGGGCATAGAACTTCTTCCAATAGTCGGTTATGCGTCCGGAGGCATCATGAAACGACATAGGGATTGGCGCAAACAACTGCTTTCCCTCACGGTCGGTGTAACTCAAGAGTACCAGCTCCGAGCAGTAGATGTCGTCGTTGTCGGGCAGGTAGAGCCAGTCGTAGGAACGTCCCACGTAGCTGAGGGCTTGTTCGATTGAGGCTTTGGCGTTCAAGTAGCTCACGCGCCCAATCACGTAGTGCCCCTTTTGCTGGCGAAGGGAGTCGAGTGGGGTGATGACTACTCCACGACCTACGGCCTCTACCACGCTGTCGTTTCCGAGATAGATAGCCACGTGGTCTATCATGCCCGGAGTGACATCGGTAATAGCATTGTCGCTTTCGGCCACATGAAACAGCAGGTCGCCAGTCTTGAGTGTCTGACAGCTACAGCAAAGGAAAAGCAAAGCGGTGGCAAAGAAAGGCTTAGCGAATGACTTTCTTTCCGTCTTGAATATAGATTCCATGCTTGGGGAGTGACTGTAGGCGAGCTCCTTTCAGATTGAAGATGGGTGAGGACTGTTGCTGGTTTGTGCTAACCGTCTGGCTGATGCCGGCTTCCTGTTCGTCGGAGAGATAAATCACCTTGCCGAGGGTTGAGTCGTCGGCTTTATGGTAGATGACTGATTCTATCTTTTCGGGAGTTTGCTCGTCAACACCCCATGTGTTGTTCTGCGCATAAACCGTAATCGTCGAGTTGTTGTAGAGGTCGTAGCGCTCGTCGTTGAATCCGTTGTCGCCAAACTGGTTGTTGCCCGGGCTGTCAATACTCGTATTGTTCGGCTGCCCCACGTTCACGTCCTTGCACCCGATGATGGTGATGCCCCAATGGTTGCCTTTGATGGTGTTGCCTGCAATGATGGCGTTGGTGAGGCGGTAGGGGTCGTAGAGGCTGATGCCGCTACCTCCGTTCATGGGGTTGTCCTCATGGTTGTTGTTCAGAATGGTGTTCCCCTCTATTCGCACTTGAACAGGGCCTACTGTACCGATGCCGTAGCGATTGTTAGTGATGGTGCAGTTGCGAATGATGGTGCTGGTCTCGCTGAAGCTCATGAAGTTTGAGATGCCGATGCCGCCCACCTTGTTGTTGCTCTTCAGGCTGTTTGGGTCGCCGTCGATGATGCAGCCTTCAATCAGCATCTTCGAGGCAGTCACGTTGATTTGTGGAATATTGCCGTTGCGGGTAGAGTTGCGCATGAAGGTGCAGTCAATGATATTCATGGGTTGACTGGCATTAGCCGAACTGCCAATAGCGGCTTTCTCGCACAGCTCGAAAGTGCTCTTGCTGATGGTGCTTTCCTCGCCGTTGCTGATGAAATAGAGCGCAGCAGCTGAGTTTCCGTTATGATTCTTGAAGGCACACAAATTCACGTTGACGGCACCTGTGCTGACGGATTCGAGACCTAAGTATTCGAATACAACATTTCTGACCGTAGCCCCCGTCTGGTTGTCAATCTTGATGCTATAAGGCGTTGCCTCTTCGGAGATGCGGGTGAGGGTAGTGGAGTGTTCGTCGGGAACCGTCAGATTGGCCTCTCCCATGATGACGAACGTGGTCTTGTCGGCAAACTTCACACGTATGTCGGCATCGAGTTCAAACTTGTCGTTGGCACTAATCGTGTCGTTCTTTTCCACCAGATAGCAACCGTCGGAAAAGCTTACACCCGAGCCCTCTGTCTGCGAGAGCTTGGCAAAGCTGTAAGTGGAGCCGTCGTTGGCTGTTCTAAATCCTGAAGGTGTGTTCTGGGCATTTGCTGAGATAGCGGACAAACTTAACAGAAGGGTCAGCAGTCCGCATTTAAGATTTTCTTTCTTTTTCATAGTTATTATTAGAATTCTACAATCACTTTACCGTTGATTTGTCGTCCGGTCAGATAGTTCGGTACTGCCCATTGGCGGTTGCTCACATCCGTCACCCAATAGTAGGAGTTCACGTTAGAGAAACCGAACAGATTCAGACCGTCAACACCCACCCAAAGTCTGCGCAGGGTAAATGACCTTGACGAGTCTTTCTTATAGGCGAGCCAGCTCATGCCTATGTCGGCACGCTTATAGGCAGGTGCGCGGAAGTTCTGACCTCCCAGTCCTCGGTGAGGTGCACCAAAGGGCAGGCCGTCGGCGTAAGCCAGTCGGAGTGTCATCTTCCAGCGTTTGGTTCCGGGGAAATAGTCAGTAAAATGCAGGTTGATAGCAAAGCGCTGATCGGTTGGCATAGGTACCCACATACCGTTGAACTTCTGCTGGGTGCGCATCAGCGAGAAAGTGAGCCACGAGTCGGTTCCGGGCACAAATTCGCCATAGAGTTTCAAATCCAGTCCTACGGCATAGCCCGAAGTGAGATTCTCACCGTAGTAGGTCACCTTCACGTTCTGCACATTATAGGGTATGAGGTTGGAGAGTGCCTTGTAATAAGCTTCTGCCGTAAACTTGAACGGACGGTTGAGCATGCGGAACCGATAATCGACAGCAGCTATAAACTGAAGCGATCGCTGGCTCCTGATGTTGGAATTCAGCTTCACAACGGTGATGTTGTTGACAGCACTTGTCGTGTCGCGCAGTTCCTTGTAGAAAGGTGCCTGGTAATAGAGACCTGTAGCAAAGCGCATCGTGATGTTGTTATTCCACGAGGGCACGATAGCAAGCGAGGCACGTGGCGAGATGATGGTCTCTTTGTTGAACGACCAGTTGGCAAAGCGCACACCGTAGGTCAATGTGTAGAAACTCTGCTTGGGGGCTTCGTCATCGTTCTGATTGTCTTCCGTCTTTCCTCCGGTGTGCCATTTGAACACATCCTGCACGTAGCCTTCGAATCGTCTTGACGACATCTCGTTTTTCGAGTTCAGCGTATAGATGAGGTCCAGTCGGTTTTCCTTATGAGGTACTGAGTAGCCGCTCGAATCGCGCATTTCCCACTCTCGGCTTTTCTCATTGACGCGTTCCCATTTCATTGTGAGTGCACCTTCAATGTCGTGTCGCTTGAGCGTCTTGTTCACCATCAGTTTCAGACTCTGCACATTGGCAGTCAGATAGTTGCGTGCGTGCTCCATATACGTTCCAACGCCCAGGTTCTTGGTGGTCTGTGCATCGTCCAGCCAGTATTGTCCCTGAATGTCGTAGCACTCCTGCTCTTTGGTGTAGAAGCCCGACCACATGAGTCGTATGTGTGTAGAATCATTGATGTGTCTCGTGATGCCCGCTGTTCCGAAGAAGGTGCGGAACAGGTCTTTCTCCTGTCCGTCGAAATAGACGGTAAACGACTTCACATCCTCCATCGTTCCGAATGAGGTCTCTCTGTTCTCCGGAACGAAGTTGTATCTGTTTTCAGAGATGTTGCCCAGGAAGTCGAAAGTCCAGCGGCGATTGGGCTGGAAGGTGATATAGGTCTGGTAGTCAACGAAGTTCGGGTCGTACTCGCCTTTCTCCTGAAGCGATCCGAGCAGATAGCGGTTGGTCTTGTAGCGAAGTCCGTGAGTCATTGAGAACTTCTTCGTACTCATGCCAAAGTAGGCATTCGCTCCCAGCAGCGACACCATTGCCGAAGCTTCGAGCGCTTTTGGCTTCTTGTAGGTAATGTCGAGAGCCGATGACATCTTGTCGCCATATTTGGCTGAGAAGCCACCCGTTGAGAAGCCTACGCGCTCCACCATATCGGGATTGATGACTGAGAGTCCCTCTTGCTGTCCGCTACGGATGAGCAGCGGTCGATATACCTCCACATTATTTATATATACAGAGTTCTCGTCGAATGAGCCGCCTCTCACATTGTATTGTGACGACAGCTCGTTATGTGTCGATACACCAGCCTGCTGCTGAATGAGTTCTTCGATGGCGTTGCCGCTTGTGGAGGGTGTGCTCTTGATGTCCTTGATGTCCAGCTCTTCTGTTTGCGAGGTCTGACGGCGCTTCTCTGTCACTACGACTTCGCCCAGTTCGTCCATTGGTTGCAGTTGGATGTGAATGGTTTGTGTGGAGCGTGGATTGCGAAGGGTGCGTGTGCGCGTCTTGTAGCCCACCATCGAGAACCTCACCTCTACGGAGTCGGCAGAATGAAGTGTCAGGGAGAATTCGCCTTTCAGGTTGGTCATCGTGAGTTTGCCTTGTGACACACAACTGACTGTAGCCAGTTCAAGTCCATTGCCGTCACCGTCGCTCACCTTTCCTTTCAGGGTGAACGACTGTGCCATCACTTGAAGGCTCATTAACAGCATAATGAGCAATGACAAATTCCGTTTGACGTTGACTTTCATTCTATAGATAAACGTCTGAATCGGCATTTTATTATATCAGGCACGCGATTCAGACATTTTTCATAGGGATTCGAGGTGGATTTGAGGTACGAGGTGCGAGGCGCGAGGTACGAGGTTTGTTTTATCCGAACAAAGCACGCAGGGCTTCTTCCACTTTCCTGACGGGATGCAGTTTGATGGAGAATTTCTTCTGATCAAATCCCTGCATATTGTATCGAGGCACAATCATGTCGCTGAATCCCAACTTCTCAGCCTCTGCTATGCGCTGCTCTATTCGGTTCACGGGGCGCACTTCGCCGCTGAGTCCCACTTCGCCCGCCATACACCATCCTGCTTCGATGGGCGTATCGACGTTGCTGGAGAGCACGGCGGCAATGACGGACAGATCCATTGCCAGATCGGTGACGCGCAGTCCTCCAGCTATGTTCAGGAACACGTCCTTCTGCATGAGCTTGAAGCCTACACGCTTCTCCAGTACTGCCAGTAGCATGTTGAGTCGTTTCTGATCGAAGCCTGTGGCTGTGCGTTGTGGTGTGCCGTAGGCAGCGCTGGAGACGAGTGCCTGGGTCTCTACAAGGAAGGGGCGCACGCCTTCGATAGCACTCGAAATAGCGATGCCCGACAGTCCTTCCTCGCGTTCCGTCAACAGCAGTTCAGAAGGATTCGAGACCTGTCGGAGCCCAGTTTGCTGCATTTCGTAAATGCCTAATTCCGAGGTACTTCCGAATCGATTCTTCATGCTTCGCAGAATGCGGTACATGTAGTGCTGGTCGCCCTCAAACTGAATGACGGTATCGACGATGTGTTCCAGAATCTTTGGCCCTGCGAGTGTGCCTTCCTTCGTGATGTGGCCTATCAGAATCACAGGCACTCCGCTAGTCTTTGCAAAGCGCAGCAGAGCCGAAGCGCACTCACGCACTTGTGCGATGGAGCCAGCCGACGACTCTACGTCTTCCGTCGAGATGGTCTGTATAGAGTCGATGACAACAAGCTCTGGCAGCACCTCTTTGATTTGTTCAAAGATGTGCTCCAACGAGTTCTCACAGAGGATGAGGAAGTTGTCGAGAGAGGCAGCATCGCCCACAGCCGACTTCGGCAGAAGCCTGCTGGCACGCATCTTAATCTGGTGGGCGCTCTCCTCACCGCTCACGTAGAGGATGCGCTTCTCCGGAAGGTTCAACATTGTCTGAAGAGAAAGCGTAGATTTGCCGATGCCAGGTTCGCCGCCCAACAGCACGATGCTGCCTGGCACGAGGCCGCCGCCCAGCACTCGGTTCAGTTCGTTGTCGCGCATGTCGATGCGCGGGTCATCGTGGTTGGATATCTCATTCAGGCGCAACACTCGGCCTGTTCTTGAAGCGGTGTTGCTCACGTTCTCGGCGCGTGCTCCCTTCGAAGTGAAGGTTGGTACGGGACCTACTTTGATTTCCTTGAAAGTGTTCCATTGTCCGCAGGCAGGGCATTTGCCTATCCATTTGGGCGATTCTTGTCCGCAGTTGGAACACACGTATGCTGTTTTTTCCTTTGCCATAATAAAAAGCGATTATGCTAATGATGCCACAAAATTACGAATAATTTTCGTGGTTACAAAACTTTTTATTACTTTTGCACCTCATGAAATTATCTGTTTACCTCTTTGCTTTATCCCTTTTTCTGCTTTCCTGTGGCGGTTCTGCAGGTGGGGAGCAGAAAGACGGTGTGCCCGACGATTCTGTACAGTTACGCATAGCCGTCACTCCCACGCTCGACTGTCTTCCTGTCTTCATTGCGATGGAGTGTGGCGTTTTCAGCGAGATAGGACTCGATGTCAATCTGAAGCGCTTTCAGGCACAGATGGATTGCGACACCGCCATCATGCGGGGCAGCGCCAATGTGGTGGTGACCGATTTGGTGAGAGCCCAGCGAATGAAAGACAACGGGCTCGACCTTGAGCTGGTGACGGCTACGGATGCGTCCTGGCAACTGCTGGCAGCGAAAAAGGCACGAATCAGCCAACTGCGCCAGCTTGACAATAAAATGGTGGCGATGACGCGCTTCTCAGCCACACACTTACTCACCGACAAGTCGGTTGACAGTGGGAAAGTACAGCATGAACGCGTGTTCCAGGTTCAAGTCAATGACGTCGATGTGCGACTGAACATGCTGCAAACCGAGATACTCGATGCCTTATGGCTGCCTGAGCCTCAGGCCACCGCTGCGAGAAATGAGAAGGCAAACGTACTGCTCGACACACGAACGATGGACCTCAGATTGGGCGTTGTAGCCTTTGAGCGACGTGCTGCCACACAACGGCAGGTGGAACTCTTCAAGAAAGCCTACAACATAGCCTGTGACTCCATCAATGAGCGAGGCCTGCAAGCCTACAGAGACATTATCCGCACCTGCTGCAATGCTACCGACCAGACCCTCGACTCGCTTCCCGACTTGCATTTTGAGCATGCAGCCCCACCTCGTGCGACTGACAGCTTGCGCGCTGTGAAGTGGTTGCGGTCAGTAAGGCAGAACTACAGCAAACCCGACAGCGTGAGCACGGTGCTGAACACGGAACAGAAGAATCCTCGCACCTTGAAAGAACCCTCACGTGTCGTGCCTCGCACCTTGAAAGATACCTCACGTGTAGAACCTCGCACGTCGAAAGAACCCTCACGTGTCGTGCCTCGTACGTCGAAAGAAACAAAATAGACTTTTATGTGGGAGAACAAACAACTTGATGAGATTCAGCAACACATTTTCCTGGGGCGACTGGGAAAAGCTCTGAACATGACTCAGAACTATGTGCTCACTTTTCCTCAGCGATACGATACAAGCATATTACAAGAGCTGAAAAACAACTATCAGCTCATGACCGACTACTGGCGCGGGGGCGCTGTTGACCCTCGTCGTAACGAAGTGTATCATAAACTGTTGCGCCAGCTGAACGCGCTGGTGACCAACATGATGATTCAGGACCGCATCAGCCACACCTCCTCGTTGCAGTCATTATATAAAAGAGGTGAAGAGATTCGCCCCGTCATTTCCGAACACCTGCTACAGGTGAGGCTGGAAGAGTATGTGGCAAATGTGGCGATGCTTGAGTTCGAACAGGAACAGCAGCGCGAAGAGAAGAGGCTGCGCCTGCATCAGGAGCATCAGCAGTTCATGGATAGGCTGTTTGGCTATATCCTCACATCGGGTGTGTGGCCCGACTGGCAGGCCGATGCCTTTGCCGACATCCTGCTTTCGCCCACAGTCGATTCTCACGACCAGCAGCTCATTGTCAGCGCCGTCATGCTCTCGGCTATGAGTGTGTTCGACTTCCATAAGTTCCGCGTCTTGGTGAAGGTCTATCGCGACACCACCGACCCGTCGCTGCGTCAGCGTGCATTGGTGGGATGGGTGTTCAGTGCCGACAGCTCGATGGCAGAGTTCTATCCTGAGATGCGCGACATGATTGTCCGTCTTTGCGACGATGAGCAGGTGTGCAAGGAGCTCATTGAACTGCAGATGCAGGTTGTGTTCTGCCAGAATGCCGAAGACGACCGTCAAACCATTCAGAACGAGATTATGCCCGACCTGATGAAAGCCAGCAACCTGCACATTACCCGGCAGGGGATCGAGGAGAAGGACGATGACCCGATGCGCGACATTCTGCACCCCGATGCAGCCGAAGAGGATATGGAACGTATGGAGCAGAGCATGAACCGCATGATGGACATGCAGAAGCAGGGAGCCGACATCTACTTTGCCGGCTTCTCGCAGATGAAGCGCTTCACCTTCTTCTATGACATCAGCAACTGGTTTGCTCCGTTCAGCCCCGACCATCCTGGCATCAGCCACATCTGGCAGCAGGGAAAGGGGCGCAAGTTCCTGCACGTCATCATGCGGCTGGGTGCCTTCTGTGACAGCGATAAATACTCGTTTGTGCTGGCTTTCGAGCAAGTGCTGAGCCGTTTGCCGCAGCAGATGCTGCAAATGGTGGAGCAGGGCGAAGCCAGTCCTATGCCGGTGGGCGGTCAGGTGCCGATTGAGGAACAGCGGCAACCAGCGTTTGTGCGTCGGCTGTATCTGCAGAATCTCTATCGCTTCTTCCGATTGTACATACAGCGTGGCGATTTTGTCAATCCTTTCGATGCTGCGCGCAGCGTGTTCACGGCCAACCCTCTTTTCCGCGGTTCGCGTTTAGAGCAGCAGATGTGCGAGGTGGCCTCGTTCCTCATCAAGCACAACCGTCACGCCGATGCCCGTCGTGTTCTGGAAGGGATGGAGGGTCAGCGCGACCTGCGCTACTACATTCTGATGGGCAGTCTTCTGATGCACACAGGCGACCCCGCGTCGTGTGTGGCTGCGATGGAGTGCTACGGGCAGGCGCTGCAGATGCAGCCGGGACATCGCCGCGCGCTGACTGGTTATGCCCGTGCGTGTTTTGCCTGCAAGAACTATACTGAGGCGCTTCACACCTACGAACAGTTGCAGTCACAGGATGCCGACAGCCAGAGCGTGGAACTGAATATCGCTGTGTGTCTGACCCATCTGCAACGCTATGAAGAGGCGCTGAAGATTCTGTTTAAGCAGAATTATCTCTATCCCGACGATCAGAACGTGATGCGCATCCTTGCTTGGACGCTTACGGTAGATGGAAAATACGAGCAGGCGGTAAAGCTCTACGATCAGTTGCTGTCGAGCGGGAAACGACAAGTGGCTGACAGCTTGAATTATGGTTACTGCCTGTGGTTCAAGGGTGATGTGGCAGGGGCAGCAGGCATGTTTCGCCAGTATTTGTCGCAGCAAGAGGGCGTACCGGCAGCTATGGAACGGGAGCTCCTTGACACCGAGCACGAACTGCTTTCTGCTCACGGGATCAGCGATACCGAGATTCTACTGATGCTCGACTTCCTGTCGCAATAGTTCTGTGATATAGGGGCGTTCCCAGTCCTGTGGGTGGTGTCGCGTGTCGTCGTATTTCATGAGGTCGAGGTCAATGCGCACAATGCCCTGCCTGCGGTCGGCATCCGTTCGCCCCATCTCTCTCTCCATAGCCTTCAACGCTTGTTCCAGTTTGTCACACTCCAGTTCTGTGTGGGCGTAAGCCAGCTGGTTCAGGTATTTGCATTCCGAAGGGTTCTCCTCTTGGCGAGCCGGTGTTGGCGTGCTGACCGAGCTGCCCAAAGGCTTCGTCCAAAGCTCCCTGGTGTACTGAACGTCAAAGAGAATCTGACCGAGTCGTTGTCGTGCCTCAGCCAGATTCTCTTTTTGGTTGCAGTTAGCTGCAAGTGAAATGATACAGCTGTGCATATTTTTTTATACCAGCTCCTCGCTATTGATGCGTGTCTTGATTTTTCCTACATAAGCGTCGATGACTGCAACGGCAACGATGTTGACTACATCGCGTACTGTGGCACCGAAGTCTATGAAGTGTATGGCCTTGTTCAGTCCCATCTGTATGGGGCCTATAATCTCTACATCGGTATCCAGCATCTGCAGCATCTTGTAGCTGGAGCGTGCTGAGGTGAGGTTGGGGAACACGAGTGTGTTCACGTCCTTTCCGTAGAGTCGGGTGAAGGGGTACTGCTCGTCGCGCAGTTCCTTGTCGAGGGCAAAGCCTATCTGCATCTCGCCGTCGATGGGCAGGTCGGGATAGTGCTCCTGCATGTACTCCACAGCCCTTTTCACCTTCTGTGCGCCATCGCTCTGACTGCTGCCGAAGTTTGAGTGGCTGATCATAGCCATCACCGGTTTCTCGTTGAAGAAGGCGGCGCTGCTGCTGGCCAGTCGGGCAATGTCTATCAGCGTGTCGGTGTCGGGATTCTCGTTCACCAGCGTGTCGGCAATGTAGAGTGTGCCGCGTGTGGAGTTGATGATGTGCATAGCTCCGAAATGCTTGTATTCGGGACGTATGCCAATGACCTCGTTCACTACCTTGATGGTGTTTGAGTATTTGGTGTAGAGACCTGTGATGAAGGCATCGGCCTCGCCCGTCTCCACCATCATCATGCCGAAGTAGTTGCGCTCAAACATCTTGTCGTTGGCTTCCTGGAAGGTGTAGCCCTCGCGCTGTCGCTTTTCGGTCAGTATGCGTGCGTAGCGCTCGCGTCGCTCATGTTCTGACGGGTGTCGCAGGTTCACTATTTCTATGCCGTCCAGATTCAGGTCCATGCTCTTTGCCATTTTCTCCAGCACCTCGTCGTTGCCCAGCAGGATGGGTATGCATATACCTTCGTTCTTGGCTTGTACGGCAGCTTTCAGCATGGTGGGGTGAACGGCTTCGGCAAAGACCACGCGCTGCGGATGGGCGGCGGCTGTGGCATAGAGCTTCTGCGTGAGCTTCGTCTCCTGTCCCAGCAGCACCGAGAGCGAGTCCTTGTACTGCTCCCAGTCATCAATGTTCTTGCGGGCCACACCGCTGTCGATGGCAGCCTTTGCCACAGCAGCGCTCACCTCAGAGATGAGTCGCGGGTCAACGGGCTTCGGAATGAAATAGTCGCGCCCGAAGCGCAGGTTGTTCACCTTATACACATCGTTCACCACGTCGGGAACGGGCTGTTTTGCCAAATCGGCAATAGCCAGTACGGCGGCCATCTTCATCTCCTCGTTGATGGCTGTGGCATGCACGTCGAGTGCGCCTCGGAAGATGTAGGGGAAGCCTATGACGTTGTTGATTTGGTTGGGATAGTCAGTACGTCCGGTTGACATCAGCACGTCGGGACGTGCCTCCATTGCGTCCTCGTAGGAGATTTCAGGCACGGGGTTGGCCAGCGCGAAGATGATGGGGTCCTTCGCCATGCTTTTCACCATTTCCTTGCTGAGCACGTTTCCTTTCGAGAGCCCCACGAACACGTCGGCTCCGTTGACGGCTTCGGCCAGCGTGTGAACGTCGCGGCGGTCGGTGGCAAAGAAGCGCTTCTGGTCGTTCAGCCCCTCGCGGTCGCTTGTGATCACACCCTTCGAGTCGAGCATCAGTATGTTCTCTTTCCTTGCACCCAGCGCCATATAGAGCTTGGTGCATGAAATGGCAGCAGCTCCGGCTCCGTTTACCACGATTTGCACCTTTGCAATGTCCTTGCCTATCACCTCGAGCGCATTCTTCAGTCCTGCAGCCGAGATGATGGCTGTGCCGTGCTGGTCGTCGTGCATCACGGGAATGTCGAGCGTGCGCTTCAGTCGCTCCTCTATGTAGAAGCACTCAGGAGCCTTGATGTCCTCAAGGTTGATGCCGCCGAAGGTGGGGGCTATGCGCTCCACTGCCTCGCAGAACTTCTCGGGGTCCTTCTCGTTCACCTCAATATCGAACACGTCTATGCCGCCGTAAATCTTGAAGAGCAGTCCCTTGCCCTCCATCACGGGCTTGCCGCTCATAGCGCCAATGTCGCCCAAGCCGAGCACGGCAGTACCGTTGGAAATCACTGCCACCAGATTGCCCTTGTCGGTGTATCGGTAGGCATTGTCGGGGTTGTCCTGAATCTCCAGACAGGGATAGGCCACACCGGGCGAGTAGGCCAGTGAAAGGTCTGTCTGTGTGCGGTAAGCCTTAGTAGGCTTCACTTCAATCTTGCCGGGACGTCCACTTTCGTGGTACTCCAAAGCGGCCTCTTTCGATATTTTTACCATAGATTTAATAAATGTATTGATGTGTCGTTTCTGCTTCCAAACTCTTGTCTGCCTTCGAAATGAGTGGCAAAGGTATTAAAAATAAATGAGAAAATTGCAAAACCCATCGCTTTCTTTTTGTATTTCTCTCGTTTTTTCGTAACTTTGGCTTCGCCGAAGTTCGTTTCACTCGGAAATAAAAAGAAAAGAGAACTTTCCTTTTGTATTTCTCTCGTTTTTTCGTAACTTTGCAACCCGAATTAATTCTTTTTTATGGTACGCAATATTTTTAAGGGGTTAGGCATCGCCTTGATCACACCGTTCACACAGAGCGGAGAAGTTGACTACGAGGCCCTGATGCGACTGGTTGACTATCAGCTGGATAACGGAGCAGACTTCTTCTGCATCCTTGCCACAACAGGCGAAACACCTACGCTCTCGCAAGAGGAGAAGTCGAAAATCAAGAATCTCATCGTCGATAAGGTCAACGGGCGTGTGCCCATACTCATGGGATGCGGAGGCAACAACACAGCAGCCGTGGTGAGAGAACTCAAGGAGGGCGACTTCCGAGGCATCGACGGCATACTCAGCGTATGCCCCTACTACAACAAGCCATCGCAGGAAGGGCTCTACCAGCACTTCAAGGCCATCGCTGCCGCCACACAGCTACCCGTAGTGCTCTACAACGTGCCTGGGCGCACAGGCATCAACATGCAGGCAGCCACCACCGTCCGGCTGGCTCGCGACTGTAAGAATATTGTAGCCATCAAGGAAGCCAGCGGCAACCTCGAACAGGTCGATGAGATCATCAAGAACAAGCCGCGCGACTTCGACGTGATTTCAGGCGACGACTCGCTCACCTTCCCTATGGTGTCGTGCGGAGCCGTAGGCGTTATCTCCGTCATTGGCAACGCCCTGCCCAAGGAGTTCTCGAAGATGATTCGCCTGCAGATGAGAGGCGAGTACGACCCTGCCCGGAAGATTCACCACCGCTTTACCGACCTGTTCTCCCTGCTCTTCGTCGATGGCAACCCCGCAGGCGTGAAAGCCATGCTCCACGAGATGGGCTTCATCGAGAACGTGCTGCGCCTGCCGCTCGTGCCAACTCGCATCTCCACCCTTCAGCGCATGTCCGAGATCATGAAAGAACTGAAGATATGAGCATGTTTTTTTTACAATTACTCGTTACATGATTACAGCAGAGCTGCCCGTGACGTTCTCAGCGTCGCAGGCAGCTTTGTTTTCAGCGTGATGAGCAGTGTGTCATATTCCCGCGCATGCTACAGTTCCCAGTGCGGTGATGATAGCCGTGAGAAATGACACCATGATCTGAAGAATGGTCTTCCATACAGTCTTGTTCATAGTTATAGTATTTGTTTAGTGTTTACGATTTAACGAGCCTAATTCTGAGCGCCTTATAGTTCTGCGAGCATAGTTCCAAAGAAGTTCTGTGAGTTTAGTCTCAATCGCTTATAATTTAAAATTTAGATTTAAAGAAGTTCTGCGAGTTTAGTCTCAATCGCTTATAATTTAAAATTTAGATTTAAAGAAGTTCTGCGAGTTTAGTTCTCAATCGCTTATAATTTAAAATTTAGATTTAAAGAAGTTCCAAGCGTTTAGTATTCAATCGCTTATAATTTAAAATTTAGATTTAAAGAATTTCTGCGAGTTTAGTCTCAATCGCTTATAATTTAAAATTTAGAATTTAGATTTAAAGAAGTCCCCCTTCGGGGAGACTTCTTACGGCTGTTCCTCCACGCTTCCGCTTGTTCCGCCTCCCTGCTGTGGGCTGTTGTCATCATTGCCGTCCTCTTCGGTGTGAGCTCCTGGCAGTACTGAGGATAGCTTTGCCACTCGCGACAGTGCGGCTGTGGTGTAGCGCGACTTGCCGCTCTGGTCGGGGTTGAATCGCAGGCGCACGCCCTTGACGTTGCCCATTGTGAACTCTTCCATCGCTTCGGCTCCCTCAGTCTTTGCCGAGAGGTAGAACGTGCCTATGCCGTCGAGCTTCACCTTCTTGCCCTCCAGGAGCAGTTCCTGTATGCACTGCACGAACTTCTTCACGGTTCCTGCCACCACGTCGGCGGTGAAGATGGTGCCGTGCGATGCGATGTGGTCGCACAGGTCGTCGAGGTTGAGTGTCTCGGTGTGTACGATGCGTCCGTACCACTTGCCGTAGCACTTGGGCATATTCTTGTTGCTGTTCTGG
>JAEEGH010007089.1_pt1 | contig 27123 bp, 23 predicted proteins | sample 9134181 | NCBI WGS metagenome assembly JAEEGH01 (sample SAMN16246544, study PRJNA631951) | gut metagenome | biome: gut microbiome; feature: rumen; material: DP-attached | host: Bos | place: Iran: Karaj | collected 2018-10 | reverse complement strand
ATTTCCTGTGTGGCATCCAATTCCTGTCGTAGTTTGAAATATCCCGAAGAACGAAAATAGCCAACTACGGCGTGGAATATGTCGAAGTTGGCCATTGCAGAGGCGATGCCGTGGAACTTGTCCATCAGCGTCGACTCGATATTGTTGAAAAACTTGGTGCTCATAAGGCTCGGCGTTGTTGGCGCTTCGCCTTTCGAAGAGTACAAAAAAGAAGTTATCCGAAGAAATCTTTTTCTGTCTATACCCGAGGTTCGCCAAAACCTGTACTACAAACGGAAAAGCTCACGGATAACTTACCGTGAGCGCTTTCCACTTTCCCGTGTAGTACATTTAGAAATTTGGCGATTTCGGGTATACTAAGAAAAGCAAAAACGCTTCTAATTTATGTATTTATTCTATTCTATTTCTCTGTTTCTATTCTGTTTTAGTTGTTGTTTTTATTGAAACTAACACATTAACGCATTTGCACATTAACGCATTCTTTTATGTTATTTCGACTGCAAAGATACGAATCTTTTCTTGTTTGGCAAAATATTTTATTAGTGGGTAGTGGACAGTGGGTAGTGGGTAGTCGTCAACAGTAATTTTTATTCAGCGGTCAGTCCTCCGTGCAATTCTCCCAGTGTTGGCGGGCGGCCTCCAGGCCCTTGTGCAGCTGGCGTTGCAGCAGCTCTTTGGATGGCAGTTCGGTCATATACTGCGCCACTTTGATGCCGGATTTGTCGAGTTGCAGCAACTCTATCTGCTCGTCGCCGCCTTCGGTGCAGAGCAACAGACCTAGGGGCTGCTCCTCGCCAGCCTCCATCTCGTGGGCTTCGAGCCAACGCAGATACAACTCCATCTGGCCTTTGTACTGCGCCTTGAATTTGCCGAGTTTCAAATCAATGGCTATCAGGCGGTGCAGCCTGCGATGGTAGAAAAGCAGGTCAAGATAGAAGTCTTCGCCGTCGATAATCATCCGCTTCTGCCGCTCGACAAAGGTGAACCCATTGCCCAACTCCAATATGAACTGCTCCAGATGCGCCACAAGGCTGTCCTCAAGGCTCTTCTCGCTATACATCCCCTTCAATCCCGTGAACTCCAAGAAATAGGGACTCTTGAAGACAAGGTCGGGGGTGAGGACGTTGTTGTCCCGCAATTCCGTCAGCTCCTGCTTGATCAGCTCGTCAGGCTTTGTCGCAATGGCGGTGTGCTCGTACAGCATGCCGTCAATCTCCTTGCGCAGCTGCCGAATAGACCATCTTTCGGAAGCAGCCAACGTTAGGTAGAATTCCCGTTGAAGGTCGTCTTTTATAGGAATAACCTCTACAAAATGAGACCATTGTAATTGTCGCGACAGTGTCGCAACAATTTGATAATTGGGAAATAGACGTGCGAACTTCATCATTCTTGTGATGGAGCTTTTCTCAAATCCTTTGTCACCATATTCCATTTGCAATTGTTGCGACACTGTCGCAACAATTTGTTTCCCATATTCAGCGCGCTCGTTTCCAAGTACTTCGCGATTTATTCGCTCGCCGATATGCCAGTACATCAAGGTGAGTTCGGCATTGACATTGACGGCAACGCGGTTGCGTGTCTGATTGATTATCTGCCGTAGGTCGTCAACCAACGGCATAAGATTGCTGTTCTTTTGTATGGTTATACTGTCTGCCATCAGGTAATTGTTATCTGATTTTTATTTGCAAAGATACAAATCTTTTCTTGTTTGGCAAAATAATCTTTAGTGGTCACTCCTCCGGGCAATTCTCCCAGCACCGGCGGGCGGCTTCCAGACCTTTGTACAGCTGGCGTTGCAGCAGCTCCTTCGAGGGCAGCTCCGTTATCTCAATCGATAGGTGCGGTTGCGGTTTCGCATGTATGCCCATCAGCCATTTCTGAGCAATATATTGAATCAGAAGTATTCCTTAACTGCAAATTCAAACTGGTCGATAAAGATTTGTTTGAAAGCGTAGATGTTGTTTTGTTCATAGAAAACAAGCATCGCTTTCTTGTAGTCAATGGAATCCACCGATCGGAAACTCAACGGACAATAGCCGTTGGCTATCAGTACGGCATTACTGGTAATACGGGCTGTGCGCTTGTTGCCGTCGGAGAATGCCTGAATATACGACAGCAGCACTAACGCCAGAAGTGCTTTCTCGAAGATGTTTTCTTTTCCATTAATCAAGTCGCAAGTGTCACGCAGGGCCTCACGTATCTGGAATTCATTATCCAACGGATGGTAATTGGTGCCGGTGATGCCCACTCGGCGGTGGCGGATGCCTTTGTCAACCGAAAGTTCCTTGGTGAGCAGCTGATGAATATCCTCGATGTGGCTAACAGATAATGTCTGCAGATAGTCGGGATTGTCGAGGATAAATCGCAAGGCGTCCTTGTGGTTGAGCAACATGACAGCCTCTTCTTTGGTTTTGCCGTCGGCGGTCTTACTCTCGCGAAGCAGTCGTTCTGTCTCCAGCAATGAGTAGGTGTTGCCTTCTATCTGCGACGATTTCCAGCTGAGGTCGATGCCCAAACGCTCCATCTCTTTGCGATATTCTTTGTCGGTCATCTCGCTTGTATGCCGTTGGAACTCTGCCTGTAACTCTTGCAGATGTACATTTTCCTCGTCGGAGAAGAGCCTTACTGCCGGGAGCTGTTCACGTATCAGATTGAAATTAAAAGAGGTCTGCACCTGTCGGTCGTCAACATCAAAAGCGAAATAGGTGTCCAGATCCAGTGGCATCAGCAATTGAGCTTGAGGCGAAAGACGATATCGGGTGGCTCGGGCTTTGCCCTCAACCACTATATCGCCCTTTTGAACTCCAGTTGCGATAAGCCGCTTTAAGGTTGCATCGCTGCCATTAAAGGCAATACCGTTTGCAATTTCATCACGCGAAGACTGTGGATGATAGTGCAGATATTGTAGTATTTCTCGCGAGTTATCCATCGTTATTGCATCTTGAAATCGGTGCAAAAATAGTAATATTTTTTTAATTATCGGCTCAAGTTAAGAAAAAAAATACTACAATAGCATTATTATTTGATCCGATTTACCCAAATCCTTTTTTATTTAAAGTGCTGTTTTCAGACTTTAGTGTCATTCCAAAACGTTGCGACGGTTTTACCTCGATGGGAGTGAATTACTAAATGCAAAGATACAACTTTTCAAGATTATCACAAAATAAATTTTACATCTTTTCAAGATTATTAGAACGGAAATTTTACATCTTTTCAAGATTATCATGGGATATCTCCCTCAAAATTACAAATTGATTACAAAAAAACGAATCTTTTCTTGTTTGGTAAAATAATCTTTAGTGAATACTGAAGCCAATCTGTATGGTATGGCTCTCGTTTTCTTTGGGAAATCGCTGCTCCGTCATGACAGGCAGGACAATGGAGAAACGCTGACCGCCGGCGATGGTGAAGCTCTCCTCGTCGTAGTTCGGGCCGAAGAACATGTTGTCGCGGATGGAATATAAAGTGTAGTCGTCGCTGCCCAGGATTCTAATGTCGACCAAGTCGTTGCTGCCGACAGTATGATTATGGACAAACTCCGGCTTACCACCGGTATATGACAAACCTCCCCGGTTCAAGATTATGCTTCTGCCAGAAGGAACAGCGTCTTCTAGGATGATAAAGGTGTTCTTTACCAGTTTACCATCTTCTCCTATCAGGTTCTCCGACTCGATCTGGACAATCTTAGCGGTGCCGTAGTTTGTCGTCGCAGTCAACTGCATGGTGCTGTCGTGATCAGCAGAGAAAAGAACTGTGTAGTTGACAGCGTATTCAATCTTGTTGTTATTGTCCCAGTCGAACGAGGCGGATTTGTCCTCAAGAGAATTCTGTCTGCAGCCAGACAGTGCCATTAATGCTGCAGAAACAATAATAAAGATTCTATTCTTCATCTTATTCCGATTTTTTGCCAATAATCCTTTTTTTTCGAATTGCAAAGTTACACAAAATCCACTATATGACAAAAATATTTTTCCCAATCCAAAGAAAAAATGTATTTTTGCACCGGATTATCGATGAGAGATGGAAAAGGATAAGGAATCAAAGATGGGTATTGGGGGATTGCTGCGAAGGCTGGTGCCGTATGTGCTGCCTTACCGCTGGCTGCTGGTGGTCACGCTGGCGCTGACCTTCGCGGGGTCGCTTATGGCGCAGGTGAACGCTGTCGTGCTCGACCGCGCCGTCGACGCCATCAATGACCTGCTGCACCTCGACGGTGGCTTCCAGTGGAGTTCGGCGGCCAAGATACTCATCACCATCAGCGCCATCCTGCTCGGCAAAGAAGTGCTGTCGGCCGTCATCACCTACGGGCAGCGCATCTTCGGCGAGAAGATACGCATCAACGTGAGCCGCGACCTCTCGCTAAGTGTGGTGGATCGAATCCTGCAGTTCCGCATGGCCTTCTTCAGTCAGGACGGCAATGAGCCGGGCAAGCTACAGACGCGCATTGACCGCGGCATCATGAGCCTGAGCAACACGGTGAAGAATTTCTTCATCGACATCCTGCCGCTTTTCACCAGTGCTGTGTTGGCCCTGGTGCTGATGTATGCCGCCAACGTTTACGTGGGCCTGGTAGCCACAGCTATCATTCCAGTCTATTTCTGGATTACTGCTGTGCAGGGCCGCCGCATGAAGGGCTGGCGCCACCGAGTCTTCGGAACCCATCAGCAGCTGAGCCACGGGATACTGAACATCATCGAGAGTATGGGTGTCATCAAGTCGTTCAACCGTGAGCGTGTAGAGGCGGCAAAGCAGGCTGCCCTGCAGGAACAGAGCACCGACCAGCAGATGCAGACGCGCCGCATCTCGTTCCTCTACGAAGGGCTCAAGACTTTCGTGGAGCAGATAGGCACGGTGCTTATCATCATTCTGACGGCTTACCTGGTGCTGGTGGACTATCCGGGGATGACGATAGGAAAAATCATGTACCACGTGATGCTCTTCTCGAACGTCAGCGCCCCCATACGCCAGTTGCACCGCATCTATGACGACCTGAACGACGCGCTGGTGTATGCCGAAGGCTTTTTCGGCCTGCTGGATGCCGAAGAAGAGGTGGAGGAGAGTGGCCAGTGGTCAGTAGCCAAAGGTCAGCAGGTGCAAGGACGCTTCGAACTGAAGAATGTGGAATTCACCTATCCCAGCGGCACCCACGCCATACGTGACCTCTCGATAATCATTGAGCCGGGCGAGACCACCGCCCTCGTGGGATTGAGCGGTGCCGGAAAGAGCACCATCGTCAACCTGCTTGACAAGTTCTACGCTCCCGACTCGGGAAGCATCACTCTCGACGGTGTGCCTCTCGGAGAATGGAACACGCAGGTGCTGCGCGAGAATATCGGGCTGGTGCTGCAGAAAAACCATATTTTCAGCGGCACCATCGAGGAGAACATCCGCTACGGGCGTCCCGACGCTAGCCGTGAAGAGGTGCTCGAGGCTGCCCGCAAAGCTTATATCTACGACCAGGTGATGGCCCTTCCCGAGGGTTTTGAGAGCAACGCCACGCAACTCAGCGGAGGACAGCAGCAGCGCATAGCCATCGCCCGCATGTTCCTCAAGGACCCACCCATCATCTTCCTCGACGAGCCCACCGCCAGCCTCGACGCTATTGCCACCGAGCAAATCAAGAATTCTATCGACGCCATCAAGAAGGGACGCACTGTCATAGTCATCAGCCACAATATAGGGCAGATTATCGACAGCGACCACATCTATGTGCTCGATACTGGCCACTGTGTGCAGAATGGCACGCCCGATGAGGTCTACCGCCAAGGTGGCCTGTACAAGGAGATATTCGACGCCTCTGCCCGCAGTATGAATGTTGACAAGATAGCGAGCACCATCAATTGACAACAAACAAAATGGAAACCATCGACATCACCCAAATGTGTTCGCACCTGCAGCGGAAGCTGTTCGAAAAAAAGGGCGAATACCACCGCATCTGGTTGGCGCTACAGCAGGACACGGAACTGACGGCTGTGGTGCGCTCACGCCAGCTGCATATCTACCGCAACGGGAAGAAAGTATTGGTTTTGGCAGGGAAGTCGGCACCCAAAATCATCAGGAAAGACTCCATCTGCGAGCTGCTGACGGAGGTGAATCAGGTGGAAGCCGCCGAGCTTTTCCGCACGTCGCAGAGTTGGGACGGGGCTGAACTACCCGACTACCCTCGGGGTCGGCCGGAGTTGGTGGCGATGAGGTATGTGTTTCCCGTGGGCAAGAAGCTCGGGTGGCACCACCACGATGTGATGAACTGCGGTGTGCTGACGCAGGGTGAGTTGACTATCGTCGCGCAGGACGGGACGGAGAAGGTTGTCCACGAGGGCGAGGCGGTCGTCGAGATGGTCGGCACCATCCATCATGGTGAGAACCGCGGCACCAAGCCCGCCGTCCTCTATATGTTCTACCTCTCGCAGAAAGGCTCGCCTCTCTCGGTGCAGCACCCCGAAATACCAACAGAATGAAGGAGGAACTTATCATATACGGCAGCCGGTACGGATCGGCGAAGCGCTATGCCGAGCGGCTGGCGGAGATGACGGGAATTGAGGCCGTCGAATACAAAGAGGCAAAAGGCCTGGGCGATTGCGACAGGATTGTCTACCTCGGCAGTCTCTATGCCGGTGGTGTCACGGGGCTTAAACAGACCGTTGGCAGGATGACTCCGCGGCAGGAACTTATAGTAGCCACTGTTGGACTGGCCGACCCCACGGATGCCGCCAATGTTGCCCATATCAGGATGTCCATCAAGAACCAAATCCCGGTGCTATTCTACGATGAAAGCAGGCTCTTCCATCTTCGCGGAGCCATCGACTACACAAAGCTTAACCTCAAGTACCGCCTGATGATGGCGCTGCTTGTTAAGAAAGTAGCCAAACTGCCTGAGGAGCAGCAGAATGCCGAAACGCGGGCCATGCTCGAGACCTACGGCAAGCGGGTGGATTTCGTGGACTTCAACTCCTTGCAACCGATAGCAAAAAAAGTCAAGGAATGATGAAATACTATATCGTCGATGCTTTCACCGACCGGCCATTTGGAGGCAATCCTGCCGGGGTGGTGTTTCTGGAAGAAAATGCATTCCCTAATGAGGGCCTGATGACACAGGTGGCGGCAGAACTGCGCTACTCGGAGACGGCGTTCGTGCGACGGCTGTCACCAACGGGATACCATCTGCGATACTTCACACCGAAGGGTGAGGTGGAGCTTTGTGGGCACGCCACCGTGGCTACCTTCGCTCTGTTGCACCGCCTCGGGATGGCCGACGGGCGCTGCCTGTGCCATACGCTGGCCGGCGACCTGGCGATAGAGGCCGGCGAGCGCGTGATGATGCAGATGGCCAAGCCACGCATCGTTAACACCATCGCCGACACCGAGGAGATATACAATGCCCTCGGCCTAAGCTTTTCAATTCTCAGTTCTCAATTCTCAATTTTCAATTTGCCCGTACAGGTGGCCTACGCAGGGCTAAACGACATCATGATACCCGTTCCCGATGTGGCTACACTCAATGCCCTGCAACCAGACATGGAGGCCGTGGCCGCCATCACTAAGGAACATGAGACCACCAGCTTCCACGTTTTTACTATCGCCGAGGACAGATACACCGCCCATGTGCGCGACTTCGGGCCCCTGTACGGCATACCCGAGGAATCGGCCACCGGCACCGCCAACGCCGCGCTGACGCACTACCTTGCAGCCAATGGCGTCATCCCCTCACAGGGCGACTTCGCCTTCCTGCAGGGCGAAGCCATGGGGCGTCCATCGGTGGTGGCCACCCGCATCGCTGACGACGGCACCGTCTACGTGGGCGGCACCGCCGCAATCGTGTCCGAAGGTAATCTATACTTAAAAAACAACGAAAAAAAATGATAGACCAGATTATCGCTTATAACAAGCAATTCGTGGCTGAAAAAGGCTATGAAAGGTATGTCACAAACAAATATCCTGACAAAAAGCTTGCCGTACTTTCGTGCATGGACACCCGACTCACCGAGCTGCTGCCAGCCGCCTTGGGACTGAGGAACGGCGACGCCAAGATCATCAAGAATGCTGGCGGATTGGTCATCTCAGCCTTCGACTCGGCAATGCGCAGCCTCATCGTGGCCATCTACGAGCTCGGCGTGCGCCATGTGATGGTGGTGGCCCACTCGCACTGTGGCGCCTGCCACATGAGTTACGGCCACTTCCACGACGAGATGATTTCCCGCGGTGTGACAGAGCATACACTCGACACCATCCGCAAGTGTGGCATCGACCTCAACCACTGGCTTGAAGGTTTCAAGGATACGTCGGAGTCCGTCCGCCGCACGGTGGAGACCATCCGCACTCACCCGCTAATGCCGAAAGACATCGAGGTGCGGGGCTTTATCATCGACTCCGAGACGGGAGCCTTGGAAGAGATTGGTTGTTAAAGAAAAGAATAGTGTAATTATGAAACACCTGTTTATGATAGCAATGTTGGCGGCCCTGTTTGGCGGCTGCGGAAACGAAAAAAACAATGAGGCGGTGAAGACCGTCGGCGTAGAGGAATTTGCCAAGGTTATGGCTCAAAAGGATGTGCGGCTCATTGATGTGCGCACTCCCAAGGAATATGCCGAAGGGCACCTCGTAGGATCCGAGAATATCGACGTGAAGGCTGACGACTTTGTTGAGCGCATCCAGGGCATCCAGGGCACGGTGGCCGTCTACTGCCGCAGTGGCAAGCGCAGCATGATGGCCGCTGCCCAGCTGGCCGACAACGGCTGCACGGTGTACAACCTCGACGGTGGCATCCTCGACTGGCAGAAGGCCGGCAAGCCGACAACAACCGTGGAGACAGACATCTTCGCCACCCCGAGTGGCAAGCTGGTGAAGATCCACGCTTTGATGCATTCCAGCATCCGCATTGAATACGATGGACGCGAGATAGAGATCGACCCTTGCAGCAAGTTGCGTGAGCGCACGGTAGATTACACCGCCCTGCCGAAAGCCGACATCCTGCTGGTCACCCATGAGCATTTCGACCACTACGACTCGGCGACCCTCAGCTTGCTCACTGCCAAGCAGACGCAGCTGGTTATGAACCGCCGCTGCGTGGAGATGTATGGCGCCGGCACCGCGATGGACAACGGCGACCGCCAGCAGCTTGCCGACGACATCATGCTTGAGGCCGTCCCGGCATACAACACCACCGAGGGACATCTACAGTTCCACCCGAAGGGGCGCGACAACGGATATATCCTCACCCTCGACGGCTTGCGCATCTACATCGCTGGCGACACGGAGGACATCCCCGAGATGGACAATATCAAAGACATCGACATTGCCTTCCTGCCCTGCAACCAGCCCTACACCATGACGCCCGAGCAACTTGTCCGCGCCGCCAAGAGGGTGCTGCCCAAGGTGCTATTCCCCTACCACTACGGCGACACCGATATAAGCGGCATCCCTGCCCAGTTGCCGGACGGGGATGTCAGGATTCGACACTATGAGTAGGATCACTACCTGATAACTACCTTCTGTGACTTTTCGCCAAGGCGGAGCACATACACGCCGGCTACCGCCCAACCTCCTATTGCGGCTCGTTAGAGGACCAAACGCACCGAGGCGCCGGCGCACTTGTTGCCGTCGTACATGTACACGTTTTTGTTGACGATATCAAGGCGCCAGGCAAGTTCATCGTCTTTGTCGGTCGACGACCAATAGCAGGCGTTGATGCCCACCCCTTTGACGGTGCCGTCGCACGAACGTTTTCCCATCAAGGGCAGCACCAAAGTGTTGCCGTTGGGGCCGGTGGCGATGACAGTGTGGTTATCCTCGTCAAACGCCCATTGGCAATTTACTATCAATTCGTTCATCTGCAGTTTGACGGGCAGCTTGTTTCCAAAAGCGGCCACAGCCTCGTCGTAGGTGTAGAAGTCGTTCGAGTCGGCGGGGTTGGGTTCGTTTTCAGTTTTCCAGAGGGTGCCGCTGGGCAAGCCGAGGTCGACATAGCCCTCGGGGACGCCTTTCACCATGCTGAAGCTGGCGGTGTAGGTGGTGCCGTCGTCGCGCTTGCGCAGGGCAGTCCAGTTCATCACGTTGTTCTCGATGGAGGCAATCTCCCACCATTCGCGATACTCGGTGCTGTTGTTGATCCAGCGCATGCAGAGCAGGTTGCCGTCGACGAAGTACTCGTTGAGGGTGTTGGTGGGGTTGGGGATCCAGTTGTCGCCGTCCTGGTTGTAGTAGATGTAGGTGCCGTCACTGTTGTACTGCCAGCGGTGTTCCAGATTGTCGCCATGCTCCGACTGCTCGCTAGTGACATGCCCCTCCCAAATTCCGTGGATGGCTTGGGAGTAGTCGGCGGTGACTTTGACAAAGCTGAGTTTTTTTTCTTCGGTGACCACAACATTGCCATCAATAGTCACGGTCAGTTTGCGGTTGGCGGTGAATTCGCTGTCGTTGATGTCGGTCACAGTGAACTCCTCCACTCCCGTCTGATGCTCGTTTGGATGCATGGTGAGGGTCAACTTGTTGCCGCTGATGACTACGTCGGATTCTAACCGGTCAGACCATAATGTACCCAATTCCGGACGGGTGTCGAGCGATGCGCTGATGTAGGCCTTGGTGATAGAGATGAAGGTGTAGACTTTCTTCTCGTTGGTCGGTGCAGGCTGACCGTTGATGTCGACTATCATCCATTTGCCAATGATGTTGTCGCCGATGGCTACGGAGTTTCTGGCGTTGTCTTTGCTGCATCCTGCGAACACGACTGTTGCAAGGAACAAGAATGTAAGTAATCTTTTCATTGTATAATGTTTATTGTTTGATAATTTCAGTTGATCTTCCTTCGTCACGTCATTCTACCCCCTGCACCATAACGGTTGCGGAATCATGTGTTATAATCTTTCTCTCCGATGTGATATTCCAATATGGAGGATAATAATCCATGTCTTTTAACGAGTTATTGGCCTCGGTCGCTGTCGTCATGGCGCACTTTTTATGCTGCAAATATACACAAAAATGTCGATATGACATATTTTTTTTCATGTTGCAGAAAAAATGTGTATTTTTGCAAAGATTATGAGTGACCTCTACATCGCCTTCGCACCCCTGCAGGGGTATACAGATGCCGTCTACCGACGGGCGCACCATGATTGCGTCGGTGGGGTGGACGAGTATTACACACCCTTCGTGAGACTCGAAAAAGGGGAGGTACGCAAGAAGGACTTGCGCGACACCGATCCGGCAAACAACAGGGGTGTCCCCGCAGTGCCACAGGTGATAGCAAAGGATGCCGACGAGTTCGCACGTCTCTGCGACGCTCTGCAAGGGCAGGGGTGGAAGCGCATCGACCTCAATATGGGATGCCCCTTCCCCATGCAGGTGAAGGCTGGTCGCGGGAGCGGCCTGCTGCAGAACCCCGATAGGGTGGAGGCCATACAGCAGGAAATGCTCCGGCGACCCGAAGTGACCTTCTCCGTCAAGATGCGGATGGGGCAGGAAAGCATGGAAGAGGGACTGGCGATAATGCCGATAGTCAACGCGATGCCTCTGCTGCATGTCACTTTGCACCCCCGTCTCGGACGGCAGCAGTACAAAGGTGCGGCCGACCGCGATGCCTTCTGCCGCTTTTATGAATCGAGCAGACACCCCATCGTATACAACGGAGACATCGTCACGAAGGAAGAGGTCTACGAGTTGCAGCAACGGTGGCCCAACCTCAAGGGGGTGATGCTCGGTCGTGGCCTGCTTGCGCGACCGTGGATGCTCAGTGACAATGAGCCTCATGAGGTCATTAGGAACATGCACTCTATCGTCTACCGCCACGCTACAGAACTCCTCTGTGGCGACAGCCAAATCCTCTCGCGACTCCATGCCTTCTGGGAATACCTCGACATCCCGCACAAGCAGAAGAAAGCCGTCATGAAGGCCACCACTCTCCAGCGTTACCGCGAGGCGGTGGCAGCCTACAATTCCACAGCCGGCCAGCCGTAGTCTTGGTAGTAGCGGTAGGGGAGTCCGTTGCGCTTTACGTATTCGCCGAGCTGTTCCTTGCGGACGGCCTCGCGCAACTGCTCGTTGGAATGGACGTTCTCGTAGATGTCGTAATAGCTACCGAAGATGCGGCGGGCGCTCGCTTCGTTGCCTGCGCCGTCGACCGTCTGCTCAAAGGAGAGCACCTTGTAGTTGCCATTCTTATTCTCGAGGGTCATCAGACCCGAATGATTGCCGCCTGAGACGCACTTCAGCGTGTCGCCCGCCTGATTGTACCACAGCACCCAGAAGTCGCCCCATACGAGGCTTAACGATGCCGTGTTGTCGCCTTCATCTTCGAAAGCGCAACGGGAGTCCTCTTCGTTCATTTCCGACACAATCATCAGCACCGGGACACACAGCTCGCCTTTGATATAATGCTCGCCAATTTCGCTTACCATATAGTCGCTTATAGCTTTGCGGACGGCCTGCTGCTCGCGGTTGATGGCAATATGGCGTATACAGTCGGCCTTGTGGCTGTCGAAGTCGGACATCAGCCAGCGTCCGTCGACTTTCTCCATTTCGAGCTGATGTACCTCGATGTCGCACTCGGGGTCGAAGCTTCCGTCCTCCCAGACTTGACGCACATTTATAGTGGCTACAGCGTGGCGCTTGTCGGTCTGCTCAACGGCCACCACGGTGAAGTCGGCCATGGTGCCGCCGTTGCCGGTGACAAAATAGTAGAGCCATTCGTGGTCCATCGCCTCATGTTCCGGCAGACGGTTGAACATCGTGTCGAGTACGTTGTAGAAATCCTCGGTCATGTAGTCGCGCGACTCCTCCCGCAGTTCGTGGTCGGGGATATACTTGCACAGCTCCGCTGCACGTTCCTTCAGTTGTTTCTCGCTGTCACCGCAGGCTACAAGCAGCAGCGCGGTGACCAGCATCAAAAGTGTTCTTTTCATATTGAATTGTGTTGTTTTTCCAATTGTAACAGGTATTGTTTCTTTTTCAGCCCCCATTCGTAACCCACCAACGAGCCGTCGCTGCCGATGACGCGGTGGCAGGGGACGATGATGGATATTGGGTTGTGGCCGACGGCCTGACCGACTGCTTGCGCCGAGCGGCAGCCAATACGGCAGGCCAACTCACCATAAGAGACAGTTTGTCCATAGGGGATTTCCAATAGCGCCTGCCAGACGCGACGCTGGAAAGGAGTGCCGATGAGGTTGATTGGCGGGAGAAAGTCTGGTTGACGGCCGGAGAAATAGAGGTCGAGCCAGCGGATAGTAGTGTTTAGTGATAAGTGTTTAGTGTTTAGTGTGCTGGCGAAATTGTCATTTGTCTTGCCAAAGCGAAGACCAGTAAGTGATTCACCGTCAAAGGTCAGCGTAATAGGGCCGATAGAACTGTCGTATAGGGCCGTGTGGGTCATTTTGTCGGTTCCACGTGCAGGGTTATGTGTGTGCTCTCGCCAAAGCGGTCTTTTAACGCCTGCTCTATCTCGCAGGTGCGGGCATGGGCTTCGGCCAGCGGCATCTGGCCGTCCATGCGTATGTGCAGCTCTATGGCGTAGCGGCTGCCGATGCGGCGGGTGCGCAGGTGGTGCGGGTCGCGCACATCGGGGAAGGCGGTGACGATGGCCAGTATCTCGCGCTCCACCTCGTCGGGCAGCGAGGCCTCCATTAGCTCGTCGATGCCCTGCTTCAGCAGCTTCCACGCCACACGGAGTATGAAGAGCGCCACAATGAATCCCGCCATCGGGTCGAGCACCGTCCAGCGGTGTCCCAGCACGATGGCGCCGCCGATGCCCAGCAGGGTGCCCAGCGACGAGAGGGCGTCGCTGCGGTGGTGCCATGCGTTGGCCTCCACGGCAGGCGAGTTGAGCCTGCGGCCACGCCGCACGGTATACTGATACACCAACTCTTTCAGCACGATGGACACCGCCGCCGCCCACAGCGCCAGCATGCCCGGCGCCGGCAGCTCGCCGCCGTGGTACCAGAAGAGCATGGCTGTGGCGGCTCGGTAGCCGATGCCCAGGGCCACCACCGTCAGAGCGATGCCGATAACCGTCGTGGCCAGGGTCTCATACTTGCCGTGGCCATAGTCGTGGCCGCAGTCTTCGGGCTTGCCGCTGATGCGCACGAACACCAGCACCACGGCATCCGTCAGCAGGTCGGAGAGCGAGTGCACCGCGTCGGCCGTCATGGCGGCGCTATGGCCCACAATGCCCGCTACGAACTTGAACGCCGTCAGCAGCACGTTCACCGCGCTCCCCACCAGCGTCACCTTGAATATCTCTTTCTCACGCTCCATTGTTTTTCGACCGTTTTTCGACTTGCAAAGATACAAACTATTTGCCATTTCGCCAAATAAATGTATCTTTGCAGTGTGAAACGAAAACTACTATATCATATAAAACACTAAAACCCAGACGAAATGAGAAACTCCTTTAGGACTCTGCTTGCGGCCTTTGCGGTCGTGACGATGGTAGCCATCGCTGGCTGCAACAAAGACGACATCGACACCAACGACAATTCCGGCAACGGCAATGGGACAGAGAATCCCATCCCGCAACCGACACCCAACCCCGGGCAGGACACCACGCAGCCCGGTCCCAACCCTGGACAGGACACCACGCAACCCGGCCCCAATCCGGGACCTGGCCCCGAACCACCTCAACCGCAGGGCATGTGGGTGGACCTCGGCCTTCCGAGCGGCTTGCTGTGGGCCAGTTACAATCTGGGCGCTACGGCTCCCGAGGAGTACGGCGACTACTTCGCCTGGGGCGAGACCACGACAAAGAGTGACTACGGATGGCGTACTTACGCCTACTGCACGGTGGACGGCGATGGTACCGTGGATACATTGACCAAGTACAATACCGTGACAGAATACGGCCCGGTGGATAACCTGACCATACTGCAACCCGGCGACGACGCTGCCACAGCGCTCCTGGGCAACGGAGCCCGTATCCCGACGAAAGAGGAATGGCAGGAACTGTTAGACAACACCACCCCAGAGTGGATAACCCTCAACGGCGTCAACGGAAAGAAGTTTACCGCTGCTAACGGCAACACCCTCTTCCTGCCCGCAGCCGGCAGCCGCTCCAGCACGAATCTCCTCCGCGCAGGCACCGTCGGCGCCTACTGGTCCGCCTCGCTCGACACGGAATACCCGACTGGTGCGATGCGCTGCTACTTCAGTGCGATCGACCAAGGCATAAGCCACAACTACCGCTACTACGGGTTCAGTGTCCGCGCCGTGCGTGCCAATCAGAACTAAACTTTAATGTGTCCGCTGTCGTCGGGCGGCTTGACGGAACGGTCGGCCGACGGAGCGTCAACCGAGTCAACCGAGCCTCGCTGCCGGTCGGGCTGCTCTACAGGAGGCTGTCGCGGAAGGCGTCGAGGCAGCGGATGCCGTCGAGGGCGGAGGAGACGATGCCACCGGCGTAGCCGGCGCCTTCGCCGCAGGGGTAGAGGCCGGCCAGCTGGGGATGCTGAAGGGTGGTTTTGTCGCGCGGGATGCGCACGGGCGACGAGGTGCGGCTTTCGACGGCCAGGAGGGTAGCGTCGGCGGTGATGAAGCCGTGCATCTTGCGGTCGAAGTCGCGGAAGCCCTGTGTCAGGCTGTCAACCACGAAGGGGGGCAGCAGTTCGTGGAGCGGGGCGCTGACCACGTCGCCCATATATCCGCTTTTGTTGAGGCGCGAGGAGGGCCTGCGCTGCAGGAAGTCGACCAGGCGCTGGGCGGGGGCGTTGACGGCGTCGCCGCCGGCGTGGAACATCTGCTGTTCGACCTGCATCTGGAAGTCGAGCAGGGCGAAGGGGTCTGCGTCGGGGCGGGCGGCAGGCGGGAGGTCGTCGAGGCCCACGGTGACGGCGATGCCGCTGTTGGCGTAGGGCGAGTTGCGGCGCGAGTTGCTCATGCCGTTGACCACCTGCTGGCGGTCGGCGGTGGCCGCCGGCACGATGACGCCGCCTGGGCACATGCAGAAGGAGAAGACGCCGTGGCCGCCGGCCTGTGTGGTGAGGCTGTAGACGGCGGGGGGCAGGTATTGGGAATAGCCGCGGCCGTGATATTGTATCTCGTTGATGAGTTCCTGGGGGTGTTCGACGCGCACGCCGAGGGCGAAGGGTTTGGCTTCGAGCAGCCAGCCGTGGCGGCGGAAGAGGTGGTAGATGTCGCGGGCCGAGTGGCCGGTGGCGAGGATGACGGCGTCGGCGGTGAGGGTGGAGGGGGCGGATGTGCCGGATTCCACGGTCACCCCTTGTACCCGGCCGGCCTCCACCAGCAGGTCGGTCACGCGGCTGTTGAAGTGGTATTCGCCGCCGTGGGCGACGATGGTGCGGCGTATATCGGCGATGATGCCGCTGAGGCGGTCGGTGCCGATATGGGCGTGGGTGTCGAGCAGTATGTCGGGGTCGGCGCCGTGGGCCACGAAGGTGCGCAGCACGGCCTGCACGTCGCCGCGCTTGGTGGAGCGGGTGTAGAGTTTGCCGTCGCTGTAGGTGCCGGCGCCGCCTTCGCCGAAGCACCAGTTGCTGTCGGGGTTGACGCGCTTCTCGCGGGTGAGGGCCGCGATGTCGTATTTGCGCTGTTCGACGGGCTTGCCGCGTTCGACGATGACGGGCTTGATGCCCAGCTCGAGGGCCCGCAGGGCGGCGAAGAGGCCGGCGGGGCCGGCGCCGACGATGATGACTTGTTTAGTGGGGGTGATGGGGAGTGGGCTGTTGCCGCCGGACGGTGTGGCACTACTTTCTGCCGGGCCCACTTCTACCACACAGTGGTAGACGATGTTCCGCTTGCGGCAGTCGAGGGTGCGGTGGACGATGCGGGCGGTGCCGGCGGCGTCGGCGGAGAGGCCGGCTTTGCGCATCAGCGCCTTGCGGCGCTGCTCCGGCACATGGTATTCTTCCGGCGTGAGGTCTATGTTTATGGTTGCCATCGTCTTCTATAAACGAAAGGGGGCGGCTTTTATTTTGTCGTGCGGCACAATAATGTGGCCCCCTTTCCCGTTTAAAGCGTTGATGAACTTTGAACTCAAGTCGGACTTTGCGCCCATGGGCGACCAGCCGGAGGCCATACGGCAGCTGGTGGAGGGCGTGCGTGCGGGCCAGCGGGCACAGGTGCTGCAGGGCGTGACCGGCAGCGGCAAGACCTTCACCGTGGCCAACGTCATCCAGGAGCTGCAGCGGCCCACGCTGGTGCTGAGCCACAACAAGACGCTGGCGGCCCAGCTCTACGGCGAGTTCAAGCAGTTCTTCCCCAACAACGCGGTGGAGTATTTCGTGAGTTACTACGACTACTACCAGCCCGAGGCCTATATCGCCGCCACCAACACCTATATCGAGAAGGACCTGGCCATCAACGACGAGCTCGACAAGCTGCGCCTGCGTGCCAGCTCGGCGCTGCTCAGCGGCCGCAGGGATGTGATTGTGGTGAGCAGTGTGAGCTGCATCTACGGCATCGGCAACCCCGAGGAATTCAAGCGCGGCACGGTGACCCTGAAGGTTGGCGACCGGATGGATCGCGACCGGCTGCTGATGCAGTTGCTCGAGGGACAGTATGTGAGGAACGAGATAGAGTTCATCAACGGCCGCTTCCGCGTGAAAGGCGACACGGTCGACATCTTCCCTTCGTTTGCCGACTTCTGCTACCGCGTCTCGTTCTGGGACGACGAGGTGGAGAGCATCGAAACCTTCGAGCCCGTGAGCGGGCAGAAGCTGGAGCGCCTTGACGAAGCGGTCATCTATCCCGCCTCGAACTTCCTGACATCCAAGGAGCACATGGGAGACGCCCTGCTGCAGATACAGCACGACATGTATGAGCGGAGGGACTACCTCTACTCGATAGGGAAGAACCTGGAGGCCAAGCGCCTGGAGGAACGCGTGAACTATGATGTGGAGATGATTCAGGAGCTGGGCTACTGCTCGGGCATCGAGAACTACAGCCGCTACTTCGACGGCCGTGCGCCCGGGAGCCGCCCCTTCTGCCTGATTGACTATTTCCCCGACGATTTCCTGCTGGTGGTGGACGAGAGCCACGTCACCGTGCCGCAGATAGGCGCCATGTACGGCGGCGACCGGAGCCGCAAGACCTCGCTGGTGGAGTATGGCTTCCGCCTGCCGTCGGCGTTGGACAACCGGCCGCTGACCTACGAGGAGTTCTACAAGCTGACGGGTCAGACCATCTATATCAGCGCCACGCCGGCCGAGTATGAACTGGCCGAAGCCGAGGGGGTGGTGGTGGAGCAGGTCATCCGTCCCACGGGCCTGCTCGACCCCGTGGTGGAGGTGCGTCCGGCGGTGAGCCAGGTCGACGACCTGCTGGACGAGATAGAGAACACCGTGGACAAAGGCGAGCGGGTGCTGGTGACCACCCTCACCAAGCGCATGGCCGAGGAACTGACGTCGTACCTCACCAATCTGGGCATCCGCAGCAAATACATACACAGCGATGTGGACACGCTGGAGCGTGTGGAGATAATGCGCGACTTGCGCATGGGGGTCTTCGACGTGCTGGTGGGTGTGAACCTGCTGCGCGAAGGACTGGACCTGCCGGAGGTGAGCCTGGTGGCCATCCTCGATGCCGACAAGGAGGGCTTCCTGCGCTCGGACCGCGCCTTGATACAGACCATCGGGCGTGCGGCGCGCAATGTGCACAGCAAGGCCATCCTCTATGGCGACAGCATCACGGGTTCGATGCAGCGGGCCATAGACCTCACCAACCGCCATCGCGACAAGCAAATCAAATATAATATGGAGCACGGCATTGTGCCGCGCCAGATAGTGAAGAGCACCGAGGCTATCATCGGCACCACCAGCGTCATCGAGCGTGCCGCCGAGGAGCGTACCGGCGAGAAAGTGGCGCCGCATCCATACAAGGAGCATCAGGAGCAGCCGCTGATGGCCGCCGAAGAGCCGCAGGAGGAAAAACAGGACAGCCCCTTCATGGCAATGACCAAGGAGCAGCTGCGGAAAGAGATACGCGAACGGCAGCGCAAGATGCAGATTGCTGCCAAGGAGCTCAACTTCCTAGATGCTGCCCGCTACCGAGACGAGATAAAAGAGCTGCAGACGTTGCTGACGTCGGCACGATAGAGCAAAAAAAGAGGGCCGCCCGATTGGGCGGCCCTCTTCGTTGTGCTATGTCGTTTTATCGCAGGGTGATAACTGCGCGACGATTCTGATAGCGATGCTCGTCGGTGTCGTTGGCGACGACGGGCTCATCCTGACCCTTGGTGGCAGTCTTGATGCTGGCGGCGGGGGCGCCTTGGTTCACCATGAGCTGCTTGAGGGCTTCGGCACGCTTCATGCCGCACTCCTTGTTGCTCTCGGCGGAGCCGACGTTGTCGGTGTGGCCGGTGATGAGCACTTTGACATTGCTGTTTGCCTTCATGGCAGCGCAGAGGGCGCGGATGGCGATGTCGGTCTTGCGGTCGAACTTTGGCTCGGTGCTGTTGAAGTCGAAGCGTACGGTGGCGTTGATCTGGTCGAGGTAGTTCTGCAGCTGGGCGCGGTCGGCGGGTTGGCCGTTGGCGGCGCCATTGTCGGCAGCACCTTTGTTGTCGGAGGCTTTGTTGCCATCGTCTCCGTTGGCCAGGCGGCGTGCACGTTCGGCAGCCTGCTGTGCGGCGCGGGCAGCACGGTAGGCACCGGCGATGTCGCCCATGCGGGCGGCTTCGGCGGCCTCGTCGGCGAAGCGCTGTGCTTCGGCGGCAGCGGCTTGTGCTTCGGCGTTGTTGCTACGGGAAGCATAGGCGTTGGCCGACTTGGCGAAGGAGCTGGCGCTGGCGGCATAGCTGTCAGCCAGTTTGCCGCGGTAGGCTTTACCGGAGGCGTCGCGGGCGTCGGTCTTGGCCGGCTTGCAGGTGGCGTCGTCAGCCATATTCATGGCCTCTTGGGCGAGGTGGTCGGCGTAGTTGGGATCGTTGTAGTTGGCTTCGGAGGAAGTTCTCTCACCGTTGCTGGCGCCGCGGGCAATGTCGTTGTTCAGGCGTGCGTTGCGCGAGGCGGCCATGGCGCAGTCGAGACCGTCTTTGTGGGCGGCATCGGCATAGAGGTCAGCGGCGTCGGCGGCGTTGGAAGCCTCTTCGTTGTTGCCCTGCTGTGCGTAGGTGTCGGCATCGGAGGCATAACTGTCGGCGATGTCACCGTAGGCCTCGGTGAAGAGCGCTTTGGCCTTGGCATACTGGCCGTTCTGGTAGGCCTTCTTGGCATCGGCGGCTTTGGCGCGGGCGTCGGCGACCTTGCTGGCAGCCTCGGCATCGTTGGCATCCTTGGCCGCTTGCTCGGCTTCGTCGAGGTCGGCATCGATGCTCAACATGGCCTGAACCAGGTCGGCGTCGTCGGCGCGGACGCGCTTGCGGACGGGAGTCACTTCCTCGGTGTCGTCATCGGTGTCCTCGTCGGTCGTAGTGACGTTGGTCTTGGAAGGTTTATTGGTGTTGGCCTCGGTAGTCTTGGCGGGTTCGTTGGTGGCCTCGTTGGTAGCTTCCTCAGTGGCCTCCTCGGTAGCCTCTTCTTCAGTGGCCTCTTCGGTGGCTTCTTCAGCGACCTTGGCGGGTTTCTCCGTGGCCTCTTCAGTGACCTCCTCGGCAGTCTCTTCGACAGCAGCTTCTTCGACAGCAGCCTCCTCGGCAGCAGCCTCCTCGGCGGGCTCTTCATAGTAGTACATGTCGTCAGCGGCTTTCTCGCTGTCGCCGGAGACGCGTTTCTTGCAGTTCCAGCCGATGTTGATGCCAATCTTTACGCCGGCGTTGAGCAGGTGCAGGGCGTCAATCTGATTGGATGCGAGGGTGCCATTGTAGTCAAGCTTGGAGGCGTCGGTCTCGTTAATGCTGAGCACCGGCTTGGTACTGGTGCTGTCGAGCAGGTTGGTGATGCCGTAGCCGCCATAGATGCCGAGGTAGAGACCCCAGTTGTGGCACATGGTGTAGTTGAATCCGAGGTCGGCGATGACGCTGACGCCGGTCTTGTTCAGGGTGACGTCGCTCTTGAAGTCGGCGTCGTAGTTGCGGAAGCCGTGGTTGGGCAGGTTGCTGACGGCATAGCCCAGGGCAGGGAAGTAGCCCTCGGTGCGGTAAGCGCCTTCGGTGGCGGAGTATTTGCCGCTCATGGGCAGGTCAATCTGGGCACCGAGGCCGAGCAGGAAGGCCCAGCGGTTGGAGAGGGCAGCGCGCCAGTAGAGTTCAATGGGGATGCTCAGGAACGACACCGTCTGGCGTTCGTGCCAGTTGTCAAAGACGGTGTTCAGGTCGTAGTGGGCATTGGTGTTGTCGACGTGGGTAAGGCCGGTGCTGGTCTCGGTGAAGTCGTAGAGTGTCCCGGCGTGGGTCATGTTGTACTGCACGCCAAAGCCGACGCCGAAGTGGGTGCCGAAGAAGTGGGCATACTTCAGTTCGCCGAGGAGGCCCCAGCTGGGGCTCCAGCTGCCATTGACGGGCTTGTAGGTGAGGGTGTTCATGCCGCCACCTACGTTGAGCCCGATGTAGTTGCTGGGCATATTGTTCTGGGCTTGCATGCTGAACGCAAGAATCAGTGCGCTTAACAGTATGGATATGCGTTTCATTGTTCTATGCTTTGATATTCTTATACTTTTGTTTACTTCTTGATGACGCGGACAGCGATGCCGTCGACGCTGATGGTGTAGCTTCCGTTGGCGTAGCGGCTGAAGTCGAGGGTGGTGTTGTCGCCGTCGAAGGTGACCTCATCGGTCGTCACACCCATGACATTCATCACGCGGACGGTGTGGCTCCGGGCGTCGCTGTTGGAGATGCTGACGGTCACACGGTCAACGGTCGGGTTGGGATAGGCCGTCACAGCGGGAGTGGCGGGAGCCTCGTCGGAGATCTGCGTCTCCATGTCGCTTTGGACGCAGGTGCGGGTGGCTACGCCATTCATATTGGCGACGACATAGTATTCGCCGGTCAAGCCACCTTCCTCCTGGTAATAGTATTTGCCCTGGGCCTCGGTTACCTCGTTCCATGTGGCGCCACCGTCGGTGCTGTGGTACCAGTGGATGTCGGTGAAGCAGTGGCAGGTGTCAACCAGCGCGATGACGTCGTCAAAGAGCGGCATCGTATAGGTGCGCGGCAGGTTGATGTGAATCTGGAAGCGGGCGGTGTCGCTGGTCAGGTCGGGATAGGCGCTGTTGCGGAATATCAAGGCCACGGTGTAGTCGCCCATGGCAGCCTCGGTGGGGATGTCGACAAGGATGATGCCCGGGTTGCTGGGATCGATGGCTGTCCAGCCGGCGTTGGTGAAGTGCTGGTTGGTTACATCGGCAGACGAGAAGATGAGGTTGTACTCATCGGGGGCGCCGTTCTGGATGTCGTAGCGGATGGTGTCGCCACCGGTGCAGTAGCCTTTCACATTCACCGCAATGCCTTGCTCGGCGTAGTCGCTGTTGAGCGTGATGGAGTCCATGATGACGCCGTTGGTGGTCAGCAGGGCGGCATTGGTGTCGAGGGTGTAGTTGGCGGTATCGCCGTCAATCAAGCTGAAGTAAGCAATGATGGACTTGCCGGTCGCCGAGGTGGCGTCGCTGTAGCGAGCGGTGGTGTTGTGCATCACCATGTCGTTGCCAAGCACACCGGTGAGGGTGCCGATATTGGTGACATTGGCGTCGGCGGTACCGTCGTTGAACTTCACCGAGTCAAACTCGACGGTGGTTGCATCGACGCTGACCTCGGCTTTGGTGACGGTGAAGTACTTGACGGTGTCGGCCTCCAGTGTGTAGACAGGATTCTGCGGGGCTGCCACCACGCGGTAGCGGCCGGCAGCGACTGCCTGGCTGACGGGGGTGCCGTCAATCTTGTAGTAGGAGAGTTGGGCCTGCACGGTGTTGCTGTTGTCGTCCACATAGCTGGCGCTGACGCATGTCACTGCTTCGGCGGTATAGACCACGCTGGTGTCGGCACCAATCCAGGTGAGCGCATAGGTGCGGGACTCGTACTGGGCGGTGCAGGTGTGGTTGCGGGCAATCATAGTCATGCCGGCGGGCAGCTGAGTCCAGCTGCTGAACGAGAAACCTTCTTTCGCGGGCTCTTCAGGCAGGGTGATGGTCTGGGTGTATTTCAGTGTGTCGACCTTGGTCGAGGCGTTGTCGCTGAAGTGGCCGCCGTCGGCATCCCAGGTGAGGTAGTAGGTATTCAGGGTGTAGAGGAAGTAAATGGTGGTGTCATGGTCGGGCATCGCGGCGAAGACAATGCTGTCCTCGGTGGCGCTGCGGCCCACATAGAAGCGGCTGTAGAAGACAGCGCGCTCGCCGATGGTGCACACCGCGTTGATGCTGTCCACCGCTGTGGTGTCGTTGGTCAGGCCGATGTGCTTATAGATTACCTTGCAGGTTCTCTCGGTGGGAACCATGCGGTGCCAGTGGGCGTAGAGGGTGGTGTCCTGCGTCAGCAGGTCGTCCTCGAAGATCCATTCTGTGGTGAGGGCGGAGTCTTTGCACCAAGCCATGAAGACGGTGTCGTGGTCGGGGTAGCGGGGACTCGACAGCGCAGGGCTAATCTTGTTGTTGGCGTTGTTGTAGACGATGAGTGTGTCGTGGCCCTTGTAGTCGTAGTTTACATAGTTTACCTTGTATCCCGGCACCACGACCTTCTTAAAGGTCAGGCTGTCGGTCGGGTCGGTGTTGGGCATGAAGGTGTGGCGGGGAGCCAGGTAGTTGGGGTATTCCTGGGTGTATTTGCCGCCGTTGATGGTGATGTCGGCACCCGTCAGCGGGGTGATGACGCCGTAGCGTCCGCTGATGATGTTGACTTCGTGGTTACCGGCCTCCAACGAGCCCAGCGAGTCGATGTCCTGCAGTACTACAGAGGCTGTGGTGTTGTCGCACAGGAGCGAGTTGATGACACCACCGTTAATCTCCACGGTACCCATGGTGTGGCGCACCTTCAGCTCGCTCATGATGCTGTCGCTGCCAAGCATCAGCACCACCGAGTTATGTATCGAGTCGGAAACGGGGCTGCTCATCTTGCGGCCCAGGTAGATCGTGTCGGAATAGGAGGCGGCCTGTTTCAGACTGCGCCAATAGCTGCGCTGATTGGACATAGTGTTGGCATAGCCATAGGCGTCGACGGGCACGTCGTAGCCGGTCATGTTGTTCAGCACCGTCGTAGTATTGATGTCCAGACGGCCGGTGGCGCTGCTCGCCATCGACACACCGTAGGCACCGCCCTCAAATTCAACATCGGCGCCAATGGTTGCCAGGCTGGCGCCATCCATCAGCATCACAGTATCGTTCGTACCGGTGGTCTGGAAGTTGCACTGGTCGGCGTAGATGGCCGACGAGCCTTCCATTTCGATGACGCTCTCGTTCGAGGTGACGTTGAGGTGGCTCATAACCACACTGGCGTCGACAATCTTGTAGACGGGACCCGCTTGGGTGGCGTTGCCCGACAGGATGTTGCTCCTGATGGCGCCGCTGCCGCCGCTTATGGTGACCTGGGCATCGTTAGAAATGACGAACAGGCCGGTGGCCGAGGTGTTTACAATAGGGTTGCCGTTATGGTTGATGTTCAGCGTGCGGGTGGCACCGCTGATGGTCACAGTGGTGTCGGCGTGGACGGTGTCGGTGAACGTGAGGGCGAAAGCCGAGGGGGTGGCGACCGCAGCCGTCAGCGACGCATACAGCCATCCGTCGTTGTCCGTGATGGGGGCACCGGAGAACATCAGCATGTTGGTCAGCGGATTCATTGCCACATGCCCGTTGTTCAGGGTGTCGCCCGATGCGATACCGTCAAACAGACTGTCGACTTTCACTACGCCCGAGTCGGCATCTTCGGTGTTGCCAAGCACATAGTAGTGGCCGTTGACATCGCCGATGACGATGAATGACATCGCATAAATCGTGCTGTCGACAGCGCCAAGCACTGTGTAGCCGTCGCTCGCCACCGTCAGTTCGCTCGAGGTGGCAATGTTGCTGACCTGCATTACGGGCTGGTGATAGTTTGCGTCGAAGCAGGATGCGTCGACATAGTAGCATGTGCCAAGCACACCCGCGTAGATTCTTGCGCTCAACACCTGCGCGTGGTCAAGTGTCTTAATGCCGAGCTGGATGCGCTTCTCCTGCGCATTCATGCTCTCCATCGGCAGCAACACGGCAAGTGCCACCGCCAATACAGTCAATAGAGGTTTCTTCATCTTGTTTGACATTTTGTTTATATTTTTTATTGTTCTATTCCTAAAATCTATCCATTATCGGTCATACCAATATTACTCCTGAATGCACATTCACAGTGGGTTGTGTTGCATGGGAGCAGGTTGGCATGAACTACAAAGATACAAAAAAAATGGAACCTGCAATTGCAGGCTCCATTTTTTTGCATATTTCAGTGGGTTAGAAGTACAGGTCGCGCTCGCCGTCGCCGATTTTGCAGAGGTTGCCTTCGACGCGCTTCTTGAGTTCTTCTTTGCTGAAGGTTTGGGTTAGTTCCTTGAGCAGGCGCAGGCCTTTCTCCTTGGTGGCGGGGCTGGCGTAGTCCTCGAGGTACTCGCGGAAGGTGAACATGGCGTTGGGCTTGCAATACTCCTTGATGAGGCCTGGCTTGGCCAAGTCCATGAAGTCGGCACCCACGCGTCCTTTGCGGTAGCAGCCGGTGCAGAACGAGGGGATGTAGCCGCCATCGATCATCATACTGATGACCTCGTCGAGCGAGCGGTGGTCGCCAAGGGTAAACTGGGCGCCAGTATTGCCGGTCTTCTCGTAGGGCTTGGCCTCGCTGCTGTTGTTGTCCTCCTCGTAGCCGCCGGGGTTGGTCTCCGACGCGGCGCTGATCTGGCTCACACCGTAGCGCACCAGCTGGTCGCGCAGTTCGGGACGCTCGCGCGTGCTGATGATGATGCCGGTGTAGGGCATGGCGATGCGGATGATGGCCACAATCTTCATGAAGTCCTTGTCGCTCACGGGGTGGGGGATATTCTCCGGCAGGCTGAAGGGGGTGCCTTCGGCGGGCTCGATGCGGGGGAAGCTCACGGTGTGGGGGCCGCAGCCGTAGTCTTCTTCCAGATGGCGTGCGTGCTCCATCATGGCCAAAATCTCAAAGCGGTAGTCGACCAGGCCGAACAGCACGCCGATGCCCACGTCATTGATGCCGCCTTCCTGGGCGCGATCCATGCAGGTGAGGCGCCACAGATAGTCGGCCTTGGGGGTGCCGGCTGGGTGGAACTTGGCGTATTCGATGGGGTCGTAGGTCTCCTGGAAGCAGACATAGGTGCCTATCTTCTCGGCTTTCAGCTTGGCGTAGTCCTCGACGCTCATGGGGGCCAGCTCGACGTTGATGCGGCGGATGGTGCTGCCCTTCTCGTCCTTGGCGGCATAGGTGCGGCGGATGGCTTCGACCATGTAGTTGGCGTCGTTGCGGGGGCTTTCGCCGCAGATGAGCAGGGCGCGTTTATGGCCCATGCGCAGCAGCTGGAGGGTCTCGGCTTCAATCTCGTCGAGGGTCAGTACCTTGCGTTTCAGTGCTTTATTGTCGCGACGGAAACCGCAGTAGACGCAGTTGTTCACGCAGGCGTTGCCGGTGTAGATGGGAGCGAACAGCACCAGGCGGCGGCCATAAATCTCGTCCTTACAGTATTCGGCGGTGTCGAGTATCTTCTGGATGCCGGCCTCGTCCTCAACGCTCAGCAGTTTGGCTACGTCCTCGAGGTTCAATCCTTTGAGTTTGCGTGCCTTGTTGAGGATGTCGTTCAACTGGCTCTCGCTGGGCGCGTTGTTCTCCAGCATGCCGTAGAGTTTGTCACGGTCTATGAAATTCTGATGTTTCATAATATTATTGTTTTAGGATTAATTATTTCTGGTTACGACGGCCTTACATTCCACACCGTCCAAACGGCCTAGCTGGCCCGTCAAAGCATTGATTTTGTTTACTGTCCCCTCGACAATGAGTGAAATGACGGCCACTGGACGGTCGTGAAAAGGCAAACCCTGCCGACAGAGGATGATGTCGGCATGTTCTGACAACAATTGATTGACGGATTGCGCCGCTTCGCGGTCGCGTATGAGTATGGTTATTGTTCCTATTCGCTTCTCCATCAGGTGTTAGGCTTTTGGATTAGACAACGGGTTGATGCTGCAAAGATACAACCTTTTTCCGTACCACCAAAATAATTTTTACCTACCATCTTCTTCCATGAAAATGGATGATAAGAGGATGGTAGGAAAATGGTAAGAAGTTGG
>JAEEGH010007086.1_pt1 | contig 27139 bp, 24 predicted proteins | sample 9134181 | NCBI WGS metagenome assembly JAEEGH01 (sample SAMN16246544, study PRJNA631951) | gut metagenome | biome: gut microbiome; feature: rumen; material: DP-attached | host: Bos | place: Iran: Karaj | collected 2018-10 | reverse complement strand
AACGACGATGCTGTAGAAGTTTCCAGAATTTTAAACCTTACACTTACACAAAGGGCAAGCCAGCCGATGTGTGGAATCCCTTATCACGCAGCAAAAATCTATATAGCACGCCTTTTACGCCTTGGTAAAAAAATTGTAATCTGCGAACAGGTTGGCGAAATCCCACGTGGCGGTAAAGGCATAACAGAAAGAAAAGTAGTGGAGATAATAACTCCGGGTACAGCCGTAGAAGAAGAGTATCTGGAAGGGAACAGGGCAAATTATCTTGCAACACTTTCGCTTACAAAAGGAAAAGCCGGTTTTGCATATATTGATGTAACAACTTCATCATTTAAAGCAACCTCCTGGCCCGCAGACCGCATGTACGAAAACTTTTCCAAAGAGCTTAATCGGGCTGCACCACGCGAGCTTCTTTTACCAACATCACTAAAAAACAATAAGGATATTCAGGCTGTTCTTGGCGCCCGCACAGATATTTCTGTTTCCTATTACCCGGACTGGGATTTTTCAACAGATTTTTCCTTAAAAAGATTGAACAGACAGTTCGGTACTGTTTCCTTAAAATCATTCGGGCTCGAAGATACATCCCCGGAAATTGCACCAGCAGGTTTTTTACTTGATTACCTTGATAAAACAACAAGTACCAAGCTTCCTCATATTACGGAAATACAGGTTTACAGCGATTCACAGTTTCTTGTAATGGACGATTCTTCCAGAAGAAATCTTGAAATTACAGAAAATATGCGTGACGGAACAATTCAGTATTCGCTTCTGGAATGTGTTAATTTTTCAAAAACTGCAATGGGAAGCCGCCTCCTCCGCAACTGGCTGCTCTTTCCCCTTACAAAAGCCACTCAGATTAAAGCACGGCAGCAGAAAATCACCACATTCTATAACGACCGCACCTTACTTGAAAAACTCCGCACCGATTTATCATCCATCCTTGATATAGAAAGACTTGCCGGCCGAATTGCAATGGACCGCGCTCATCCAAAAGATTTGCAGGCTTTACGTCAGAGTCTTGAACAGTGGGTGGAAATCAAAAATTACCTTAATGACTATGACTTTTCGTTTATTTCTTCCGATGATTCGCTCAAAATCATAGAAATTATAAAGAACGCAATCCTTGATGACCCGGCAACCTCTCTTACAGATGGTGGAATTATAAAAACAGGCTGGTCGGAAGAGCTTGATCACTGGCGCGGCATTCACGATAACTTTAATCAGATACTTTCCGAATACGAGCAGGAAGAACGTGAAAAAACTGGAATTACAAATCTTAAAATTAAATACACCGGTAATTCCGGCTACTTTATTGAAGTAAGTAAAGGAAAGCTTTCTTCTGTTCCGCCTCATTTTATAATGCGCCGTGCTCTTGTAAATGGCGACCGTTACACCACCGAAAAGCTTCAGGAGCTTGAAATGGAGCTTAATCAGGCTTCTACAAAGGTTCTTGAGCTTGAACGCGATTTGTTTGTGGAAATCCGAGATTCGCTGCACGTTTACATAAACTATCTTTTGCAGATTGCAGATGAAGTTGCCGATACGGATGTTATTTCTGCGCTTTCTTTTGCTGCAATAAAAAATCAATGGGTTTGTCCGGTTATAGATGAATCTACATTTTTTGAAATTACCGAAGGACGGCATCCTGTTGTGGAAAACCATTTACCGACCGGGGAGTTTGTGCCGAATGATTCCTTGCTCAGTGCTGATGATGACGGCATTCCTGCCTTTAATCTTATTACCGGTCCGAATATGGCGGGTAAATCAACCTATCTGCGCCAGAATGCTCTGATTGCTCTGCTTGCCCAGACAGGCTCTTATGTACCTGCAAAAAAGGCCAGAATCGGAATTACAGACAGGATTTTCTGCCGTGTTGGTGCTTCTGATAATCTTGCAAAAGGCGAATCAACCTTCCTTGTAGAAATGATGGAAACAGCCAATATTCTTCGTGCGGCAACTACACGTTCTTTAGTTATTATGGATGAAGTAGGGCGCGGAACTTCTACCGAGGATGGACTTGCTATTGCCCGTGCTGTTTCTGAATATCTTATTGATTCAATAAAATGCAGGACTTTATTTGCAACTCACTATCATGAGCTTACAAGGATGGAGCACCCTTCGTTAAAAAAGCTTTGTCTTGAAATCTCAGAGCAGAATGGAACTGTTGTATTCCTCCGCAAAGTAAAAGAAGGCATTACGGAAAACTCTTACGGTATTCATGTTGCAAAGCTTGCCGGTATTCCGCAGAGTGTTATTGACCGGGCAAATGTAATTTTGAGCCACATTCAGGCAACAGCTTCCGAAAAGCCTGTCCTGCCGGAAGAAAAAGAAATCCCTTCGCAGAAAATAAACAGTGTTAGTGCACCGGGACTCTTCAGTGATGAAGAAATCATTATAGCAGAGATTTTGTCTGCTGACCCTGATAATATGACGCCGCTCGATGCGTTGAAAACTATAAGCCGCTGGAAAAAAGAGCTTTCCGGTCTATAATTCACATTAATTCACATTTTTTTAATTTTTCTTCACATTTTTTTATAAAAATCTTCCTGTTTTCTTCATGTTTTGACTATTAATAGTATGTGAACAGAATGTCATTTGTGGTTGTCAGGTTTCTGAAGGCTTTGCTGCGCCTGCTTTTTGTTTTTATTTCTGGTGGCGAACATTGTGTGGTGTGCGGCAAAACAACCTGGTATTATCCGCTCTGCAGGGAGTGTCGAAACAATTCTTTTTCCATTTTTTACTCCTTTAACGCGGAACGATGCCGTAAGTGTGGCAAGGAACTGATTTCTGCAAATGATGTCTGTTTGCAATGCCGTGAAACACCGGTTCTTGTCCATACAGATTCGGTGTGGCCGCTTTTTTCTTACCGGCTGTGGAATAAGGATTTAATGTTTTTGTGGAAATCGGCTGGTGTAAGGTCATTGTCGGACCTTTTTGCACAGTTTGTGGCAGAAGCACTAAAATTAAAAAATGTGAAAGTTGTTGTTCCTGTGCCACCCCGACCAGGCAAAATACAGGAAAAAGGGTGGGACCAGATTGACGAGCTTTGCGGGCAGCTTAAATACAGGTTTGGATTTACAATTCTACCGCTGCTTGAACGCAAATCTACAGGTCAGCAGAAAAAACTGGACAGGGAAGAGAGACTAAAAACAATCGGCAAGTCCTATTTTCTTGTCGGACAAAAGGAGGTACAAAAGCTATTAAAACCGTTCAAAGGTGAGTTCCCAAACCGAGTCTGCATCATCGATGACGTCTGCACCACCGGTTCCACCCTGGAAAACTGCGCTCAGGTACTGAAAGAGGCTGGAATTAAAGTTGTGGATGCAATTACGCTGTTTTCTGTTGATTAAACCAGGCTGTATTATTTGCACTTTATGTTGCAAAACCTTAATTTTCAGAGTATTATTAAAGGTGATAAAAAAAGAAGAAATCTTTTTTATTTAGGAGTAATTATGGCTGATGAATCTCAATTTCAATTAGTAACATTCCAGCTTGGAGAAGAGTTATATGGTGTCAATATCATGGATGTAAAAGAGATAGTAAGACTCCAGAATGTGCGTGTTATTCCAAATGCACCGTACTATGTTGAAGGTATTATCAATCTTCGTGGAGAAATTATTCCTATTATTGATTTGCATAAGCGATTCAGAATACAGGCAATGTCTCGAGACGCCGTTGATTTTGAAGGTGGATTCATTATCCTCAATATCGATAACAGCAAAATCGGTATTATTATTGATAAGGTTGCACGCGTTGTAACAGTAAAAGCAGAGGATGTAAAAGATCCTCCGCAGATGCTCAGTGGAATTGGTTCCGAATATATTGAAGGAGTAATCAGGGAAGAAACAGGTTATCTGATTATGCTCAATATACGGAAGTTATTTAATGCAAAAGAATTACAGAAAATTATCGAAATACAATAAATGATACAGACTTACAGTACAACTATTCGTAGAAAAGAAATGGATGCCGTACTTACCTGTATGGTTGATGAAAAAATCGGACCAGGTGAGTTGAACGGCAGATTAATCCAGCAGGTTAAGGAATTCACTAAATGCGACGGGGCTATTGCCCTTAGAAGTCCCTCTGTAGCCTTAAAATATGCACTCCAGTCTCTTGGTGTTGAGCGAGCTTCTAAAATTATGATGTCTGCGCTTGCTCCGGCCTGGCAGTATCAGACAGTTGTTTCTCTGGAAATGGAGCCGGTAGTTCTTGATGTTGATGAAACTACGGGTGTACTTACTGAAGAAATAGTTCAGAAGGGCGTAGAAAAGGGTGGAAGAGTCCTGCTTTTGCATGAAACAGAAGGTATTGTTCCAAAGCTTGATGAAATCTGCAGAATCGGAATCCCGGTAATTGAAGATATTTCGCAGAGTGCAGGTGCTTATTATTCTGTGCGCGATGAAAATGATGTTGAAACAGAAAAGAAGCTTGTTGGTTCATTCGGGCTTTACACAATAATGGGGCTTGAGGAACGCGATGTAATTACAGCAGGTGGTGGTGCAGTTTTGTTTGCTCCCGGTAGACGTGAATGGATTGTTTTGAAAAAATACGTTGATGAAGCACCTAAAACTGATCTTTTGCCTGATATTAACTGTGCGCTTGCCTGTGTTCAGATTAAAGAATATGAGCGTAATGAAAAGGCCCGCAAAGAGATTTTTGCAATGTATCAGCATTCCTGCATGGCCGGCAGACATAAAATGTTTGCCCGCGAGCTTGAAGAGTATACAACAATAAGCTCTTTCCCTCTTATTCTGAACAGTCCGTTTAAGGATGTAAAACAGTATGCTGCAAGAAAGGAAATTGAAATTGAGCCGGCATTTGCAGATTCAATCATCGCAAAATACGATGAATTGTCTGAAGAATGTCTGCATTCAAAATCACTCTATCTGCGCTGTGCACATATTCCTTTGTATTCACGCCTCACTCATTCAGAAACTGCAAAAATAGCAAAGGTTTTGGGAACTTTACCATAAAGTACCAATAAAGTAACGGAAAATAGTAAAAAGGATTGCATGAAAAAAGTTTTAATCATTATTAATTTGAGTAAGGAAGAATCAAAATCTCTGGCAGAAAAAATATCAGCCTATTTGAATGAGCGTGGTATAAGTACTGTCCTTTTTAGTTTTGATGGCTTTTGCGAAAACACTCCTTTTTCCGAATATGATTTTGTAATTACTCTTGGTGGTGACGGTACTGTTCTTTATGCTGCCCGCAATTGTGTTGAATATGGTGTTCCTGTTTTTCCTGTAAATCTTGGTCAGTTCGGTTTTATGGCTTCCGTTCAGCAGGCAGACTGGAAGAATGCGCTTGATTTATATCTGGACGGAAAATCTCCATACCAGGAACGTTGTCTGATTAAAGCTACATTAATCAGGGAAGGCAAAGAAGTCGAAAGCTTGCTTGCCCTTAATGATGTAGTTGTAAGTGCTAAAAACACTGCGCGGACGGTTGCCTTACAGGTACGTTACGACAATACTCATCTTTGTAATCTAAAATCTGATGGTGTTATTATCAGCACACCTACCGGTTCTACAGCTTATTCTGCTTCGGCAGGCGGCCCGATTGTAGACCCTGTACTTGATGCAATTGTAATGACACCTATAAACTCGTTTTCTCTGTCTTCAAGACCAATAGTTTTAAATCCAAACGGAATAATGGAGATTTTGATTCAGCCCTGCAGGACAAAAGAAATCTGCATGATTGTAGACGGACAGAAGCCTGAAAGCCTTCAGGCCGGCGACTGCATAAGAATTAATCGTATAGAAAAGAAAATTAAGCTGATTGCCTGTACTCAGGAGCAATTCTACAATGCGCTGCGTTCAAAACTGAACTGGCGGGGAGAGCCTTATGCTTGAGGAACTTACAATAAAAGATTTTGCCCTGATTGAATCTGATTATCTTGAGTTTTCTGACGGACTTACGGTTCTTTCCGGAGAAACAGGTGCGGGTAAATCAATACTTATAGGTGCGTTATCCTTTTTGCTTGGTGGAAAAGCTGAACTTTCGCAGATTAGAAGCGGTAAAAGTGAGGCGAGTGTAAGCGGAGTTTTTGTAATTAAACAGCCGGAGCAAAACGGACAGAGTGGAGCAGCACCAGAAAGAGAGCTTACAGAAGATGATGAAGCTCAGAATGCAGCTGAATGGTTAGACCAGCACGGAATCACACTGGAAAACAACCGTGTTTTATTGCGGCGGTTTATACGCGATAACGGTAAGTCCGGGGCCTGGATAAATGATACTCCTGTTACACGAGGGGAGCTTGCCCAGTTTTCATCATTTTTAGTTGATATTCACGGGCAGCACGAGCACCAGTCCTTGATGAAGGTGCCTGAACACAGAAAGTTTCTGGACAGCAGGGCAGGTATTACAGCAGAAGCCGAAGATTTTAAGAAACGTTATGCGGTGCTTGTGGCAAAAAGAAAAGAATATGATGAATATGTTTCTACAATAAACGAGCGGCTCAGAAAGCTTGAAATGATGACTTATGCCATAAAAGAGATTTCGGAAGCAAAGTTAAAGGCTGATGAAGACCTGCAGCTTGAGGAAGAGGAAAACAGGCTTTCGTCGTTCGAAAAGCTTTACTCTGATGTAGATTCAATAAACTCTATACTTACAGGCTCGGAAGATTCTGTTGTAGATTTGCTCAAAAAGCTCAGACGTACAGCATCTTATGCAGCAGAGACCGATAAATCACTGGCCGGTTTAAGTGAACGTCTTGATTCTGCATTCTACGAGCTTTCTGATATTGCTGATGAATACAATGATTATGAACAGAAGCTTGTTTTTGATCCTGCACGCTTAAAGGAAATACAGGACAGGCTTTCTTTAATCTATAATCTTAAGAAAAAATATGCATCTTCGGTAAATGCGCCGCTTTCTGAACTTCTTGCTTTTTATGATGAAGCCCAGAAGTTTGTGGAAGAAAACTCAGAAGGAAGCGGTAAAGAAAAGAAGCTTGCCGCAGAAATCAAAGAAATAGAAAAAGATGTAAAAACCAGAGCCGAAAGTCTTTCTCAAAAGCGAAAAGCCGCTGCAATCCAGCTTAAAACCGAAGTTGATGAGATTTTGAATAAACTTGGAATGAGTGGTACAAGCTTTGGTGTGAGCATAACCGAAAAGCAGAGTACAAGTGAAACCTGGACTTGCGGACCATACGGTAAAGACGACATTGAGTTCCTTATAAGTGCAAACCCTGGCAATCCATTATTACCACTTGCCAAAATTGCTTCCGGCGGTGAGCTTTCAAGAGTAATGCTTGCCTTGAAAACCATATTTGCAAGGAGTGATTCTGTTGATACTTTAATCTTTGATGAGATTGATACCGGTATTGGAGGCGAAGTTGCGGTTGCTGTAGGTGCACATTTAAAGAATTTAGCACAAAATCATCAAATTTTTTGCATTACACATCTTGCGAGTATCGCAGTTTATGCCGATAATCAAATTAAGATTGAAAAAGCTGTTGCCGGTGGCATTACCTCATCAAACGTATTCCTGCTTGATAAAGAGCAGCGTGTAAGCGAAATTGCAAGAATGTTATCCGGAGATTCAAATACAGAACAATCCCTTGAGCATGCACGAGCTATGCTGAATAAATACGCAGGAGGTTTCTGATGTTTAAAGTCTCAGAAGAAGCAAGAGTTCAATATAATTCTTCAATTGAACCTTACAAAGAGAAGATAAACGCAATTATGGAAAAAGAGAAGGCTGTTAAAAACACCATGCAGAACAGTGCTGGTGCCGAATACAAAAAGCTTCTTCTTTGCGAGGATATGATAAACGCTGCTTCCCTTTATATTGCTCAGAACAGCCTGTCTCTCAAAATCACCGAAGTTAAAAACAACGATGCTTTAAACGAAGCCAGAAAGATTCTTTATAAAGCAATCATTTATCTTGAAGAAATTGTTACAAATCAGATTGATGTTTCTTTTGCTGATTTAAGCGAATACCACGACACAATCAAAAATACTTCCATTCAGCAGCGTTATACGTTAATCCGTAAGCTTGGTCTTACAATCAATATCCTTAAAGATGCATTTGGCGATAACAGTAAATGGAAGTGGTCTTTTGTTGAGCTTGAAGGACGATTTGCAACTGTAGCAAAAAATCTTATCGATATGAAGGCGGCCAACAAGGACTATATTGATGTTCGTTCTCCAAATTACGATATTACAGTTTTGTATTTCAGGCTCATCACAAAGCTTTTGAACAATTCTGCAACAAGCTACCGCGATAAATATGAACTTTCTACCCGTCGTATTGATGATATGCGTAACGGTATTAAATATCTTCTTGCTTTACGAAAGCTTTATGTGCTTATCGGTAACTCAGAACAGGCTGAAGAAGTAAAGAAAAAGGCTGTAGTCTGGAAAGATAAGATGGATGCTGACCACAAAAAAGGTATAAGCAACTAATTTACTGTGGATTCGGAAACAATGAATAAAAATCTCGTTCTTAGAATATTCGAAGGCTTTTCAATTCAACGCTGGAATGATTTGGTACGTCCTTTTGATTTAGTCGAAATGGATAAAGCTGCCGAAAAAATGGTTCTTGCGTATATAATCGGAAAGTATGAAGAAAAGAAGGGCAGTAGTGTAGACTGGTACTGGATGATTTATGCTTCTCTGTTTGATTTGCTCAAAAAAATTGCCCTGTGCGACATAAAGGCTCCTGTTCAGCAGATGCTCAAGCGTGAATATCCTGCTGAATATATGCGGCTTAACGAATGGGTTTTGAACCAGTACCGCCAGCTTATAAAAGATGATTCTTTATTTTCTAAGTTTACAATTTATATAGGACAAAAAGCCGGTTCCCTTTCTGTTCCCGAAGAGCTTAAAAAAACAATGCATATTTACAATGCCGCTCACAAGTATTCTACAATCAGGGAGCTGGAAATGCTTTCGGTTGTAAATGAAAAGGAAAGGCTTTCTAATATTGATGTTGAACTTCGAGCGGATATTCAGCCGTATCTTGATCTGGAAGGCTTGCAGAAGCTGATTACTCACCAGAAAGAGTTTGATTTTGTACTTAAAATTGAACAGCTCCGTTTCCAGACAAGATGGAATCAGACACCTCGTGTACCGCAGACTTCAGTTTTGGGCCACTGCTTTTTTGTTGCAATAATGACCCTCCTTCTGGGCCGCGAATCCAATCCTCAAATGTGCACACGCCGCGTAGTAAACAACTTTTTCAGTGCCTTATTCCACGATTTGCCTGAATCAGTTACCCGCGACATTATTTCTCCAGTAAAGCAGGCAACCGATGACCTTCCAAACATTGTAAAAAAGATTGAAGATGAAATTGTAAACAAAGAACTTGTTCCGCTTATGGATGAATCTTATGTGAACGAAGTGATTTATTATACTTCCGATGAGTTTTCCGACCGAATTATGCTTGAAGGCAAAATCAAAAAGGCAACCTGGGATGAATTAAACGAAAAATACAATGAACCTCAGTTTAATCCTGTTGATGGAAAGCTTGTAAGAATCTGCGATCATCTTTCTGCCCTTATGGAAGCTGATATTTCAATAAAACACGGAATTACATCATCTCATTTGACTGGCGGAAGGGAAGGACTCTTAAATCACTATGGCGAAGACCAGGTTATAAGCGGAATCAACGTAAAGGAACTGTTTGCAAATCTTGTATAATTACAATGCATTCACCTGCAAATCCCTTATGGATAATCACTTTTTTACGTCAATTTTTTACATTTTTCTGCCGATAATCAATGTATGAGAATCTCTGATAAAAAAACAATTATTGCCGTTTTGACAATTTCATTTATATTTCTTTTTTTCGCAGCTGCCGACAGCACCTATAAGGTAGAAAAGGGAGACACTCTTTATTCAATCAGCCGCAAGTATCAGATTACGGTAGCCGAATTGCGTGCAGCAAATAATTTATCAGAAAATGACGTAATAAAAATCGGACAGAAGCTCATTATTCCAACAGCTGATATAACAACAGCCGTTGCACTTGCCACCGACAATTCTAAAAAAAAGCAGGATACAAGTGCAACCGTTAACGACAGCTTTTATGTGGTTGAAAAAGGGGACACTCTTTACGGAATTGCACGCAAAAATAACCTTACAGTTGCCGAACTTATGAATCTGAATAACCTCAGCTCTTCAGATGTAATTAAGATTGGTCAGAAGCTGAAAATTAAGACTGTCCCTGTTATTTCGGAAGCACCAAAGAATGATAAAACCGACAGTAAGAGTAACAGTAAAAGCGACACAAAAACTACCAGCTCCGTTTCAGATACAGCCCCTGATACACGAAATTACGGTGTTACAGTTTCTGCCGATTCTTCAATTGTGTGGCCGGTTGAAAAACCAAGTATTACTACAATTAAAGGAAAAGCAGCCGGAGTTCAGCTTTCGGCACAGACAAACGAACCTGTAAAATGTATTCACGAAGGAACTGTAATGTATGTTGGTGTTTACCGCGGATACGGTCAGCTTGTGTTTGTTCAGTCAAAAACAGGAATCATCTATTCTTATGCAGGACTGGGAACCGTAAAGGTTCAAAAGGGTGATTATGTTACTTCCGGTAAAGAGCTTGCAACTGCCGGTATAGACCCGCGTACCAAGAAGCCACAGATTACGTTTATGGTTTTCCAGAACGGTCAGCCTCTTGACCCTGCAAAAGCCCCAAGAAATTAGAATAAGTTGTATAAAAAGAAAAGGACTTGTCATAAACGACAAGTCCTTTTCTTTGCATAAGTGACAGCAGTTTTGCTATTGCTTGCTATTTTGCATTATCAATAATCTTCTGAATATCAGCAGAAATACCATCGCAGAGAACTGCAGCCTGTTTTTTAGCATCTGCAAACCATTTGTCGGAACCGTCGCCGGCTGGAACCATAGAGTTGATGTAGAACTTAATCTTAGGTTCTGTTCCAGAAGGTCTGGCACTTACGATTGTACCGCTTTCAAGATAGAACTGAAGTACATTGCTCTTAGGAAGGGCCGGGTAATCCATCAAATCGCGAACCTTAACAACCTTTTCGCCGCCAAGAGTTTTTGGTGGGTTAGCACGCATATCTGCCATCATGTTTTTCATTGTCTGGCCGCCGGAAGCACCAGGGAAGTACTGTGAAATTGCTCTGTCTTCAAAGTAACCGAACTCTTTGTAAAGGTCGTCAAGATGTTCAAGAAGGCTCTTGCCCTGTGAACGCCAGTAAAGAATCATTTCTGCACACATAGCAGCAGCAGAAACACCATCCTTATCCATAACTTCTTTTTCAACCTTATAACCGTAAGACTCTTCCAGACCGAATACATAGTTCTTTGAGCCGTCTTTTTCAAAATTAGCTTCTACGGCAGCAATCCACTTAAAGCCTGTAAGACATTCAATCATCTCAACTCCATATTTTTTACAGATGTAATCACCGAATGGAGAAGTAACAATTGAACGGATAATTGCAGGATTTACAGGAAGCTTTCCAAGTTCTTTTCGTGAGCGGAGAACATAATCAATAAGAAGGGCACCCATCTGGTTACCGCTCAAGAGTACAAAGTTTCCGTCCTTGTCCGGGAAAGCTGTACCGAATCGGTCTGAATCAGGGTCGGTAGCCATAACACCGTCTGCCTTTTCTTTCTTGGCAAGCTCAACAGCAAGAGTAAGTGCCGGCTTTTCCTCTGGATTTGGTTTTTCAACTGTAGGGAAGTTTCCATCTGGTTCACGCTGTTCTGGTACAGTAATGATGTTCAAGCCTAAATCTCCAAGAACCTTTTCTACGTGCATTGCACCAGTTCCGTGGAGCGGTGTATAAACAATTCTTACGTCCTTTGCCTTTTCTTTGATGAGGGCAGGGCGGAAAAGCTGTTCCTTACACATTGCCCAGAACTTTTCATCAATTTCTTTGTCGATTATTTCAAGCTTGCCGGTTGCGATTGCTTCAACGCGGGTCATAGTCTTTACTTCTTTTACCTTGTTTACTTCTTCAATAATTCCCTTGTCGTGTGGTTCAATTACCTGAGCACCGTCATCCCAGTAAGCCTTGTAGCCGTTGTACATTCTTGGGTTGTGAGAAGCAGTTACTACAACACCAGTCTGTGCCTTGAGTGTGCGGATTGCAAAAGAAAGCTCTGGTGTAGGGCGAAGGCCTGAGAAAAGATAAGCCTTAATTCCGTTTGCGGCAAAAATAAGGGCTGTAGCTTCTGCAAATACATCTGAGTTCAGGCGGCTGTCGTAAGCGATTACTGCTTTGAGTGTTCCTGCGGCAGCTTCTTTTGGGAATGCCTTGATTACATAATTTGCAAGTCCCTGTGTAGCCATGTTGATTTCTAGTGTGTTCATGCGGTTTGTTCCGCCACCCATAATACCGCGCAAGCCACCTGTACCAAACTCAAGTGTCTGATAGAAGCGGTCTTCAAGCTCCTTGTAATCTTCTTTTGCTATAAGGTCTTCAACTTCTTTGCTGAATCTTTTATCCTGTTCTGCGGCAATGTATGCTTTTGCTCTTGCCAGTATTTCTGATTTTTCCATTAAGATCTCCTTTTGATGATGTTAGTCTTATATAATATACCTTTATTTATCAGCCTTTTCAATCATTTCTGTTTCCCATGCCAGCAATGCTTTTTCCATTTCCGGTTTGCTGCCTTTTACGTCGCACATAATTCGGAAAACAGGTTCGGTACCGCTTCCTCGCATCCAGATAAAAGCGATTGGAGCGCCGGCTTTATCCTTAAACAGGATTTTTAAGCCGCCTTTACCGCTTGTGCTGAAATCTGTTACATTACGGGTTTCTTTTGTACCATTTGTGATTACAGCTTCGTAATCTTCTATGCCGTATTTTTTGGAAAGCTCTGATTTTTTGTTTTTCCATTCAGCTTCGAAGACCTTCTGGAAAGCCTTTTTCAGTTCTGCGTGATTTGTATTCTTTACGTGAAGAACAGCACGTGGTTCCGAAACTCCGGTTGTTGTGTATTCCGGTAAAGTAGCGATTATATCTGTGAGCGTAAAGTTCGGGTTATATTTGATTCCGGCTTTATCGCACCAGATTTTATACAAACCGTTTTCGCGCATAAGAAGGAGCTTGATTAAAGCGAATACTGTATTCAGCGGGTCTCGTACCGAAGCTGGATGAGTGATTGTACCGCCATTTGAACCTTCGCCAAGAATCCTTACAGTATAGCCTTCAGCTCTTTTTTCTCTTGCAAGATTTACAACGTTTGCTTCTCCAACTTCTGCACGGAATACCTTTGCACCAAGCTTTTCTGCAATTTCTTCAATTCTCATGGAAGTAGGGCAGTTTACCGCAACAGCAGGCTTAAATGAATCTTTTGATTCAGCTGCAGGTGCATTTTTGTTCAGCCAGATTGAATAGGTAAGCTCTGCAAGGACAGAAAGACTGAAAACTTCCTGTGCCTTAAGGATTTCTGCCTTTTTCTTTTTTTCATCCCAGTAAACAATATTACCGCGGTCGCCGTCGCAGTCTGGCATATAACCAAGAATTACTTCCTTGTGACCTTCTGAATGGAGCTTTTCCATTTCTGCTGCAACGTGAACAAGGTTTTCTGCTTCCGGTATTATTTCGTGTACGATTTTATCGTCATTTATTGAATAGAAAGTAATTCCATTACCGGCAAAAAAGCTTCTGTCTATGCATTTTGCACGGGAGCTGCCGTTAAAGTCGCATACAACACCAACCGGATTCAGTTCAATATTTGCTTTTAATGAATTAAAGAACTTTTCGGCAAAATCGTGGTCGTTGCTGCCTGTTATTGTTTTTAAGATAAAGCTTTCGTAAGCTTTGAGAGAATTACGTTTGGCACTTTCGCATTCGCTGTAAATATTCCTTACTTTGCCTGCATTTCCGCTGTAAGAATCCTTTACAAGCTGATTAAGCTTTTCTTCATCATCAAGCAGATTCAGGAAATCCTTTACAAGAGCGGCATTTTCGGTTCCATTAAGAACGCCACCATCATTTGTTCCAAACTTTATTCCGTTGTGACCAATAGGATTGTGGCTTGCAGAAATATAGATAAAGCCATCGAGCATACGAGCATAAGCCATAATCTCTGGAGCCGATGTAATACCCGAATACTGAATTACAGCATCCGTTTTTGCAAGATAATGAATCATTGCATCTGCAATTTCGCCACCAGTTGGTCTTGTATCAATTCCAATTGCAATTACAGGAGTTTCCTGACCGGATTTGTTCTTTATGTAATCATAAAAAACTTTAGCTGCTGCAATAGAAATACATTTGTCATTATCACTGATTTTTGGATTTGAATCCTGTTCGTCCCCCGAAACAGCAAAAAACTTCCGCCATCCCGAAGCAGATAATATCATGTTATGTTTCATAAAGTTTATTTTAACACTAAAAACGTTAAAACACAAATTAAATACTATTTACCTACTAAAATAGTATGTTTTTTCTTGTTAAAACTAGTTGACTATTATTTCAAATTATTACAATATATTTTCAATTATTTAATCCAAGGAAGCGCTGCACAACTGCTTGCGTTTCTTAATTTTCAGGAGTTTATTATGAAAAAGATTCTTTTTGGTCTTACAGCATTAGTTCTGTCAATTGTTCTTTCTGGATGCGCTAAGAAAGATGCAAAGGTTATTACTGTTGGTGCAACACCGGAGCCTCATGCCGCTATGTTAAACTTAATCGTAGAGGATATGGCTGCTCAGGGCTACACTCTCAAGGTTAGAGAGTTTACTGATTACGTTACTCCTAACGAGGCTGTTGAAGCTGGCGAAATTGATGCAAACTTCTTCCAGCACGTACCTTATATGGATTCTTTCAATAAAGAAAGAGGTTACCATCTTAAGAGCGTAATTGGAACTCACGTTGAACCACTTGCTTTGTATTCAAAAAAATATAAAAAGCTTGCTGATTTACCTGATGGAGCAGTAATTGCTATTCCTAATGACCCTACAAACGAAGGTCGTGCATTGCTTCTTCTTCAGAGTGCCGGTTTAATCACACTTGATTCAAAAGCAGGTCTTACAGCAGTTCCAGCTGACATCACAAACAACTCAAAGAAGTTCAAGTTCCAGGAAATTGAAGCTGCTTCTCTTCCACGTGTTCTTGATGATACAGATGCAGCTGTAATCAACGGAAACTATGCAATTCCAGCTGGTCTTAAAGCTACAAAAGATGGTCTTGTTGTTGAGGGTGCTGAATCACCTTACGTAAACATCGTAACTGTAAAAGAAGGAAAAGAAAATGATCCTGCAATCAAGGCTCTTGCAAAAGCAATCACAAGCCAGAAGGTTAAGGATTATCTTCAGAAGACATATCCTAATGGAGAAGTTGTTCCTGTATTTTAATAGACAGTTATAACATAAGTCTGCGCTATGGTCTTTCCTAAGAAATCTTCTATTGAAAGGCCTAGCGTAGATTTTCCCGCTGTAAAAACTGTTTCACCGAGCAGCTGATATTCGCTGTCGGGGTAAATATCAGAATTGGTATATTTTTTCTTTCCTACCACATAAGTCTTATTATTTTCCTGATAAACAGCATCATAAGAAATCTGATCTACAACAACACCGTTAATTGTAACCGAAGTTTTATAGGGCGAAGCTATAGGGTTTCGTTTCTGATAAATCCTGTATAATCCAGAAGGAAAGGATTTTTGATTTTTAAGGCTTATACGGTTACCGATTTTATGTTCAACAACAATTTCACCCAGAGAAATAGGGATTTCGTTATCTGTTCTTGGAAGTAAGATTTTCGGGTTGATGGCAGAACCCTTTTGAACATCTATAATCTGGAACTCAAGGCTGCTTGTTTCTGACTGCCAGTTGGTATTTCCAATTTCTCCAAGAATCTCACCAGATTTTACAAAGCTTTTTTTATCAAGAGACTGTTTGACAGAATCTTTATCAAGATTACCGTAAACAGAAATAAGTGAATCATCATGAGCAACAATAACGCAAGTTCCTAATGCAGATGGGAAGAAATAGGAATCATCCTGCTCGTCAGACATTATGATTAAAACCTTACCGTCTTCAATACATTTTACAGGTTCAGGATTAGCAAAAATTAAAGAAGTGCTTATCTGCTTTCCGCGTTTCTGCCCAAAATAAGATTTTAAGAAAGCCTTTTCGGTATTATCATGCGGCCATTCAAAAGCGGAAAGAAGGGTAGAAATAAAAAGGCAAGAGCAAATCAAAATATTTTTTTTCATTTTTTTATTCCTTTAAGATAGTAATTCTGGAAATAGTTTCATCTTTACCGGTAAAAAGATAATTGTCACAGGTTTTTATAAAAGCTGAGTCTGCTTCGAATGAAAAATAGCCTTCAAGAACATTTGTACGCTCAATTATGTAAACTGTATAGCAATTGTCTTTTTTACCAAGCAGGAAGAAAAGGTCTTCTGTTTCTTCCATTGAAAGTATTTTTGTATCAATCCAGATGGAATAATTTTTCTGCTTCTGGAGGTCATAAATACCAAGATGATTTTCGTAATTATAGAAAACCTTTTGTCCGTCTGCGCTGAATTTTACAAAGGTTCGTCTGTTCAAATCGGAGCTGAGGAAGGTATGGAATAAAATCTTAGGCTGATTTTCTTCCTTGTGTGCAAGTACAAAACGCTGTTTGTTCAGGCCGGAAATTGAAGCTACATATTCTCCATTAGGGGAGATGTCAAGTCCTAAAAGTACAGGATTATCGCTTCCACCCGGGGCAAAGCTTATCTGAATCTGTCCGCTGTGATTATCTAAAACCTTGATTGAACCATCGGCATAACCTGCGGCAACATAATTACTGTTGGAGCTGAATGCTGTGATTGGAATTGTACTTTCGCATGTCCATTCAACACTTCCTGTGTGATTGCAATAAGCAAAAGAGCCGCCACCAGGTAAGAAAATGTAAATCCTGTCATCATCAAAAAAAGGAAATCCGCTTGCGCTTATTGTTCCTGCCTGATTTCCCCTGCTGTTATAAAATGGAATGTTCTGTGCCTGGGAATTATATATTGAAAAATAAGAATCAGAAATTGAAGCTTTTGAAGGAAAAGATTTACACAGGGCAACTTCACCGTCTTTGGTAAAATATCCAATTGTCTGACCAAGCTTAAAATGGAGAAGCTCTTCATCAAGAGGAATGGAATCTAAAGCATCACTGATTGGAGCATTTGTTTCGTTAGCATTTACATTGATTTTCCAGTCTGGTGAAAAACAGTATTCTTTTCCAAGAGGATGAGCTGCCAGTATTATATAAAGAATGATAAAAACTGCAGCCGATGTTATATATACAGGAGTAAGATTTCGTTTTTTCATACTGATAATGTTATAGCATTAGGGGTTAAAAATCAATTAGGAGTAATTATGTAAATGTTATAGATACGGTTCTTTGCGGTAATATTTTTCTATAGCTTGACAAAATAACGTAAAGTATGCAAAATATTCAATATATTTCAAATCAAAAGTAACTTATTTAACCTCATTTTAAAGGTTTAAGACATAATAGGAGTAAAAAAGTGCAGGACGACATTCTTACAATAGAAGAAGTTGCCAAATACCTCAGGGTATCTGACAGAACTGTTTATGACTGGGCACAGAAGGGTGAAATACCGGCAGGAAAAATTGGAACTGTATGGCGTTTTAAGAAATCCGAAGTTGAAAACTGGGTAAATGCAAGACTTTCTTCCGGTTTTGAAAACAAGAACGAATCCCAGATTCAGGTAAGAAATATTCTTTCACCGGAACGTGTTGTTTTTATCAATTACAGTTCAAAACACGATGCTCTTGTTCAGCTTTCAGAAGTTCTTGCAACAGCTCCTCAGATTAAAAATGCAGCTGAGCTTACAGCAGAAATCCTTAAACGTGAAGAGCTTATGTCTACTGGAATTGGACGTGGTATTGCAATTCCTCATGTACGCCTTTCTTCTGTTACAGATTTAGTTATGGCTGTTGGTGTATGTAAAAAGCCTATTGAAGATTTCCAGGCAATTGATGACCAGCCTGTAAGTCTTTTGTTTATGATTGCAGCTGCTTATAACCAGCATTCATATTATCTTAAGACAATTTCACATTTCAGTGCAATTTTCAAACAGAATGACCTTGTTGGCGAAATGACAAACGCAAAGGATGAAGCTGAACTGTTTGAGATTCTTCTTCGCAAATAACAACGAAGCCTTCAATAATGGCACTTTAAGGCAGCAGAATCGGAATCCATTTGGTTCTGTCTGCCTGATCCTGTGCTATCATTCCCCAGGTAACCTTTGCCGTAGTTTCTCCCATTAAAAACTCCCGTCCCGTATCACCAAAAACATATTTTTGTCCCGGTTCATCCATTTCTACAGCAGCAAGTGCGTGTGAATATTCTGGAGAGACAAGCAGCAGCGATTCATAGCCCATACATCTCATGCACATACAGATAAAAAGGCTCCGGCTGTCGCAGTCATTTCCATCTCCGCTGAGCATGGCTGGAAGGGATGTAAAGTCTGAAGTGTTTGCGGTTTGATTATTGCGCTTGTAGTCAAAACTTTGTACCCAGCTTAAAAGACTTTGGGCAACATATAAATCCTGTGATTTTGGATTTTTTCTTTTTGCTTCTGCATATAAAACTGAAAAAATATCGGAGATTGCGGGATTAAGGCGTTCAAAGCTGTCGCGGTAAATCATCCGGTAGTAACGGGTCCAGGCTTCTTTCCAGAGGTTGTGCTTGGAATAGAGCTTCAGAACCGAAAACTCAAGGTCGATTAAAAAGTTTGAAGCATCAATATCGGAATTATCAAGGGTAGTAGAAATCTTATTGTTGTTTATGTTCAGTTTGATTTCTTTTTTACCTTCCTTTGGATAGGCGTAAGAAACAATTATACCTGGCGTACAGTAATATTCATCATTTACGCAGAGAGAATTAAGTGTAGACATAATAAACTGCTCGCAGGCTTGTCTTTTATTTGATGGTGCAAAACATATTGCTGTAATGTAAGCGTTTGCTTTTTGTAATGGAGCTGCAACTGCCCAGCCGGAATAAGATTTATCAAGCTGGAAAACAAAATCAGAAATTGCACATAAAGAATTATTCCAGGAAAAATTATCTGTTGAAGAAGAGGCTTTTAATTTATTGAGGGCATTTTCCAGGGCAGAAGGGGCAGTTTTAAAATCCTGATTATCATAAATCTTTATTGCAAGCTGTACCTGATTGTTCGGGTGCACAAAAAGGTATGAGGTGCCGTCTGAAGAAGAATCTCCAAGCTTATAGCCTTCCGGAATATCAAGGGAAAAGTTATAGAAGTTGTCTTTTATGATTTCAGAGCTTAGTTTTGCAGGAAAAAGAATTGCAAGTACAAGTAAAAGCCTGAATATTACACGCTGTTTTATGTTCACTTTTTTATTAGCTATTGTCATTAGAAAAATCCTCGTTTATAGTAGAGTTGATTATGCTTATTCCTATTATATACCAGAATGACGAAATATTCATTATAAATAAACCTGCGGGGCTTGCAGTTCAGGGCGGTGAAAAAATTACACATTCGCTTGATAAAGATTTTGCCGAGCAGGTTGGAAGCAAGGTTTATCTTGTTCACAGGCTTGATAAGGAAACTGCAGGGCTTATGGTTGTTGCAAAATCGCCTGCAGCTGCAAAAAAATGGACAGGACTTATTTCTTCAAAAGTTGTGCGTAAGGAATATATTGCCGTTTGCTGCGGAAAGCTTGCCAGAAAAAGCGGCGTAATTGATGAAAGCCTTGTTCAGCACGGCGAAACAAAACGTGCAGTGACAAAATATACGGTTGAAAAAGAATGGACCGCAATCTGCGATAATTCTGGTGAAGCTTTATCCCTTGATTTCTGTTGCATCCGCCTTTTGCTCGAAACCGGCCGGATGCACCAAATCCGAATCCACCTTGCCAGACAGAATTGCCCCATCTGCGGCGACGACCAGCACGGCAATTTTAAGCTCAACAAACTCCTGAAAAAACAGTTCAAAATAAAGAACCTGCTGCTGGCTGCAGTGAAATTAACAGTACCGATTGACGGGAAAGAAACCGTTTTTGAAATTGAACAGCCGGAATATTTCAGCACAACGTGCCATTGACCGACATCATCATTACCGTTAAAATATTCTATATGTTTGACGTAAAAGATTCAGATTTTTTTGACATGGAAGACGAGGCTTTTGACACAATCGTAGAGGACGATATCTCCTTTACCGGCAGCATCAAAATGAAAAAGCCTTTTATGATACGCGGAAAAGTTTCAGGAAAAATTGATGCCGAAAGCGACCTTGTTATTGATTCGAATGCAATTGTTGAAGCTGATATAAATGCAAGCCGTGTTCTGGTCCGCGGTAAGGTTAAGGGAAACGTCTATGGCGAAAAGCTGATTTTCGTTACTTCAACAGGTTCGCTCGATGGTGATATTACAACTCAAAAGGTTGTTCTTGAACCGGGCAGTGAGTTTACCGGTAAATGCACTATGGTTAAAAAGCAGGCAGCGGGAAAGTAATTATGTGTACAATTAAAGGTAATAATGTAAAACAAAATGTTCTGTCCCTCATCATCCTTGTTACGGGACTTTTTTCTTTGTCAGCACAGACTGCAAAACGAGATGCGCTTCTTCTTCATAATAACGGAAAGGAGCGCGAAGCAATTCAGGTTTGTGAAGAAGAGCTTAAGGAAAATCCACGAAATATTGAATCTTACGTTGTAATGTGCTGGGCTTTGATTGGAAACAAACAGTATGCTGAAGCTGAGCAGCGTGCACAGGAAGGTCTTGCAATAAGTCCTTATGATTTGCGATTGACTGAATCTCTTGGTGAAGCAAGATTTTATCTTGGAAAAAATGCTGCCGCAATGGAGCAGTTCCAGAAATATGTTGCAAATGCTTCTGAAAGTTCTTCACGAATCGGCACATCATATTATTTTATGGGTGAGATTTTTATCCGACAGGCACGATATCAGCATGCAGACATTGCTCTTTCTTCTGCTGTAAAAAAGCAGCCGCTTCTGGACAACTGGTGGATTCGTCTTGGTTATGCGCGCGAAATGGCAGGAAATTATTACGAGGCGCTTGCCGCTTACGATGAGGCCTTGATTTTGAACTCTTCTTCGGTTGATGCTTCACGCGGGCGCGAAAGAGTTAGTGCTAAGCTTCAGTAGGATTTTTCGGGCGGAGTTTTAATATAACCACAGAGATTTTGTGATTTTAGAATGAGTATAATCAGAATAGAAACATTGGGCTGCAGACTTAATCAGATTGAAAGTGAGTCTATAGCCCGATTTTTTTTGGATAAAGATTTTTCGGTAAGAATGGACAGTGTTACAGCCAGTGAGGCTGCTGACAGCGAAACGCTTTTGTGTATTGTGAACACGTGCGCGGTTACCTTAAAGGCCGAACAGAAAGCCAGAAGAATTATCAGACTTTTGTTGAAAAAGCATCCGCGGGCTTTGATTGTAGTTACGGGCTGTTATGCGCAGCTTTCATCATCAGAAATTGAAAAGCTTGATGGGCGGATTGTTGTTGTAGGCGGACAGATTAAAAGCAGGCTTAGTGAGCTTCCGGGGCTGCTTAAAGCGTATGCTGATGGTGATGAAACTGAAAGCTCTGACGACACTGAAACTGCGTTCAGTAAAATTGAAGTACTTAAACGCGGCGTGATTTCTCTTGTTAAAACAAAGCCTGTAGAAAAAAAGGATATTGCCGAAGATTCGTTCAAGCTTTCAACATCATCCTTTATTGCACATTCACGGGCTTCCCTTAAGATTCAGGACGGATGTAATAACAACTGCTCGTTCTGCGCAATTCATCTGGCACGGGGAAAAAGTGTTTCAATTGATGTGCAGACTGCAATTGACAGGGTAGTGGAGCTGGAGCGTGCGGGGCACAGCGAGGTTGTGCTTACTTCCGTCAATATTGCTCAATACCGTGGAAAATATGGAGACAGTTATTGTAATTTTACTCAGCTTTTAAAGCTTCTTCTGGAAAATACAAAAACTATAAGCTTCCGTATTTCAAGTATTTATCCTGAAATTATTGATGATGATTTTTGCAGTGTAATTCACGACGGGCGTGTTCGTCCTTCGTTCCATATTTCTGTTCAAAGCGGCAGTGATAAAATCCTTGAGCTTATGAACCGCCATTATAAAGCTTGTGATGTGCTTGCTGCTGTGAAAAAACTTAAGGGGGCAAAACCGTCTGCCTTTATTTCGTGTGATATAATCACCGGCTTTCCGGCAGAAACGGACGGGGATTTTGAACAGACTCTTGATTTGTGCAGAAAATGTAATTTTACCTGGATTCACGCTTTTCCTTTTTCCGAACGGCCGGGAACTGCAGCGTGCGGTATAAAGCCAAAGGTTCCTCAATCTGTAAGCGGAAACAGGGCAAGGCAGATAACTGAGCTTGCCATAAAGAATAAGATAGAATACATAGAAGCCTTTGTTGGAAAAGAACTTGAGCTTGTGCTTGAACCGCCGGAGCAGAAAACAAATGTTCTGGAACAAAACGCAACGGAACCTGCCGGTAAATATCACGGAATGACAGAAAACTGTATTCACTGTGAGCTGGAGCAGAGTGATGAGCTGGAAGGGGACGATAAGCCAGCTTCGGAAAATGCTAAAACAGTTAAAGTTGTGATTACAGAAGTTTTGAAAGACCGTATTACCAAAGGCGGAGATATAGAAGCACGAGCCAGAATTATAAAATAATTGAAAAAATGTATAAAAAATGGCTTTGAATACTTGATTAAAAATCATAAAAGCTATAATATAATTGAACGTAACGGGCAATAGCGCAGCTGGTAGCGCGTCTGGTTTGGGACCAGAATGTCGGGGGTTCAAATCCCTCTTGCCCGATATTTATTTCCTTATAATATAAGGATTTAGCACATCTTATCAAATGGCCTTTGTGTTTTTTGTTAATGTCTTGTTAATAAACTACACGGAGGTCATTAATGTTTTATCATCCTTTCAAAAAGACTGTAAAAACAAAATCTGGAAAGACAACAAAGCGTTGGTATTATTGGTGGAAAGATCCAATAACTGGAGTTCAACATCAGAAGCTTATTCCGAATGTTGCAAACAAATCTGAAGCCTATGTTTATATTTCTAAGCTTCCTGATCCAACAAATACACAGCGAAAAATCACTGTAAATGAAATATCGCAGAATATGTTTCTACCCGGCAGTGAACATGTAAACAGATTAAGTCAGTTGGGAAAGAAATTAAGTCCCAGAACACTTGATAATTATCGAGGATTTATAAAAGAAATTACCAAAGTGTTTGGAAATTGTTTTATTGAAGACCTTACAATTCCAATGGTAAACGGCTATCTTATGAGCCTTACAGATAAATCAGGAAGCTGGAAAAATTCTTTTCTTGAAACCCTTAATCATATTTACAAAGAAGCTCCCTGGCATTGTAAATACACAATTATAAAGCCCGATTTTCCTCGTTTTGCAAGGAATTCAAAGAAAGCTGATATTTTTACTTCAGAAGAATTAGTTAGATTTTTTGATGGTACAAATTGGGTAGATGGCTTAAAAGAATATTTATTATTTTATGTCATGGCTAGCTGCGGACTTAGACTTGGGGAAGCTCGTGGACTTAGAGTAAAACAATTTATTGTTGAAAATCATGCTCTTGTTATTGACGGTTTTTGTGAACGCAATGGAAACAGAACTAATTATAACAAGAAAGGTAGTAATGAAGATCAAAAGCTTCGGGTAACTCTTGTACCAGATGAAACAATGGATATGGTTCTAAGATATATAGAATCTCATTATCTTTGTAGCGAAGATTTTATATTCCAAAGAGAAGACGGACGTCCATTGCGCCAGGAATATCTTGAATCTGTATTTCATAGAGTGATAGTAAAAGCAGGAATTGATACCACAGACAGAAAGCTTTGTCCCCACTCCTTTAGGTTTACTTATGTAACAAGAATGCGAAGTAAACTTGATGCAGAGACAGTTCAAAAGATGGTAGGTCACAGTTCTGTAGAAATGACAGAATATTATACAAGAGCTGCCATTCCAGAAATGATAGAAGGCTTAAATCCTGCTCGTCAGGCAGTGAATATGTTGTTTGAGGAAGTTTAAATAAAACTTGACGATACCCTATAATATAGGGTATATTATATGAGGTACTGAATGAAAAGAGAGTTCATAGAAACTCCATCTTTTACAAAAAGATGGTATGCACTTGGATTTGATGATGATGATTTAGCTGAATTACAGCAATATCTTATTAAGAATCCTGATGCAGGAGATACAATGGTTGGCACAGGTGGTCTCAAAAAGATTCGCTATGCTTTTGAAGGCAGAGGAAAAAGCGGTAGTGCCAGAGTTTGCTATGTAGATTTTGCTACTTTTGAAAAGAATTACTTAATTCAAGTATTTTCAAAAGACGAAAAACAAAATCTTAGTGATGCAGAAAAAAAGAACGTTAAGAACGTTGTACAACTTTTGAAGAAAGAAGCTGCAGAAAACTGGAGGAAAGAACATGAGTGATTTTTATAATGATTTAATGACAGGTCTCAATGAAGCTGTTGCTATTGAACGTGGTGAATTAAAAGGCCGTAAAACAGTTTACGAAATTCAGCCTGTAAAGAATTATGACAATAATCAAATCCGCGCAATACGTAATTCCGTTGGAATGACACAAGTTCTTTTTGCCGACTATATGGGCGTTTCAAGTAAAACCGTAGAAGCCTGGGAAAAAGGAACTAATCATCCAACTGGTACTGCATGCAGATTGATTAGTATGCTTGAAAATAAGACTTTTGAATCACTTCCTTTTATAAAGAAAGTTGCATATTAATATGTACTGGATTTTACAAGTAATGTTTTAAAAAGTTAGATTAAAAAAATATTTCGATAACAGCGATATATACTGGATAGTCTTTTTTACTTTTTTCTTCAAAATCAACAAGAAGGGATACTGAATTAAAAAGAGAAAAATCTATGAATTATATAAAGAGAAAAATCTATGAATTATATAATTGACAAACTGATTTTATGACATATAATAAAATTTAAAGAGGAACCTTATGGCAAAGAAACTAAAAAGTTTCGTTGATGACAGGCTTTACGAACTGGTTACGGGGATGCCGGGACAGTACGAAGATTATTATGTCGGAGTATTGAGGGAATGGCTGAACTACTGCGAAGTAAGAAGCATTAACCCAATAGATGCTGCGGCATTTGAGTATGTTGCATACAGGGTAAAGGACCGAAAGCGTTTTGAAAAGGAAATGCTTAAGGAAGGATACGACGTGTATGACATAATGCACAGTATTTATGAACGTCATGTGACAGCGTGCCTGGAAAAAAAACTGAAGGATTCTTTAGAAGTTTCCGAAAAGCTGAAAAAACAACTTGATGAAGCGGCAAAAAACGGAGTGGTTATTCCTGAGTTTGCACAGAAACAGAAGCTGCTTGAACAGGAAAACACAAGTCTCCGGGCAGCACTTAACAGCCAGAAAGCGGAGCTTGATTCTTTGCGAAACGGACTACATAAAACAGGAGGAATAAAAATGCCAGACAACAACATTACCCAGTGGGAATATAAACAGATAGATGTAAGCAAAGCAGATACATACAAAACAGCACTACAAGAAATGAATGAACTCGGAGAACAAGGCTGGGAACAAAGTGGTGTTTTGTCTATTAATGGTTATTCTGATAAAATAATTCTTAAACGACCGAAACAAAATAATAATCGGCAAATGAAAAATGATTATGACCCTATTTATTCAAGATAAATAAAAGAGGCTTCCGACAATGGAAGCCTTTTTTAATGCCTGATGATTTTTTATTTTACCAGCTGCCAGGGTCACGAGGATTTGGAATATCCTTTTCTTTTGGTTTAGGCTTGAGGTAATCAGTAACGGCAGAATCATAATAATCAAAGCTGTTTTTCTTATTCAGGTCGTTTTCAATATTTTTAGTACTATTTATCATGTTCCTATTAAGAACGCTGTCTGCAGCATTTGCGCCAAGCCTTTCGGTAACTTCCCTGTTGTGCCGCATAACATCTTCTGCAGTAGCAACACGCTGTTGTCCGCCAATTAAAACCTGCTGGCCAACTCTCCAGAAACCTTCCGTATTTCTGTTGTTTTCATCCAAGTGATGTCTTTCTGAACCGAATACAGCCTTATGAGCCTTATCTGCAGCCTTCTGACCGATGGCACTGCCGATGGAAGAGAAGAAAGCACCTGTCTGAGCGTTTCTTACATCGCTGCTGGAAACTGAATACTGACCGTCTCCCATAGCACTTTTTACCCTGTTTCCTGCAAAGCTTGCCGCCTGTTGTGCAGTATCGAGTACCGAGGCTGCTCCGGCAACCCCTCTCGCAGCAGCCTGACCGACATGAGAAGCTCCTTTTGCAAAGTTCTGTACATCATGAGACATACGCGAAGCTGAATGCATTGCATGACCAAGTGAATGACCGATTCTTGCAATATCCCCGACACCCATAGAAGCCTGGCCTGAAATGACTGTTCCTGCAATCTGCGGAGCCTTATTAGCGAGTATTATACCGAGCATCATTGAAGTTATATAAGTAACCATTGTGATAGAGCTTTCAATATCAAGGGCATTGAGGGTAAGGTTTATTGTATCCATGAAAAGGCCTATTGCAAAGAAACAGCATATTACCGTAACAAGTATTTTCATGAAGATGTATTTAAAAAATTCTTTGAGCCTTTATTCCAGAGTTCTGGATTATCTTTTCTTACAAGATTATCACAAAGGTGAGCATATTCGTGAACAGCTACTTCGCTGTTTATTATTTCTGGATTAAGGTAGATATAAGCAAAGCCATAAGGTAGATATAAGCAAAGCCATAAGTGTTGTTTTTTTTACGATATTGCCTTATATTATTATTAAGAGAGCCGAGGAAAGCCATGCTGTTGCGTGTCTCACCGTTTGAGTGGGTGGCTATGTTGGGAAATTGGATACCAGGGTAGACCGTGCTGAGGCTCTTTTTTTCGTTTAAATTATGAAATGTATTCCGTAAGCTTAGAATTGAATATAATTAGAGGTAAATTTTCATATAGTGCAACATTGCACTAAACTTCGAGCGTAGCGAGAAGAGTGGAGATTGTCTTCGTCAATCTCAGTGTACGCCACACTGACACCGACAAAAGTGCAAGCCTTTTATCAGTGTCGTTTAGGCGCTCTTCGCATACGCTCGACCCTCACTGCGTTCGGGC
>JAEEGH010007085.1_pt1 | contig 27143 bp, 23 predicted proteins | sample 9134181 | NCBI WGS metagenome assembly JAEEGH01 (sample SAMN16246544, study PRJNA631951) | gut metagenome | biome: gut microbiome; feature: rumen; material: DP-attached | host: Bos | place: Iran: Karaj | collected 2018-10 | reverse complement strand
GGAGAGGAAAGTAACAGGAAGTCTAAGTCTGAGAGCCCCCCTAAGCCCCAAAGAAAGGGGGAACTCCTAAAAGACACAAAAGATGTCCGGTTGTTGGTATCTATTTTCTGACTTCCATGTTGCCGTGCTACGAGTCATTTTAGATAAAAGGAGCTGTACTGAAAAAGCCCGAAGTGTTAATGAAAGCCGCACCATCAACCAAGGCAAAAGCCAGACCTTAAGAAAATGAAAGCCGGAAAGCCTATGAATCTAAAGTGGCAGAAGCTACAGAGGCTAAACAACCCTTGCCCAACTAGAGCGGAACTATCGCCGGTGCTTATGAACATATTTTTGCATTCATTTGATCTTATCTATTGTTGTGAAAGGAGTCTTAAAAAGTGTTCAGTGCAGTGACTCAAAGGAAACCCCAACAAAAAAATCATTTCTTTCAATACTCACTTGTTACGTTATTGTCATCTTATTAGTTAACAATCCTAATGATTGGATTCATATGTTTAATTCCTGATAGGAAATAAAATAGTAAAATGATTATTCATGGAATGACTATTCATCTATTGTATTTTCATCAAATAGGGGGCAAGAAGACTCTATGGAAAAATGGTGGTTCAATTCGATGTTGTCTAACGATAAGTTAGAGCATAGGTGTGGACTAAATAAATCAATGGATAGTCTTGATGCTATTGGGCATACCAGTGGAAGTGAAGAACCCATTCTAAATGGTACGGAGAAAAACATTCCTAGTCGGAGTGATAGTGGCAGTTATAGTTTCAGAAATGTTGATTATTTATTTGATATCAGGGATATTTGGAGTTTGATCTCTGATGACACTTTTTTAGTTAGGGATAGTAATGGTGACAGTTTTTCCGTATGTTTTGATATTGAAAATCAGATTTTTGAGATTGACAATGATAGTTCTTTTCTGAGTGAACTAGAAAGTTTTTTTTCTAGTTATTTAAATAGTGGGTCTAAGAGAAACAATCACTACTATTATCATTACATATATGATACTCAATCTAGTTGGAATAATCACATTAATAGTTGCATTGATAATTATCTTCGTTTTGAAGTCAGTATTAATAGTTCCATTTCGGGCGGTACCGACAATTACAGTGACAGTTACATTTATAGTTTCATTTGTACTGAAAATGTAACTGGTAGTGAAAGTGGGAGTTCTGGTATAAGAACTAGTAAAAATGGCAGTGATTTCAATATAAGAAGAAGATCTAATGATTTCGGTAGAAATAAAAAATACAGACATTTATGGGTTCAATGCGAAAATTGTTATGGATTAAATTATAAAAAATTTTTTAGGTCAAAAATGAATATTTGTGAACAGTGTGGATATCATTTGAAAATGAGCAGTTCAGATAGAATCGAACTTTCGATTGATCCGGGGACTTGGGATCCTATGGATGAAGATATGGTCTCTATGGACCCCATTGAATTTCATTCAGAGGGGGAACCCTATAGAGATCGTATCGATTCTTATCAAAGAAAGATAGGTTTAACTGAAGCTGTTCAAACAGGCATAGGTCAACTAAATGGTATTCCCATAGCAATTGGGGTTATGGATTTTAAGTTCATGGGAGGTAGTATGGGATCCGTAGTAGGCGAGAAAATCACCCGTTTGATCGAGTATGCTACTAATCGATCTTTACCTGTCATTATTGTGTGTGCTTCTGGAGGAGCGCGCATGCAAGAAGGAAGTTTGAGTTTGATGCAAATGGCTAAAATATCTTCCGCTTCATATAATTATCAATCAAATAAAAATTTATTCTATGTATCAATCCTTACATCTCCTACAACCGGTGGAGTAACAGCCAGTTTTGGTATGTTGGGAGATGTCATTGTTGCTGAACCTAATGCCTACATTGCATTTGCGGGTAAAAGAGTAATTGAACAAACATTGAAAAAGACAGTACCCGATGGTTCACAAGCGTCTGAGTATTTATTCCATAAAGGCTTATTTGACCCAATTGTACCACGTAATCCTTTAAAAGGTGTTCTGAGTGAGTTATTTCAGCTCCACGGTTTCTTTCCCTTGAATCAAAATTCAAAAAATTAATAAAGTATAGCACTAAATTCAGTTATTTGTAGCGAACAAGTATTTAGTTCATCGTAATCAAAAAAAAAACTAAAAAGAATGGTGTTTTCTTTGATGACATAAGTTCTACTTGTAATAAGAATTAGAAGTTTCGGGTAATTACTTTTTATTTTTTCCTCCAGATCTATTTTTTTATCCTACCTCTATTCATGATTAGTAATCACAAACCTTCTATCAACAGGATAAAAAAGTGAATTTTTCCCTCCGAAGAATTAGAATTAGGGAAAATAAAAAAAAAATTCTCTGGCCTTCTTACGTATTAATATAGACAATAAAAAAAAATATCGAAATCAAAATAAAAAGAAATAAATATAAAATAGAGAATAGAAGTTATTTCTATATCTATCGATAACCCCCATTTTTTTATTTTACTATGAATCCCCGTTTGTTGGATGGATCGAATTAGTTAGAGTCGCAAACTCCTAATAAAATCTTTTATTTTCATAATAAACTCCTTATTAGATTAGAAAGATAGAAAGAAATAAGGATGGGAGAAGAATATTAAAATATATTAATAAAGCGAATTATCATACATATTCGTGTAGAAAGATGAATAGGTACACTTATTTTATTTAGTTCCACATTCCTTGCACTTATTAATTACTTATTAACTACTTATAAATATTAATTTCTAAATATTAATAAATAATTATAATAATATATATATATATAATAAATAATATAATATAAATATAAATATAATTATTAAATAATATATTTATAAATAATATTATAAATATAATACAGTTTATGATATATACTTAGGATAGATATACTTATCATATCATAAGATATCTTTCTCTTTCTAATAGAAATATTAAATCGAGGCACCCATTCTATGACAGATCTCAACTTACCCTCTATTTTTGTGCCTTTAGTGGGCCTAGTATTTCCGGCAATTGCAATGGCTTCTTTATCTCTTTATGTCCAAAAAAATAAGATTGTCTAGATCCGATGGGACCAAATCTCATCAATTTATTTCAACACTGGATCATAATACAGATATTTATTTAGTGTAATATGGTACGATATGTGACTCTTTACGAACACAAATGAAAGAGCTGTTATGCATGCGGATACATGATATCCGCATAAATGCATGTATATGCAGGTATAGCTGGTTAAATTAAAAACGGATCGGCGAATATTTTATTTAAATGGAAAGTCAATGTATCTAACAAATTACTTCTAACGGTTTACATCAGAATAGTGCTAGTTAATGAAAGTTACTTCGGGATCAAGAAAGTAAAATTCATTTTGGTTATTCTCTCAATTCCAATCGAATGCAACTGGATCTAGTAGAGTATGAATTGGCGATCAGAACATATATGGATAGAACCTATAATGGGGTCTCGAAAAACAAGTAATTTTTTCTGGGCCTGTATCCTTTTTTTAGGTTCACTAGGATTCTTAGTGGTTGGAACTTCCAGTTATCTTGGTAGGAATCTGATATCCGTATTTCCATCTCAGCAAATTATTTTTTTTCCACAAGGGATCGTGATGTCTTTCTATGGGATCGCAGGTCTATTCATTAGCTCCTATTTGTGGTGCACAATTTCATGGAATGTAGGTAGTGGTTATGACCGATTCGATAGAAAGGAAGGAATAGTGTGTATTTTTCGTTGGGGATTTCCTGGAATAAATCGTCGCATCTTCCTTCGCTTATTTATGAGAGATATCCAATCCATCAGAATGGAGGTTAAAGAGGGTCTTTATCCTCGTCGTGTCCTTTATATGGAAATTAGAGGCCAAGGAGCCATTCCCTTGACTCGTACTGATGAGTATTTTACTCCACGAGAAATTGAACAAAAAGCTGCCGAATTGGCCTATTTCTTGCGCGTACCAATTGAAGTATTTTGAAATGAACTGAAGAAAAAATTGAAAAAAAACTTGCTAATTTCCTTTTTAATACAACCGTCGACTCTATCTGATATTTCTCTGAAGTACGAGTTCTATAAAAAGGTATTGAACCCATGGATCTATTTCCTATTTTTGTCTAATAATTTAGATCTCGGATCTATAAGGAAAGGAATATAGAAATAGAATAAGGGTCCTTTTAGGATAAAAATGAAAAAAAAAAGAAAGCCCGGGTCTCCCTCCCATATATTTCATCCATAATATTTTTGCCCTGGTGGGTCTCTCTCTCATTTAATAAATGTCTGGAACCTTGGGTTACTAATTGGTGGAATACCGGGAAATCCGAAACTTTTTTGAATGATATTCAAGAGAAAAATGTTCTAGAAAGATTCATAGAATTGGAAGAACTATTCCTCTTGGATGAAATGATAAAGGAGTACCCGGAGACGCATATACAAAAACTTCGTATAGGAATACACAAGGAAACGATACAATTGGTCAAAACACACAATGAATATCATCTCCATATCATTTTGGATTTCTCGACAAATATAATTTGTTTCGCTATTCTAAGTGGTTATTTTATTCTGGGTAATGAAGAACTTGTCATTCTTAATTCTTGGATTCAGGAATTCCTCTATAACTTAAGTGACACAATAAAAGCTTTTTTGATTCTTTTAGTTACTGATTTATGGATCGGATTTCATTCGACCCATGGTTGGGAACTAATGATTGGTTCGGTCTACAACGATTTTGGATTGGTTCATAACGATCAAATTATATCTAGTCTTGTTTCCACTTTTCCAGTTATTCTAGATACAATTGTGAAATATTGGATCTTCTATTATTTAAATCGTGTATCTCCTTCACTTGTAGTGATTTATCATTCAATGAATGAATGAAGAACTCATTTGATCTCCTGATATTAATCAAATCAGAATCTTTCTTCGTATATAAAGAAAACATTTTCAATCTTACTTAATTCTTTATACTTCTAGTTCTTCAAGGTATTCGTCCTATATTCCAGTACAATTATCCCAGTACAATGACAGACTCGTGTATAGGGAACTATACTAGCTACCTATCTAATTTATTGTAGAAATTCCGGGATCAATGATTGGACATGCAAAATAGAAATACTTTTTCTTGGGTAAAGGAACAGATGACTCAATCGATTTCTATATCGATCATGATATATGTAATAACTCGGGCATCTATTTCAAATGCATATCCCATTTTTGCGCAGCAGGGTTATGAAAACCCACGAGAAGCAACTGGACGAATTGTATGTGCCAATTGCCATTTAGCTAATAAGCCCGTGGATATTGAAGTTCCGCAAGCCGTGCTTCCTGATACTGTATTTGAAGCAGTTGTTCGAATCCCTTATGATATGCAACTGAAACAAGTTCTTGCTAATGGTAAAAAGGGGGCTTTGAATGTAGGGGCTGTTCTTATTTTACCCGAGGGATTCGAATTAGCCCCCCCCGATCGTATTTCTCCCGAGGTGAGAGAAAAGATGGGAAATCTGTCTTTTCAGAGTTATCGTCCCAATAAAAGAAATATTCTTGTGATAGGTCCTGTTCCCGGTCAGAAATATAGTGAAATCGCCTTTCCCATTCTTTCCCCCGACCCTGCTACGAGGAAAGACGTTCACTTCTTAAAATATCCCATATATGTAGGTGGGAACAGAGGAAGGGGTCAGATTTATCCTGATGGGAGCAAGAGTAACAATACAGTCTATAATGCTACATCAGCAGGTATAGTAAGCAAAATAGTACGTAAAGAAAAAGGAGGATATGAAATATCCATAGTTGATGTATCGGATGGACATCAAGTGATTGATATTATACCTCCAGGACCAGAACTTCTTGTTTCAGAGGGTGAATCCATCAAGCTTGATCAACCATTAACAAGCAATCCCAATGTAGGAGGGTTTGGTCAGGGAGATGCAGAAATAGTGCTTCAAGATCCATTACGTGTCCAAGGCCTTTTGTTCTTCTTGGCATCTGTTATTTTGGCACAAGTTTTTTTGGTTCTTAAAAAGAAACAGTTTGAAAAGGTTCAATTGTATGAAATGAATTTCTAGGTCCAGAAATTCCTTAACATTAAGTTGGTAAAAAGCAACAAATTATTGTCGATCGATACTTATGTATGATCAAAAAATTCTGTAAACCTTTTTGTTTATACTGTTTTTGTTTTGTTTGTGGGATGTCTGGAATTCATTACGTGTATCCCATTCCTAGTAATAGACTATAGGCATACAAATATAAAGGAAGAGAATACAAGGGAAGGATGGGAAAAATGAAAGGAACAAATACTTTTAGGAGGGATTACTAGTCTTCCTAATCTTCTATTCGACACAAGAAAAGGGATTTTCCACCCTTTTCTTGTGTCGTCTTGTATCGAAATAATAATGAAATGATTTTTTCTCTTGTTCGTCAAAGATTACTATTCCTTGCTTTCCGGGTCTATTGGAACTCCTTTGTTTAGATTCATAAGAAGTAGTAGACAAACAAAAAGAAAGGGTTAGGGGAGGAGAAATTCATTGAACAAATAGAACTTCTTTAATTATTCAATTAATTTAAACTTCTAATTTAGAAAAATTATTCAAACAAAAAAACTTTTACTGTTCCGGTTGAAAGGCAAATTAGATTTTTACAAATATCCAAATTCTTATTTATTATCTCATCAGAGTTTTCATAGAATAAGGTTCTATTAATTTAGTATAGAAAAAAATTTGCAGGATGTCTCATCCGTAGAAATACATATAAATATTGGATTATCCAGAAAATCGATTGATTCCTTCTTTTTTGTTGCTTTGTAAGAGTTCATATTATGGAGGAACGACAGAGACTATGAATCAATCAATAGATTTAATTCTTCAAATTATTAAGAAACAAAGGATCTGTTTTGTCATTTCTACGAATATAATATTTTAATTATGTTTACTGGATAACTTTCCAATTTGTATGTTAGGGAGTAGATCAAAGTTTCGCTATATGGAGTAAGAACTCAGCGGGACCCTCCTTTGTTTGATTAGAGCAGTAAGGTCCCGCTGAGTTCTTACTTTTTCATGTCTAAAATCCGGTTCATCCAATTACTACAGAGATGAACCCAACCCGGAATATGAACCGTAAAAGAAAATACCTATTAAACCGATCACAAGAATACCGGTTACAGTACCTATCAGCCAAAGAGGAATCCTTCCAGTAGTATCGGCCATTTCCCCCACTTTCCTCCACATTTCATCAAGTGGTCATGCTAGAGACAAAAACAGTCATAGATAATTATGAGGATAGTATCTTTCCGATGGGGATAAGAGAATTCCTACTATTCTCTTTCTTTCTCTCAATTGAAGAAATAATTGGAAAATAAAACAGCAAGTACAAAAATGAGTAATAAACCCCAGTATAGACTGGTACGATTCAATTCAACATTTTGTTCATTCGGGTTTGATTGTGTCATAGCTCTATAATTCGAATTAGGTTTATCGTTGGATGAACTGCATTGCTGATATTGACCCCAAGAAAAAAACGGTAGGTACAGCTAATCCGTGAACAGCCAACCATCGTACTGTAAAAATTGGATAGGTTCGATCTATGGTCATTGGAGGGCCTCCTAAAAGGATCTACTAAATTTATCGAGTTGTTCCAAAGAATCAAAACGGCCGGTTATCAACGGAATACCTTGTCGGCTCTCTGTGAAATACTCGTTTGGCCGAGGACTTCCAAACACGTCGTAAGCTAAACCCGTACTGACGAATAACCAACCCGCAATGAATAGGGAAGGTATAGTAATGCTATGAATGACCCAGTATCGAATACTGGTAATAATATCAGCAAAAGAACGTTCTCCCGTGCTTCCAGACATTCTGAGCTCCACAAATTTTTGTACATTCAAAACAAAAAAGAAATCGATTCCGTGAAAGATGGGATCAGTAAATGGAAAACTACTGATATTTCATCTTTGTGAGATCGTCAATTTTGTACCAAAGGTGTATTTCGAGTATACCGAATCAGTATAGCTATCCTTCCTCTGGCACAGCAACGCAGTTTCGATGGGTACCGAAATACTATATAATTCTTTTCTTCTTTTTTTGTTCCTTGTCTATGCATAACTGTATGTTATTCAATAGATCAATAGAAAATTTCTCAAATTCCTTATAAGGTGTTTCCATTATTGGCTTCGTAATAGAAAGTAAAGATCTTGGAAAAGTGTGAATCAATGGGTTCTAATAATTCATGAAAGATATTATCATATTCACACATTTCAATTATATGCGAAATCTATAAACCCTTTTTTGGTTAAAAGTTTTTTTTGTTCGAATCTTTCATTTCATTTCAAGTAATTGGTTGGTCGTACAATTAATATACTATAATAAATATATTATAATAAATATAGTATAATGAATATACTATAATAAATACAAAATACAAGAATAGATAATATTTAATGAAAGAAAGAGAACATAGTTGGAACAATCAATATTCGTGATGCAACAACGGTTGCATTAGATGCAAAACAAAGGTTCTTTCTTGACCGAACTACAAGTATGGAACTCCATGATATGGAAAGACAGAATATAGAACCTAAAAGGATAATGGAAGTTGTTCGTCTTTGAATCGAGTTGGACCCTCCAAAAAGAATAAAAATGAAAGTAAAGGTTTTATTTTTTTGATAGATTGTTTCGATATATCGTAGGGCACCTTTTTTCTTCTCATTCGAGATATTATGGGCAATTAACCAACCTAATCCAATGAGTTAAAAAAAAAAATAAGTAAAAGGTAATATCAGGTCGTTCGCCCCAAAATGGATTAGATCCTTTTTATTGAAAAAGAAAAGAAATGATCAAAATTGAAATTCTTTTCAAATCCAATTTTTTTATTTTATTCCAAAATTACTTAAATATAATTTAATTTTTGAATGAAGTTACACGACACAGTTCTTATTACTATTACTTTACTCAACTCACGAATTGCACAATGAATCTGTCGATTCGGAATCACAGGCCCGATCGATGTCACAGCTGATGAATCAAGAACTTTCAATTGAACTAAACTAATCCTGTCAATTGGTTTTTTCTTCCCGTCACTCTTGTATCTGGGAAAATTGAAACTTAGGTAAGTGTTTTATCAACATATGTAACAAAAGAACATATCTAATTTAGCTCTTTCATGCCTACTATAACTAGTTATTTCGGTTTTCTACTGGCTGCTTTAACTATAACCCCAGCTCTATTGATTGGTTTGAATAAGATACGACTTATTTGAAATGAATTGAATGAACAATTCATAAAAATGAATATTTCTCTGAGATTCCAGGTCTTCCATGGTTCCTTTCCACATCAATTGCCAATTCTTGGTTATTGAGATTCGCGGATAATTCAGATTAATATTTAGGGATAGATTTTACCCATCTTTTTATCCCCTCAAAAAACCGAAATGATTGAAGTTTTTCTATTTGGAATCGTCTTAGGTCTAATTCCTATTACTTTGGCAGGATTATTCGTAACTGCATATTTACAATACAGACGTGGTGATCAGTTGGACCTTTGATTGAGTAACATTTATTTTTTTTGATTGACCTCCTCCCTGCGGGAGGTCAAATTCAAGTTTCAATTAAACTTTTTTTTGTTAAGTTTTTTTATTGTGATTCGACATAACATAAACGGAATCACGCTCTGCAGGATTTGAACCTACGACATCGGGTTTTGGAGACCCGCGTTCTACCGAACTGAACTAAGAGCGCTTTCTTATTACAGGAGATACGACTGTAGTGTAAAGAAAAGGTTTTTTTACCCCCAAACATATCTTGCATACGTATAGCATGCAAAAATGAAAGATTATGTCCAATTTCAATCGATCTTAATTAATATTAATCCCTCGTTACTGCCCATAAGAGAAGTAATAGGTAGGGATGACAGGATTTGAACCCGTGACATTTTGTACCCAAAACAAACGCGCTACCAAGCTGCGCTACATCCCTTTTTAAAGTTCTTGTACAGTGTCATTGTACAAAATCCCTGTCTTGTTTTCCACATTGTTATTTTCCTCTCTATCTATATACAATTTTCTTGTCATTTCTTCTTTTTGGTTTCATATAATAAAAGAATTTTATACATCTGAAACCTAACGTATAAAAAAAAATAAAAATTTATCTTATCGGCGTATCGTATAAAAAAAAGAATAAAAATTTATCGGAAATTCTCAGGAAGAGGGGGTCCTCTTTTTCTTTTTTAGGGACAGGAAAATCTCATCTATTGGTTCATTGTACATATCTATTTTAGTTAGGAATTCCGCGTAAAGTAAAAAAAAAATACAAATGATCTTGAACTACAACATCTGACCATACATATATGTATTACAATAAAGAAGGAGGATTTTCAATGCGAGATATAAAAACATATCTCTCCGTGGCACCTGTGCTAACTACTCTATGGTTTGGGTCTTTAGCAGGTCTATTGATAGAAATTAATCGTTTATTCCCAGATGCCTTGTCATTCCCCTTTTTTTCATTCTAATTATTAATATGCGAAGAAATGAAGAAAATTAGGGATACAATTCCACGTGACGTGACTAAAATTCTGCCCCTTCCTTTTTTTTTCAGTTCTTTAGGATAGGAGGATAGGAAGGAAAGAAAAAGTGTATTGAACCTCGACAAAAATCTGGTGAATCTAAGATCGAATTTTGGGGAACAGAAACAGAAATGTGTATCCAGATCTAGGGCGGGATCCACGAAATCATAGCATAGAAAGAAGATACTTAAATGAAATATTGGGATTTAAGATAGGAGTAATTGATAGTTAGAAAGAAATTGTATTACTTAATTATTACTTTATTATTAATTATTACTATTACTCTATTAATATTAATTGTAATTATATAATTACAACACATACAACACAACGAAATCTTTAGCTTTAGAAATGAAAATTGAATTTCAAGTTAGTAACTTCTATTGACTTTCTTATTGATTTTTTTGTTCTTTTATTCTTCTTCAGTTCGGGTCGAAAATAGAAGAAGTTAAGTCGATCCAAATCAAAAGGGGGTTCATGGCCAAGGGTAAAGATGTCAGAGTCAGAGTTATTTTGGAATGTACCAGTTGTGTCCGAAATGGTGTCAATAAAGAATCGCCGGGTATTTCTAGATATATTACTCAAAAGAATCGACACAATACGTCCAGTCGATTAGAATTGAGAAAATTTTGTCACTATTGTCACAAGCATACGATTCATGGAGAAATAAAGAAATAGATGGAACGGAACGTGTGCGCGATCTTTCCAAGGAACAGGAAGAGGAAGAACTTAACATATTTAAGTTAACATATTTAACTTAACATAACATATTTAACTTAACATATATAATATAACATATATAATATACATAATATATACAATACAAATTAAACCCGATTTAAATTTCATATATATATACATATGATGTGTATTATATATGATATGTATAATATAAACGATGCGAATCAAAGCCTATTTCGGTCAGATCTGAAATGAATAAAGAAATAGAATTTTAGAGATAAGGAATAAACCATGGATAAATCCAAGCAACCTTTTCGTAAATACAAGCGATCCTTTCGTAGGCGTTTGTCCCCAATTGGATCGGGGGATCGAATCGATTATAGAAACATGAGTTTAATTAGTCGATTTATTAGTGAACAAGGAAAAATTTTATCTAGACGGGTGAATAAATTGACCTTGAAACAACAACGATTAATTACTATTGCTATAAAACAAGCTCGTATTTTATCTTTGCTACCTTTTCTTAATAATGAGAAACAATTTGAGAGAGCCGAGTCGATCCCCAGAACTACTGGTCCTAGAACTAGAAATAAATAAACATACTACTCAATTGACTCAAAACTCCAATCGGAACTCAAGCTCAGATTGATGTTTTGTTCAAAAGGCCTAGAATCCCAATTTATTTCTTGTGTTATAAGAAATAAAAAATGGGGGAAGAAGAAATCTTTTTTTTTATTGAAACATGTTCGTTCATTCCTACTACTTATCTTACTTAATTTTTTTTATTCTATCCTCCCGGAGTTCATTCTCCGGGGAATTCTGTTTCAATTTCAATCATTTCTGTATTATATTTTATAATATCATATCCTTTATTTGATAATCTTATTGGAAATCATGTAAAGACAATTCTTATTTGATATAGATATTTGCGCAAGTATTTTACGATTAAGAAGCAATTGCTTCTTGTACAGATTTGGTATTAATCTACTATAATTATAGAATACCTTATTCTCACGAATTACTGCATTTATTCGAGTGATCCACAAACTACGAAAATCCCTCTTTTGCCTGCCTCTATCTCGATGAGAGGAAACCAAAGCTCTCATTTTCTGTTGAGTAGTCGTTCGAGTAAGTCTTGAATGAGCCCCAATAAAGGTTGATGCAAATAAACGAATTTTTGTTCGACGTTTCCGAGCTGTATATCCTCGTCTAACTCTGGTCATTGAATCAAATTAAACCTTAATGAATAACTAATTGATTTCTCTTCTTTTAGTCATCCTTTACCCCCCGTCAATTAATAACAAAACGGATTATTCCGATATATAAAATATAAATTCCAATGGCTTTTGCTACTATGACTTTCCCCAACCACGATTTTTTATTCCTTCCAGGCATTTCACCTGGAAATAAGAAATTCTAACGATACCAAATAAAAAAAATAGTGGGTTCCATCGTTTCTATGGTTACTTTTTTTTTAAACGGTGAGGTCCTCTCTATACACCGGAGCCTCTTCTTTCATTTTATCAAATGTTATTGTTAACTTGTATAGTTCACACTCTTTGGCTCTACCCATCAATTATACAGTAATAGTTCTTTTCACAATAAGAGTTATCCATACAGTGACGGCATTTAATTATGAAAGTTGGCTAGGTAGCTGACCCTGTTAGTCCGTTCTTTCAAGAATAGGAGTATAACCTTTTTGCTTCTTATAATACCATTTCCTCCGCTTAATGGATAACCATTTGCCCCCAATGGGGAATTGCTTTTCATCTCAAATCTAGGTGATTGGATTTGCACCAATGTAAACCATAAATTCCAAACACAATATAGGTATATGATAGATCTTCTCTATCTATCCTATTCATTGGTACTGGTCATTGATACTGGAAAATTGTCTCATTTGTTTGAACTCATGACCTGAACGAGTCGCACATACACCCTAGTGCATGTTCCTCGACGCTGAGGACATCCTCTAAGAGCGGGGGATTTCGTGACATTTCTTATTGGCTGTCTTGTGTTTCTAATAAGTTGTTTAATAGTTGGCATGTCGTATGTATATATAGAATTCTAGAATGGAATGGGTTGGTTTAGATCGATCTTAACCTGATGATTGATGATCATAAATTTTTTTTTCTATTCAATATCAAATCGCAGAAAATTCGAATTATGGTTTGAAATGGATTTACATGAAATCCCTAGTATTTTCATTTTCGACCGCTACAAGATCAACAATGCCATGAACTTGGGCTTCTGTTGCTGACATAAAAACATCTCTTTCCATGTCTTCGGATACAACCCATAAAGGATTACCCGTTCTTTGTACATAAACCTTTGTGAGGGTTTCGCGAAGTTTCAGTAGTTCTTCCGCTTCCAGGATAAATTCGCCTGCTTGTGCTTCATAAAAAGAACTAGCAGGTTGGTGAATCATAACCCTGATGATATTGATATAACATCATGAACGGTTCTTCTATTTTGCATGATTGGGCTAAAGTAAGGGATAAAAAAAATATAAGAAAAAAAAAATAGAATTGTACAACCGTACAGGCATCTTTTGTGCATACGGCTCTACAATGGAATTTACTTTTTCTTTTTCTTCTATTCTATTGAAGAAAGAAATAGAATCCATCCGATCCAGATCGTTGAATGATCCATTTACCACCCTTCCTTTCGTAGGAGTAAAAAAAATACTATGATGGTTCTGTTGCTTTATATATTTATTTTGTCTGTGATTTAGCAATCCCAAAGTTCCTTTCTGATACGATCAAATAAGGAAAAAAATGATCTTTTTTTTTTCATTTTTGTACTTTTTCTTTCATAACATAAATATCAGAAAGAGAATTCTGGTGTGGAAAAGAATGGTTTGTGACGCTGAAATGTACCCCCGACACATAAGATCAAATCTGAAATGACCTCTGTTTCATACTACTATCTCGACATAAAATCTCATGTTATAAAAAAAACAATAATGGTTTGCTCATATCGAACTCGAAGTGCCATGCTATTATTACTTATTATTCGTATTCAATATGGGAAGGCATAGTCTTCCTTTTTTTTTTCAAATAAAAAAACTCATTGGCGCCAAGCGTGAGGGAATGCTAGACGTTTGGTAATTTCTCCTCCGACCAGAATGAAAGATCCCATTGAAGCGGCTAATCCCATGCATATTGTATGCACATCGGGTGGCACAAATTGCATAGTATCATAAATGGCTATTCCTGGTATTACCCATCCGCCGGGAGAGTTTATAAATAAATAAAGATCCCTAGTATCATCTTCTATACTGAGATATACCATGAGACCAACAAGTTGATTCGAGATCTCGCTATCAACTTCTTGGCCTAAAAAAAGTAATCTTTCTCGATAAAGTCGGTTGATTAGGACAAAATTGGTTCCCTTAGGAACCGTACGTGCACCTTTGGATGCATACGGTTCAAAAAAATTGCGAAAAAAAAAGAATCAATGTGTCGATTCCAGTTCTATTTCTTTTTTTTCTGTAACAGGTTTTTGTTTTTCTAATGAAGGGGGTTTTCTTCTTCTATTTTTCAAAAAACATAAGATGAGTTTTTGTTCCCGTACCTATAAAAAAAAGAAGTTACTGAACTTATTGAACTAACCTCTCATTGATGTATTGTTTCATCGAAATTCAAATCACGATGTCATTTTATTGTTCCTGAATGGGCCCTTTCAATTTTTTTAGGTTCATGTTTGTTCTACTCCGGGAAAAGATCCGCCCGAATTCTATTTGTACATATAGGGCAAATGATCTCAGTACCACTTTTTTTTGTTACGACTTCTTTTTAAATTTGTTTCATTTCATGTCTTCTCCAAACTATTCGATGTATTCATCATACTACTCCATTGGTTGGCAGTTTGAGATCGCTCCTATAGTAAGTATAAGAATCGTTTATGATATAAGTGGTAATCGTACATATATTATCAATTTATTACCAATTTGGTATTTTCTGAACGGAGCCTGGAGACTTTATTTTATCAGTCCAAGTCAACCATAAATTCTTCTAATTGATAATATTGATCCCCAATATAAATTGATCTAATTGTACTTCACGCTCCAAATGATTGATGGTTCACTCAATCTCAATACAATATTTCTTGGGCGAAACAGAGGATATCTCGATCGGGGGAGAGAACGGGTAAATCCCATATGACCCAATATGTCTAACAAGTCGCACTATACGTCAACCCAAACTGCATCTTCCTCTCCAGGACTCCGAAAAGGTACTTTTGGAACACCAATGGGCATTAAATTAAAGAAAAAAAATTAAGTACTATACTTCACTTTAATATGGAAACGTAACAATGGGTTTATTGTCTTCATCCTTTTTTCTGTTTATTCTATTTTCTAGATAGATTGATTGGAAGGTTTATAGAGTAAGATAGAATGAATAAAGAAAAATTTTAACGAACGGAGCAATCGATCGTTCGAATGATAAACAAGTATCTATGCATTCGTTCCCACAAAATGGGACCAATTCTCCCATTGCGTATTGGTACTTATCGGGTATAGAATAGATCTGCTTCTCTTTGTTCTTATGAACAGAATTGTTCCGTTATTTTCAATGGAACAGAATAAATATTAACTCTTTCTCATACAGAATCCACTGAAAAGGTTAGGTACTTAGGTACATAGTATAGTCCTTTCCAATGCGATAAAATAAGGTGACATAGTGTCTATTTATCTTTGATAAAGGGGTATTTCCATGGGTTTGCCTTGGTATCGTGTTCATACTGTCGTATTGAATGATCCCGGTCGATTGCTTTCTGTCCATATAATGCATACAGCTCTAGTTTCTGGTTGGGCCGGTTCGATGGCTCTATACGAATTAGCGGTTTTTGATCCCTCTGACCCTGTTCTTGATCCAATGTGGAGACAAGGTATGTTCGTTATACCCTTCATGACTCGTTTAGGAATAACCAATTCGTGGGGTGGTTGGAGTATTTCAGGAGGAACTATAACGAATCCGGGTATTTGGAGTTATGAAGGTGTCGCAGGGGCACATATTGTGTTTTCTGGCTTGTGCTTCTTGGCAGCTATCTGGCATTGGGTGTATTGGGATCTAGAAATATTCTGTGATGAGCGTACGGGAAAACCTTCTTTGGATTTGCCCAAGATCTTTGGAATTCATTTATTTCTCTCAGGGGTGGCTTGCTTTGGCTTTGGCGCATTTCATGTAACAGGTTTGTATGGTCCTGGAATATGGGTGTCCGATCCTTATGGACTAACTGGAAAAGTACAATCTGTAAATCCAGCGTGGGGCGCAGAAGGTTTTGATCCTTTTGTTCCGGGAGGAATAGCCTCTCATCATATTGCAGCGGGTACATTGGGCATATTAGCAGGTCTATTCCATCTTAGTGTCCGTCCGCCTCAACGTCTATACAAAGGATTACGTATGGGAAATATTGAAACTGTACTTTCTAGTAGTATCGCTGCTGTTTTTTTTGCAGCTTTCGTTGTTGCTGGAACTATGTGGTATGGTTCAGCAACTACCCCAATCGAATTATTTGGTCCCACTCGTTATCAGTGGGATCAGGGATACTTTCAGCAAGAAATATATCGAAGAGTTAGCGCCGGACTAGCCGAAAATCTGAGTTTATCGGAAGCTTGGTCTAAAATTCCCGAAAAATTAGCTTTTTATGATTACATTGGTAATAATCCGGCAAAAGGGGGATTATTCAGAGCAGGCTCAATGGACAACGGGGATGGAATAGCTGTTGGATGGTTAGGACACCCCGTCTTTAGAGATAAAGAAGGGCGCGAGCTTTTTGTACGTCGTATGCCTACTTTTTTTGAAACATTTCCGGTAGTTTTAGTAGATGGAGACGGAATTGTGAGAGCCGATGTTCCTTTTAGAAGGGCAGAATCAAAATATAGTGTTGAACAAGTAGGTGTAACTGTCGAGTTCTATGGTGGCGAACTCAATGGAGTTAGTTATGGTGATCCTGCTACTGTAAAAAAATACGCTAGACGTGCCCAATTAGGTGAAATTTTTGAATTAGATCGGGCTACTTTGAAATCCGATGGTGTTTTTCGTAGCAGTCCAAGGGGTTGGTTCACTTTTGGGCATGCTACGTTTGCTTTGCTCTTCTTTTTTGGACACATTTGGCATGGTGCTAGAACCTTGTTCAGAGATGTTTTTGCTGGTATTGATCCAGATTTGGATGCTCAAGTGGAATTTGGAACATTTCAAAAACTTGGGGATCCAACTACAAGGAGACAAGTAGTCTGATACAACATTGCTCTGGTATCTTTCGCCTCTATTTTTTTTGATTTGACATAAGGTACCGGAGAAATCTTGATTTGAATCACCATTTATTCTTTGACTCTTTACTTTTCTTTATATGGTAAATGATCCCAAATGAATAGGTGTGGAAGCTATAATTGTAAACCACGATCGAATCTATGGAAGCATTGGTTTATACATTCCTTTTAGTCTCGACTTTAGGGATAATTTTTTTCGCTATCTTTTTTCGAGAACCGCCTAAGGTTCCGACTAAAACTAAAAAATGAAATAATTTTTCATTATCTAAATTGAAGTAATGAGCCTCCCAATATGGGAGACTCATTACTTCAACTAGTCCCCGTGTTCTTCGAATGGATCTCTTAGTTGTTGAGAGGGTTGCCCAAAAGCGGTATATAAGGCGTACCCAGTAAAGCTTACAAGTAAACCAGATATGGAGATGGCGACTAGGGTTGCTGTTTCCATTTTTAGATAATTTCAAGATCACAATGGATCTACGATAAGATCGTTTATTTACAACTACAACGGAATGGTATACAAAGTCAACAGATCTCAACCAAGGAATAGTATTTTATGGCTACACAAACCGTTGAGGGTAGTTCTAGATCTGGGCCAAGACGAACTACTGTAGGGAATTTATTGAAACCATTGAATTCGGAATATGGTAAAGTAGCACCGGGCTGGGGGACTACACCACTTATGGGGGTCGCAATGGCTCTATTTGCGATATTCCTATCTATTATTTTGGAAATTTATAATTCTTCCGTTTTACTGGATGGAATTTCAATGAGTTAGGTTCATAAGAACTAGAAAGTCCCAGTTTTTCAATCAAAAAAATTACTTTACTTAAGAAAGACTCGGATTTCTAGACCATTCTGGTAGTTCGACCGTGAGATTTATTTGTTTCGGTATTTCCGGAATATGAGTGTGTGACTTGTTATAATTGATCCTATTGATAATACAGAAAATGGGCCTGTCATCTCTATCAAGATGATTCTAACTCGTCGGATATTTATTCTAGTATCTGGAGCACGGAATATATAGAATAGATCAAGAAAAGAAATATTTGAACTATGATTCATACCTACTATTTACTATTCAGACTTCGCAACCGGACTCAAAAAAAATTCAAATAGGTATTTCCTAAATCAAACGATTTTTCTTCTTTCAGTTTGAACAAAGGACAAATGTTTCTCTAGATTTTGTTGAGTCATTACATCCATTCATTGAATAAGTGATCATCAAACGGTTCTTACTCAGAGAACCTTTGAGTTTAGCTTGAGGCTTTGCTTGATTAAATCATCGTGGTTCTAGTATGAATCTGAGGTTTCAATTGATTCATAGGGTCTCAACAAGGGAATTCCTATCAATAGCAAAACTATTGTTAATCTGCATTACGCACAAAAAAATAACAAATCAAATAACAAATAAAAAAATAGGAAAGAGAAGATTCAAGAGGCCTGTACCGATCAACATAAAGAAAGACGGATGAGCCAACTTGATATTTTTGGCATTATCATCACAAAGAAGAGATTCCGGATTTTGTTACTTCCTATCTTTGGGGCAAATCGAATCAAGTGGCTAAGAAGTTTTGAACTTTCTATTACATATCCGTTGAAATCAGTATTTGTGTGTTTCTGCTTGAGCCGTACGAGATGAAATTCTCATATACGGTTCTCAGAGGGGGAATTCTTTTGGATTACCTATCTCAATAAGGTATATGATTGGTTTGAGGAACGTCTCGAGATTCAGGCGATTGCAGATGATATAACTAGTAAATATGTTCCTCCTCATGTCAACATATTTTATTGTTTAGGGGGGATCACACTTACTTGTTTTTTAGTACAAGTAGCTACAGGTTTTGCTATGACTTTTTACTATCGTCCAACCGTTACAGAAGCTTTTTCCTCTGTTCAATACATAATGACTGAGGCCAATTTTGGTTGGTTAATTCGATCAGTTCATCGATGGTCAGCAAGTATGATGGTTCTAATGATGATCCTGCACGTATTTCGTGTATATCTCACAGGTGGATTTAAAAAACCCCGCGAATTAACTTGGGTTACAGGTGTGGTTTTAGGTGTATTGACTGCATCTTTTGGTGTAACTGGTTATTCCTTACCTCGGGACCAAATTGGTTATTGGGCAGTAAAAATCGTGACAGGTGTACCTGAAGCTATTCCTGTAATAGGATCGCCTTTGGTAGAGTTATTACGTGGAAGTGCTAGTGTGGGCCAATCCACTTTGACTCGTTTTTATAGTTTACACACTTTTGTATTGCCTCTTCTTACTGCCGTATTTATGTTAATGCACTTTCCAATGATACGTAAGCAAGGTATTTCGGGTCCTTTATAGAGAAGACAGATCATAGATATTTGTAATTGATCATATATCATATCGGGAAGGAACAATATTATTTCATTGCTACAAATATGGATTCATTGCTACAAATATGGATTATTGAAAAAATAAGACATGTTATTTGGATACTTCTCTTCAACTCCGAAGTATTGTATTTCTTAATTGATACGAATAGTTGAAGTGGATTTTTCGAAGAGAGGATGGATTATGGGAGTGTGTGACTTGAACTATTAATTGGGCCATGCAGATATATGATTTTATCCGCCACGTTGGAATTCATAACCAAATGTGTCTCCGCATCCAACCACCACGTAAGTCCCCCTATGTAGCGTAGCAGAGGATAGGCAGGTTCGCTTGAGGAGAATCTTTTCTATGATCATACCCGAATCATGTCATGCATGAACAGGCTCCGTAAGATCCCGTAGAATAGAATAAGTGATGTGGCATGATCCAATGTTCTATCTATTCCACTTACTTTATTTTATTTATAGTGTAGAAATGCATTCATTTCCTCTGCATCGATCCCGATCTATGATACTATCGGAGTGAAATAAGGGATCTAAGGAAAAACAGTGGCTAGACTTTATTAGTAACAAGTAAATACTTTGTATGTAAGAAAATCGAGATGTTGTGGGGATAAACACCAATCAAAAGACATGAGACAATCCAAAAAGCACTTGATCATGATCAAATTTGTAAGCCTACTTGGGTATTGAGCATTTACTTGTAAGAACTGAATTCTTTTCAATGAATAGTTGCAACTCCGTAAAATGGAATTTGGTAAATCTTTTCTTACATAGAGTCATTATATATGTGGAGATATGTATGAAATATAGATTTTATATGTATCTAGTTCTGTCATTCCTTTGGTTCTTGCTCGAGCCGGATGATGAAAAATTATCATGTCCGGTTCCTTCGGGGGATGGATCTATAAGAATTCACCTATCCCAATAACAAAGAAACCTGACTTGAATGATCCTGTATTAAGAGCTAAATTGGCTAAAGGAATGGGGCATAATTATTATGGAGAACCCGCATGGCCCAATGATCTTTTATATATTTTTCCAGTAGTAATTCTAGGTACTATCGCATGTAATGTAGGCTTAGCGGTTCTAGAACCGTCAATGATTGGTGAACCGGCGGATCCATTTGCAACTCCTTTGGAAATATTACCCGAATGGTACTTCTTTCCCGTATTTCAAATACTCCGCACAGTGCCCAATAAGTTATTGGGTGTTCTTTTAATGGTTTCAGTACCAACGGGATTATTGACAGTACCTTTTTTGGAGAATGTCAATAAATTCCAAAATCCATTTCGTCGTCCAGTAGCTACAACAGTCTTTTTGATCGGTACCGTAGTAGCTCTTTGGTTAGGTATTGGAGCAACATTACCTATTGATAAATCCCTAACTTTAGGTCTTTTTCAAATTGATTCAACTGTTAAATACGATGATGTAGGTATCTAGGGAAGATTTACTTTGAAGTGATTATTCCCTAGAGACATTAATTTTATTTTATTATGATCCATTCCGGGAAAATACGGATCGTGCCAAAGATTTAAAACTAATTTTATTCTTTTTTTCTTTCTAATTTTTTTTTCTATTATAAAAAGAAGATGAAATAATTACAATGGATTTAAAATTAAAACTTATTCTTAGATAAATCAATTGCGAAATACTTCTGCAGAGTGTCCAATATCTGTTTTACATCTTCTATTCGAAAAAATTCAATTCTCATAAGATCTTCTTGACTGTTATTCAAAAGGTCCGATAATGTATGTATATTGGACCCTTTGAGACAGTTATAGGTCCTGGAAGGCAATTCTGATTGGTCAATAAAAATACATTTCAATGGAATTCCTTTTTTGTTTTTCTTTAGATTAGTTAATCTATCTTGAAAGGTAAAAAGGGGTAGAGGAAACCTGTTTTTATTTTCTTCGAAATTAATGTCCTCTTCCTCCGCATGTAGAAAAGGAATAAATAAATCAATCAAATTACGAGAAGCTTCATAAAGTGCTTCCTTAGGAGTTAAACTTCCATTCGTCCATATTTCTAGAAAAAGTATCTCTTGTTTTTCATTCCCATTCCCATAAGAGTGAATACTATGATTCGCATTTCGAACAGGCATGGATACAGCATCTATAGGATAACTTCCATCTTGAGAGTTATTTGCGGATTTCATACGATATCCGCGATCTCTCTTGATTTGTAATTCAATACACAAATCAATTGGTTCCGTCAGGTTAGCTATATGTTGTGTCGTGTCAACTATTTCCACGTAAGGTGGTGAGATAATATCTTTAGCGGTTACGTATCTAGGCCCCCTGACGCAGATGGATGCGTCTATAACTCCATACAGATTACTTCTCAATATAATTTCTTTCAAATTTAGTAAAATTTCATGTACTGATTCCTCAATACCTACTATCGTAGAATATTCATGTGCTACTTTCTCAGATTTTGCACGTGTGATACATGTTCCTTCTATTTCTCCAAGTAAAGCCCTTCGCATGGCAATACCTATGGTATCGGCTTGACCTTTCATAAGCGGGGACAGAATGAAACGACCATAATAAAGACGCTTACTGTCTACTCTTGATTCAACACATTTCCACCGTAGTGTTCGAGTGGATCCTACTACTTCCTCTCGAACCATACTATAATAAGTATTATTATAATATTTGATCAGATCATTGAATCATTTATTTCTCTTGAAATCCGTTTAATTCTTCTTTCTACACACGTCTTTTCTTAGGAGGTCGACACCCATTATGTGGCATAGGTGTTACATCACGTACTAAACTTAATAGTATACCACTTCTACGAATGGCTCGTAATGCTGCATCTCTTCCGAGACCAGGGCCTTTTATCATAACTTCTGCCCGTTGCATACCCTGATCAACTACTGTACGAATAGCATTTACCGCTGCGGCTTGAGCAGCATAGGGTGTACCTCTTCTTGTGCCTTTGAATCCAGAAGTACCCGCGGAGGCCCAAGAAACCACCCGACCTCGTACATCTGTAACAGTTACAATGGTATTGTTGAAACTCGCTTGAACATGAATAACTCCTTTTGGTATTCTACGTCCATTCTTACGTGAACCAATACGTCCATTCCTACGTGAACCAATTCTTGGTATAGCTTTTGTCATATTTTATCGTCTCATAAATATGAGTCAGAAATATACAGAAAGAAAAGATACGGAGATATCCATTTCATGTTAAAACAGATCTTTTATTCTTACATGGGTCCTCCCCTTTAGAAAAGAAAGTTATTTTTTAGAAAGATTACCCTTGTCTCTGTTTATGTCTCGGATTGGAACAAATCACTATAATTCGTCCGCGCCTACGGATCAGTCGACATTTTTCACAAATTTTACGAACAGAAGTCCTTATTTTCATATTTCTTATTCCTTACCTTAATTCTGAATCTACTCTTTTGAAGAAAATAAGTTTCTTGAATATTTTTTTTTTAACTTCGAATTGTGTCCCCATGAAAGGAATGTTTAAAAAATCACCTAATCATTCGAATCTTTGTTGCGAAGTCTATAAATTATACGTCCTCTGGTTGAATCATAACGACTTACTTCAATTTTTACTCTATCTCCTGGTAGTATCCGTATAAAACTGCGCCGGATCCTCCCTGAAGCATAACCTAGAATTAGATCTTCATTATCTAAACGGACCCGGAACATACCGTTAGGAAGTGATTCAGTAATTAAACCTTCATGAATCAATTTTTGTTCTTTCATTCCAGGTAACCCCCTTGAAGTATCAACTAATGAAGGAAGAGGTATATAACTCACTTTTCCTCTCTATTTCACAAATGGGAAGTTAGAGATAAAATTAGGATACCAGAGGAGGAGGATCACCATATATAACACAAAATTTCTCCTCCAATTCTTTCTAGTCGAGCTTCTCGATCTGTCATTATACCTCGAGAAGTAGAAAGAATTACAATTCCCATTCCACCTAAAATCTTAGGAATTCGTTGATAGTTGGAATAAATTCGTAAACCGGGTCGGCTGATACACTTTAAAACAGTTCTATATATTCCTTTCCTAGTCTTTCTATGTCGCAGGGTTGAAACCAAGAAATATTTGTTATTTTCCTGATGTTTCCGAACATTTTCAATAAAACCTTCTCGTAGAAGTATTTTAACAAAGTTTTCGGTGATATTAGTAGATGCTATTCGAACTGTTCCTTTTTTATTCATGTCAGCATTTCTTATAGAAGTTATTATATCGGCAATAGTGTCCCTACCCATAACGAACTATAATTTTTTGTGCCTCCTAATTTTGATATAATCAACATGTTTCCCTTTTTCTTTGTTTTTTTTTTTTTTGAATTATTAAATTTTAAAAAGTATATGCGTGAGACACAATCTATTAATTTGATCTATTTCAGATAGCCTACTATATCATAGTGTCATCCACTAGTATTTATAATACCTCGGGAGCTAATGAAACTATTTTAGTAAAATTCAACTGTCTCAATTCCCGAGCGATCGCACCAAAAACTCGAGTTCCTTTTGGATTTCCTTCTTGATCAATGACGACCGCTGCATTGTCATCATATCGTATTATCATACCGTTGTCACGTTTGAGTTCTTTACATGTACGTACAATTACAGCTCTAATGACTTCTGATCTTTCTAGAGGCATATTTGGCACTGCTTCTTTGATTACAGCAACAATAACGTCACCAATATGAGCATATCGGTGATTACCAGCTCCTATGATTCGAATACACATCAATTCTCGAGCTCCGCTGTTATCCGCTACATTCAAAAGGGTCTGAGGTTGAATCATATATTTTTTATTTGAATCTGTTATTTCAATGCAAAGGATGAAGGAAAAAAAGAAATATTGTCCGTCCAGAATAAACCTGCGGTTGTTTTTTCATCCTCAATATCCCTTTTGTTTAGTTCTATATCCCTATCGTGAAATAACAAATTGAGTTCGTATAGGCATTTTGCACGCAGCTATTTCAATAGCTGCTCTGGCTATAGTTTCTGATACTCCGCCCATTTCATAAAGTATTCGACCCGGTTTAACAACGGATACCCAATATTCGGGGGATCCCTTTCCCGAACCCATACGTGTTTCTGTAGGTCTTACTGTAATAGGTTTGTCGGGAAATATACGTACCCATATTTTTCCACCACGACGCGCATATCGTGTCATTGCTCTCCGCCCCGCTTCTATCTGTCTAGCTGTGATCCAAGCGGGTTCAAGCGCCTTCTGAGCGGTTTGGTCGGAAAGAAATGTTTGCCTCTTTACATTTCAGTTCATTTCGATGAAATCGACCCCACCCCCTGTTCTTAGACGGAAGCCTGGGAGTAGAAAGCTCGAAAGCTAGTCTCCGCCTCTGTATCTGGACAGCCTTTTCTCATCTCGGTGAGCCTTGCCCCTTAGAAATGAGAGAGGTCATGATAACAGTTGACGAGTGAGGCGAGGGGCTTATTCCTCTCAATCGACGAGGGCTTGAGTCCCCTACGGCCAGTACAATGCGCTAGCAGCATCTTCTATAAAGAAAGCTGTCCTTGGGGACTCCGTCTCGTCTTTAGGGACTATATTCATTGTAATTAAGCAATCATTTCTTGCGTTATCCGCTTTTTGCGTATAATAATCGCTGAACGTACGGCTTGCGGTACGGACTGCTCTTCCTGCTGTTAACAGCGCTTTCCTTTTCTCTTTTGGAGGTTTCAGGCCTAGCTTGACGCGGCAGTAGGGACTGCTTTTCTTGCTGTTGCGGGCTGGGATTGCTGTTATGCTTTTAGCTGAGTGCTTTCCTTGCTTGGTGCTTTCCGACCGTTCTCTTCCCGAAGTCAGACTACTACCGAGCTCCGCACCAGGGCTCAAACCATGCCTCAAGGAAACAATAGCCCCACAACCCAAAGGCTTTCCGAGAGATCCGAGAGAGATGGTTCAACTAATGGTGCACTATCCTTCTCCCAAACATTTCTCAGCGAAAGCACTGAGTACAACTTTTTAAACGGAAACTACGAACAAGATCTTAGAGCTGTCTCAATCACACAGCTCCGGGATTAATGTCATTTTTTTTATGCTGGAGTCATGCATCGCCTCTTTGCACAATTTGTTTCTAATCAACCTTTTTCCGTGTTCCTCTTTTTAGTATAAAGCGAAATGAGAATAATGAGAATCGTAGTAGTAGTTCCACGCCCCCTCTCGCCCCTTAAACCAACCAAAAAGGGGAAGGCGCTTTCCGAAAACGATCAAGGCAGGGATTTCCGGTAGTCATCTATCGCGACAATGGATCAACCCGATTTCCAAGCTAGAATAAAGAAAAGAAAATCAAACGTCGGAAAGACAGATTTCGCTCAAAAAAGTAGAACTCCAACCATTCTCCTTATGGAAACCGCTTGCCACCGGGATCAGCCAGTTGCCCTTTCATTTTGCTTCGGCAATAGATCAAAATAGAGGCAACAAAGCCACCCTACTTAGATCCCCGGATTACGTTATTGGATTAGCGGACGCCACAAGAAAAAGTAGTCGTACAAGGACATTCGGCTTATCAGAGGCAATGGCCTTCGCCTACGTCAAAGACAGCCGATTCGTCCTACTAACATGTCTTCTGCTGGGATTGGGTGTCTGGTGGTACCTTCTGCCAGAGCCCCTATTGGTTCAACCAACGGCTTGCTGCTCACCTGAGTGCGCTAGTGCAATTAAGGAAGCCGCACAATGCCAAATGAGGTCTCTGGGCTTCCCGTGTATTCATCCAAATCAGATCATGATAAAGTTATGGACACGTTCACGAAACCGGAAGTCTTTCGATCCCATGCAGTCAATGCCAATGGGTGTACTTAAGAGCTGGTGGCAACCGAATACCTTTCACACCTAACCCAGGCTTTTGCCAACAACCTTTCTTTCAAAATCCACTTGGTGAACCTAGCCAAAGTCCAGGAACAGCTACAAAGGCTTCAAGAGACAGTGGCTCGAAGCATTAAGAGGAAATAGAAAGATTCGTATGAAGAGGTCCTCAACCCTATGATCCTTAGATTTGGAAGGAATGAGAGGGCCCAAAAGGTAGTTGAACCTACATAGCGAAAAGGGGGATCCCCTTACGCACGTGAAATCCTTTTATGCCCACCCGCCTAATGTGCTGAAGTGGTTCATGATGATAGTCTTATGATCAGACTATTCCCAAGGAGCCTTACTGATCAAGCTATGGAATGGTACTTCACTCTCCCTAGGTATTCAATTCAATCCTTTGCCCCCACGCCAGCTTGCTCTCTCATCCCTCCCACCTTTGCCTATACCTATGCTTCTATTCTCTTCACTGGTTGA
>JAEEGH010007082.1_pt1 | contig 27148 bp, 15 predicted proteins | sample 9134181 | NCBI WGS metagenome assembly JAEEGH01 (sample SAMN16246544, study PRJNA631951) | gut metagenome | biome: gut microbiome; feature: rumen; material: DP-attached | host: Bos | place: Iran: Karaj | collected 2018-10 | reverse complement strand
TAAGTTTAACTGTCCTTGCATATAACGGCACTATAAACCATTATATATATAACGTACATATATTATCACATAAATGCGTGCGTAAGCAACCGTTTTACGCTTAAAAAGCAATAAATAAAATTTTTTCCGAAAATTTTTGAAATTTTTTTCAATAAACGCTTGACAAGGCGAAAAATTTGTTATAGAATAAGTGCGTAAATAAAAATATAGGCAAAATTGACGCAAGTCAATGACGCAAAGCTATAGGGCCTTAAAAAGGCAGCCAGTTGCATTTTTGTTTATCCGTACGGGTAACGAATATGCGACTTTTTTTATTCTCGGGAGTTGAAAAAGGACATGGAGTTATTCGACAGGCTTGTAAACGAAACCGTTTCTTCGGGCATAGAACCTGTAACGCTTAACTTCACCGGCATATACGATTGCTACTCCGCCCGCCCCGTCGCTTACAGAACGGAAACCGAAATGTTTTCTTCGGTCAGCGGAAAGATAAAGGAAGCCGCGGAAAAGGTCGATAAAACGGAAACGGGCAAAAACTTTACGGCACACAATATAGTGAAAGCCATACGCTGCATAAAAGCGATGGTCGCCGAAAAAAGAAGGATATCCTGGATATCCGTATCGGCTACTACGGCGTTTCTGACGCAGGACGATCTTTATTCGGCACTCGATAATATATTTAAAGCGGAAAATTTTACCGAAAACGATAAACTCTGCTTGGAATTTTCGAAAAGCATACTCACCGCGGAAAGAGAAAAAGTCTTAAAAGGACTTGCGGATCTTAAAGTTTTAGGGGTCAAAACGGTAATAAGCGGCGTCGCCGCGGACGACTTCCCCACTTCCGCACTTTTGGACGTAGCGGTGGACACCGTTATACTCACCCCCGCGATAACGGGGCTTGCGCTTGACAGAAACAAACCCGGCGTTCTGGCGTCGCTCATAAGATTTTTAAGGTCTATGGACGTTTCCGTGATAGCGGAAGGGGTTACGGGCGACGACGAACTAAGGGAACTCAATAAAGCCGAGTGTTTCGGATTTGTCCCTTCGGAGAATGACTCGGGCAGATTGACGGTGATAAAGGGAACGCACGATTTTGCGTCCGCGCTTTGCGAAAAGGAGGATGCGTAACGTGAAGAAAAAGAAAACCGACGCCGAGCCTTCCGTTTTCGACGAGGCGGCAAAAAAACCGCCGCGCAGGAGCGGCAAAAAAACTTCGGCGTTTTTGAGAAGAAGCGCGACGGAAGTCATGTACTTCCGAATACTTAAAAAGATAATACTTATCTCGGTCGCGATAATCTCTTCTCTTTTACTGGTGGTGTACGGGTTCGCGCTGGTGTACGACAGAACGGGAAGTTTTACCGTCAACGTCAAAGGTCAGGAAATAGACTATAACTTGTCCCTTTGCGAAGACGAAGACTTTCTTACCAGAAGTTCGATGCTTTCCAGCGATAAGATCGCCGAACTTACGAATATCAACGGCGAATCTCTGCCGCTCAATATAGACGGAATAAACGGCGACCACAGCACTGACGAATACCTTGCCTACACCTTCTACTGCAAGAATATGTGCGCCACCGATTGTGCGCTTAACTACGAACTTACTTTCAACAACGTGACCAACAATATGGACGAGGCGGTAAGAGTAAGGCTTTACGTAGACGGAGAGTACACCGATTACGCCAAAACGAGATCGGACGGCGGCGGCAAAGAAGAACATATGTGCGATAAGGTTTTTGCCAACAGAAACACCGTCTGTTACGGGCTCGTAAACAACGTCGCACCCGACGCAATAGTGAGATTTACCATCGTGGTGTGGCTTGACGGTCCCGACGACGATTGCGACGACACAATTAAAAACGGCTCTATCAAGTTCGCGATGCAGATATCCGCCAGAGACGTGATACCGCAAGACAATTAAAGTAAAGGAAAAAGCGGGCAACGCCCGTGAAAATAAATAAAAAAATATTTTTTTCAAAAGGAGAAAAAAAATGAAAAAGACACTCAGAAAGATCGTACCTGCAATAGCAATGTTATTGATCTCGGCAACCCTGGTCGGCACTTCGACCTTTGCATGGTTCTCTATGAACAACAAGGTTTCCATCACGGGTATGACGGTAACGACGAAAGTCGGTTCGAACCTGATGATCGCCGCAGACACTCTCGATTCCACGGCGAAAAAAGGCGACGAGAATTTCGCGACCGCTCAATCCGGTGCTATAGCAGCGCAACTCGAACCCGTTTCCACCAAGACCGGCAAAGCGTTCTTCTATACCACCAACGCTTTAACGACGGGCGACGCGGCGGCAGACGACTACGTTGTTTATAATGCGGCGGAAGTTCCGACTTCCGGCGTCGGTAGCGAACTCGAAGCTTTCAACACCGCTTACGGCACTACGGGTGCGGTAGGTTACGTTGATTACGTATTCCAGTTGAAAGCCGTGAACGCCGACGGTGCGAACGCGAGACCTATAAAGATCACCAAACTCAATCTCGTTTATCCCGCAACTGACGCCGGTAAAGCTTTCCGTGTAGCGTTTTTCTGTGAAGACATCACCGCCGGTACTGCTACTGCCGGTTCCGGAGATTTGGTAGGTATCTACTCCCCCAACGGCGCTGCCAACCAGAGTGACGAAGGCGGTAATAATTACGCCATCGGTGCTGCGGCTACCGCTCCGACTCAGTTGACTGCGAATTATAACGCTGCGACTACTCTCGTTTCCGTTGACGCTGGCGCAACCAAATATTACAAAGTAGTTGCGAGATTGTATCTCGAAGGCGAAGATACGACTTGTAAGAACGACGTTTATGCGACGTTGACGAGTTCCTGGGGTCTCGATATCGCTTTTGCGCTCGACACTTCTGCCGAAACCAACACGAACGTTTCGTACATCAGTCAATACAAAGTAGCGTCTCTGACCATTAAGAGCGTTGCAAGCACCGACGTATTATTCGACGGCACGAACGTGTACTTAAGAAGCAATATGACGCAGATCAACTCCGATGCAAGCACTATTCCCACCGCGAATTTGACGGATAGTACGGAATTAGACGCCTTGAACACTGCGTTCGGTACTACGTTTGCGTTCCCTGTCTAATCTTCGACTCGGAATAAAATCCTGATACGGGAAACATAATAATTACGTTTTCGGGCGGAGAAATCCGCCCGAAAACGTTAAATTCTTTTAAAAGAATTAAAAAAGTTTTATCTAATCGTTGATAAAACGCCAAATATATGGTAAAATGATATGTATGGTACGGAAGTATGCGTTTTTTTACGGAAAACCGAAATCTTACCAAATATCATGGAGAAAGTGATTACTTATGAGTGATTCTCAAGAGAAAAAACAAGCCAAAAAACCGCTTAAAATAGTGTTTAACGTGATTTTGTGGGTATTTTTGGCATTTGCTTTGATTACTATGATCTTCGCCTTTATGTCGGCTTCCAACGACTACGGCGTGCCGACGGTAGGCAATAAGGTCGTACTCAATATTAAAACCGACTCTATGTCTCCCACTATTAAAGCGGGCGATATGATACTCGGTACGGTTTTGACGGGAGAAGAAAAGTCAAATCTTCATGCAGATACGGATATTATTACGTTTTTTGCGGATCTCGACGGCAACGGTACCAAAGAGTTAAACACGCACAGAATAAAAATTGCGTATGGCGACGGCACTTATCAGACACAAGGCGATAACAACGACTTGCCCGATAATTATACTGTCTACGCAAACGACATAGTCTGCGTGTGGCACGAGGGCGATACGAAGATCGCGGGGCTCGGCGCGGTGATAGGGTTCTTACAGAGTCAGTTGGGATTCCTGCTCATCATAATACTGCCCCTTGCGGTATTCTTTATCTACGAACTCGTTAAATTCATACTGCTTATGATACAGTTGAAGAACGGCGACAAAAAGAAGATATCCCCCGAAGAAGAGGCTATCCGTCAGAAATTGTACGAAGAGTATCTGTTAAAACAGCAACAGACCGCGACGGAAGAAAACGCGGCGGATCAGAAAGACGATAAACAGGCTGAAACTGCCACCGAAAACGACGGCTCGGAAGAACCCAAGGAATAATTCGGTATCCTATAAAAACGTTTGTCGGTTTCAACCGTAACGATCCCCCGAAAATCACGCGACTTTTGGGGGATTTTATAAAATAGGGGCTTTTAGGGACGTTTCCCCCGCCCCGCTTATCGGAAATTTTACTTTAAAGGTCAGAAAATGATATATTACGATAATTTCAGAAACTGGTTTCTCGTATTCATGAAACAGATGATAGACGGCATCTGGGAAATAATTTCGCATATCTTTTTGGGAATCGGTCAAATATTCAATTTCGGCGCGTACGCGAACCAACTTGCCGGAAGACAGTTCGGTTGGATGTGGATTCTCGTCATACTCGTCATAGTTCTCGCTATTGCCATCTGGGCGGGACTTATTTTCCTTATCGTTATCGGCATAAGAAAATATCTCCGTTTCCGCCACACCATAGTCGGTAACGAAGACCTTCTGGAAGAAATCGCCGACCTGCACAGAGACGTTATACGCTTGACCGCGGAAAAAGAAAAAATAATGACAATGAAAATAACCCAGACGGGTCTTTCGTACGAAGAACTCAAAGCCGTGCTGGGCGAAGATACCGAAAGCGGCGCGGAAACCGCCGCCAAAACTGCCGAATCGACACAACCCGCCGAAGGCGCGACGGAAAACGCCGTCGCCGTATCTTCAAAGCGTTTCGCAAGACTTTCCGCCGTGGACGACAAATACGTTTTCTATCAGCCGCCCGTCTACAATAAGGAAATGTCTTTATCCGAAATATGCGACGATATAAGAAATTTCGCTTGCTACCACTCGCAACTTTTCTACGAAATAAAAACCATAAGACTTATGATGGCGGGACTTGCGTCCACAAAACTTATAGTCCTTCAAGGTATTTCCGGTACGGGTAAAACTTCTCTCCCCTACACTCTCGGCAAATACTTCTTAAACGACGCCACTATCGCTTCCGTTCAGCCGTCCTGGAGAGAAAGAAGCGAACTTTTCGGGTATTTCAACGAGTTTACCAAAAAGTTCAACGAAACGGAAGTCTTGAAACGTATATACGAATCGTCTTTCAACGACGATATAAACATAATTATACTCGACGAAATGAACATTGCGCGTATCGAATACTATTTCGCCGAAATGCTGTCCGTTCTCGAAATGCCGGACCCCAACGAGTGGAAAATAGAAATAGTCCCTTCTTCCTGGCCCGACGACCCCAAACACCTTGTAGACGGTAAACTGACCATTCCGCAAAACGTGTGGTATATAGGTACGGCGAACAACGACGATTCTACTTTCGCCGTTTCCGATAAGGTCTACGACCGTGCTCTGGTCATTAACTTCGACAGCAAAGGCGTTCCTTTCGAACCCGAACCCACCACCGCTAAAAACATAAGTTATTCCTACGTCGAATCTCTCTATAAGGACGCCGTTGAAAAATACGCGCTTTCAGACGAAACTTTGGATAAGGTCGGCAAACTCGACCTGTACGTCATAGAAAAATTCCGCGTGGCGTTCGGTAACCGTATTATGAAACAACTGAAAACTTTCGTGCCCGTTTTCGTCGCCTGCGGCGGTAACGAACTTGAAGGCTTGGATTACCTTCTCGCCACCAAAGTTTTCCGTAAATTCGAAGCGTTGAACACTTCTCTTATCAGAGACGAAATAAGGGGTCTTATCCTGTTTATGGATAACCTTTTCGGTAAGGAAACCATGAAGGAAAGTATCAACTACCTGCAACGCTTACAAAAAAGTTATTAAAAACTTATTCAGGCTGGTATTTTTATGTCCGACGAACGCGGCTTAAACGAGCAACAAGGAAAAGATTGGGTTAAAAAACTTCGTTATTCCCGATCTTTTCTCTCTAAACTCGTTTTAAGCGATATTTCAGTAAAAGAATACTACGCGGCTATCGCCACCAAACTTCTGTCCTATGAAAAAATAAAATCCCGCTTTAACTGGTCGGGAGTGAATTTCTCTTTCGGCAGAACTACCGTCGCCAAGGTCGCTTTTTCGGGCAAGACCTTATGCGTTTACCTCGCCGTAGCGCCCGACGAATCTTTGGGAAGATATAAGGCGACCGACGTCGGCAATAAAAAAGCCTATCGCTTTACTCCGTCCAAACTTAAAATAAAAAGTTCCGGTGCGCTTAGAGCCGCCGTTTTTCTCATAGAAAAAATGGCGGGTGAACTTTCTCTTACCGAAAAATCTCCACTGCCCGAACCTATCCTCGCCAAGAACTTCCCGTCGGATACCTTCGATAATCTCTTGACACGCGGACTTATACGCCGTATCGTGGAAGTTCCAAAAACCATTTTTACCAAAACCGATGCGGACGGCGTTGCGGAAATACCCGTTTCGCCCGATTCCGAAAATATCGCGGAAATACCCGAAGGCTTAAAATTTTTCGTAGTTCCCGAAGACGTCTATAAAGACACCGTAAAAACGGCGAAAGACCTTATTTCCCGCCACGACGAATACACCGAAATTTTAGACGTACTTAAATCCGGCGAACTCGCCGTCAATTTAAGCAAAAAATTTATGCTTAAAATGATAGACGAAACGTGGGTCAAAGCCGTCGAAGACAGTATCCCCGCGCTCGACGAAGTCGTAAGGACTCCGTCGCATTTTATAGAAGAAACCGAAGAAGTCCTTCCCATAGAACGAACTAAAAAGGTAACCAGTCGCTCGCTTATACACCTTTCACAGCACACCGACCTTATTTCCAGAATAGACAGCGACAATACCATTACCCCGTCGAAACTTTTGAACGTGTTCCGCGACGATTCCATAATGACCTACGAAAATAAGTTCGTCAACACGCTGCTTAACAGACTTCTTACCTTCGTTACCGTGCGTTACAACGCCGCTGTGAAAAACGGCGCGAACGAAAAGGTAACCGCTATGGACTTTACCGATACTTTCGTTCACGGCGCGGTAAAAGGCAAAATACGTCTCGAAATAGAAGTTACCGATACGATAGACAATAAGGATAAAGTCAAAAATTACGCCGTAAATACCGACCTTTGGAAAAGAGTTCGTAAACTTTATGAAATAGTGCGCAATTACCAGAGCAGCGAACTCGTCCTTAATATGGGCAAAACTTTCGTTCGCCCGCCTATAATGCGCACTAACCCCATACTTAAAAACAAAAACCTGCGCCAGTGCCTCGCGCTTTGGGAATTCATAGAAAGTTACGACGACGAGATAGGTATTATCGTCGACGAGAAAAAAGAAGAAGTTTCCGAAGAACTCTTGAAACAGGTGTATAACGGCGTCGCACAGCAGTATCTCGTATTCTGCCGCAACGTGGCGGCTATCCGTACCGAAGAAAACGACTTCGTCGTTCCGAGAGAACTCACCCCCGACGCGTCGGAAACCGCAAAAGTAAGACCTGTATTCGACTACACGCACTCTTCTTTGAACGAAAACGAAGAAGAACCCGAAAATGAAGACGAACTTCTTTTCGCCGTGGAAGTGGCGCTCGCCGCCGATTCCGTTATAGAACAAGATCTTAAAGAAAAAGAAAGAAAGGCGGAAGAAGAAAAACGCAAAGCACGGGAACTTGAAGAACAGCGCGAAAGAGAAGAACTCGAAAGACGCGCAAAACAAGAGAAAGAACGGCAGGAAGCGGAAATTCGCGCCAACGAAGAAGAAAAAGAAGGCGACGAAACGGAAGACGACGAAGTAGCCGAATACCTTTCCGAAAAGGACGGCGTTGTAACAAAAACTCTCATCCGCTATAAGAAGTCGTTTGCGGCGAAGTTAAGCCTTGCTTCCGACACTTTAAAAGAATATTACTCCGCTATCCGCAACAAACTGCTTACCAGGGATAAAGTCAAATTAAGAACGAGTTTTGCTTGCGACACCTTCTATTCCGGCAGAAAAACACTTGCAAAAGTTACGATAGTCGGTAAATCTCTTCGTGTGTATTTTGCCCTTTCGCCCGCGGAAATACCGCCGAAATACTTCGTTAAAGACGTTTCGGAGATAAAAAAATACGCCGACACGCCCGCTATGATGAAAGTAAAAAGCGACAGGGCGCTTAAAAACGCGCTAACTCTTACGGACACGCTGTGTTCGGAGTTTACGGACGCCAAAGTTAAACCGAACGGCGTTTCCGCAAAAGATTTCCCGCGCCACTCCATAGATAAACTCGTGGCGATGGGACTCGTAAAGAAAATTATAACGACCGTAACCGTTTCGGAAACGGAAAAGCCTGCCGCAAACGCGGCGGAAAAGGTTTCTTTGCGCCCCGCACCCCTTCCCTTCAAGAGTATCAAACCCGATACGGAAGAAGACGCGGCGGAAGTTCCCGCCGAAAAACTTTCGGAAAAAGACTTGAAGAGAATAAAGGAAAACGCAAGAAAACAGGTAGAAGAATTCAAAAAATCGGCGGAAAACAAGGAATCTTCCGAAGATACTCCCTTAAAAACGACGGAAGTTTCGGAAGATACGGAAATCGCCGAAGTTTCGGACGTCTTGGAAGATACGGAACCCGCCGACAACGCCCCCGCAGATATGTCGGGTGCTGGCGGAGATCCGCTGCTTCTTAAAAAGGACGTGGTGGAAAGCATTTCCGAAACGATATTAGAACTTCCGGACGAAGAGCCTGCCGCGGAAACGCCCGCTGCGGAAAACGCAAGCGCCGCTCAGGAAGAAGTGCCCGTCGGCGGCGACGCACTGACCCTTAAACCCATAACGCTTGCCGATCTCGAAAAATCCGCCAAACCGGAAACGGAAGACGCAAAGGAAGAACAGGAAGAACAGGAAGAAGAATTTTTACCGAAAGAAGATGCGACGGAACGCAAACAAAACCTATTCTCACGCATTTTCAGGCGGAAAAAGTAATTTATGAACGCGAAACTTAAAAAAGTCATAAAAACTACCGTACACGCCGTTGCAATACTGTTTCTTTTATTCATAGTCGTCGTTTTCGTATTGTCAAAAATAAGCGGCTCGCCCGTGTTTGTTTTCGGCAAAACGACGATGTGGGTAACTACCGACAGTATGAACCCCACTATCCCCGCAAGAACCTATATTCTGGTGGAGAAAGTCGACGCTTCGGAAGTTAAAAAAGGCGATATAATCGCATTTATATCCACCGACCCGCAAATTTACGGCAGTATCAACACTCACCGAATAGTAAGCGAAGACGGCGAACCTTTAGTAACCAAAGGCGATAACAATCTCGTCGACGACGGAGCGTATTCCGCAAAACCCGAAAATATAGTGGGAAGATACGTTAAAACTCTTCCCGTTATGACGCTTTTCGGCAGGATAATACTTTCCAACGTGGGTTTCGTGCTGGTAATAATAACGTTTCTCATAGTCGTTCTCGTCTGTTATATTCCGGACATCAAAAACGCTCTTAAACGTAAAGAAGACGAGCCCGATATAGAAGACGACGCGAAAGAAGAGATAGAACGCCGCGTTAAGGAAGAAATGGCGAAATTGAACGCCGCAAAAGACAACGAACCGAATCCCGTCCCCTTTAACGGCGACGGTAAACCATAAATTAGCCGAATATAAAGGGGAAAATTATGTTTGAAACTTTCCGCATGAAAAGAAGGATACGCACTTTGACGTCGCAGATAAGAGAACTCGAAACCAAACGCGCGCGTTCTCAATCCGCGCTTACCGAGGCTTTGCTTTCCGGCAAAGAACCGCTTGACGAAGACGTGGACTTTTTTAATAAGTACACTTCGCATATAAACGTGATAAGGGAAAGAATACGAGAACTGCAACATAAACTTGAAGAGGGTAAAAAGAAGAAATGAGTCGTAATCCTCGCATCAAAAACTATTTGTCCTCGCACGGCAGAGATATATCTTTCGTCGTGCTTATTTTCGTGAGTTTGATAGCGTTTTTGAATATTCTCGTTCTGTCTTTAAAATATTCGTCGGATATAGAAGAACAGTCGATAGTTATGGCGGAAACTTACGCCGAAGACGCAAGGTCCGCATACCTTAACAAAATGAACTCTCTTCGCGAAAAAAGTAACGCGATAGCCGTAGGTGCAAGTGCTTATACCGATAAAGAAGAACTTCACCAATATTTGATTAACATACCGCAGTCCGAAGGCTACAAGGAAGAAAATATTCAGGATATACGTTATTTTTCTATGGGTAAGGAATACTCTTACCTGAACGGCGATGAAGAAATAACCGAAACGAACCCGTACGTTTTAAATATGATATCTGCCGGCACTCTCGCTACTTACGGTATCATAACTTACAACACGGGTATAGCGTCTTCTATCGTGTGCTACTGCCCCGTTCCGAAAAACGTAAACGATATCCAGATAATAGACGGCATTTTAGTCTTTTTCCCGCAGGAAACCGCGCTTACGTTTACGGACAATCTTTCCGAGAAAAAAACCGCGATCTCTACCCTGCAAGCCGTCTGCTACCAAAAAAACGCCAACGAATTGCGAATATTGAAGATAATCCACGACAAAGAAAACTTAATTGCCGAAAACTCGTCCTTTCAGGAATACTTGAAAAAGATAAGCAACGACGGAGTTACGGGCAAGGAAACGGAAGGTATATTCGCCACCGGCAAATCGGGAGTTACGACGGTTTCTATTAAAAGCGAATTGTACGTTATTACCGTAGGACGGGCGAACGAGAGCGACGGCGGGCTGTGCGTAATAACGCTGTATAAGGCGAACGACGTTTATAGCGAAGGGTACGATCTCGTTGTATCCATCATAACTACGATGGCGCTTTTAGGGGCGGTGTTCGTGGGATTTGCGCTCTATTATATCATTTCGCGCAACAAGATGAGACGGCGCATTAACGAAATGAATATGATAAACCAGACATTAAACTGCCCGACGCTTTTGAAATATGAAAAAGACGCCAAAGAAATATTTGCAAGAAACAAGGCGACGTCTTTCGCCGTCATTATTTCACACGTACATCACTTTAACTATATAACCGAAACTTTCGGCGAAACCACTACCAACAATATGCTTATAAGCATAAAAGAAGCGTTTGCTTCGGCGATAATGGTGGAAGAAACCTACGGCTATATAGAAAACGGCGAATTCGTATTACTTCTCCACTACAAGGAAAAAGAACGGCTTGAAAACCGTCTCGTGGGGCTTTACGCTATAATAAAACGCACGACCGCGCAGTATCTTAACGGATACGACCTTACTATGTGCTACGGTATTTACGAAGCCGAAAAAGGCGGCGACGAACCGGTACAGAGAATGGTGGAAAAGGCGATGGTGGTCAAAAATCTGCCGTCCCGTTCCGACGTAAACCAAATATGCCATTTCTATACCGAAACGGTCAAGTCCGATTACCTGCACCGTGCGGAGATAGAAGGTCGTATGGAAAACGCTCTCGCTTCGGGAGAATTCAGGGTGTTCTATCAGCCGAAATACAATCTCGAAAGAAATTATATCGACGGTGCGGAACTTTTAGTACGTTGGTACGACCCTGCCATAAAAAAATATAGGCATCCCGGCGAATTTTTACCCGTGTTCGAAGCCAACGGGTTTATCTCTAAACTTGACCGTCATATCTACTACACCGCTTGCGAAACGCTTGCTACACGCATTGCGGAAGGCAAAAGAACGTTTCCTATTTCCGTCAACGTTTCGAGAGTAACGGCTATCCAGCCCGATTTTATCGCCTACTACATAAGGGTCAAAAACAAGTTCCATATCGCAAACGGCATTATAACGCTTGAATTTACCGAAAGTTTCGCTTACGAAAATTACGAATATTTATCCACCGTGGCAAAGGAATTGCGGAAAGCGGGATTTTTGTGTTCCATAGACGACTTCGGAACGGGTTATTCGTCGTATAACGTCTTAAAGACACTCGATATAGACGAAATTAAAATGGATAAGTTCTTCTTGGACCAAGGTCCGTCGTCCGAAAGAGACAGGCTGATAATAGAAAGCGTTATAGACGTTTCTAAAAAACTGCAAGTTAAAATAACGCAGGAAGGCGTAGAAACTTTGGAACAACTTAAAACCCTTAAAGATTTAGGCTGTACGGTAATTCAGGGCTACTATTTCGCAAAACCCATGAGTTTGAGCGATTACGATAAGTTCATAGAAGATTTCTTAAAATCCGATAAGATCGCAAACGATTTGAAAAACAAATAAAGCGTAAAACTGTCTATAAAAAAAGAACGGCTTGCCGTTCTTTTTTTATAAGTTTATTATTCGTTTTCTTTAAGTTATATAATCGGGAATTATCTTGGCGTTGGTATAGATAACGAAGTTGGATACGCGCGATACGGAATATTCGTTTCCGCCGCTATCTTTCAATACCGCACTGACGGTAATACGGAAATTGCCGTATTCAAGCCCTGCCTCTTCGAAACGCGCGCCTGTAATGACGGCGAAATGCAGTACGGGAATTACGATAGCCGAACCTTGGTCATTGAGATCTTCTTTTTCCAACGCCACCGAGAAATAAGTGCCGTTGTTCGTTATATTACCGTTTGGTATTCTTTCAACCGTAAACGCGTCGATATAGTCCGAAACCGTAAGATTGTTACCGTAAGATCCGTCGTTTTGTTTCTGCTTTAAAGTAACCGTTACTTCGGCGGAATAATAATCTTCTATCTGTTCGTATATAGCGTTTGCATCAATGACCGCAAGAAGATCGAACTTCGCGACAGACGAATTATTGCCGTCCTCGTCCTTATTGTTGAGCGCGTTTATGCCGAGCGGAGTAAATTCGCCGACCTTGTCGCCTATCGGGTTAAGGTCTAATATCGCGACTTTTACTTCCGCTTCGGAATAATACGATTTGGCGGGCGACTCGTTCGCCGTCTGCGAGTTTTTGCTGTAAGTAGTGCTGTCCGCGGAGAACGCTATATTCGACGCACCCGAAACCGTAACGCCGTTATCGGGCGCAATACTGCTTCTGCCGGGGAATTGTTGAGACACCGCCGCACTCGTGTATTCCATAACGATATGCGCCGAAACGGTGAAAGTATCTTGCACCGCGAAAACCGACGCAAGATCGCCCGTAACGAATTCCGCACCGTTTTGCGTGATGCGTATCTCGCCCAAATCCCCATGGGTTTCTTCGTCGTTATCGTCGTAATAAACGTTTGATCCGCCGCCTACGACATAGTAGGAGTCGTAAGCCGTAGGATCGCCGAGTATGGCTTTCACGGGATCGCCGCCTGCTTTTCTGTTTAAGTAAACTATAAAACTTTGATAAACGTTCGTCGCGCCGACAAACTGTTTTACTTCGTTACGCAAACTTCCGAGCGAAGACGAAACGCCCATCGTCGACTGCATGGTTATTATAAGTCTGTTGTTATCGGCCGTCATAACGTAATCGCCGCTACGAGAAGTACTCGTTACGGAAAATCCGCTGTGGTCGAATATTCTTCCCATTATAAGGTGTACCATAGTGTGCGCACCGGTATCGGAAATTACCGACGGATGATCGGAATCACCGAAAGTATGCGGCGCGGTTATGACGTAACGGTGGAAGTTTGTGGACGCTTCGGTAAATATCGAAATATAGTACCTTTCGGAAAACTTATAACTTCCTATGCTTTCCGATCTGACGGTAACGTCGTAACGAGTTCCTTCGTCTCCGTCAACGTACGGACGGTAATAATTCGTTCCGTGTTTGACGGTGGCGGAACTTACCGTACAGGGCACGTACGCCCCGCTTTCGGACGCCGTTATGCTGTCCGCTACTATCACCGCGGAATATCTCTGACCTTCCCCGCTTTCGTATGGACAATAATAACCTTCGCCTATCTTGACCGTCGCAACGTTTTCCGCACACGCAACGAGCGGTCCCGAATTGTTTTCCACTACCGCCAAAGTTCCGTTCATAAGCGCGTCTAAATTTTGCGGTGCAAAACTCGTACCGCTGAAAGTAACGGTGCTGCCCGTTTTCCCCATTACAGACGTAAACGCCGAAAGATTAAGCATGCCGTCGGAAACAGCCGTTCCCACGTCGGAGTAATAAGATTCGCCGCTATTAGGATCGACCAGAACTAATATGGTATCGTCGGGCAAAAGGTCGAGAACCGCATTTTCGTTCGCCTTTCTGAATTCCAAGGATTTAGTGAAATTACGGTGGATATTTTCCCCTTCGTTTATAAAAGACAGCCACTCTTCCGCGGTCCTTTGATATGTGTACTTAAAATACACGGTAACGGGCGAACCGACGTTTTCTATAAGCATATCCCCGTAATAGGGAGAATAATCTCTTTCGATATAGCCCGTGCCGCTCCTTACCGCTACGTCAAACCGATAGTTCAACACCCTTTGCACGAAAACCGGCAAATACAGGTGATAGGCGATCTTATTCGTATCCGCGGGGTTCTTAAACGCCACTTCTATCAGCATAAACTGATTTTTGCCGCTATCGAAATAATCACGCGTTATAACGAATTTCTGATAGGCGCAGGTAACCAGCGAACTACTTATCGGACTGCAGGTGAAGTTGCTTCCCGAATAACTTACACAGTAGAAATTCACCGCGAAATTGTAATTACTTTGATCCGTAGAGTCGGCGAACGAAAGACGCGTATCGGTAAGAAGTCTTAAATAGGCGTTGAGCATCTTCGTTACGGTATCGCTGTCGTTGGAATCTATAACGAGCACGGGAAAATCCACGTTTTCGCCTGCGGGATTATATCCCAACGCTTCCCTTGAGAACAATGAAAACTTATTAGCGTACGAGTTAAACACGTCGTAGTTTTTGTCGGAAATGCTTCCGGAATAAGCGTTATTCGCGGCGTAGAAATATTTCCCGTCCTTACCGTCCTGCAATATAGCCTTTACTGGCAAACTTTCAACGGTAAGTGCCGCCCCGTCGCCGGTAAGCACGAGATCCGTAGGTCCTGACATCACGCCTATTTTGACCGACGGGTTGGTGGTAACGAAAGGATATACCGCCGTGCCCGAATTTACGTTGGCGGAATTGTTTATAGGCGAAAATCCGTTTGTCGAAGTCGCGCCCGCATAGTCCGCGAATACAACGTAAGGTTTACCGGAACCATTAGCATACAGCCGAGCGAATTCCGCGCTGTCCGCTTCAAAAGCCACGGTCTTGGAAGAATTCGAATACACGTCCTTGTAAGACACACCGACGAGTTTGAAAACACAGTTCGCGTTGTTTTTCCCTACGAAAACCCCGCGATCCGCGTTCCCAAGTATAACGGTATCGTCCAGGAACAGGTCGTACCCGTTCACGTTTTTCCCGTAACCCGTTACCACGCCTATAAGTCCTCCCGTGCCCCTGCCGGTACTTGCCGCAGTATATGCGGAAGATACGGTGCACTCGGTAACGCTGTCGTCGAACAGTTTAAGGCTTACGGTGTTGTCCGCAAACAGAACGTGCGCGCACAGTCCGCCCGCACTCGCATAATTGCTGCCGGAAGTTATTTCATAGGTCTGACTGATCGTATAACGCTTTACGGTAGTAGACGATATTTCAATACTTCTGCCGTTCTGACCTATCTGCACTATACCGAAAACGCCGCCGGCTTTGTTCCTGCCTTGTATGGTAGCTGAACCCTGCCCGTCAACGGTACAGTTGTTGACGTAACAAGCCGCCTGCAAGTTGGACGCGATACCGCCTATAAGTCCGCCGACTACTTCCGCGTCGAAATTGACGCCCCGAACCGTAACGTTGTTAAAAGTAAAGTTCGGTTGGAAACTATGCCCCAGCACTCCGCCCGCAAAACCGACCTTGTCGTCGTTTGCCATTACTTCGTGTTTTATATAGCCGCCCGTTAAGGTCAGGTTTTTGACGGTGAGGGCGTTTTGTCTCGCATAGGCGGTAACGCCGCCGCAGGAATAAGATTCTTCGTTCTGTCCGGAACCGTCGCCCGGCGCGTTGTCGTGGTTTGCGGAAGTGTAGGTTACGTCGTTTATCGTCGCGCCCGAAGTCTTACCCATACATACTATCTCGCCTATCTGAAGGGTGGAACTGCCGCTACTACTGTTGACGTTGACGGTTATCTGACGGGATCTGCCTATAAGACCGCCCGCCTGATGTCCGGCTTTTACGGTAACGACGTTGCCGTTTATCGTGTCGCAATTCGTAAAAGACACCGTAGCCGCGCCACGTCCCGCACCTACAAGACCGCCCGCCCACTTGGGCCCCTGAACGCTTATCCCGTCAAAATCGATATTTGTAAAGTTCACGGTCGGAGTTCTGCTGTTATTGTAAACGCAACCGACAAAGCCGCCTACCGTAACGGAAACGCCGTTTATACCGCCTATACCGTTCGACGCGGGTGCTGCGAGCGGAGTATCGTTTTTATTGTTACCGCCGTTTGCAAGCGACGAGAACAGATACTCGGTAAACGCCGCACCGGTTTCGCGGTTGCGAAGATCTACGTAAACGCTGCCCGCAAGTTTCAGATTGCTTACGTTAAGCGTTATGTTTCCGGTGGACGTCGTCGCGATAAACTGATTTATAATGCCTATGGAACGTACGGAAGTTTCTTCCCAGTAGCCGTAGTTCTTGCTTTCGTAGTAGAACTTATACGATAAGTTTCCGTCGCTTCTGTCGATATTGTATTCCACGTACCTGGTGTTGAGAGTTATCTCGTATTGCGTATTGTTGTGGCCGCGGAAATAGTTTGCGCGGATACGCACGAGCGGATCGTTGATATAAATGCTGCCGATACCGCGGAAACTTTCGGGAAGTTCGCAATTACCCCTTATTTCTACGGTCTTATTCACGTTGCTGCTTACGGTACGGGCGTCGGCAGTCGAATATTTGGCGATAACGTAGGGCGTTCTGTTAAGCCCCGCATACCCGTCGGACGTAGACTTACCATAATCCGTGCTTTCGTTGCCGAGATCGTTATAACTTGCCGTTCCGCGCGTAGCGCAGTAAGCGCGGTACGCTTGCCAGCAACCGCTTAAAGCGGCGTAATCGCCTGTGGCGGCAGACGCCGCGCCCGCGCCGCTGTTGACTATAAGCGACAGAATAAACAGGCTCTGCCCGTCGTAAACGTTTATCGTATTGCTCGATACGTTAAGAGTATTGAACGAAGTAGCGTTAAAGTCGGGTATGGAATAGTTCTTGTCGGTGTTTTTAAGCGTACTCGTCGTTTCGGTACAGTGGTAAGCGTCGGTTTCGTGGAAAGCATACCCCGCTATCACCCTGCCGATTATAGGATTGACGTACAAATAACCTTCGTCACTTACTCTGTCGAGTTTGTCGGCGAAATTCGTCGGCACTTTCCCCGCCATGTTACGGAATACGACTCCCCCGTTCAGAACGACGCCTATATATCCGCCGACGGGTGCGAGACGCGTGTAAACGGTATCGTTGAACGAGAACGTGGCGGTGGTATAAGTAACGCTTACGTTATCTATTACGGTATCGCCGCCCATTACCTGACCGATGACCGCGCCGTACGCCTTGGAACCGTTCCTGTACTCAAAACTACCCGTATAACTCGCGTAATTGAACGCTATCGCCGTCGCACAGTTGACTTCTACGGTAACGTTTTTCACAACGCACCCGTTAGAAGTGTAAATAAGCGGTGCGGCGGAAGCGTTTGATATAACGTTATCGTAATCGGGGTGTCCCACGATCACGCCGCGGAAAGCGTAATATTCGGGGTTGGCGTCGTCGTTATTCGGCACGCCTAATCCCGAAAAATTCGTCGGAAGTTCTATTTTCGCCGCCTTTATCTGATAATACGCACCCGCAAGGTAAAGCCTTACGGCGTCAAGCGAGACGTTGTCTTTGCCTGCCGCCGTAAAATATCCGCTGCCGTTATATTTGTAAACCACGTCGTAATCGGTTCCGGGCGTGCCCGAGTGTGCGACCGCAGTATCGGGATCCGCAATATCCGACGGAAGGGTGAGTCCGGTTACGGTATCGGTAACGCTCCCGTTTATAACGTTGGAAACGTAGTTCAGCATATTGCCGTCGGTTATCACGTAGGGATCGCCGTATTTTCCGCAACCGGTGATATTCCCCACCGCCACGAATATATTGACTGCAAGTTCGTGTTGCTTTAAATCCAAATTACGGGGTAAGTAAACGTAAGGCAGGAAATATGCGTCGGTAAAGCCCGCGTAAACGCCGCTCGTGTTATTATTACTCGTCGGATCGACGTATCTGTTTGCGTCGGCATAATACTTTTCCTGATTTCCCGCATTTTCGACGGAACCCTTTATTTCCCAGCCGTAAGTAACGTTATGCGCGCTGTCCGTCCAGTCATCGGCCCAGGTAAAGTTATAAATTCCCGAACTCTGCCCCGAACTCTGGTCGGCATTTAAGAAACTGTTGAGAATCGTCGCGCGGCTGAATATCGACCTTTCCGTGCCGTACCAGGCGCTTGAATTCATAGCGTCGTTGGTAGTGTCGTCCGATATATCGGCAATCCTGCCGTCGAATTTGAGTTTTTCGAAAGACAGACGGATAGAAGTCGCGTCGGCGTCCCCGACGTCGCCTATAAGACTCGACGCGGCGTAATAGCCGTCGTCATTATAGTCTGCGTAAGCCGTGACGGACTGACTCGCACCGACTATATTTACAGTCGAATTGCGCAGAACCTTGTTTATAAACAGCGGCGCGTAAGTATTGTCATTTAGGTGCGCCCCGTCTACGGTAATATACGCGCCGTTGAACGTTATCCCGCTCGTACCGTCGTACGGCGAATCGGCGTCTTCGTGAGTAACCACGCCGCTGCCCGTGCCGCCGAGTGTTTCCGCAATCAAAAACCCGCAATACTCGCCGTTATTAAGTCTCGGAACGTTGCCGCTTACGGTGAACGAGTTGTTTATCGATATCCTGCCCACTACGTTTTTGAAGGTGGAAGTGTGCATAAGGTAGTGTTGGCTTCCGCTCGTTCTCGTTCCCCTTACTATGGAGTCGGTAGAACCGCCGTTATAACCTTCGGCGGCTTCTATTCCGTTATTGTCGAGAGTAAGAGCGACGGATCTGAAAGTAACGCTCGCGCCGTTCAAGTCAACGGGATAATAGGACAATCCCGTCATATCGAGAGAATCCGTAAAGGTACTGCCCGTAAATTTTACATCGTCGGTAAACCAACCGCTAAGAGAAGCGTGCGCATACGTTTTTACCGACCAGATAAGGAATTTCTGCGCGGCGTCAGGACTTACCGCCGTGCGTATCGCTTTAAGATTATAATAGTAGCGCGTATTGCCGTGTTTGCCGTGCGCTTTGCCCGCCGTCGTCTTGTTCTGATAGGTGTTGCAGTCCGTGTCGTCGAAATTTATCGCCGCTCCGTCGGTAGTGGTAACGGAAATTATCGCGTTACCGTTACTCGTTATCGCGTTTTCGCCGAAACGGCTGTCGGCGACGAGTTCGTCGAACACCGTGAAGTTGCCTGCGTTATTAACGGTAAGTTTTGCGATATCGTAATTACTTCCCGTATTGTCCACGTCGAGATACAACGCCGATCTCGCCGCGGCGGTGTCGCCCGAACGGTACGCCTTATTTGCCATAAACCCGAAAGTGGAATTGCTTGACGCCGCGATTACCACGTCGCCGTCGTTATCCGCATCCACCGACAGGGATACCACGTCCCAGTGTCCCGTCGCCGTTTGTACCAGCCCGCCCATATCCGCGGAACCGTTGGCGGTAATATGCGTGTTATCTATCCTTAAATCGGTTACCGTAACGTTTGCGGCGTACCACTCGGCACCGAGTATCCCGCCGATCTTGCGATTAGACGGCGTCGCCGACGCCGTGAAACTAACGTCCACGTCGTTTATCGTTACCGTTCTTTTCGCCGTATCGTATTTTGCGTGTTCTATTCTTCCTATTGCCGCGCCGAAAAGCGGTACTCGGAAAGCTTCGGTCTTCGTATAAGACGCAATTAAAGCCGCGTCGTTACCTATGCTTATTTCCTGTTCGGAATCAGCCGTGGCAGACCCTTCCGTATTGCCTATAACCCCGCCGAAAACGACGGCGTCGCCGCCGACGGCGGTATTATCGGTAACCGTCGCGCCGTAAGTTCCGCCGCTGACTATCACCTTTCCGTTAAGGTGAACGTTGCCGACGGCACTGCCGACATACGCCCACGCACCGTCCAGACAATTAAGCGTTATCGTCGGCGACGCGGTTACGGAAGTAAGATTTACTTTGTTTTCGACGTAAGCGACGACCGCACCGACGTATCTTGCACTGACGTCGCCCTTCGGTCTTATGTTCATCGTACCCGCTACCGTGAGATTAGAAAAAGTAACTCCCGCGCCCGTCGTGCCCGCTTTTGCGAACAATCCGACGTAGGCGTGGTTGTGTACGCCGCCCTGATTATACTGAACGCCGAAACCCGCGCCCGTATCCAGAGTGATTGTATAACCGTTTCCGCTGAAAGTCGAACCCGTATAGACCGCGTTCGCACCGTTGTCGCGCGTCAGTCCCGTTATGCCGGTGTCGGACATATCTATATTCGCCGAAAGACTTAAATTGCCCTTTAACAGCGTTGCGCTGCCGCTTGTCCCGTTATACGCGCTCGAAAACCTCAACGCGCCTTTCGCCGCCGCGTTGTTGAGTTGAATATTCAGCGCCGTTTTTGCAAAAGCCGCTTTCGTGCCCATGGAAGTCGCGGCGTCTCCAACCTGTACGGTGTGCGCCGTCATATTTACGGTGAACAAGTCGCTTTCCGTAAAGTTTGCAGTCCCTACTCTTACGACGTTGCCCCACGAATAAATGTCGTCCGCCTCGACCGTGGATTTTCTCGTTATAGACCAACCCGTTACGTTTTCAGGATCGGAATCGTTGTAATCCGTACCCGAACCCAAAGCGTAAATAAGACTTCTGCCTCTCGTTTTCACTATAACGCCGTCGGTGGCGCCTATGGTCGCGTTTTCGAGATGAGTATCGCCTTTAAGACGGAGAATACCTTCGTACATGGTTCCGACGAGCCCGCCGCCGTGCGAACCGCGTACCGTTACCGACCCCTTTACGTCTATGAACGAACCACCCGAACCTTCGATGCCGATAAGTCCGCCGTCTGCATTACTGTTCGTCGTTATCGCACCGGTCTCACCGTCTATAAGAACGTACGCCGCACTATCGGCTATCCCGCCTATAAGTCCGCCGGAAATACCTTCGCCGCTCTTCGTTATCGTATTATTTACTTTGGTTATTTTAAGAGTGTTCCCAAGATCGTCGGTACTGTAAAACCCTATAACGCCGCCGCAGTACGAAGAACCCGACACGGTTTCCGTCGTGGATTCCGCGTTGCCGTCGTAAGTAAACGTCGCCGCGCTGTTATCGAGTACGCCTATTATACCGCCGGATTTTCCGTTAGAAGAAACGGAAAGCCCGCTGTTTATCGTGTAATTTGCAAGTGATAAAGAAGTTGCGGCTTTATCTTCCGAACGGTAATACCCGAAAATGCCGCCCGCGCCTTCAGTACCCGTCACGGATCCGCGCACCGTAATATCGGTAAAATTCTCTCCGAAAGAAATCTCCGCATCATTGACTTTTCCGACTACACCGCCTGCATAATGCCCGCTGCCGCTCGCGGTAACGGAATTCACTATGGTCGAACTTACGCCATCTAAAACCACGTCGGAATCTTCTTTCGCTTCTCCGACAAGCCCGCCTGCGTTGCCGTTTAAGGCGGTTACCGAAACACCCGTGGCAGTTCCGTTGGTCGAAACGGTCAGTTTCGCGCCCTTATTGTTGCCGAGCGTTCCGCAGACAAGCCCCGCATTACCGCCCGAAACGATTTTAAGGTTGTCGCTTACCGTGTAGTTTATCGTTACGTCGCACCCGTCGCCGATATCGCCTATAAGTCCGCCGTAATAGTCGTTTTCGCCTATGCCGTCGTATTCTTCAAAGAAAATATTCCATTCAGCCTTGCCGTCGGATTCCGCCCCTTCTTTGTCAAGTTCCGTTTTTACGACGTGATTGGCGAACAACACGCCGCCGGATTCGTGCTTTTTGATCCTTATTATTCCCGTTCCCGTAACCGTCATCTCCGTGGAAACGTAATCGAAAAGCGGCACGCCGTACAGATAAAACGTATCAAGTCCCGTCGTTGTTATATATATCGTCCCCGAGAAAGGCCTTGCCGCCGTGCCTATACTGGCGTAACTTCCGTCGGACAGATAGGTGCCGGTAGTCGCCAAAAAATTCAGAGTGTCGAATTTGTTGCGGTCGCCCGCCGCGTATGCGGCGGCGTAAGTATTGAGATCGTTCGTACTGTATATGTTGTAAGTTTGCACAGCCTCTTCCGCTTTCGTACGGAAAGTCTTGCCTGCGCCAAAACACAAAAGGATAATGCCCGTCGCAAATGTGACGAGCGCAAGTATCAAAGATAACAAAAGATATTTGCGTTTTTGTGTCTTTAACGTTTCTTTCATCGTATTGCCCTTTATTTTCATGTTTTCACGCATCGCGTTTTAACTTTGCGGAACGAATTCGTATTTTAATACCGTGCCCGTATCGGGGGAAATCAGACCGTTCATCTGCCCCCACGTTTCGCTATCTATATTTTTCTTCTGAAATTGCAACTCGTATACCGCCGTTACGTCGGCATTTACGGCAAACGTTACACGGTAGTAAGAAGTTTCGCCTTCCTGCGTCGGAGTTGCGCCAAGCACAAGCAGAGAGTTGTAACTCAATTCCACTTTGCTGCTGTCCCACAGAATATTAAAATTTCCGCTACCGACACCGGATATCTTATAGTTGTACCCGTCGTAATATTTCGGCGCGATGCCAGACGTGCTTTCGGTGAAATCTCCCGTCCATAAGTTTGACACGGTCCCTTGCGTGCTGATGCCCGCTTTGAACACCGCCCTTAAAGTAGGAAGACCTGCGGGAGCGGGAGTCGCTATCACTTCCACATACAAATTCGGCTTTACCGTCGCGAACTCCACGTCGAACGTAAATATATAGGTATCGTAACTTATGCTATTGCCCGTAAGCGTGCCGTTAAACGTGTGCGAAAGATTGCCGCTGCCTTTAAGAGTTACCGAGCCTTCGCCTTTTTCCACGTTTATTTCGTAATTCCTGTAGGCGTAAAGCGGATCGCTTTCCCCGTCAAAATCATCGGCGGTAACGGGTACGTACCGCGCTTCTTGGCTTTCGTCATACTTGACAAGTTGTACGGTAAAAGTATAAGCGATATCGTCTTCGTAAGTCAAGGACTGCTTTCCCTGTTCGTAATTGCAAACCGTTACGCGTACGGTCGGGTCGCTTTCTTCGTCCTGAGAGTAAGCGATTTGTATGTTGTTCTTACTGTAAGTTTTGGCTAAACGGTTTGAAGAAAATCTGTCGCCGCCCGTCGGAAACGTCGATATGGTCCTTTGCGCATAACGGCTGTTGGTATAGGCTGCGAGAGATATCGCCCCCGCGACCATCATAAAGGAAAACGTTAAAATCAACGCAAAAAATACAATTCTTGCGACAGATGATTTCATTTTTTTCATACCGTTCTCCTTTTTGATTTTTTCTTTATAAAACGCGATCTGCTACGACACCGTGAACGATTTCGCGGCAATACATATAACGTCGGTCTCTCTGTCTATGGGCATTTCGTTCTCTCCGTAGCGTATGCGCAATATGTAATAATTCACGAAATCGTCGTATATGTTGCCCATCTGTGTGTTGGTCGTTTGCCAGTAAATAGGTTCGGCGTATTTATGCACGTTATTGTAACTATCGTAAGTAGCACCGTGCTTGGTCGCATTAGCGAGTATTTCTTCTCCAGCGGCTTTGTTCAGATAAGTTCCCGATAGCGGGGGTTCTTTTTCTTCCGTCAACGGATTTATTTTTATCGAATAATAATAAGTGGCGGGCGTTGCCACGTGCGTAGTATACGCTACAGGCTCCAACGCTTCGCGCTCCGACTCCGTCAAGTTTTCTATCTCCGCTTGCGTATATTCGTCGGCATTATATATTTCGTAGGTGAATTGCTTGTTGGTGGTGAACGCCAGTTGCAATTTGTATCCCGAAACTCTCTTGCCGTAAACGCAAAATACCCTGTCCCAGTGAGAACCGTTTTCATCTTCTTTTACGTCCATGGCGTCGAAGTACATATACCGTATGTCTTCAAACTGGTTTCTTTCGCAATGCCCCGCACCGATATACAGAGATTCCGGCGTAGATACGGGAGCGTAAACCGCAAGATTACGCTCCTTATAAAGCCACGCAAAAACAGGCACGGCGATAAAGAATAATATCGTCGCCGTCATCGTCGCTACAAGTTGCCATATATGGGTTTTTGCGGAAGTCTTATCTTTCATGCTTTTCCCTTTTACGCCGTAATATACAACACTATACAGTCCACGCCGTTCCCGATAAGTTGGTCGCCGTCGTTATAGGCGTCGCTTTTTGCTTCCATAGTGTTGCTGTCGGGAGTCGCCGCAAAAAAGTATTGCGAATTGCCGTTTATATACGTCATTAGTTCGGCGGGATACTTTTTAAGAGTTTCCCCGTCACTTATATTATCTACCATCTCGTGATACGTATTCACCCATTCCCAGTATAGCGTTACTTTATAATAGTCGGTCTTACCTTCTTCGGAACATTTACTCTTTCCTTGCGTGCCGTAGAGAAACGAACCTTCTATGAGTCCGTCATACTCATAATTTGCGTAACCTACACCCGTGCGTTCCGTAAAAAACAGGATATGCCCTTTCAGCATATTGAGAACGTTTTCGGACTCCACGGCGTTTATTACCTGTACTTCGTTCTCTGCGTCGTAAACCGCAACGTATCCGCCGAAAGAAAGTCTGAAAATCGCCGTAAAATCACCGGCTGTCTTTGGACTTAAATAAAACGTTACCGTGCCGTACGCGCCCGGCATAAGATATCTCTTGCCGTCGTAAACGTACTCGTTGACCATTTCGTAGGCTATCTTGGACGCGTCCGCCGTGGAAGTTTCGGTGTCAACGTCGTACCCCGTATCAGCGATTTTATCTATTATCATATCGCTCCCGACCATATAGTTATACGTCGCGCCGTATTCCGAAGTCCTTTCCACTAAAATGTCGTAACTGTCGGTACCGACGGTTACACGCATACTGTCCGATCCGACCTTTCTGTCGAAAGAAAACCAACCGAAAGAATACCCTGAACAGAAAACGAGCAAAATTCCGGATATCAAAGTTATAGATATCCGTTTGATAAATTCTCTATTGATTTTTTTAGAAGTTTTCGCTTCGCCGCTTTTCATTGTGCTTTTAATTCCCGAGAATAAAAAAAGTCGCATATTCGTTACCCGTACGGATAAACAAAAATGCAACTGGCTGCCTTTTTAAGGCCCTATAGCTTTGCGTCATTGACTTACGTCAATTTTGCCTATATTTTTATTTACGCAATAATTGTAATACTTTCGTTCCCTTTTGTCAAGCGATTACGCCTATTTTATATAAAATATGCGATAAATATGCAAAAACGGCGGGAAAAACGACGGAAAAATACTTGAAAAACGCTTTTCGCCCAAATCCCGCCGCCGTAAATCAGTTGTTGTTGGACGAAAACTGGTTCTGCATTTTCGCGACTATTTCCAAAACTCTCATGATAAGTTGCAAGAATTCCAAAATTATGTCGTTAACGTACTGGATATTGTATATCTTGTACAGTTCCTTCATCATTTCGAGTTCTTCTTCCGTCGCCATGTTTTCGTTTTGCATTATTTCAATGGCTCTCTTTTGCGCCTTTACTTCGGTCTTTAACACCTTTATCGATAAAACGAACGACACCGCATATATCGCAAGTCCGACGAGTGCGGCAATAAGCGTCGCTACGCCCGAGAAATTGAATACGACAAGGTCTATTATAACGCCCACCGCGACGAGCGGAATAAACGCGAAAGGTCCGAAATACATCAACGGCGTGAGCCTTATTCTCTGTATCATATCTGGATCTCTTTCCTTGTCGAGCACCGCAAGAGACGCCTTTTCCGCACCGATAGCCAGCGAAGTGATACTCGCCTTTTTGGTGGTAAGTCTTCTTATTCTCACTTTCTTAAAATAGTGCGAATAACTGTTACCGAACAGCAACGATCCGAAAGTGGACACTTTTATGTGTTGCAGTCCGTTCGCGTCGAGTATTTTTCTCGCCGCGTCCTGCCCCGTTAAAAGCGCGGAATTTTTCCGTCTGTTGTACTTTACGTACTTTACCGCAAGCCATATCGAAATACCGACGGCGATGACCGCCACTATCGCGATAAGCACCGCAACGATAAATATCGCCCATTGTAGTGCGGGAGATACGTTTTCAAACCCTTCTAAATTTTCAAATAACGGCATAGTTTTGCCCTCCTTTTTTTAGCCGATCTTTAAAACGACGCATTATAAATTATATTCCGCCGTATATTTCTATGGCTCTTTCGACGTCGCCGTCGAAGACGATTTTACCCTTATCTACTACTACACACCTGTCGCAAAGTCTTCTTATGGTGTCCATATTATGGCTGACGTAGAGAATAGTCCTGCCTTCCTGCCTTGAAACGTCCCCCATTTTGTCGAGGCACTTTTTCTGAAACGCTATATCGCCGACCGCTAAAACTTCGTCCATTATCATTATTTCGGAATCGAGATGCGCCGCCACCGAAAACGCCAACTTCACATACATCCCCGAAGAATACCTTTTCGCGGGCGTGTCTATAAACTTTTCTATCTCCGAAAACTCTATTATCCTGCCTATTTTTGCGTCGACTTCGGCTTTCGTCATGCCGAGTATCGCGCCGTTTAAGTATATATTCTCCCTGCCCGTCAGTTCGCCGTGAAAACCCGTGCCTACTTCGAGCATACTTGACACTCTGCCGTTTATACCTATCGTACCCGCCGACGGCGAAGTGATGCGCGATATAAGTTTAAGTAGCGTCGTCTTTCCTGCGCCGTTTTTGCCGATGATCCCGAGCCTTTCGCCCTTATACACGGTTAAATCTATTCCGTCAAGCGCGATAAATTTCTCGTTTTTGCCGTAGTTCTTCGAGCCGACTTTCGTGTTCGGATCTTCCTTTTTGCGAAGACGCGCCCAAAAACTCTGTATATCGCGTTGCAGAGTTCCCCCGCTTATCACGCCAAGGCGGTATTCCTTTTTTACGCCCTGTATTTGTATCGCAATTTCTCTTTCCATTATATCTTATCCATAAAGTTCTTTTCGGTCTTGTTGAATATAACGAGCCCGAA
>JAEEGH010007078.1_pt1 | contig 27151 bp, 16 predicted proteins | sample 9134181 | NCBI WGS metagenome assembly JAEEGH01 (sample SAMN16246544, study PRJNA631951) | gut metagenome | biome: gut microbiome; feature: rumen; material: DP-attached | host: Bos | place: Iran: Karaj | collected 2018-10 | reverse complement strand
CCTCGACCAAGAAGGTGTCGGTCAGCTGGTGAAACTCGGTGTGGAGCGTGGCCGTAGCCAGCGCGCCAACCTGAAGTGCGGCGTCTGCGGTGAACACGGCGGCGACCCTGCTTCGGTCCGCTTCTTCTACAAGACTGGCTTGAACTACGTGAGCTGCTCGCCTTTCCGCGTGCCCGTCGCACGTCTGGCTGCTGCTCAGGCCGCTATTGAGGAAGAAAGAGCAAAGTAATTTTGGATTTATAATTCAAAATTCAAAATTGACAGCCTCCGAGGTTTTCGGAGGCTGTTTTTTTATTCTAGTTTTCAATTAAATATACCTCAGATATTGTTAATTCAAACATTGTTGTTACTTTTGCACATTGAAAATCAACAATGATGGATTACGAAGAAAACGACAATAGCAATATGGCTTCAGAGCCCTCCGCAGCCCTATATTACGGATCAAGTACCGAATTAAGAGAAAGCGGAATCATTCCTGAATTATCCCATCTTAACCAAGCGGATACACTTTGGATCATCCGGTTCTTACAAAGGCAATTGGAACAATTGAGAATTGAGGAGTTAAACAGTCAAAAGTCCGATATTGACCCTATGTATGGATTAAACTTTTTAAAAAGTATCCATGAGAGCATGCCTGACTATGAAGAATTAAGAGCCGAGTATTTACAAGAAAAATATGGTATTTGATTATGAAAGTATTCCTTGACACCAACGTTTTTGTTGAATATATCTTTGAAAGGAATCAATTCGAATCGGTTCAACGCATATTCCAAGCCATTGAAAACAAAGAGATTGGAGCTATCACCTCATCAGCCAGTATTTACACCTTGACTTATTTGTCTGAACAGATGCTAAAACGCAAAGGTGTTCATAGGCCTGAATTGACAGAGCAGGTTCGTAAGATTATTCTCAGCATGTTGCAACTTGTTCATATTGGAAACATGGAACAAAGCGATATGATTTTAGGAGTAAACAACACCATTTTTTCTGATATTGAAGACTGTTTCCAATATCAATGTGCTTTAAAAAACCAATGCTCTTACTTGATTTCCATTAATATCAAAGACTTTCCTAACGTATCAACCTCAGTTGAAGCAATATCACCCTATTGAATTTGTGGAAAAAATCACACCCTCTCTACATCAATAGCATCCTCAGTCAAATACACCAAATACCCTCGTATCTCTTTGTCAGTCATTTTCTTCAAGGCATTTGTGTAAGTATGAGAGAGCCAAGTAATTTCGGATTTATAATTCATAAATGACAGCCTCCGAGGTTTTCGGGGGCTGTTTTCTTATTTTTCACAAATAAAGCGGATTTTTTTGCTTTGAAATGATATTATTACCTATCTTTGCGATTGGAAAGCCAGGTTATTTCATCATGAAAAAAGCATTCGTCATACTATTTTTATCAATAGTCACCCAACTCCATGCACAACTTCGAATTGGAGCAGACGAAGCATTTACCACCGCTGAGCATTTCATGAAACAAAACACAAAGCAAAGCGCGACCACATTGGTGTTGACGGAAGAAATCAAAAGCAAGACATCGGAGCAAACCAACCTTTTCGTGTTTTCAATGGAACCACAAGGCTTTGTCATTGTTTCGGCAAACAACGAGGTATTGGCCTATTCCCATACCTCTACAATGCCTCAAAGCGAAAGCCTTCCCTGCCATATAGTTTATTGGCTCGATCTCTACAATCAAGCCACCGACTTTTTAATTGCCCATCCAGATGCAAGACGAAAAACAACAGCTTTCAATCAAGAAGTCGGGCCTTTGACGACTTCCTGCTGGGGACAAGGTTGTTACCACAACGAAGCATGTCCTGTCGATAGTTTAGGTCCTTGCGACCATGCTTCGGCTGGTTGTGTGGCCATTGCCATGGCACAAATCCTATACTACCATAAGTATCCTTTGACCGGATATGGTGAAATCTCCTATCCCTGTGCGCCTTATGGAATGTTAAGCGCCAACTTCGGAGAGACAACATATAGATGGGATGAAATGGCCGACACATTGCACGAAAGCAACCCTGCTGTCGCACAACTGGTCTCTCATTGTGGCCTTGCCGTGAAGATGCATTACAGCGCACATGAAAGCTATTCTACCTTCTCGGCGGCCAACAATGCCTTTAGGCAGTATTTTGGTTTGCCCACAACCACAATACATTATCGAACGCATTATGACAATGAGAGTTGGCAGCAACTCATCAAGTTGGACCTTGACAGCCACCTCCCCGTGTACTATCGTGGCATTTCGTCTTTAGGCGGACATGCTTTCGTATGTGATGGATATGACACCAACGGAATGTTCCACTTCAATTTCGGTTGGGATGGAATGGCCGATGGCTATTATTACCTTAACAATCCTTCGGGGTTCTCATCGGAACAGGCCATCATCCATGACATCCGCCCCATTGACGGCAACGCTATCCATAGCGACGAGCACAACATCATCTATGTCTCTCCTGACGGCGTTGGCGACGGCTCGTCATGGGCCGAAGCCACCAATGACTTACAAAAAGCCTTATTCAATTCTCATTTCAACGACTGTGTCATCTGGGTCAAGGAAGGCACCTACAAGAGTTGTTCTTCTAACGATTTCGCATTTTTGCCCATGCACAACAGCAAAATATATGGAGGTTTCCAGGGCGACGAACCTTTTGACTATGACCTCTCACTCCGTGATTTCGAAGCCCACCCCAGCGTACTTGATGGCGACCACCGTCAAGGGGTTATCAACGTGCTTCCTATCATCGACAATGACGAGGTAGTCATCGATGGCTTCACCATACAAAACGGGGTTTCGAACGAGGGAGGCGGCCTTCTCCTTTCAAGCCATTCCACCGTCACCAATTGCAAGATTTGCCATAACAGAGCGATTCAAAATGGAGGTGGATTATCTTCATCTATCAATAGCGTTGAGATTTATGTCAGCGACTGTGAGTTTTTTGACAATGAAGCCCATGATGGTGGTGCCATTTATGACCGCGGCAGCACCAGGTTTGACCGCTGCCACATTCACGACAACACAGCCACTCACATCGGAGGAGGCATCAATAGTATTGTAGGCATAACTCCTAGCACCGTCATGCATAGTATCCTTTGCAACAATTCAGCCATATACGGAGGCGGAATTCAAAGCAACCAATCCAAGACGGCATATTGGGACTGCCTTGTCAACAACAACACCGCCAAAAACGGTGGAGGTTGCTATGGAGAATCCAACTTGTACAACTGCACCATAGTGAAAAACATAGGTATGGTAAACTACGGTGGCGTATGCAACACACAGGAGGCATCACAAGGAATCAAGAACTGTATCATTTGGGGCAATGTCAGCGATGGCGAATATGAGCAAATTGGGCCTTTTTCAAATTATGCCTATTGCGCTGTACAAGACGGAGAGCCCTTCTCATCAAACAACTTGGGCCTCGAACCAGAAAACGACGGAGCGTCGCCCGGATGCTATGTCAGATTTGTTGATGCAGAGGTCATGGCAGGTTGCGAGGGTCATGGGGGTGACTGGAGACTGCAAACGCGCAGCATATGTGTCGACCGAGGTGACACTATAGCCCAACAGTCCGAAAATGACCTCGAAGGAAATCCACGCGTCAGACATAGTAATGTCGACCTGGGCGCCTACGAGACGAACACCGTCGCCCACACCATCAATCTTGACTTTTGCGAGAGCGCTCCATACTACCATGATGGCACCTATATCCCTATGCCTGGCACCTATACCTTTTATTATCCTGATGCAGACTACGACAGCCTGGTCATCCTTAACATGACTATTGAAATCATCAAACTGAAAGAAGAGATCTGCGAAATAGACACCTATGACTTTTTCGGTGAAAGCCTCAACGAGGCGGGTTTTTATTCCACCGTTGTCGATTGCAAGTATTACCAACTCGATTTGAGCGTGAATCCCCTATTGGAAGCGGAGCATTTGGAAATCTCGCTATGTGAAGGCGACACCTATGATTTTCACGGCCGTACTTTGAATGAGACAGGCCATTATGTCGACACTATCGATTGTTTTCTCTACAAACTCGACCTGACCGTCAAACCAATACATGACTATTACCAAGAAGAGACTATCTGCGAAGGCGAAAGCTACTGCTTTTTAGGGACTTTCTTGAGTGAACCCGGCCACTATGACAAATTAGTCCATTGCTCGGGGCGATATCACCTCGATTTGACTGTACAACCCAATCCCACGCTGCAATGCAGCAACGACACTACCATTGTGATGGGGACTCCCGCCATACTGAATGTCGCGGGAGCCGACACATACCTTTGGTCGACGGGTGACACTACGGCCAGAATTGTGGTGTACCCCGAAGAAGATCATTATTACGAGATCACAGGTAGTTATGATAACGGATGTAACAGCAGCAAGCGCATAAGAGTCACAGTCGAAAAGAAGAACAAGGGCGACGACATTTGCCTGTTTCCCAATCCTGCAAACGACATAGTGAACATTTACAAAAAGAACATCGACGAAGTAAGAGTCTTTAATGTATTAGGCGAGCCAGTCGGCCGCGTCAGCGCCCATCGTGAAAACACGGTTTTGGATGTCAGCCAGTATGAAAACGGTGTTTACATCGTTATGGTAAGAGTCCTCACCTACCAATATTACACAAGACTTGTCATCCAACACTAACCGGCTCCACTTCTACACCAGTCTCATCCAGATAGACCAAGAACGCCCGAATCTCCTTGTCGGTCATTTCACGCAAGGCACTAGCGTAGGTCTGCACCTGTGTTTGATGTTCTTCGTCTTTTTTACCCGTCTTATAGTCTATCAAGTAGATGGCGTCGGAAAGTTCGGCACAGCGGTCGAGGCGACGCACCCTACCCTGATAGAGTACCTCGCACTCCGTCTTCACCTTGGCAAAAGGTTGGAAAGCAGCCCCAATCTGTCCATTTTGTGCCATTTGCACCATCATATTCCGAATCCAATCGGCAGTATCAGCGTCAATGGTGCCATCGGCAAGATAGGGTTTCAAAACCGTCTCCGTATCCTTGGGATAACGAATTCGTGACAAAACCTGGTGCACCAGTTCGCCCCATTCACGCGGTTGCAAACGCTCACTCTCGGCATGCCACAAACGGGATGGATCGGCATCAACGGTGATGTTATGGAACCAATCTAAAGAGACGGATTCCGACAAAACAACCGATTCGGTTTCCCGTGTTTTTTCTTTTGGATTGCGGAAGTTGGGATCGCCGAAACGATACACCAAAGACTCTCCCCCCGGCACTTGATGATCAGCTTTGTCTTTGAGGAAATCCAGAATAACATTTGGGGTGTCGGTCTTGGCAATAACATAGAGACGTTGAACAGCACGAGTGAATGCGACATAGAGCAAATTAAGATTGTCCAGACGGTTGCTGTCTTTCTCCATCTCCACCCTTTCTGCTGGTTTGTCCCCCATCTTCTCGGCTGTGGAGTCCAATTTGAGCAACACCTTCTCCAAGGAGGGGATGGCGTCAAACCCCAACTCTTCAGGACTCAACCATTCTTCATTCGGGACGTTGCGTTTCAGTTTATCGTCCAATTCAGTGATGGCATCAGGATAAATTACCACAGGGAATTCCAGACCTTTAGACTTATGGATCGTCATGACTTTCACGGCATTACCGCTCACCGACTTCACGGAGAGCTTATCTTGCTTTGCGTCCCAATACGTCAGAAAGTCCTTGATGCCCTCTTTTATGCCCGATTGTGCACTGAACACTTCCTCCATAAAGTAGTTCAAGAATGCATCTCGGATGGCATCCAGACCATAGATACGCATCAAAGCGGCACAAAGGTCGTAGATACAGGTGGATTGGGAGAGTGTCGCCTTGAGCAAGCCCGCCTCGCCGATGCCCATCACCGACTCGATGGCGGTATTGCCTCTAGCGATGTCTTTCACCTTGCCAAACCAGTTGCTAATATCACCATCAAAACGCATATTATGCTGCACCTTCTGAACCATCTGCCAAAAATACAGCACATTGGCGACATTAATCAAATTGTCATCTTCAATCAGGTAGCGCAATGTGTTGACAAGCAACTGCACCTTGTCCGATGATTTCAGCAAAATAGATTCTTGGGAGATGACAGGTATATTCTTGTCGTTCAGATAACTGGCTATATCAGACCCCAAATCCTTTTTACGGGTCAACACAGCGATGTCCTCATATTGATAGCCCCGCTGGTCGACCAACTCACGAACGATGGCTTCCACACGCTCCTTGCAGTAATTGGGATGGTCTTTAGGCTCATAAAGTTCCACTTGCACCATGCCTTCCTCCTTTTTGGCTTTCTTTTGAAAGATGCAAACGCCGTCCTCGGAATCGGGTTTTTCATCCACATACACTTTCTTCAGCTTGTTGGAGAGTTGGTGATAGGCCGATTCAAAAAAGGCATTGTTGAAGTCGACGACTTGGGCAAACGAGCGATAGTTGGTGTCCAAATTGGTAAAACCAAAATTGCTTTTCAGGTTATTTTCATATCGCTGGAATTCCGCCTTGCGCTCATCGTGAGGCATGGCATATATCTCAGGAAGATTCACGATTTGCTCCACCTCGCCACTGCGGAAGCGGTAGATGGATTGCTTGCCGTCGCCTACCACCATGCTCATCTTTCTTGCCGACAAGCCATTGTCAATCAAGGGCAAGAGATTTTGCCATTGCAAAATCGAAGTATCCTGAAACTCATCAACAAAGACATGAAGGAATCTTTCTCCTATGCGCTCATACACAAAAGGAACAGAAAAATCGCCCATCACTTTGTTAAGCAGTTTGTTGAACTCAGAGATGTGCACAATCTCCTCATCCTGGGCCAGTTCTTTGAACGCCTCCCTGATTTGTGTACGAAGAGCATAGAGATAGAGCAAATTACGCTGCGACTTGAAGAACAAGAACTTACCATGTTCCTCTCTATAATACGTCTCTAGGGGACCAAGGATCTTAAGCAGCGCCTCATTGACTTCAGTCTTTGAGGTATCACTCAAACATTTGCGCTTCTCAATGGCGGTATGGAAATAGCTATTGGGCTGTATGTATTCCTTTTTCTCCAGTTTTCCGATAAACGCCTCAACGCCCGACTTTTTCTGCCAATAATCGTTGACGGTTAAGTCATATTTGTGTTCTACCGCCCTGAAATCCTCAACAAATGACTTGATCGCATTTTCGAAGACGACCAACCTGTCATTCAGGAAATCAAGCGTTTGCTTATACTGGTCCGCATCCTTGATGTTGTTGTTTTCTTCTTCTTGGTAGGCTTTCTCCTGGGTCAGTTTCGTAACGAACTCGGCCAACTGTTTTTCAATGGCGGTTGAGCGCTCATTGTCGAACTGGTTGTTGCTAAAGTCAACCAAAATACTGGTAAGATAGTCGTCTTTATCACTGATTCTCAATCCAATATTCTCAGTAACCGCTTCAGCGACCTCTTCGGTGTCGATGCTGACGGTATATTGACCGGGCAAACCTAAGTCATAGGCAAACGACCGAGACAGTTTCTGCACAAAAGCGTCAATGGTACTCACGCAGAAACTACTATAGTCATGCATGATGCAAGTCATCAGGCTTTGTGCGTTGCTCTTCAACTCACTATCGTTAATGCCCAACTCCAGTATCAGTTTTGCCTCCATCGAATCGGGATCAACCGCTGTGCTATCGATGATTTCGCACAAAGCCTTAACGATTTTTTCCTTCATCTCGTTGGCAGCGGCATTGGTAAAGGTGATGGCAAGGATATTCCTATAGTTGGTCACAGCAGATTTGTCTGCAAGACACAGTTTCAAATACTCTTTGATAAGTGTAAAGGTCTTCCCAGCGCCTGCCGAAGCCTGATACACCTTAAAATACGCGTCGTTTTGCATAGCAATTAGTCGTTTCCCTCCTTTTTGGGCCTAATCATGGGCTGCGAATTGAATACGGTTTTCTTCTTGAACATATTACGGAAACTGTCGAACGAACGGCTATATGAGAGGCCCAACCCTTGTGTATAAGGCGACCGCCTATCGAAAGCCAGACTGTTGAAGTTGGAATTGTAGTTAGAATGGTTGTAGAAGTGGGCCTGCAACCGACCGTCTTGTGTCAACTTGTAATACATGTCGAACTCGCCTACGATGCTCGATGCATTGCTCGCATTGGGGTTGTTGGCTGTCATCATGCCGAGGTTGGTTTCGATGGAGAGTCTGTCCTCAAAGAGTTGGGTACGCATAGCCAACTGGTATTCATCGTACGAATCACTGTTGCCGGAGTGGTATCTGATGCCTAGATTAAGGTTATTGGTAATGTCGAACTGTAAAGAACCGCCCAAGATGTTGGTCAAGCTGACTTCACCACCACCTGAACCACCCACATAAGCAAATTCTCCCAACACGAGTAACGAAAGTGCCTGAGATTGCATCACCGCCTGATTGGTGGTGTCGACAAGAGAATACACCGTCTGCGTGATATCCTCCGAGGCATTGGGCAGATTCATTCCAAAGGTGATGCTTGGGTTGAGCAGAGCGCCTTTGAGGTGAATAAGGCACTCAACATTGATGTTGCTATTGGTGGCCGTAGAGTCAACCTCCACGCCCAATCCTGAGAGTGAGGTCTTGACAGAATAAACACCCGTAGCATTGATGCGTCCATCTGTGGGGTCGCCCGACCACGTGATCGTGCCGCCTTGCCGCAAATTGAAGAGTCTTGAAACGAGGTTCATCAATGTCAATTGGAACCGGCCAGAATTGATGGTATAGTCGCCGCGCATCGTGAAAGGTGTCTTCGAAGACGTGCCCATCTTCATATTGCCATGGCCCGATGCCTCAATGGTACCGATATCGCCCGGCAAAATAATCTTCAGCGTAGCATCGTCGGTGGCAGCCACATCAAGGCCAAGGGTGAAGTTGCGCGGCGCCTTTTCCTGCTTCACGAGAAGTTCCTCTTCTTCCGCATGTTCCTCCTCCTTCTGGACAAACGTGATAAAGTCGTTGTCTTTAACAACGGTCGATTTGTTGAGCGGTATGGTGAGATTAGTGCCTTTTCTTGTCAACGCCTTGATATCAAGCAGGATGTCATTGAACGGACCATTCACCGTAATCAATCCATTGGCCACCGCCGTGCCATAGAAGGTGCTGTTGTTCTCGCTCGTTGTGGCCAAAGCAAGGAAGTCTCTTGGACGGATCCTCAGGTCCAAATTAAAGTCTTTGAAATTGTTATGGTTGATTTGGCCATCCACGACGGCCTGATTGCCCAAAGTATCGTTGAGCACCATGTCTTCAAAGCAGATAGTCTTGCTATCGATCAAAATAGTCGGGTTAAAGGTATAGAAAGTTTGCAGGTATTCTATCTTGCAACCACCGCCAAGGATGCCGAGCCGTCCCTCAATAACAGGATTGTTCAATGAGCCTCTGACGGTGGCATAGCCATCACCGTAACCTTGCAACCGCGACACCACTCCTGTCAACAGCGGGTTAAGGGCAGCAAGGCGCAACGAGTCCATATCTACCGAAAAATCAAGATTATCTGTTTCTTTAGCCGTATAGTAGGATCCCGTCACATCGAGCATTTTTTTCCAATCGTTGAAGACATCGACATTCAAGTTAATCGCCTTATTTTTGTTATCCCATGAACTCTCCACATTAGCATCACCCACCGCCTCGCCGTTAACAGCGATGTTTTTCACGTCCAAATCGGCAAGCACCATGGGATCGTCCTTAATGCCGTTTACCAAAGCGTTACCTGTAATAAAGCCATCTACATCAAACCCTTTGAAGAGCATGTCGAAGTTAGAGATGTCGAACTGGTTCAACAGCACGGAAAGCGTGTCGGCAGTTTGCATAGGTGCATAACCATCTAACCTGATGGACTGGAGGTTATGACTGAACATGAGATTGGAGAGGGTCACCCTGCCAGAGGTGATGTCGACATAATTATTGGGGTCGACAATCCACAACGAGTCGTTGATGGTCACATTGGCGGCCTCGATGCCTCCAATGCCACCGTGCTCGTGAGGATGGAAATAGGCATCAATCCGTGCCTTGTTGTGGTCTTCCATCTCTTCATCGTCCCATTGTAGACTGGCATGGATGGTATCGTTGGCCATCCTGGCCTCCATAGCAATATTGTCAAGTCCCAAAACCAAAGTGTCGGTTTCTCTGATCTTGGTCCATGCGATTTCACCCACCGAGAGGTTGCCAAAGAGGATTTTGGGGAAGTTATAGTTCTTCAGTTCAACGTCTTTGATGACCAAGTCGCCGATTTGGATATTCTTCGAGCGCACTGTCAGGTTGAGCAGGTTAGATTGAGAGGTGAAGGTGCCATTTACGCTAGTGCCTTTGGCGACCTTTAATGAAGGGATGAAGAGACGGCAAAGCGTTTGGGTGTCTTTCAAGTTCATTATCACATAAAAGTCCTGCTCTACGTTATGCTTTTCCCTGTATTTCCTAAACTTATCGCGTTCTTCTTCCCACTTCGGGAAGGTGACGAAAGAGTTGCCAAATTCATTGAGTACCGGAACCAAATGAGCAAAGTTCATCAACCCCGCCATCTCGAAGTCGAAAAAGTCACAATCAATGTTGATGCGCCGTTGCATCAAGTTGTCGTTGAGGATAGAGGCCGTGAAGTCGTCCATGCGATAGTCGCCACGACCGTTGTTATAGACTGTGGATTCAAGCCTCAATGTGCCTTCAAGGTCGTCGATGTTAAATCCTGTCATGTTCGCCACAATACGTGTGCTCACCTCGCACACGCTGTCATTCTTCACCAAATTTAGAGCACTTAAGTCGGCATGCTTGATGACCGCCTCAAAATCGGATTTGGGGTACTTTTTGTTCTGGAAATCGACCAAACCGTTGAAGTCTAGAAACAGGTCTTCGTCGTCAACCCTGACTTTGCCTTTAAAGCGGTTTTCCTTGAGGTTGCCGTCTAGTTTCACTTCGTTTATAAGGTTGCCAAGCAATTGCGCATCGGTAACCATGCCATCGACAGTAAACTCGGGACCGCCCTTTTTTGGGAATTTGGCAGTAAAGTTCGCATCCAAGTTAAGGTCGCCAACAAACTTTGTGATGTTGGCCACTTCACCCACCTTCACGTTTTGCGCATTGACATAACCTGAAAAAACATTGTCGCCCTTGCCATCTTTGGCGCGAGCGATGGAAGCATCAATGTCGCCTATGCTCGATCGCAACGTAATGTCGGACGCGAAGTTGTTGTACGACCCCTTGAAATCCAAGGAGACATCGCCACTACTCATAGCGCGCAGCGACTCAGGCAAGGGGATGGTCTTTGTCTTGGAAGGGATATAGAAATTGACCAAGTCATCGTAAGTGAAATGCATCTTTTTGACATTCAACGTGTGATACCCATTGTTGAAATCAAGAGGATGCATGCTTAGGTTGCCCTCAAAATGCGTCGATTGACCCAAATTCGCCTTGATATCATCGACATGAAAATTGCGTATCGGCCCCGTGAAACGACCTTCAAACTTCACACGATCTGGCATCTTATACATGACTTCCGAGAACACGCCAATGTCGGAAAGCATGACATCCGTAGGGCGTATTGTGGCATCAAACACCACCGAGTCAACGAACCTGCTGAAATCGTCAAAACCATTGTAGGCCATGTTGAGATCGAGATCAAAACGACTGTCGTTGGTTTCCATCTGCAAACCTTCTAAGTGAATGCCCTTTTGAGTAACCAAGGCATTCGTTTGCAAATGTTTGAGTTCCAACCCGCTGATTTCAGAAGCGCTTAAATTGGCGATGTTGGCGCTGATGGAGTCGCCCAAGATGAACAAATCACTTGCTTCCAAGTTGATATCTTTAAGGACAAGATGGGAATAGTCCATCAGATTACGGTCGGTCTTCTCTGGGTGGTCGGAGTTTTGGTTCCAGAACGTAAAATCGACATTTTTAAGGGAAATGTCGTCAATGACGATAGGCATGGGATCCTTGTCAGGCTTCTCCTCATCGCTTTTGAACGCATCGACAAGGAAGGCAAAGTTGAGTCGGTCTTCACCCTCATACTTGATAAGGTTGGCTTCGGTATTTCTCAATTCCACATCATCCAAATGAACCTGTCCATCCAACAAGTCGCCCACATCGACCCTGGCCTTCAACCTTTCAATTTTTGCCAAGTCATTGCTTTTCAAATCTTTAACCAAAACATCCTCAATCAAAATGCGAAAATCAGGAGTAACCACCAAACGGCCCACCTTGATATCTGCACCAGTTTTTTCAGAAAGGTAACCGCCTGCAAAACGCACAGCAAACTTCTGAATGATAGGGTCTTGTATAGCAATAAACAGACTCGTGATGATAGCAAGTATCACCACAAAAAAGATGAGAATGCTATGGATAATCTTTTTTTTAATAATTTTGACCCTCCAAATTGAGACCTATGAACGAATACATTTTAGGCATCGAATCGTCGTGCGACGACACCTCTGCCGCTGTGCTCCAAGGCACGCGCGTGCTTTCCAATGTCATTGCTGGCCAAAAGGTTCACGAGCAATACGGCGGTGTGGTCCCCGAACTTGCTTCGCGCGCCCACCAGCAGAATATCATCCCTGTCATCGACGCGGCCTTAAAGACTGCAAAGATAGAAAAAAATCAGTTATCCGCAATAGCTTTTACTCGCGGACCCGGCCTTTTGGGTTCTTTGCTAGTAGGGACCTCATTTGCAAAGGCTTTCGCACAAACCTTGGACATCCCGATGGTGGAGATCGACCACATGAATGCGCACATCTTGGTGCATTTCGCCACCGATGAAACCCATACCGAGGTACCAGACTTCCCGTTTTTGTGTCTCACCGTGTCGGGAGGACACACCCAAATCGTTGTCGTGAAAGACTATTTCGACATGGAAGTCATCGGCAAGACCATTGACGATGCAGCGGGCGAGGCATTCGACAAGACAGCCAAAATCCTCGGTCTGCCCTACCCTGGAGGTCCCGTCATCGACAAACTCGCCAAGATAGGAAACCCAGAGGCGTTCTCTTTCGCCAAGCCTCAGATTCCCGATTTGGACTATAGTTTCAGCGGACTAAAGACCAGCATCTTATACACCGTTCGCGACAACCTCAAAATCAACCCTAATTTCATTGAAGAAAACAAGGCTGACCTTTGTGCATCGGTGCAGAAGACCATCATCGACATCTTGATGAACAAACTGGTAAAGGCCAGCAAGCAAACAGGCATCAAAACGGTAGCCATTGCAGGCGGCGTAAGCGCCAATAGCGGCTTGCACGACGCCATGCTCGCCTTGGGCGAGAAGTACCATTGGAAAGTGTTCATACCACGCCTCTCCTACTCGACCGACAACGCTGCCATGGTCGCCGTGGCAGGCTATTTCAAATTCCTGAAAGGCGAGTTTGCCAGTCAGGACTTGGTGCCGTATGCGCGGCAAAGTCTGAACCAATAAAATAACCCCTATGAACTGGACCGACCTTCTCTCCAACAAACGATACGCGCAACCGCACAAAAGTGCCGACATCCGCAGTTCGTTCCAGCGCGACTACGACCGCATCATCTTCAGCAGTCCGTTCCGCCGGCTTCAGAACAAGACCCAGGTGTTCCCCTTGCCTGGCGCTCAGATGGTACACAACCGTCTGACCCACAGTCTTGAAGTGGCCAGCGTGGGACGTTCCATTGCCTGTCGCACCGTTGAGAAGTTGTCCGAGAAGCATCCTGAACTTAGAGAACGCCAGTCCGATATCGAAACCATCGTGGCTTCTGCATGCCTCGCCCACGACCTCGGAAATCCGCCCTTTGGCCATTCAGGCGAAGACACTATCAGCAGCTTTTTTAAGGATGGCAAGGGCAAGGAACTGCAAAACCGAGTGCTTCCCGAGCAATGGAGCGACCTCATCGCCTTCGAAGGCAACGCCAATGCCTTCCGACAATTGACGCACCAGTTCACCGGACGTCGCGCAGGAGGCTTCTCGCTGACCTCCGCCACCTTGGCCACCCTGCTGAAATACCCCTACACGTCGTTTGACAAAGGCAATCGCAAGAAATACAATGTCTTCTACTCCGAAATAGAAGCATTCAAGGAAGTCGTGGAAGAATGCGGCATCCCGAGAATTGATGCTGAGCATCTCGTATACGCCCGCCACCCGCTTTCCTACATGATGGAGGCCGCCGATGACATCTGTTACCTCATCCTCGACATGGAAGACGCCCACAAGCGCGGCATCGTCAGCACCGAGGCCATCGAGAGTTGTTTCACCTCTTTCTTTAGCGAGAAAAAAGACAAAGGGTTCTTCAACCACAAAGACGAAGTTTACCGCAATGTAAGCGACGTTAACGAGCGCATGGCCTTCTTGCGCGCCATGCTCATCAACAAACGCGGGAACCTATCCAGCGACATCTTTGTCAAGAACTACGACACCATCATGGAAGGCCGTTTCGAGAAGAGTCTCATAGCACATCTGCCCGAATTCGAAAAGAACGCCCTCGAACTCTGCCGCAACGAGTCCATCAAGCATATCTATCGCCATCCTTCTGTGGTGAAGATTGAATTGACAGGTTTCAACGTTATCGGAACATTGCTGGAGGAGTTTACCGATGCCGTCCTCAACCCCGACACACCATATAACAAAAAACTGCTCTCGCTCATTCCAGAACAGTTCAAAGTGGAGACCGACGACACATACACCCGTCTGCAGTCCGTTATCGACTTCATCTCCAACATGACCGACCTTTACGCCGTACAACTATACAAAGACTTGAGAGGAATTGACTGATGAAAAAGACACTATTCATACTCACTTTAATATGGAGTGCCATGCTTGCTCAGGCTCAAATCGAAGATATCAGGAGCATCTACACCTATCCTTTTGTCACGAAAAACCTCTCGATAGGAATCGATGAGACTGGAATGGTACGTTATGTTAACATCTGCAACGAGAAGGCACTTGTGCCCGAAAGTTGCCCCGTCGCTATCGCCTTCAAAGACGGCAAGGCCTTTGCGTCCTCATACTTTGATTGCAATTTCGGCGTGGCGACTATAGGTTTTGCTGGCAAAGTGGAAAGCATCAGCTTGAAGTTTGACACAGACTACAACGGGAGTAGCATTACGGTCACCGTTGATTATACCGATTGGGAGAAAGGACCCGACGCGGTACTCTTGTTTCCGTTATGCCTCAACCTTACCGAGAGCGTGGGCGAAGTCATTGGCGTGGCTCAAGGACGAGGCATGGCCTTCGGCATGCAAGCACTCAACACGAAAATCAATGCCGGCGTCCCTGCGAACTGCACCCAACAAATCAACAAAATGCTGCATTATGATGCCGACCCAGAGTTAGCGGCCATGGCCACACCTGAGGGTACGCGGATGCAGTTTACTGCGTACGAACGTCTTAGGCCGCATATTCGCAGCACCTATGGCCATGAAGGTGCCATCGCCTATTACCTTGATTGGCCACAAGGCAGCATAAACGGGGCCTCCTTGACGTTCTTCGCTTGCCCCCAATCTGAAGTCTTGGCCAAAATTGCGGAGATTGAAGCCACAGAAGGCTTGACACATCCCATCAACAACAGCGTTTGGAACAAAGTGGATCCTCTTTCGACCAAATCATATCTTTGCAACGAATATGCCGCAAAAGATGCCGAATTCGTGGCACAGAAATGCCGTCAAGCAGGCCTAGACCTCTGCCAAACAGTGTGGGCCAACCGTATCCCTGCCAACACATCCGTTAATTTCGACGACCTTTTGAAGCAAGGCGAACTTGAATTGCAACTTCCCATCGATGCAACGCAGACCGAATTTGCCGTCTACCACTCTGGACTCTTCAACAAACCCGCCCACCTCAACGTGCTCCTCATCGACGACGAACTGATTGAATACCGTAGTACTGAAGCCATCGGCAACGTACACGTTTTCTATAGTTGCACACGCGGTGCTTTTGGCACCAAGAAAGCCGCCCACAAAAAAGATGCCCTTACCTTTAAAATATGGGACAACATTGACTTCACTTTCGTCCCAACCCCTTGGGCACAAGACAAGATGATCCTAAAGGAAGCAAAAAAAAGCGCCAAACATGACGCCCCGCTTTTGGTTTTCAACGATTTGAAGAGTTATGCCTATAATGGTTTCGGAGACTTGGCCATCACCCAGCTCCTTGACACCATGCAAAGCTACAACCCTGAAAAACACTTGCAAGCAGACCAAATCACCCACGGTTCATGGCACCACTTGACAAGGGTCAACGACAACACGCTATGGAACGCCTCCATGCGCAACACCATGACCGAGAAACTCCTTGAAAAGCAAGCGTTTTATCGCAGCAACATGATGCCGTGGATGTTGGGCAATTTCAAGATCCATCTTGCCGACAAAAACCGAAAGGCCACTACGATGGAAGAGTTGGAATGGTTCCTCGCCAACGCCGCCGCCTTTGATGCTGGCTTCGGCCTTGATTTCGAAACCAACACCATGCGCAAACACGGTCTCACCGACGCAATGCTGAGCACTATCAATATTTGGGAATCACTGCGCTTGTCGGGGACCTTCAGCGAAACGCAAAAGAAGGCTTTCAAAGACCCTTATAGCAACTGGCACATCGAAAAGGGCGAAGACGATTCTTATCTGCTTTATCCCCAGTACATCTCGAGAGGCTATCTATGCAACCTTAATGACGATGCATGGCAATGGAACAGCCCTTACAAAAGCCGTTTTGCCCTCCGCATCGAAGTGGAAGGCAAAGGCAGCATCAGCGAACTGAATTTCCGCACGCCCAACGGCATCCTTTACCTACCCTGCACCCTCAAGGCCGGACAACAACTAGTCTATGATTTCTACGGCAACGCCTACATCACTGACGCGAATTACAACAAGATTAAAGAAGTCGAGGCACAAGGCGTTTCCTTCTTGGACGAAGGCATGTCGGAAGTGTCGTTCCGCTGTGAGGTCAAAAGCGAGGACAAGAAAACGCCTCAAGTGACCGTTAGGTTCTTCACTCGGGGCGATGCCCAGGAGATTAGAATACCTTAAATAATTGGAGATTCCCTTCGGGAAATCGAAGATTGGCCAACGCCGAATTATCATTTCAACGGAGTTAATGGAGTTATATCGTTATGCTATCTATACGGCGTCCAGTAGGGTTTATATAGACATACGACTTGACTGGCCGCCGCGAGTATGAACAACACATGTAACTCTATCCCGTCAGCGGGAATCTCCCTATAAATAAGGACTCATTTTGAGAAAAAGTATTACTAATTAGGATAAAATGACTAAGTTTGTCTTTGTATTTTTGCATCATCAAACAGAACACCAAAATGGCAACCTTAGATCAACTTGAAATAGGTCAGACTGCGCGCATCAAGGCAGTGAAAGGCGAAGGACAACGCCGACAGCATTTCCTCGACATGGGCCTTATCCCCGATGCCTCCATCAAAATTGTGAAATATGCGCCCTTGGGCGACCCGATGGAGGTAATGATTCACGGCTATGCGCTCACCCTACGCAAGGCAGACGCTGCCCTTATCGAAGTGGAACCTTGCGATGACACCCAAACCGAAGAAAAAAACAACCTCGACCAACTCTATATCACCTCCCTCCCCGACCACAACGCCCACCCAGGCTTAGGCGAGGAAGGCATCTACCACGACAAGACCCATGAGACCCCATTGCCCAAAGGCACCAAACTCACATTTGCCCTCGCCGGACAACAAAACTGTGGCAAGACGACACTTTTCAACCAACTGACGGGTGCCAACCAACACGTGGGCAACTTCCCTGGTGTCACCGTCGACCGCAAGGATGGCATCATCAAAGGGCATCCCGACACTTCTGTCACTGACCTGCCGGGCATCTACTCGCTGTCGCCATACACCTCAGAGGAGATTGTCTCACGCGAGTTCATCATAAAGGAGAAACCCAAGGGCATTATCAACATCGTGGATGCCAACAATATCGAGCGCAATCTCTACCTCACCATGCAACTCATGGAATTGGGAACACCTATGGTATTGGCCCTCAACATGATGGACGAGGTTCGCAACAACGGCGGCAGCATCCTTGTCAACGAGATGGAACAGATTCTCGGTCTGCCCGTAGTACCCATCTCTGCTGCCAAAAACGAGGGCATCAACGAGTTGGTCGACCATGCCATCCATATTGCAAAGTATCAGGAAGCACCGGTTCGCCAGGACTTCTGCGACAAAGACGACCATGGCGGTGCCGTGCACCGATGCCTGCACAGCATCATGCACCTCATCGAGGATCATGCCCAGCGCGCTGATATTCCCATTCGTTTTGCTGCCTCTAAACTCATTGAAGGCGACGCTATCGTCATGGAAGCGCTGCAACTCTCGCAAAATGAGAAAGAGACTCTTGAGCACCTCATCCTACAAATGGAAGAAGAGCGCGGTCTCGACCGTGCCGCTGCGATGGCCGAAATGCGTTTCGCTTTCATCAAGCGACTCTGCGACAAGACCGTGGTGAAACCCAAGGAAAGCAAAGAATACCAACGCAGTCGACGCATCGACCGTATCCTAACGGGAAAGTGGACTGCCATCCCCATCTTCATCCTCGTCATGATGGGCATCATTTGGCTCAGCATCGATGCCATAGGCGCACCCTTGCAGGACTGGCTCGACCAAGGCATCTCATGGCTCGCTGAACAATGCGGAACGGCCCTAGCCAACTGGAATGTCAGTCCCGCGGTACAATCACTCGTCGTCGACGGCATCTTCGGCGGCGTGGGCAGTGTGTTAAGTTTTGTTCCTATTATCATTTTGCTGTTTTTCTTCCTCAGCCTTTTGGAAGACAGTGGCTACATGGCGCGAGTCGCATTTGTCAGCGATAGTTTCCTAAGAAAACTTGGTCTTACAGGCCATAGCATCGTACCCATGCTCATCGGTTTTGGTTGTACCGTACCCGCCGTCATGTCGACGCGCACCCTGCATTCCACTCACGACCGTTGGCGCACCATCCTGCTGACGCCTTTCATGAGTTGTTCTGCCAAGATTCCAATCTACGCCTTCTTCACCAGCATGTTCTTCCCACATCATGGTGGACTAGTGCTGATAGGTTTGTATCTCCTGGGCATCATCGTAGGCATCGTCACAGCATTATTCACCAAATGGTTTGGCGACAAGGGCGATGTTGCTCCTTTTGTGATGGAGTTGCCCAACTACCGCCTGCCGAGCCTCAAAAACGTGGCGCACCTGCTGTGGGACAAGACCAAGGACTTCCTGCAGCGTGCCTTCACCGTGATTTTCATTGCCTCCTTGGTGATATGGCTACTGCAGACCTTCGACTTCCACTTCCAAATGGTCGAAAACGGAGAAGGCAGCATGCTGGCCAGCGTGGCTGGTTGGATTGCGCCTGTCTTCCGTCCCATCGGTTTAGGCGAGTGGCAGATCGTCACTGCTTTAGTGAGCGGTTTCATGGCCAAAGAAAGCGTTGTGGCCACCCTTGAGGTCCTGAACGCCATGCCTTTGTTCACCACTGTCACCAGCATCTCCATGTTGGTCTTTTGCCTGCTCTACACGCCTTGCGTGGCCGCGATGGCTGCCGTTCGCCGTGAATTGGGCACCAAATGGATGCTATTCATCATCCTATTCCAATGCGTCGTCGCCTGGCTTTGCGCCTGGTTTGCTTACCTCATTGCCAACGCTGTCATCGCATGAACTGGCCTACCGTCATAGTGCTTTTAGTCGTCCTTGGTCTCGTCGTCATTGCCATCAAGGCAATGCGAAGCGGCAAGGGCTCATGCTCTTGTGGAGGCAAAGGAAAAACAAATGGGACTTGCAACGGATGCCAAGGCTGCACGGTGGATTGTCCGTTTAGACGATAATTGAGATTCCCTTCGGAAACCTCACACATTAATCTATTTATTATCAACAACTTACATTACTTATTATTAAAAAATAATAAAAATAAATAATTTTACGGATAGCATATTTTATTTTTATCATTAACTTTGCCCACAATAACAGCAAACTGTGTTTGTTGTAGTTAGCAAACAAATTATAACATAAAATAAAAAACTACTATTATGAAAAGAACTCTACTCCTTATCCTGTCGGTGATGGCATTTGCCGGCATGGGCGTGGCCCAGGACGTTTATACTGGGGGTTACCACACAGACGACAGCAACACTAAACAAGCCGTGATCCACAAGAACGGCAACTTGATCTATGAGTCCCATTGCTTTAATGGTTTCTACGCAGAGACCACTGCCGTGGAACTATGCGACGGAGACCTCTATTCCGCCTTGAACGTCTACCGATCCGATGGCAGTCCCGACCATACAGAAGTCCTAATTAACGGCGATGACTATTTAACCGTCCCATCGGGAAATAAGGGTTACATCAACCGCTTGTGCCATAACCCCAAAAGCGGCGCTGTGTATGCTGCCGGCTATATGGATGTAGGCAGTGTAAGAAGTGCGGTAATCTGGAAAGGCAGTAATGCGAATCCTTATTACATCTTAGGCAACGGCACCTATCCGAGCAGAGCCTCTTGCGTTTGCATGGGTGACCCCGACAATGAGACTGTTTACGCAGCAGGCTACCAGTATGACGACCCCAACAATTTCCATGGAGCCATTTGGAAAAACAATGCCGAAGTGTTCAATCTTGGCTCTTCTGTTTTTATCAACGACATCGCCTTTTATGACGGTTTCGTCTACACTGTCGGCACCGTTTCGGTAGGTTCCAACTTGATTGCCAAAGTGTGGAGAAATGACGCAGTCCTCTACACGCTCGCCCAAACCTACAGCAATGGCTGCAAGATCTACATCGATGCAGGCGACATCTACGTTTGCGGATACGAAGCCTTCGATTTGAAAGTATGGAAAAACGGCGAAACGCTGTATGAGCATCCCACCTCTACCAATGCTTCTGGTGCCATTTTGACTAGCGTCATGGCCAACACTTCGGGCATTTATTATACGGGTCGCACCGAGGCGGGAGAAAGTTGCAAAATCTGGAAAGACGGCCATGTCGCAAGCACAATTTCCAGCTGCGACTATGTCTATAGCATTTGCGTCGCCGATCCCGTGTGCGACGACGAAGACGCCCGCAGCCTGCCATTCAGCGAAGACTTTGAAATCGGCCTCACCGACTGGCCCTGTTGGACCACGGTTGATGTGGACGACAACAATCCCGACAGTCATGTGTCCTATTGGGATCGAAAGGGAGTGACGAACACCGTTTCTGGTGACTACTGCGCAATGCATCGCTTCAACGTCAACAGTCAAGAAGGATGGCTCATCAGTCCGAAACTATTCCTGCAACCAGGCCGTGACTACACCAAAATGACCTTTAAGACCATGGAGTCTTCGAGTTACCAATACGAAGGCGTTTGGATTTCAACCACCGACAAAGCGCTGAGCAGTTTCCATGAAGTGTGGACACAAACCTCTCCGAGCAGCGGATGGACCACTGCCGAAATCAACCTCAAAGAATACCAAGGAGAGACTATATATGTCGCGTTCAAGTACAAAGGTACAAATGGCCACAATTGGTACATTGACAACATCATCGTTGAAGAAGGATGGAATCCCTGCGTGTCTTCCGAGGTTCCCTACACGTGTACTTTTGATACGGAATTGGGATATTGCTGGTACATCCTCGACGTTGACCAAAGCGGCGGCAATGCCTGCTGGGCTTACAGCCACAACCAGAATTGTGTTGACCATGTCTGGGGACAACCTGGTATTCCGCAAGAAGGTTGGCTTATCTCAACAGATATCATATTGCCCGCTGGCCAGCAATACACGCTCTCTTTTGATAGCAAAAACGAATCTTCTGGTGATTCAATGAGCAACAGCGTATGGATTGCCATTGACAAACCTGGCGTGCCTGACCTCTCTGACTATACAAAAATCTGGGCTGACACCGAATTCCCCGATGACTGGAAAAAGATAACCATACCTCTTTCGATTTATTCTGGACACTCCATTCGTGTCGCTTTTAAATACGAAGGCAGTTACGCACATACTTGGTTGATCGACAATTTTAGCGTCACGGAAGGTACTGGCCTGGAAGAGATCGGAACCTTGGCCATGACGGTCTGCCCTAACCCCGCCCGCGAGAGTATCCGCGTTGAAGGCCTTGAGACCGAGAGCGAGGTGCTGGTCTACAACAGCCTCGGCGAGTTGGTCAAGACGGCCAACGTAAACGCCAACCAAGAGATTGGCATCGGCGAACTGAGCGCTGGCCTGTATCTTGTGCGCTGCGGCAACGCGACGATGCGATTTGTGAAAGAATAATCCATTGTAGAGACGGTGCGTACACCGACAAAACAAAAGGTCTCACGCCGTCTGGTGTGAGGCCTTTACGTTTATTCCTGCACAAAATGATAGTATTTCGCCTGATAACCCTCCCACTCCCCTGTCAGCAACTCGGGATGGAAGAAATGGATGAAATCGGCCAGCAATAGGTCGGGCTCGCATTGCGACTGCTCGAAATAACCCGTTGAAAGGATGTCGCAGACGATGATTTGGTGGTTTTTGAAAGCGTCGAAAAGCGGATAGACTGGACTCTCTTTCGACAAAGACTCGTAGGTCATCGGGAATGGGTTGGAGTTGATGACCCGCCAATAGTCGGCATGCTGCGCCTTGGCAAGGATGCTCTCGGCATCCATGGGGACGCTGGCCGTCGACTGGTTGTCTTTCCAGATGTAGTCGGCTCCCGCATCAGCAAAGAGTTTGGCGATATAGCTGCGACCACCCGCCACATACCACTGCCCGTTGAAGGCCAGGTCGGAGAACACTGTAGGACGGTGTTCCACCCCGGCACAGAGCCCCGAAAGAGCGTTGTAACGCCTCTCGATGTCGTCAAACCAGGCATTGGCTTTGTCCTCACAACCCGCCATGATGCCGATGACACGGATCCACTCAGCACGTCCCAATGGCGTATTCTCCATATAATCGGCAAAGGGAAACAACACTGCACCCGTGACGTTGAGACCACCTTGATTGCCATCGAAATAAGGGGAATATAGCAAGGCATCGGGGTGCAGTTGTATCATCCGTTCCACATCGGCGGCAGCCTCTGTGCCGATGTCGTAGACCTTCTCCTCCTCCAACAAGGCACGCATGGTAGAGTCGGTAACGAAACGACCTTCAAGGATGCCTTTTACCCGGTCAATCTCACCCAAGCGAAGGAAAACGGCCCATTGCGTGGCGGAAAACGAAATCACGGACTTGACAGGGACACGGATGACGCCTTTCACGTCCGTGTCGACGACCTTCATTGTGTCCTTGACCATGGCGAACTTGCCCAGCGACAAGGTCGTATCCCATGGACAAATCACTTCCATCAGATAACCGTAGTCTTTCTCGCTGACGACGACATTGTGCGCATAGCGCATGAGGTTGTCGACTTCGGTCTTCTCTTCCTTGACTTGGTGGTTGAACCTACAACTAACCGCAGAGAACATCAGCCCTAACAGAAGAAAAGACCCAAACAGGCATCGCTTCGCGTCATCGCGAGGAACGAAGCGATCCAGAGTGACAGTTTTATGTCTAGATTGCCGCGCTTCGCTCGCAATGACGGAATCCGTCAGCATTGGTTTATTGTTTTCCATTGATTTCCTCCAAACATTCTTTGCACAGGCAGTCGCTGTAGTGTTCCTTCAGATAGGCTTTGGTGCTGTCTTTGAGCTGCACTTTCACGCACCAGCAGTCGATGGAATGCACACATTCGAACGTTTTTCCGCAACGGGGACAGGTCTTTGTCATTGTTGAACTGTTGATTGTTGATTTGTTTAATCGTTTATTTGTTGGTAAAAGTTCGGGCGGATTTCATCCGCCCGAACCGAGTCGGGGATTCGGAATCCCCTAAAAGAATATCAATTATTTAAACAACATTGCACTGGGAATGATGCCTGCCCCGAACGAACCGAGCAACAGGCCATCACTGGTATAACGGTAGACAGTTCCATTGTCTTGGTAGTTGCCTGCATCGGCGACATAAATCTCGCCAGACGAGGGTTCAACAGCCATGTTGTAAAACCAGCCCATTGGTCCGGCTGTGATGCGGAATGTCTCCGAAAGGGTTGATGAGGCGATGTCGTAGCAACGCACCTCATTATTAAGGATCATATACAATTGGTCGCCAGCGGGGTTAACTCTCAAAGAAGAAGCCGTGCCAGGCAACTCGCAACGCTTCGAAGCGGTCTTCAGCATCGGGTCAATCTCCCACAAGGAGGGTGCCTCTCCGTAGTCTTCCTCCCAGGAACGCCCTTCGCAAAGCACCCACACATGACCGTTTTTGTCGACTGCCATCGTATTAGGTTCCTTGCCCACCTCGATTTCAGCCACCTTCACGTCATTGTTGATGTCGATGACCTGAACTGTGGTGAAACTGTCATGCGAGTCGGGATTGATGTAATAATACGACCAGTTGCTGACATACAGTTCATTGCCCACCTGCACCATCTTCTCGGTGGTCTTGCCCGTCTCGATATAGCCTGCATGGGTCATATCCTGCGGGTTGACAATCCAAAGACCAGTGCCGATGATGTCGGTGACGTATGCCTTGTTGGGGGCAACAAAGTGCATCTCACGCGGCGAATAGAAATCGCCGAGTTTAAAGGGCTTCGTAGTGTCGCAGACCATCGTGCGGGCATCTACCTTATAGATATGGTTACTGTTGTTGACCACGATATAGAGCATGCCGTTAGCCATCGCTAGGCTTTGGCCGACATCGCCGAGCGGTGCGTCGTTCACCTTATAGAACAGGTTATGGCCTACCGTGTCGGCTTCAAGGTCATAGAACGAGATTGAGGCGTTAGAGAACTGGAAGTTGCCCTCGTTGAGCACGAACACGCCATGACCGAGGTCGAGTGCTTTCGGATTGACGGGTTTCTCAGGTTTGCATGAGAACAGCAACACTGCTACAACAGCCAACAAAAACAAGGTTCTTTTCCTCATAGGTTATCGTATTTTATTGTTTCACAATTCGTTTAACAGCAATCTTTCCATCTGCGGCAATGCGGACGAAATAGATGCCCTGCTGCAGTCCACTCAGGTCGAAGACCGGTTCACTGGACGACAGCACCTGTTGCCCGACCACATTGAAAACCTCCACTGATTGGAAGTTATCCGCCTTGATGGTCAAACGGTCTTTTACTGGGTTAGGATACAAGGCAATGACATCGTCCACGTTTTCATGCACGTCAAAATGAGCCATGTCGTGGATTACGCCGACTGCATCAAGGTCCATACCACTAGAGGCGAATCCCGTAGGCCAAGGATCGTTGATGATATGGCCCTCCGCGTCATAGTTGGCATATTCCGGATCAATATTACCTATCACGTCAACGATACGGACATGAGTGACATTGTTCTTGTCGAGCAAGGCGTTGTCCTCCACCTCGTCCAAGTCAAACGGCGTCCCATAAAATGCGCCATATTTACTGGCGAAGTTATGGAGTTGTGAAGGATTTATGGAACCTGCATTGCCTAGTTGGGTCTCGTTCTGCACATAGGTCACAGCGGGAAAACGGAAAAAATTCTCTCCGTCAGAGCTGACTTCCACGAAACCAAGCTCAAGCGCCCATGTATCAGGATGCTGAGCGTTAGCGAAACCGTTCTCAAACACGGCAAAATCGGGACCAGGACCATTATAGATTGGCGATGCGAAAGTCACCGTAGCCCATCCTCCATCTCCAAGACTAACGACATCGTAGGTGCCTCCGGGCATGCCTAAAGCCAACGAATCAGCTCCATAGGAAGCCAATCCGTTTTCAGGCTTGTCGATACGCATCGGACCGCGCTCCACCGTGCATCCTGTGGCCCATGCCACGAATGCCGAGGAGTCGGCGTGCATGGCTGTGGTGCCGGGTTTGTCTTGTGCGGGCGCAAACTGTGCCCACAGCGCGACCGGCACCATAGCCAGCAAAAATATGGAAAGTCTTTTTATCATTTCACCACGAGTTTCGCAGTACGCACGGCGCTGTCGCTATTCACGCTGATGAAGTAGACACCGGCGTTGAGCGTCTCGGTGCTGACGCGCACCTGCTCACCTTCCATGGCGGTCATGCTCAACGTGCTTACCAGACGACCTTGCATGTCGTAGACCGACACCGTGTTCAGACCGGCATCCTCAATAGTAACAAAGGTTTCGCTCACAGCGGGATTCGGGAAGACCGACAAGTTCATGGCGCTCTCGATCACACCAGTAGGCACCCAAACGGGTTCCACTTCCTGTTCCCAAACATAAGTCCATTGGGCAATCTCAGTAGCGCAAGACTCGTCGCCCCACTTGATGAAGTCGCCATCGACGAGCGGTTCGGCGTCATAACCGTTGAGGCCCATCATGCCATTCACATTGTAGAGCCACCACTGACCAGCCAGTGAATAATGCAATTCACCCTCTTCGAAGACAATGTCATCGACGCCCCAGTCACCTTGCACATAACTGAAACGGCTGTCGGCAGCGGCAATGTCATCCATCACTTCTTTCAAAATCTTCTGGTCGCCATCAAAACGATAACCCCAAGCCAGGCATCTGTTGGGTTCGTTCCAGTTGACGGCAAAGATGATTTCATTCTCACCTTGACCCACCCAATAGAGGATTTCGGAAGGCTCAATCTTAGCTTCGTCACCTAAGGCATACACTGCGGCGACTTCCTTCTCCCAGACATAGATATAGTTTTCTGGATCAATCATGGTGCCGCAATAGGTGTCACCCCATTTCACATAATCGCCGTCAACAAGCGTCTGGACATCAAATGTATTCCATGACGACTCTCCATTGACCAGATACGAAACCCACATCGGCTCAGTAAGGCTCAAATCTAGCACACCGTCATTGAAGAAAATGTCATTGAGCCAGCTGCCATTAGGGCTGTCATAACTGAAACGGTAATCAACAGCAGCGATTCCGTCCATGACATCTTTAATAGTCACGGTTTCTTCTTCGAAGCGATAGCCCCATGCCAAAGCCGTGTCGGGCTCAGCCCAGTTGACAATGAAGACCACCTCGTTTTCGCCTTCGCCAATCCAATAGCGGATATCGGCGGGGTCGATAGTGGCATCCTCTTGTGCAAAGAGGTTAGTCGTAAACAAGCCAAAGAATCCCATAAGGAGGAAAAGTGTAAAGTTTTTAAAACGCATAATACATTAAGTTTTAAAGGTTTGATAATTAGTTAATTAACTTCTTACTTCAAAACTTCAAGGATAGCGTTGG
>JAEEGH010007077.1_pt1 | contig 27152 bp, 10 predicted proteins | sample 9134181 | NCBI WGS metagenome assembly JAEEGH01 (sample SAMN16246544, study PRJNA631951) | gut metagenome | biome: gut microbiome; feature: rumen; material: DP-attached | host: Bos | place: Iran: Karaj | collected 2018-10 | reverse complement strand
CCTATCGCGACTTCACCGACCTGCGCCTGGTGTTCGCCATTCCCAAGTCGATGGGCAAGTTCGGCGGCGAGACCGACAACTGGATGTGGCCGCGCCAGACGTGCGACTTCTCCGTGTTCCGCATCTATGCCGACCCGAAGACCAACGGTCCGGCTGCCTACTCCAAGGACAACGTACCCTACCATCCGCAGCACTGGGCCCGCGTGTCGATGGACGGCTATCAGGAGGGTTCCTTCTCGATGACGATGGGCTACCCCGGCTCTACCAGCCGCTACCTTTCCAGCTATGGCATTGAGGAGCGTTATGCCGAGAATGCCATCCGTGCACAGGTGCGCGGCGTGAAACAAGAGGTGATGAAGCGCCACATGGATGCCTCGGAGGCTGTGCGCATCAAGTACGACTCTAAGTATGCGCAGTCCAGCAACTACTGGAAGAACTCCATCGGCATGAACAAGTGCATCGACTCCATCGGGCTCATCAGCCAGAAACAGCAGTTCGAGGCGCAGCTGCAGCAGTGGATGGACTCTACCGGACACTACAAGGGACAGCTCGACTTCGAGAAGATGCAGCGCCTGTACCAACAGCGCCTGCAACTGAGCAAGACACTCATGTACTGGGCTGAGTCGTTCGCCCGCAACGACGAACTGGCCAAGCGTGCCATCAGCGCCCAGCGCAGCAAATCGACCGACAAGAAAGGCAAGAAATATGTAGAGTTCAAGGACAACAGCGAGACCTTCGACCTGGCCACCGACCGCGAGATTCTGGCCGTGATGCTGAAAAACTACCGCGAGCACATGAGTGACGAGAAATACATTCCCAAGTTCTACCAGACCATCTACACACAGTTTGGCGGCGACTACCAGAAGTTTGTTGACCAGCTGTACAAATCGCGCCTCATGAAGAACGACAAAAAGCTCTACACCGCAAAGAGATGGGCAAAGAAAGACATGGGCATGCAGTTCGGACAGCAGCTGTTCAAAATCTATACCGACTTGAAGGCTGAGTTCAAGAAGGTTGACAACGACATCGAGGAACAGGAGCGGCTGCTCTGTGCTGCCAAGTTGCGCATGGAGCAGGACCTGCCCCACTACAGCGATGCCAACTTCACAATGCGACTCTCTTACGGACAGGTGAAGGAATACACACTTGGCGGCAAGCCCTCGGGCTACTATACCGATGCTCCCAGCCTGCACCGCAAGATGCTCACGGGCGACAAGGTGGAGGACTACCGCGTGGAGCCTGTGATGAAGGAGCTGTTCAGTGCCAAGAGCTATGCACCCTATACCGACCCGAAGACGGGCGACATGCAACTCTGCTTCCTCACCACCAACGACATCACGGGCGGCAACTCGGGCTCGCCCATGTTCGACGGACAGAACCGACTCATCGGTCTGGCCTTCGACGGCAACTGGGACTCGCTCTCCAGCGACATCTTCTTCGACTCGAAGCTGGCTCGCTGCATCGGCGTTGACATCCGCTATGTGCTCTTCATGATGGACCGTTGGGGACACGCTGACCGCCTGCTCCGCGAAATCAACGCGAAGTAAGCGAATATTCTAAGCGACCACGAATTTGACGAATAAAACGAATTCGTGGCCGCTTTTCTATCTCCATACCATTGCGCCTAAATCACGATGCAGTTTAGGCTATATCACGATGCGATTTAGGTTATTTCGTGTAATGATTTAGGCTATATCGTGTGATGATTTAACCTAAATCACTTCACCATCTTGCCTAAATGGTGTTGTGAAATAGCCTAAACCGTGAAAAACGATGGCAAGCATTCATTTTTCTCGCAATATCTTCTTAACTTTGCAACCTCTTTTCAGAATATTCCGATAACAAAAAAAGATATGAACCAACAGAATCTTCTCAGAACTGTCCTGCCACTGGCCATGCTGGCAGGCATCTGCATTTCCATCGGCTGTGTGGTCAACCTGCGTGTAGGCGGTGTGGCAGGTGCTGCACTCTTCGCTTTCGGACTGACCACCGTGGTCTATTACGGACTGAAGCTCTATACGGGTACAGCCGGATTCATTCACCGACAGGGCGACTGGAGCATGCTCACCGTGGTGCTGCTGGGCAACATCGTGGGCTGTCTGCTCTCAGCCTGGATGATAGCCTACGCGCAGCCCGACTGCATTGAGCCGGCTTCGAAAATCCTGGCCGGAAGACTGGCCAAGGGACCACTGGCCTGCGGACTGCTGGCCGTGGGGTGCGGCTTCATCATGACCACCGCCGTAGAGTTTGCCCGCAAAGGTAAGGTGCTGCCCATGCTGCTCGGTGTGCCGGTGTTCATTCTCTGCGGCTTCGCCCACAGCATTGCCGATGCCTTCTACTTTCTGGTGTCGCCCTCAGAGCAACTGCTTCAGTGGAATGTGCTCGTGGTCTATCTGAGCGAGGTGGTGGGCAACTTCATCGGCTGCAACCTCTACTGCTGGATGCTCGTGTTCTCGCCCAAGGAATAGCAAACCTTCACGAAAAAAAGCAGTAACTGCTATGAAGAAAATGAAAACAATCATGCTGCTGATGTTGCTCATGACTGCTATCGGCATGCAGGCACAGATACCTTCAGAAGTGATAGAAGTGATGAGAAAATGTGATGAGAAAATGAAAAATCCCAAAGGCCTGGAGATGGACATGGACATTCACATGAAATACTTGGTGTTCTCAATGAACGGAACGGTGAAATGCTACCAGAAAGGAGACAAAAACAAGGAGATTACAACCATGAAGGTGCTGGGGAAGGAGGTGAAGCAGGAGTCTGGCTTCGACGGCACTCAGGAATGGGAGTTCAAGCCTTCTGAAAAGAAGAATGGCAAGGACTCGCTCATCATCACCACAACCAACCAAAAATCGAAGAGCGACAACGACATCAACTTTGACATGGACAAGGACTACAAGAAGGCTACGATGAAACTGAAGGGTGCCAACTATGAGATTACCTTCTCTGAGCCCATCAGCAAGGACTCGTCAAAGAAGACCACCATCAAAATCAACAAGGACACCTACTACTTCTACGAGATGTCGTTCAAGGAAAGTGGCGCCACTGTGCGCATGACGGTGAAGAAAATCAAGATTGGAGCCGATGACAAGGTGTTCAAGTTCGACCCATCGCAATATCCCACTGCCGTAGTGGTGAGGAAATAGAAAAGCAAACTTAAACGCAAGAAAAACAATATGATGAAGAGAATCTTAGTCTTTTCGCTCCTGGCGATCATTGCACTGACCGCCAAGGCGCAGCCCATCAGCCAAGAACAAGCAAAGAACCGCGCCTTCTCGTATCTGAAACAGTCATCGGCTGCCAGTAGCCCACGCCACGCCATGAGCCGCAAGGCACAATGGAAGGAGGCCCGACTGGACGTACAGCACATCTATGCCTTCAACCTGGACGGCGGCGGATTCGTGATTGCCAGCGGTGACGAGCGTGCACTGCCCGTGCTGGGCTACAGCGACAGCGGCACCATCGATGCCGACAACATGCCAGAGAACATGCGCTGGTGGCTGAAAGGATATGAAGAGGCGATTGCCGAACTGGGCAATGCCGTGATCATCAACCCTCTGAATCAAAATGAACAGCGTGCAGCCATCGCACCACTCGTGAAGACCACATGGGACCAGTTGCCTGTCTATAATCAGGACTGCCCCGTCTATAACGGAGCGGTGGAGAAATATAAAGGCAAGCAGTGTCTGACGGGATGCGTGGCCACCGCTATGGCAATGGTCATGTACTACCATCGCTATCCTGCCGCTACCACCTCACCTATTCCGGCCTACGACTATGTGGTGACCAATCTGGCCAACGGCGTGGTTGAGGACTACCATTCCGATGCTCTGCCCGAAGTGACCTTCGACTGGAACAACATGCTGGAGAAGTACTGCGTCACTGACGCAAACGGCAACGACGTGCCCCTGCCTGGCCTCACCGACCAGCAGAAGAAGGCTGTATCGACACTGATGCGCTACTGCGGACAGGCCACCAAAATGTCGTATAGTCCTAATTCTTCGAACTCACATGGTGATTATGTAGCCCAAGCCCTGTTCCACTATTTCAACTACGACAAGGGAGTGGAGTGCGTGTATCGCCCAAACTATAGCATAAGCGAGTGGGAGACACTCTGCTACAACGAACTGGCAGCCAATCGTCCTGTGGTCTTAGCAGGCTCGGCCAACGATGGCGGTCATGCCTTCGTTTGCGACGGCTACGACGGCAACGGACTGTTCCACATCAACTGGGGATGGGGAGGCTACTGCGACAACTATTTCGCTCTCTCCGTGCTCAATCCCTACAGTTTCTCCAACCAGACTAATGCCATCGGCACAGGCTACTGCATGAACCAAAGAATGATTGTTGGCATTCAGCCTCCAACAGAAGGCACCACCGCTGCCAACGATCTGCCCAAGTTGATACCCAATTCAAACTTCATCATCCATTCAACGGATGCCGACAGCTATTTTGTCACCACTAAAATAGCCTACCGCAACATGATATATCCTGAGGCTTATTTCGAATGTGACATGTTCCACAAGAATGAGAAAGGCAACATGGAGAGGGATACCCACGCGGGCGTAACACCATTCAAGGTAGAAAGTGGAAATAATTATGATTTCACGGTGAGCATAGCCAAGAAGATTACTATTCCCGATTGTGAACTCACTTTATATCTCCTGGCACGCTGCACTAATGTGGAAGGCAGCGAATGGCAATATGTATGCCCCAGCAACATCATAAACAGCAAGCCCGAAGCCAACAACTATGAGAGAGAGCCGAATGTGTCGTCTGCGGGCTATTTCAGAACAGGCGAGAGCGCTAATGTGAACTTCAACTTCACACCAAAGAAGGTAGGCCGATACCTCTTCCTCCTCACCGAAAGGTATAACAACGCCATGTTAGGCTATTTCGCCATCTACTTCACTGGAGAGACCAATGCCATCAGAACGGTCAGCATACAACAAGCGACCAATCGCAACAGTGCCGTGTTCGACCTGCAAGGGCGCATCCGCACGCAACAGTTGCCCTCATCGCTCCGCTCAGTCTATATCAAGAACGGAAAGATTCTTCTCAACCGATAGACAATCATTCTGGCATAAGCTTTTCTAAAGACAACAACTCTCCCACCGCTATCTGTTCCAGATAATCGAAATGGGAGAGTTGTTCATTACAGCGTTCCAGATCAATTTGAAGAAGTAGCGCTCTTCACGCGTTTTCGTCCTTCTTCGATATATATTCCACGAGGCCGGTCAGTATGCTCTATGCCACGAATGTCGTAGCGGGGTGTCACGACCGGCTTCTTGCTGTCTTCAGGCCACAGGATGACCGTGGGCTTATTACCGTCATCGAATGCCATCTTCAGTCTTCTTGAACCACTCATTACCGATGTATCGTGGAACCATCCACGATAAGCCTGCATGGTGCTATAGCCCTGTGAGCGATAGAACTGCGCTTCGCTGATGTAATAGTCGCCCACAGGCACTTGAGTACCTGCTTCGTAGTTGCCTTTAAACGCCATGTCGCCTATGGTGACAGAGGGATTATCTTCCCACACCACTTCACGATTGTGCAGAAGGATGTTGAGCGTGTCAACCGACGGTTTAATGAGACAAGGCACGTTGGCTTGTATGCCATTGTTGTGAATGAGGAAGCCCAGCACGGCATCGCCATTGTTGTCCACCTCGGTCTTGTTGAAGCTGGCCACGTAAGCATTGTCTCCCCAAACATCACGCACTTCCTCATCGGTCATACTGAACGGCAGACAGAGCGTATTCCACTTATCGCGCTTCAGAGAGCGCACCAGTCTCACATCGCCCTGATGAGACTCAGTGGGATGTATCATATCGTTCTCGTTGAGCACCAGCACACCTGCGTCAGGATCTTCAGTGAAGACAAGTCGATAAGACTCTTGCTGTGAACCCATCTCCACGATAAAGTGCAGTCGCTTCTCATACAGCCAGTCTTCGCCGTCGCGCAGGGTGCGGTCGGTCTGCCACATATTGTCAACGCTGAGTTCCTTGCCATCGCTCTGACGAACGATAGAGGTCAGCAGCTGCCTACCATTTGTGGGGTCGCTCAATGAGCCGTAGTTCCACCCCTCGACCGACGGGGTGATGACAAGCATATACTCCGTATCATTCAATCGTTCCACCGAAGCGTTGTCAGCCATTCGCACACTGCTCTGCGTAGCATTGGTGAAGAACAAGCTGTCGGGCTGGTCGTAGGCATCGGGTAACTCGTTGACAAGGAAGCCACGTAGCGGCGGCTCACTCTGGGAGCTGACGGTGAAGCCATGAATGAGCTCATGAATGCGAGCTGTGTCAACAAGCGACAAATCGGGATTGCCATAGCTCGTCAGGTGGTTCACCTGCACATCGTAGTCGGTGAAGTGACCGAGCAGCGTACTATGCAGCCACCACTGAGCATAGGCCTGACTCTGTGAAGGTATGGTACCGAAGTCATTGGCAAAGTCTTTACTCAGCGTCATGCTGGCTGGCTGTCCGTTTGTCTGCGAACCCACGATAGCAAAGTTGATGAGCAGTCCCTTCTCGTTGTCTATGATCTCAGGCTGATGGGTCAGCATGCGCACATTCTTGGCATCACCATAGCCTTTGTTGTTGATGATGAGGGCAAACTCAGCCGGATGCATGGGTTCAACAACACCCTCAGTAAGCGGGTCGTCGCCAAAGATGTCACGCTGCATGAAGTAGTCGAGTTCAATATCGGCAGTGGGGTTCACCGTGAGCATAACAGGATACAGTTTGCGTGTCACCTGCAACTCGGTGAAGGGGTCGATATAAGTGAGTGTGCCACCGAAAGAATAGCGCTGTGGAGTTGTAGCTGCTGCGAATTTTGTGGGAATGAAGAGCACGGTGGCTTTGCCTGTGGCCTGTGCACCCAGTTCCCACATTCCGTCAAGGCTTACATCCCCACTGAATCCCGTGAGCGTCTCGGCATTCATCTGCATCTCATGGCTGGTAGCCAATTCTCCTGTTTCAATATTCTTCACTTCCAGATGCAATCGCACATCAGTCATGGCATCGCTCTCGTGGCCATTGAACACAGTGAGTGTGCCACGGAATGCCTGTCGCGTCATCACCATTTCCTGGCTCAGCTGTAGCGAGATGGTGGCGCAGACCGACGAGCGCTTCATGTTCATGTAGCGTTCAACATAGTTGTCGTAACTTGCCGAGAACTGGTCGGTGAGCGATATGTAACCAGCCTCCTTAGCCTCATCATTCAGTTGCTTATAGGTGGTCAGCAGTCCTTCTAATTTATCGACCGATGGCAAATTATCACCCTGTCCGTTTATATGATTCACATAGTCTCTCATCTGTGTCAGCGAAGCCGACTCGGGCTTATGTGCCAACAGTTCTTCGTCGGTGGGCTGATAGTCTTCGGGCAGTTCATCGACCCATTCCATGAACCGGGCCTTTCCTTCATCGAGCTCGTCAAACCATATATGGTCGCCGTAGGCATAATTGATGAGTGAATCGGCAGTCTTGAGCTGGTCAACGAACTTCAAGGCAACATTGTCGAACTGCTGCACCCAACTGTGAGATGCCTGTGCCTTTCGTCGCGCCGATGCGCCTCCACCGCTATTCTTACATATATCTGTGTATTCATACACATCATATATAATCTCGTAGATGGTGCTGCCAATACCGTGGGTGAACTTGTCAATGAAGAAGTCGCGCGTCTCCTCGAATATGTTCTTCCTCACTTCACGAATGACATATTTATATCCTGGGTTCTTTTCTTTCTGGAAAGCGTCGATGGCATTGTTCAGTCCGTCATTGACGGTGCTGAACCACGTGAAGCTAAGCGCTACATTAACGATTTTCTCCACACGCTGGGCATCGCAAGTGTCGCAGATGTCAAGGGTCTTCTTAATCTCAGGAATATAGGTGCCGCCGCCTCCGCCGCCACCGCCTGAGCCACCGCCACCAGGACCTACGTGTCCGCCGCCACCGCCACCGAGGAATCCCAGGGCTTTGCTCAGCTCGTCCATGATAGCCTGTGAGGTGGCAGAGATGGCACAAGCTTTCATGGCCAGCCTTTCAGCCGCAGCATTGTCTTTGAGGTCGCTTCCGCACAGATGCTTATAGTAGGCTACCATTGCAGCAAAGCACTCCCGATAGCTTTGCGGCATGTCCTCGAAGCCCCTGCGCGGTCCACGTGCACTGGCCGCCGAACCATCGGCGATGCGAGTGATGCGTACCGGCACATTTACACTTTGATGGGCAGCCAGCACAAATGGCTCAGTATGATCAAGCGCTTCAAAACTCCATTCCTCTCTGTCTTGTGGCAACGCCACGGTCACGTCCTGCGCATTGATCAGTCCAACATTTGTCAGTCCCATATTAATGACTACGGCATCGCCCACCGACATATTGTCGCCATCAATACGCTCTGGCAGCGTGATCTTCACCACTGGAGCCGGAACATTTGTCTCATAGTTCATCGTGGTGATAATCTGATACTGATCCTCCACCTCGGTTTCCTCTACTTCCCATGAGATGCTGATGGCTTGATAACTCAAATTAAAGGTGAGCGTCTCCGTCTTGCCCGGGTTCACATAGCAGTAATTACCTTGCTTGTCGTGTTTGTCGGCTGAGGCCTCTACCTTATAGTAGCCCTCAGGAAGTTCGAAACTGAAGGTACCATCGGCATTAGTAACACCCTGTGCAATCACGGCTTCTGTGTAAGGATGTTTCACCACTACAGTAGCGCCAGCCACATGGGGGCCTTCATTAGTATAATAGGTATATTCATCACACACATCGACTGTGAGTGTTCCCTTTTCCTCAGCTACAGGTTCCACACGATAATTGAGTGTGAGTGCCTGGGCGTTCTCGGCATTGATGCCTATAGTTCCGCTTACGGGCACATTGTAAGCCATTGCTTCAGTTGGTGTGATGTGCAGTACTACAGTGGCAGTGTCACCCGTAGCTAACGAAGGCATGATGGTTGGTGTCAGCAGTTCCATCCATTCAGGAATGACAACACTGATGTTTCCAGTCTCGCCCTTACCTGTATTGGTAAGCGTAAAGGCATAGTCACGCGAACTGCCCTTCGTCACCGTAAGGTCTATGTCTTGCACACTGGCCACCAGCTGTGCATGATTGTTCTGACAGTAATAATAGATTGTGGTAACGAGTCGCGCTCCCTCCTGTGTCTCTACAGCCACTTTTATCTCTTGCCACTTATTGGGTTCACTCACTGCATCGGCATCGATGGTAAACGACACTTGGAAGGTCTCTCCTGCTGCTACAACCGATGGAGCATTGAGGTTCACAATACAGTTCGACGGTACGCTTTCGCTTACCACATGCACGTTCGACAGAGGCAGGTGACAGGGATTCACTATGCTGAACGATCCGTGGTAGGTGTCGCCCAGGAATGCCCTACACTCAATGTAGCCGTTTGTGGCTAGACGGAGACCATAGACATCAAAAGAAGCCATCTCCTCTGTCAGTCGCTCACCTGGATAGCAGCCACCTGCGATGAAGTGTCCCACTTGCTGGGCATAGGGCAGGTATTTAAGTGCAAACTGTCCGTTTTCATCGGTTTCAACTTGCAGTGTGTGACGATAGTTCTCATTGATGATATAGACTTCCACCGTCTGGTGAGCGATGCTGTTGCCCGTGATGCTGCCCGTGATGCTGATGCTGTCGCCTGGCTGATAAGTTGAACTGTCAACTTGCAGTGTGGCGGTGAAGGGCGATTTGGTGCACACGTTGAGCCGCTCTGATGTATTATTGGTATAGAGAATTTCCTGAACGCTGCGCTGTTCATTGACCACGGCATAGATGTCATAGCTGCCAATGGTCATGGGCAACCCGACCTTGCAGCTGAGTTCCGTCTGACTGCCAGCAGCCAATGGTGCCTGAAGGAAGAGTCTATCTACTGCCCCCTGCTGCCAAGTACCATATAATGTCACTTTTGTCATCTCTGGCAGTTCTACGATGCCTTGGTTGGCAAGTGTGACCGTCACTAACAGCGAGTCGCCAACTACCGCCTCGTGGGCAGAAAGGACAATGTCTGAAATCTGGGCATCGGGCAGAGTCTGGTCTGTCACTTGCAACCAACAGGTGCCTGTACTGAATCCCATCGCCTCTGCTGTGAAAACAACAGTGTGGCTGTCACCCTCGGTTTCATTCTCGAGTGCTTGTAATGGGATGTCAATCGAATGCTGTCCAGCAGGTATGGTCACGTTTTGCTCATAGACCATTCCTTCATCGTAGTCGCTGCTGATTCTGACTGTCAGTGGAGCCTCGGTCGAAGTGTTTCGGGTGAGCGTGAGGGTTGTGGCCTGTCCCTCTTTCAGTGTGGTATTGGCAGCGGTAAGGGTGAGTGCCGGTCCGTCGTTGTCGAGTACAGTAAGCTGTGCCGACACACTGCCAGCCGACTCTCCCTGGGCATTACAACTGCACGATGAGATATAAACAGCGGCAGTAATCGTATAATTACGGTCGCCTTCAACCAATACATTATCGATGGGGCCTAAGTTGAATGTGGCTTCCTCCACCCCTTTCTCCATGATGATGGTGCGTGTGCTGAAGTAAAGTGCACCATCGGCATCATCGGTGAGATGAACCGTGATTTTATTACTTGTCACACCCGTTCGTCTCAAGGTGACTGCCACAGCCATCACTCCTGCGCTTTCCTGCACTGTTGAGGGCGACAGCGTCAGTTGCAGAGCCGGCATATCGTTGTCCTTCAACAGCACAATGGCCTGTGCACTATGATGTTTCGGTGCTGACGCGGTGAAGGCATTAGCGATTTCGAGTGCGGGCAATTCGTCATCGGTAGTGGTAACGGTGACTACAGCCTCGTTCTCTCCAGCAGGTATCACCATTTGTGACGGGAAACTGAACCGCACATGATCCTCACTAGTGAGCGTAACCGTAAGAGGCTGTGTCGGTGTTCGGTTCGTGGTAGCTGTCAATGTGAAGGATTCTCCTTCCATTATCTCCGTCTTCGATGCCGTCAGTGTGAGTGCAGGCAGTTCGTTATCAGTCAGTGTAAGTTTGGTGGTCACCTCCGCATAATCATTGCCTGAAGCTGTAATATCAATATCTGTTGTTTCAACATTCTGTAACAGCTCATCGTCTGTGATGTTCACTGCAAAAGCTGCTGTGGCTTGTCCTGCAGCAATGGTGACCGCATGTGGCATGCTCACCCTACTGTCATCGGTATATGCTATCTGGAAGGTCTGTGCTTCAGTCCAGCGTCCACTGCGAGTGAGATGGGCATTCACTATAGGACTACCGCTTTCGCTGATTTCCGTCTGATCGAGCGTCAACGTGAGCATCTTCGAGAGCGTTAGCTCATCACTGCCCATCAAGGTGTTATTGCCTTGACTGGATACCGATTCGCCCGTAGCAGCGCGAGGTATGATAGTCACTTGCACACGTACAGAGCCGTCCAAATGAGGCAGTGCAGGCACGTTCACAATCGCCTGACGACTCACAGTAGCATGGGCGGCAAGCGTCTCGTCATGATAGACTGTGGTCAGCAGTGTGCTTTCGCTGCCGTCGGACAGGACGAGCGACAATCGTTCGTTCCATCCATCGCCTGTTGCCACATCACCGATGTTCTCCACTTGCCAACTCACATTAAGCTCATCTCCAGGAGCAAGCGTCACGGGTGTCACGGTGATGTTCTTGGGTACGAGGTCGGGCATACGGGCGATTGACAATTTGCCCGTTTTACAGTTGGTCATGACATTTGCTCCGGTGGCACTGGTGAGTGTGACGGCGCTGAAGACTGGTTGATGCTCACTGCCCTCTTCGAGCGATGCCGACACGCTGACAGGTAACGACATCACAGTACCATGCTGGGCCAACAAAGGTGCATTGGTTGGTGAGAAGAGCAATACACGATAAGTGCGTGTACCCACTTCTCGCACCGTGACTGTATGGTCGGTGCAGCGGGATGAGAGCTGCGGTGTGGTTTGGGCGGTGAAGCCATCGGGCAGTTCCATATCGAACTGTATGGCCACCACCTCGTCGCTGTTATCCATCTCTATCACCATCTGCTGTGTAGTACCTTTTAGCATCCGCTGATTGGGCAGCACCAGCTCGTTTACAGTTTGTGCCTCTGCTAACGTAGCAGCAAGACTCATGAGCAGTGTAATAAAAAGATATCGAAAATTCTTCATGATGCTTGTATTGACTGATATGTACATTCTTTATATATGGCTGTTCTCTGATGTCTTACTTTGATTCTTTCAGCAGGTGCTTGCGCCCCTCAGTGTCGATGACCACAGCACGACGTGCCCCTATAGGCAGTCGGTAGAACTCACTCGGATGGTTGTGACGGGCGGCAGGTGTTGCCATATCGGTAGTCTTGCCTTCGCCTATGGCTACACTGACGGCTGATGCCTCGCGGTCTGACAGCACAACATGGGTCACGGTGGCACCTGTCGTTGATGCTGCTATGACGGTCTCACCCACAGGCAGTGTGGCACCTGAAAGCGAGTAGCCTATGAGACGCATACCGTTCTCTTGAGGGCGCAATGTACAAATGAATCCCAGCGCTTTCAATGCTTCAGAAAGCTCGAGACTGCTGCAGTTCTCTACGAAGAGATCGAATGAGGCTATGGGTACAGTAGTGTTCAGTGTGAGGCTACCATCTTGACAAGTGACCACTGCTGAAGCGTTTTCAGCCAACTGATTACTCTCAGCTACAGCGTGGTGCACCTTTCTCCTTGAGGGTGCTGTTCCGAGCAGCAAGTCAACGGTCTTCACAATGTCTTGCACGTTGATTACCTCATCGGTCCACAAATTAGCAGCAGTGAAGTTAAATGGCTTGTCGTTATATTCATTGAAGATGTAGTTCACGTCAGTCTGCAGATCGGTCACATCAACCTGACCGTTGAAGTTGGCATCGCCTTCATTGAAGTAGAGCCGTATCTGGAAGGTGCTTCCCGAGGGGGTCCAGGCATGGATGGTGCTACCGTTAGCACCAGTATAAACGTTCTGAACCGATGTAGAGATGATGTTTACGTGATCGGCATCGACTACGTCCAATGTCACTCGCCAGTCGTTGTCAGTATAATTATCAATCGACTTGGTACAGCCTGTGAGCACAAAGCTGGTATCGTAGGTCTGCATGGCATGGTTATAGCAAAGCACGGTGGGCAATGTGGGCAGTTCTTCCTCGCCCAGATGCAGATCAACAGTAGCACCAGTCTCCTGACGGTCCAAGTTCAGACTGGTCACAGACGGTGAGATCATGGGTATCACCTGAGTGATCCTATTGCCCGACACATTGAGTTCCGTCAGATGCGGACATTCATGGGCAAACGCACCTATGTTACCGCTTATTTGGTTGCCAGAGAGATTGAGTTGCTGCAAAGCGATGTCCTGGTCGGGATGAAGTTGCCTGAACGAGAGCATGGCAGCTCCTAAATCGCCTTCCAATCGGTTGCCTGAAAGGTCGAGCACCTGTAGATGCGGTAGGCTAAGTAGTTCGCTGGGGAACGTTCCTACAATATTGTTGGACGGCAACTGTATGTGGGTAATGTGGCCATCGGTGGCACTCACGCTTGTCAGCTGACGCGTGGTGACCGAAGCATGGTCAACAGGCCAATTCCTGTACCAGCTGGAGCCACCCAGACTCTCATAGACGCTCTTCAGTACCGACCACTCATCGTCATCGATGCGCTTAGGGTCCTGTCCGTCGGTCGTATAGGTCAGCTCATTGCTGCCAGCTTGTTGTTTCGGAGCAATATACGCATGATAGCTCTTCAGGGCATCGCTGCCAGTAGAGCGTGTGATGGCACCGTTTTTCAACACATAGTTGCCTTCAGCCACATTCACACCTGCCGTATAGTTACCCACCATACGGAACTCGTCACCCTCAAGAACGGCCTCGACTGCTTTCACGATATGGCAGCCATCAAGAAGATAAGTAGTGCCTGCCACAGGCAGTTTCATTAAGAACGGCACGTTTGCATCGATGTGATCAGTGGGGGTGAAGATGAGCAGTGACTCGTCAGCAAACGACTCGTCGAGGGTGGCTACTGCAGCTTGTGAGCCGAAGGCATCGGCTATCTGTTCGGCTGTCAGGCTGAAGGGCAGCACAAGTGCCTGCCACTGCTGTGCCGCAGTAGCGAGCTGCAGGGTGACGTTAGCATTGTCAATGTCAGTGATGAGTTGCAGGTCGCTATTCTCATCGAGTGTCACATCGATGGCAGTGCCTGAGTAGTAGAGGCGGAAGTTGCTGAACAGCGTCCACGCTGACTCGGCATGGTCGGTGCAGCGGAAGCCGAAGCGCAGGTTGCCCTCGTCGATTGCCACGAGCACCTCGTTCTCATAGTAGCCTCGGTCGAAGTATTCCTTTGCGCCCTCCATGCCGTTGGGTGTATAGCCCTCACCATTCGGCCACTCATAGTCGGGCCATGAGTTACCTCCTGCCGTCGATTCTGGCAGCAAACAGGTCGCAGAGTGTTCCGACATGACATTCTTGATCTTCGTCTGTCCGTCGTTGATATAGATGTAGGAGTTGATATTGTCGGTGCCGTTTTGATAGTCATAGTATGCCACCTCGTTGCTGCCCGGTCGCTGGAAGGCCTGCACCTTGAGACGGTAGTTGCCGGCAGGCATATCCGAGAGCGTCTGGTAGATATCGAAGTTGATGTTGAAGAACTCTGCATTCTGGAACGACACACCATACCACATGATAGTGGGCTGTGAACCCTCCCAGCCATCGAGTGCAGTCATCATGGGGTTCTTGATCAGTCCGGTGAGGTCGAAGGCCTTTCCTCGGTGAATGGTAACCTGAGAGAGGAATTGCTTGAGGGCCTGCATCAGTTGGGTCTTGCAGGCATCAACGTCTTGCTGGCTATCGGCATTGTTGGCCAGTGCAGTCACCTGGCTAATGGTCTGCTCTAATGCAGCGGCAGCCTCGATGCCTGTGTAAACATCGGTCTGGTTCTTGATAGCTTCGATGATGGCGATTTGGCCGGCACAGTGATCGTACCAGTCGTATAGCCACACAGAGGTGGTGGCATGCATGCAGCCGTCGGCAGTCACCCTGAACTCGGCTTGTAAGGCAGCCTCTGCCACATCGTCATCCACCGCCGTCACGTCAATCGTTACGCTGGTTTGTCCGGCAGGCATCACCACCACGTTATTGAAGCTGAACTGTCCGGGGGTGTTACACGTCAGTTGGATGTTCCAGTCTTCTCCCCTCGCCTCTTCGCTGGTGATAGTCAGATGGAAGGTCTCGCCCTCGCGCAGTGATGTCTTCGATGCACTGACGGTGAGGTGGTTGAGTAACTGACTGGTCGGACCTAAGTAGGTCAGCCGGAAATTGTCGAAGATGACCCACTGTGTGGTCGATGTTCCCTTGACACCCACGGTGAGCGCTTCGTCATTGCCCAGCTCACATTCTATGCCGCTCACGGTGTAGAGTCCTTCAGTGAAGGAATTGGCAGCGTCAGTCATGTTGTTTTCAGAACCTGTTTTCACCGGGACGTTGGCTTTCTCATTGTTGATGAAGAAGTAAGGGGCATCGGCTGTAGGACCATCCTGTCGGTAGAAACCCTGTGCCGACAGCAAGTAGCGTCCGGCTGGTGCATCGGCTATGGTCTGACTGATAGTGAACGTGGAGTGATAGCTCTCAGCGCAATAGTTTTCGTTGGTGCCGTTCTGTAAGTTGCTGTTCGTACAGTCACCACTGACAACCCAGGACTCGCCGACGCGCGAGTCGTTACGGCTGAAATTGGCACCAGGCAACAGGAAGGTGGCATCCATGCCTTGACTGACGGTGGCTGCTTCAAGCGCGACAAGACGGTCACTGCGCGTCATGAACCGCCAAGCCACTGGCTCGCTGGTCAGCACCAACTCGTTGTCAGCATCCACATCCAGATACTCTGTGCCATTGCCTATGCTGTAGGTGTCGGCGCTCAGTGCTGTGATGACCCAATTGGCAGCTGGAGCATCAACATAGAGGTTAGTGCCCAAGTAGTTGCTCGTTCCACCGTTGCTCACACGGGAGTCTAAGGTGTAGGTGTTCTCGCCCACCGTCTGGAGCGTGAAGTCCAGTCCTACTTCATCAACAATGCCACGCGTACTCCAATTGTGGCCAGCCGACATGAACTTGCCCGACTCCACATGCTGCAGATAGTAAGTGCCCTCGAGACTGGGCTGTACCGGTGCGGGGACAATGACGGTATAGTCGTAGAGAGCACTGTAGCGCGCACCGGTATCGTTATGGCTGATGTATTCACCGTTAGTCTTATAGACCATGATGAACCAGTAACGTCCATCGGTGAGATGGTTGTACTCGATGTCAACAGTCTTCGTGGCTCCCACTCCAATGCTGACAGGTGTTTCAATCGCTCCAAAGTAGCTCCACGATGAGCCTCCACTCGTATTCTTAAAAGCATAGGTCTTGATGCAGTCGTTGTAGGCATAAGAACCTGTGTTCTTCACTGATACCTGAATCTGGGCTTTGTCAGCATTAATGATTGAGCTGATGGCATTGGTGATCGTGCCGTTGCTGAAGGTCAGGCTGTAGCTGTGTGCCTCAGAGATGGTGATGTCCTTAGAACCGATGCTGACGAAGTTGTCACCCACCTTATATCCAATGCTGAGTGTCTTCGTGCCGGTAGAAGTGGGCTTATAGACAATATCGAACACGTCGCTCTGTCCGGAGTCAGCCTCGAAGTATTTTGCACTGATGTCCTCGCCGTCAACCTGCAGGTAGAGCACATCGTTGAAGAGTGCGTCGGAATTGTTTGTGATGGTGGCGCTCACATTCACCATTCCGCCTATCTCAAGGCTGCCTGTGGCGGTGATGCTGGTGGCGGAGAGATTGACGGTTCCACCCGAAAGTGTCAGTACATTGTTGTTCACAGTGGCCTTTAGATGATATTTCTCAGAGCCAAGGTTGGGTCTCCAGTTATTGCCACTGTTCAACTTAGAGATCAGGAAGATGGTGTATTCGCCATCAGGAAGATTGAGCAATCCTACGCAGTTCATATTCTTCCACCCCCATCCGTTGTCCAACTCCACTTCTTCTACAATATAATAGCCACTTTGCATGTTGCCTTGCGCATCGTAAGCAGCCATAGCCAGGTCGAACGTGCCGGTATCACCACTCTGGTTCCATACGCTTGCGTTGAACTGAACGACATAGCCTTCATTGTTGCTGTCGTAGTCGAATGAGGTGGTTGTTGTGCTGATAGAGCTTATTGACAATCTGACAGGGTCTTCCACTACATTGCCTTTGTTTGGCATGGCATTGATGATGGCATCCTGACCGAAACTGTAGCCGTCGGTACTGGTGCTGGCACCCGTTCCGCTGTTGTTGTTGGGGTCGAGGATAGAGAGCAGGAAGTAGTTGTCGGATGAGCCGCCCCATCCCCAGTTCACGTGGAACAGGCCTTCGCGGTCGTAGCCGTCGATGACGAACTCATGACCACCACCCATCGACTGTCCGCCGTAGCACACAGGCCGATTGTTGGCTATCTCGTTATAGATGAGGTTGTTCCAGGCATTGGCGCGATAGAGGTCGCGACTGGCGCAATAGACAGTAGCATCGAAGTCAAAATATGTCTTCAAGGCGCTGGCCACCATTTGGCTCTGAGCGCCACTCGAGTGAGCGGTGTAGTCCATCTTCACACTGGCACCGCAAAGCTGCATCAGGGTTGCGACAGCGTTCTTCTGTTCGGTGGTCTCGCTGCCGGTGTAGTTGTCAAGCATGTTGACCCAGTCGATGGTGGTGGGTGCGATGGCATCCAACGAGATGCTCGCGTTGGAGGTATAGGCCGGGATGGTAGCAGTGGTCGATGCAGGATATTTGTGGTAGTTGATGACCTGTGCCATTGCCGTTGCCACGCAACCAGTGACACACCGAGTACTGGTCGATGGGTCTATGGGACACTTATCGTTGTAAGGTGCTCCCTGATTCCAGGTGGTTTTCAAGAGTGGCGCAATGGCGGCGTGCTCGTCTAACTGCACCTTGGCAATGCCCGCATTGGGGTGATTAGCCAGGAAGCGGAGCTGGCGGTCATATTCAGCCATCCAGGCACGCATATTACCAGGCATATCGGCCTCGCTGAACGTTCCATTGGTAGCATAGCCTAAGATGGCAGGTGTGCGGTCGTCACCGCTCACCACCACGAAGCCATCGGTTTGTCCGGCATTAAACACGTAGTAGAGTGCCTCGGTGGCTGCAGGCGTGAGCTGACTGCCTTTAGCGGCCAGACGCATGCCTTTCTGAGCGGCGGCAGCATTGTGTCGCGCCATGAAATCCAAGGCCTTCTGCTGGGCCTCACTTTGTGAAACAATACCAGCCATAGCCATTTGGCTGAGCAAGAGGCATAGGAGTAGTAGATGTTTTCTCATGAAATAAGGTAGGGATTAATGACTAATCTATATTTTTGCGTACAAAGTTACAAAAAAAAGAGAAAAAAACAAAAGAATCCTGTTTTTTTCTTCTGAGTGCCAATTATTTGCGCTTGCGCAGACTTTTGCAGTTTTGCACTTTTGCACTTTTGCAGACTTGACTTAAAGGTTTTTTGATTCTTTCAATAAAAACTATTTATTATACATATTATTAAATATAATAAATTATATTTAATAATATGTATAATAAAATTTTTTTAATGTATTGTCTCCTTCATTCATTACTTTTCTCTCTCCCCATGGTTGATCCATGACTTTTGCACTTTTGAAAACCTTTAAGTCAAGTCTGCAAAAGTGCAAAAGTGCAAAACCTCAAGATGACATAGCTTTAGTCACTCGGAGCGTTTATACTATTTGCTCAATGCGTTTAACATAGATGCTCGTGGTCTGACTTTCAAAATCTGCAAAAAAAGTTTCAAAATCTGCAATAATCACGGCTTAGAGTGATAGGCCACCATGATTTCTTGGGGAAATTGCTAACTTTGTAGAACATTTTAATAAACCCAAGAGGAATATCGAGAAAATTGAGATTTAATAGATATTATTAACTAAAAGACCATATAAGACTATGGAATTACAAGAAATCAGAGAGAAACTGAAAGAGATGTACGGCGGTGAGAACAAGCCGATTACCGACGGTCATTATGACCCGTCGCTGGCCGTGAAGTGCATCAACGGTACTTTCGTCGGCACAAAGACGGAGAATGTCACTGTCTTTAGAGGCATCCCGTATGTCGGCAAACAGCCTGTAGGGGATCTGCGGTGGAAGGCCCCAGTGGACATTGTTCCCAACGATGGTGTGTATGAGGCTTATTACAATGCGAAGAGTGCCTATGGCAATGCGTCGTTTGAAGTAGGTTCTATGTACTATTGGGATGAAGACTGCCTGTACCTTAACGTATTTAAGGCTGACGATGCTTCGGCTGAGAAAAAGCCTGTGATGGTGTGGATTCACGGCGGTGCTTTTGAGGCTGGCGGAACTATCGACCCAATGTTTGACTGCATCAATTTCATAAAGGAAAATCCTGATGTCATCGTGGTTACCATTGCTTACAGACTTGGTGTTATGGGATTCCTGCATCTGTCCCACTTGTCGGACGGTCAGGATTATCAGGACTCTCAGAACCTGGGACTCCTTGACCAGCACAAAGCGCTGAAGTGGGTTCACGAGAATATCGCAGGCTTCGGCGGTGACCCCGACAACGTGACTCTCTGGGGCGAGTCTGCTGGTGCTGCAAGTTGTTCGTTGCAGCCGCTGGTGCCTGGTTCCCAGCAGTATTTCAAGCGGCTGATTGCTGAGAGCGGTTCCGTCAATCAGACAAGATCGCCGGAAGAGGGTATCGCCTGCACCAACAAACTGATGGAAGAGCTCGGTTGCAAGACCGTTGCCGACCTCTTGAAGGTGAGCGGCGAGAAGCTCTTGGAGGCTTCGGCGGTCAACTTCGTGCACCAGATGCCTGAAAGAGACGGGCGGATTCTGCCCACAGACACCTTTGCGGCTTATGCCAACGGCGCTGCAAAGGATATAGAGATTCTGGTAGGTTGCAATAAGGACGAAATGGATTTCTTCGTGTTCAGCTGGGGTATAGAAGGCTGGAACAAGTGGTTCACCGAGCGCAAGAAGGAGAAGTTCGACAAGCTGCCTGCAAACGAGAAAGCACTCGTCGAGAGCTTCATGAAGGATGTCAAGGGCGACAGCTACGAGCCTGAAAGCAGTGTGTTCAGCCAGAGCTGGTTTATTGCGCCGACCATCAGAATTTCGGAGGAGCAGACCAAGGGCGGTGGCAAATGTTACACCTACTACTTTACACCGGAATCGCCCGACCCCATCATGAAATGCGGACATGCCATAGAACTTTCAATCGTATTCAATCATCCTGAGATGACTGCCGACACGGGAAGGGCATTCGACGAAACCTTCTCGAAGACGATGCGTAAGATGTGGGTACAGTTTGCCAAGACTGGCAATCCGTCGCTCAGTGCCGACATCGCTCCCGACGGCAAGGCAAAGGAGTGGCCGCTCTACAGCTTGGAAGACAAGCAGGTAATGGTGCTCGACGAGTTCGACATCCATCCAGCCAAAGAATCCGATGTAAAAATCGTGGATTGGGAGCGAACCTTTTTCCTAACCAAGTATTATATGCTTTAAAAAGCCTATCCCCCGCCCGCGAGGTGGGGGTAATAATTAGAAATGTGAAGCCGGAAAGAGATGGCCAAGAAGATAAAAGACAAAGAAAGAGACAGTATAGACTTCGGAAAGTCGAAAATCGGTCCGTTGTTTAACCGCATTTTCTATCCCACGCTGCTGTCAATGGTGTTTGCGTCACTCTTTACGGTTGCCGACGGAATATTTGTTGGACAGGGTGTAGGAAGCAATGCACTGGCAGCTATCAACATCGTTTCGCCGCTGTTCCTGATTACGACGGGCATTGCGCTGATGTTCGGTGTGGGTGTGTCGGTGGTGGCAAGTATCCATCTGTCACAAGACAACCACAAAGCTGCCAATATCAATATCACCCAAGCCTTCAATGTGGCTACGCTGCTCATGGGCATCATTGTTGTTGCCGTTTACATCTTCCGCGTACCTTTCTTGCAACTTTTGGGAAGTAGCGATGCACTGTTGCCATTGTGCCAGGACTATCTTCTCACCATTCTTCCAGGCTGTGTTTTCATCGTCATCCAGATGATTGGCACCTTTATCATCCGACTTGACGGATCTCCCAAGTTTGCGGCTTCACTTGAGATTTTTCCCGGCTTACTGAACATCATTTTGGATTGGCTGTTTGTGTTCCCCATGCAGATGGGGGTTGCGGGCAGTGGCATAGCGTCATCCATCAGCTGTGCCGTTGCAGCAGGCTTAGTTGCCGTCTATATGTTCTTCCGTGCACAGAACGTCAGGCTCTGCAGGCTGAAGCTCAGCCTCACCAGTCTCTATCTGACTGCACGCAACGTAGGCTATATGGTTCGCAGTGGCTTCTCCTCCATGCTCGGAGAGCTGGCCATGTCCATGATGTTGCTTACTGGCAACTACATCTTCATTCGCGAGTTGGGCGAAGATGGCGTAGCAGCCTTCAGTGTAGCCTGTTATCTGTATCCTATCGTGTTCATGGTCAACAATTCGGTTGCACAGTCTGCCCAACCCATCATCAGTTTCAATTATGGTGCAGGCAACCGCTATCGAGTGAAGAGCGCCCTCAAGGTGAGCCTACGCACCGCTACCATCTGTGGCGTGCTGATCACAGCGTTTCTCACCTTGGGAACCAAGCCCCTTGTGGGCCTCTTCCTGCAAGCAGACACTAAAGCATACGAGATTGCGATAGGCGGACTTCCTCTGTTCGCTTATTCTGCCATATTCTTTGCCCTGAACGTTGCCGTCATAGGCTATTATCAAGCCACTGAGCAGAACGGCAGGGCTACTCTGTGCATGCTACTTCGGGGACTTATATTCCTTGTGCCTGCTTTCCTGCTGATGCCTCAACTCATGTTTCCACAGGGCATGTGGCTCGCTATTCCTGTCACAGAATGCATGACGCTTGGGGTGATACTCCTGACAAGTAAGGGCAGTATATGAGAAAACAATTTAATAAACTAATGAATAATTAATAATCACCGAAGCCTCACCTCGTCAAGTATGGAAGGCTCGGCATTGAATTAAAAAAAACTATGGCACACTACGTTGAAAACAAAAAAATCGCTGACGGTCACTTGCAAGGCGAGAATTACGACCAGTCGTTAGCAGTCAAATGTATTAACGGTACCTTCGTTGGCACAAAAACGGAGAACATCATCTCTTACAAGGGCATTCCCTTTGTTGGAGCGCAACCCGTAGGCGACCTGCGTTGGAAGGCACCCGTGGAGTATGCTCCGAACGATGGGGTATATGAGGCCTGTCATTTTGCGAAACTCGCTGTGCAGGATTTGTCTATCACCGACCATCAGGGAGAGGACTGCCTGTATCTGAATATCTGGCAGACTGATGAGCAGACTGCCCAGAAGAAGCCGGTGATGGTGTGGATTCACGGCGGTGCCTTTATGGCAGGTGGAACAGGCATTGAACTGTTTGATTGTACCAATCTCGCGAAAGAGAATCCCGATATGATATTCGTCACCGTCGCATACAGACTGGGAGCCCTCGGCTTCCTGCATCTGTCACATCTCCCAGACGGCAAAGACTATCCTGATGCACAGAACGTGGCACTGCTGGACCAGAAGATGGCGCTGAAGTGGATTCATGAGAATATCGCAGCCTTTGGCGGCGACCCCGACAATGTGACCATCTGGGGCGAATCGGCCGGAGCAGGAAGTGTGACCATGCAGCCGCTTATCAACGGTTCGCAGCAGTATTTCAAGAAGGTCATCGCACAAAGCGGCGCTCCCTCACAGACCAATTCCGTGGAAGAGAGCATCGCCACTACAAACGATTTGATGGCGGTCCTCGGCTGCAAGACGGTGGCTGACTTGCTGAAGATTGATGCACGGACAGTGATTGATACGGCAGCAGACGTTGTCGCATTGCGCATGTTCCCCGTCAGAGACGGACGCATCCTGCCTCTGGATCCCTGGGAGGCTTATTCCAATGGCGTGGCCAAGGACATCACTTTCCTACAGGGCTGCAACAAGGACGAAATGAACTGCTTCGTAGCCGACTGGACCATAGAAGGATTCAAAGCGTGGGCTGCCGACCGCAAGACAAAGAAGTATGCACAAGTGCTGACCGACGAAGAGAGAGCGAAGTTAGAAAGTTTCTGCAAAGAAGGAGCAGTAGAGGACTACGATCCAGACAGCCGTCTGTTCGGCCACAGCTGGTTTATCGATGGTGCCATCAAGATGTCGGAGAGCCAGACAATGGGAGGCGGCAAGTCCTATACCTATTTTTATAGAGTAGAATCTTCTAATCCGATACGGAAAAGTGCACATTTCGAAGAGGTTCCCATCGTATTCAATCATCCCGAACAGATAGAAGGCAGACCGTATGACCCCACCTTCTCGAAGACCATGCGCAAGATGTGGGTGCAGTTTGCCAAGACCGGTAACCCGTCGCTCAGCGCAACCGAGTCGCCCGATGGAAAGGCAAAAGAATGGCCACTCTACGACCTGAAAGACAAGCGGGTGATGGTGCTCGACGAGTTCGACATCCATCCTGCCAAGGAGTCAGAGGTGAAGATTGTGGACTGGGAGAGAACCTATTTCCTAACCAAATATTATATGCTGTAAAAGAATAAAAAATGATGGTGCAATCTTTCGCAAAATATGCAAGCTCATATCATTTTATTTGACTTTTCTTGCATAAATAAAAGAAAATAAGCACCTTTGCAGCCAAATTAAAACGACTCATTTATAATTATTTTTTCAATATGGTTCAAGATTTATATGTTTTGATGATCACGGCAGCCGTGGTCAGTATTGTGTTTAAACTGTTGAAACAACCAGTGGTGCTGGGTTATATCGTGGCAGGTGTGCTGATAGGCCCGCACCTGTTTGGCCAGACCCTTGTGAACGCCGACAACGTTAAGACCTGGGGCGACATCGGCGTACTGTTTGTGCTGTTTTGTATTGGTCTGGAGTTCCGCCTCAAGAATCTCATCAGCAGCGGAAAAGTGGCAGCCGTAGGCTCATTGACAATCATCCTGGGCATGATGGCGCTGGGCTACCTCGTGGGACAGGATGCCGATCTGGATATGATCAACTCGCTGTTCCTGGCAGGCATGCTGTGCATGTCGAGCACCACTATCGTGATGAAGGCCATCGACGAGGCTGGCATGAGCAAGGAGCGTTTCGTCAAGGGTGCCACCAGCATCCTTATTGTGGAAGATGTAGTTGCAGTGGTGCTGATGGTTCTGCTCTCCAGCATCGCCATCCGTCATCAGTTTGAAGGTGCCGAACTGGCAAGCAAGGTCTTCGATCTGGCCATCACGCTCGCTGCATGGTTCGTCTGTGGCATCCTCATCATCCCGACGCTGATACGCAAAGTGAAAAATCATTTGAATGACGAGACGCTGATCATCCTCGCTCTTGGTCTTTGCCTGGGTATGGTACTGACGGCAGAAGAAGCTGGTTTCAGCAGCGCTCTCGGTGCTTTCGTGATGGGTTCAATCCTTGCCGAGACAGTGGAGTCGCATCGTATTGAAAAGCTGATGACACCGCTAAAGAATGTCTTTGCAGCCATCTTCTTCATCTCTGTGGGTATGCTGATTAACCCGTCTACATTGTCGGAATACTGGTTGAGCATCGTGTATATCAGCCTGATCATTATTTTCGGAATGATCACCTTCGGCACCCTGGGTTGCTGGTGGGGCGGCCAGACAATGCGTGACTCCATGCTGACCAGTTTCTCGTTTGTGCAGATAGGAGAGTTCTCGTTCATCATCGCTGCACTGGGTAGCAGCCTGGGCGTTCTCAGTCCTATCATCTATCCCATCATCGTGGCAGCCAGTGTGGTGACCACCTTCCTCACTCCTTATATCATGAAGGCTGCCATTCCCTGCTATAACTTCCTTTACAACCACGCTCCAGCAGGTCTCCGCGCTAAGATAGACGAACGTGAGCAGAAGATGGCAGAAGCAGAGAATGCTGCTCCAGCTGATAGCAAGAACACATTAGCAGAAAAGGCGCGTCGTGCCGTCAAGCACACTTTCATCATGAAGTATCTTGTAGAGCTGTTTATCAAGAACATGAGCGCTCATGATGAAAACGAGAAATAAATAAGCTAAAATACGAGACTTAAACAATTACTATGAGCCAAGATTTTGCAAAAGCCAGTGCTGACCTCGTGGTCTATGGCAAGATTTTCACTGCCGAAAACAATCAGGTTGTAGAAGCCTTTGCGGTGAAAGATGGTAAGTATATCTATGTTGGCGACAAGAAAGGTGCCGAAGCATTTGTTGAAGCAGGCAAGACTGAAGTCGTGGATTATTCAGACAAGGGTCTGGTGATGCCCAGTTGCGGCAACGGTCATGCCCATTATTCCATAGGTGTTGCCCTGCCCATCGTAGGAACAGTGGCCATTGGAACAACCCCGGATGCGTTTCTGAACGAAGTGGTTCCGGCTGCTGTCAAGAAGGCTCGGGAAACAGGCGCGAAGTCTATCTTTGGCTTCGGTTGGAACTACATCACCTTCATGGACAAGATTCCTACCCGCCAACAGCTCGATGCCATCTGCAGCGATATACCCATTTATTTTGCCGACGACGAAGGCCACAAGGGCGTGGCCAACACCCTCTGTCTGGTCAATGCAGGCATTATGAAGGCTGACGGCACGGTGCTGAAGAAAGACAAGGACATCCGCGGTGGCGAGATTGTGATGGGTGCCGACGGTACACCTACCGGCTTCCTGAAAGAACAGGCTGGCACGTACACCCGTTTCTCTCTGGACACTGAGAGCCTCTACCCTGTTGACGTAGCCAAAGTGGTCATCCCGAAGATTCAGGAGCATCTGTTGTCAGAAGGTTACACTATGTATATCGATGGCTGGGGTAACTATTTCAACAACGACAACTTCTTCAAGGCTGCCCAGCAAATGGATCAGGCTGGTGAGCTGAACTTCGTGCTCGGCTTGACCTATGAGGTTGAAAGCTGGATGAATGTGGATGAGGCTTTGAAACAATCAGCTGAGGTTCAGAAATATGCCAGCACCCGTGTCAAGACAAACTGGCTCAAGCTTTTCATGGATGGCACGGTGGAAGGCGGCACCGGCTATGTGGAGCCGCTCTATCCCGACGGGCATCAGGGCCTCGCCAACTGGACCGAAGAGGAACTGACTGACATCACGCGCAAGACAAACGCAAAGGGCATCACCATGCACATCCATACGATGGGTAACAAGGCCGTCAATTACGTTGTCAGTGCATACGCCAATGGCGGAAAGGATGAGTTGCGCAACACGCTGGTTCACGTGCGTAACGTCAATGCGGAGGATTATCAGCGCATGGCAGACCATAACATGTGTGTCGTCTCAGGTCTGCTCTGGCACCATTGCCCCTCCTTTGCTGCCGACTATATTCGCGAACACGGACTGGCTCCCGTGGGTCAGGAGGACAAGTCTTATCCGATGAAGTCCTATTTCGACTATGGCATCAACGTGACCTCTCACTCCGACTTCCCTGCAACGAGTGGCAGTCCCGACGATCCGTTCGGCATCATGGAGATAGCTGTCACAGGTGTAATGGCTGGCGAAAACGGCAAGCCCTGGTGGCCAGAAGAAATTCTGACCCGCGAACAGGCCATCGAATCGCTGACCATCAACATAGCCAAGCAGATGCTCATCGAGAAGGAAAGAGGCAGCATCAAAGAAGGCAAGTATGCCGACTTCCTGCTGGTCAACAAGGATGTGCTGGCTTGCCCCGTGACAGAGATTCACGAAGCCAAGCCCGCAGCCACCTACTTCGAGGGAAAGAAGGTATTCTCCTTGTGAGGCAGAACCCTCCTTACACCCTTGAGAATGTACTGACCACAGGCAGTCTCAAGATTTAGTTTATTTCATCATGCAATCTAGCCTAAATCACGAAACGATTTAGGCTAGATCGTTTTATGATTTAGGCTATATCATCACGTGATTTAGGCTAAATTGCATCATGATTTAGGCTAAATGAAGTTGTGAGTTTGCAAAGATGTCAATCTACATTTTTAGCAGACAAAATGCTTTTTCCCTCCTTTTTCTGCATCTTTCAAAAAAATTGTGTATATTGGCAAAGCTGATGCAAGCATCGCTTTGCGCTTGCTTCGTTTACTTTCCCTTC